>JAABUH010005325.1_pt1 | contig 10158 bp, 11 predicted proteins | sample 5559121 | NCBI WGS metagenome assembly JAABUH01 (sample SAMN10711871, study PRJNA513364) | rock metagenome | isolation source: Antarctica rocks | place: Antarctica: Victoria Land, Battleship Promontory nord | collected 2015-12-28 | reverse complement strand
GGGGAAACAGAGGATATTACACATGCGTAGAATCAGGCATCTCAGAAATAGGCTTCCTTATCGACCGCGTAACCCAGCATCTTGACCCTGTTAACATACTCGGGCCAATCGCAGCTCCTCACCCATCGATGAAAATCGATACATTTAGCGGCGCCTTTAGGCATAGAAACCTCGAAGAGAAGGTTTTCGGTCAAGGTGGTGGTGGGGGGGGGGGAGGAGCTTGGTAAAAGTAACGGAGGGGTAGGCGGTAGCTTTGATGTACCATGGCTGCCCATGCAGAAGAGCCTGATCCAACTCCCCGCATTCGGTGTTCAAGCCACGGAACAGCTCTTCCACCGTGAAGGCTCGCCTCGTCTTGCCAAGGCCCGCCATGGTGGGGAGCAAAAGCCTCAGGAAGTGACTGTGCGGGTCTTGGTCGCGGTGCTGTGTCTCGGGCGGCTGGGTGGAAGATCTTCGGCGCTGGGTTCGGGTGTTGTGGCTGCCGGCGGCTAAGATCTCTTGCGCGGTGGAGAGGGCGGCCCCGCCGCCGCAGCAGGTGTCTAGGATGTGGAGGGTGGGGCCGTTTATGGTAGAGAGTGGGTGGTACAGCCAAGAGTAGTCGAGGCCGAAACCGGGGAGCTCGGCGGTTTTCTCGTCTTTTTCTTTGGTTGGACTGGAATTATCGATTAGGAGGTTTTTTTTTTTAGAGATGATATGGTTCGAGCTCACAATATGATAAGATCTTTCTGGCTATCGCTGGCTTTCCGAAAACCGGCGTTGGAGTAGCCATGACCGCTGTAGTATATGATATTCAGCGTCCTGGGTGTAGATTGAGACCTGAAATCCTCAAGGACACCGCCGAGATCCGTCAAGTCCTGACCACTACCGGAATTGTCGCCGAGGAGTTTGTAGATTTGAGTCTGGTAGTGAAAGGTGTTTTTGAGAAAATTCCTGAACGTGACCACGTCTTCGCGATTGTTGCCATCAGCCTCCTCCCAGCACAAAAGCAGTACTTGAACATTATCGTAAGGTCTTGGAGTTGTCGGAAAGGTCCTTGTAAGTTCATCGTTGAGGTCGTGTTTGAATTTCTCCAGATGGGCATCTTTATTTTCCTCTGGGGTGCCTTCGAAGACATAACTATCGATATCAGTCGTGCTAGCCATTGTTGCCACAGGATAAGTATAGATATCACGGTGAGTGCAACATGTTGCATAGTCTGGAAACATTGCTTTCTTATGTCGGTGCCATCTGGTTAGATCTTCTCGGAATATTCGGAAAGTGAGCTGTTGAGACATCGCATTTGTTGTGTTCAGAGGTTCGACTGACGATTCGTGGCGTAATGAGTATACCGCTGGCCTAGATCTTCGTTGATCTTTAGCTACGAGAGCGTTAGTTGCATGGCCAACCTGTTGAGAGCTCCCAATCCTGAAATGGTATGTGGTTTGAATGTGCACGTCGCTTGGCAATCCGGTCTGTAGTGCCGACGTGGACATCTCCATGGGATACTTGTCAATGATAGCCTGGGATGCTGTTTGCTCAACTAACCTGGCACTAAATCCAAGATCTAAGACTATGTCAGCGCATAGATCTTGATAAATGACACAAGATCTCATATTGACATGTATATTTCAAGGTCAGGTACGAGCCGTTTCCAAGAAGTGAGCGAAAAGGGTCGGTGGACCTGCGGGGTCAACCGCTGCTTCTGTGGTTAGTAGAGAGGAGAGTAATAGACGGATAGAGTATTGAGCTTTCCACTTGTAAGAATGAAAAACAGCATTTCTCAATTGCCTGTCAAAGAGGATGGTATAAATGTGATGACGATTCGATGGTGTGACCAGTTGGAAAAACAGCAGTGGCTACAGACCATGTATAGAGAAATATGCGACAATGAAGCGTCCTAGAGGCAAAGTCAGCTTCGGCATTATAAACACGTATGTGGATCAAGCTTCGAAGCATGAGCTTTGTGACATTTGTGAGCTAGCCGGCTATGGTCAAAGGATAAGCGAAATCGCTGCAGTATGCTAAGATCTTCAATATTCGACGCGGGATACGGAACTTTGAAAGGGTTGCAGTAGAGCTCTTCAAGACGCCTTGGCCTTGCCTTTCGCAGGTGCTTTCCCAGTGCCGCCATTTACTGTCTCCGGCTGTGCTTTTCCCTTCCGTACTTTCACCGCACCTGCTTTGCCCTTGGCCTTTGGAAGATCTTTCTGAATATCGTTTGCAACGTCTTCCATTGCGGCATCTTCGTCATCCATGGCTTCGTCTTCAACATCACCTTCATTCTCAACTTGCATCTTACTGTTCTTTCCTTTTCCCTTTGCTTTTCCTTTCGGCTTCTCTTTTGGTATATTTGCCTCCTTGGTCGTGGTAGTCTTTGCTTTTCCTTTCGGCTTCTCTTTTGGTATATTTGCCTCCTTGGTCGTGGTAGTCTTTGCTTTTCCCTTCGCCCCTTTCCCATTACTGCCTTTTTCCTTGGCATTCTCTCCTGCATCCACCACATCCTCTTCTACATCGAGGTCGTCTTCCGCGGCGGCTTCCTCCTCCAGATCTTCCTCCTCGCTGTCGTCCGTTTTCTTTCCCTTCTTACCTTTCCCTCCCTTGGCCCTCGGCATACCTTCCTTCATTGGCCCTGTCCTCTTGACCAAATGATCGATAACACATCCCTCATCCCATCCCTCACTCTTTGGTCCTGTGATGGCTCTGCACCTTGGACAGGCTTTTCCATGCTTAATGAACAGTTGATGCAAAGAGTACTTCAGTTCGTCTGGGATCATGACTTCTAGATGACGAAAGGTAGTAATTGGATCCGATCCAACGTCTGGTGGCACCCATCCAAGCCACTTGGATAGGCGAAAAACATGCGTGTCAACAGCAAAACAGGGAATGCGCATGCAGAATAGCACAACACAGGCAGCAGTCTTGGCGCCAATTTGTGGGTATTTGGTCATTGTGGTTATAGCTTCATCTTTCTCTAGATGGTGTATGTGGTCGAGCGATAGGACATGATCTTCGGCGCGCGCGATCTCAGCATCTTTTTGTTCGTTGGTTTCGTTCTCAGCTCCCTTGGGTGCGGTAGATTCATCGTCTTCATTTGCCTTAACCAATGCATCGCGACGGGCTTTGTTCTCTTCATACACTATGTCCAGCAGCTTCTTGATGTACATGCCTTTTTTCTTCTGCATACCGCCTTCTTTGATTGCATCAATGACTTCTTCCAAACTCGCTCGTCGAATAGCGTTATAGTCTAGACTCCCTTTTCCAATTCCATCTTTCAGGGTGCCAAATTTTGCTACCAAGCCTGCCATCGCCCTGCCTGAGTTTAAACCAGTTGTATTGCCACTAAGAAGCGTTCGGACCAGTGCATCAAGAATGGAAGGTACTTCACCACAGCCTGTGATTGTGAGAGATGGCGGGGGAATCTTTGGGGGTGCGCCTTGTTTTCCATGAAGCTCGGTCAACAGATCATTGACCGCATAACATTCCTCTGGCGTAGGGTGGGGCCAATCAGGATACGGAGTTGCGCCAGGAGTAAGACCATATGGGTTGTCCTTGGTTTTCGCAGACTTTTTCCTTGGAAGCTTGGCTGTTTTGTCAGTACAGATGGAGTTATCCACAATTTGCACTGCGTCCTTGGTCTGCTGCTTTTGTTCTAGAGGCTTCTTGATACTTCGTTTTTTCGGCGCAGGCTCTGCATCTTCGGCCACTTCTCCCTTCACGCCCACGTCACTAGAGGCGAAAGCCTTCCCGAGATTGTGGGGTAATTCGTTGGGATCCTCTTCAACCTTTGGGGCAGCTACCCTCTTGCGCTTCTTTACTGCACTGGGACGTACCGGTGGTGAGTTGGTTTGAGCTTGAGCTTGGTCCTTACCCTGCTTGACACTGGCTTTTTTTGCAGGTGGAGACTTCTTCTTGCTGGGTGCGGGCGTTGCCGGCGGACTCGACAGCTGCTGAGGAGCGGGCTTTTTAGCGGTAGAAACCAGGGAGTTTGGCTTGGAGGCTGCTTCCTCAGCTGCCGCACGGCGAGTGACGCGAGCAGCCATAGTCGCTGGACTTCTCACTAAAACGTGAATTACGCTTACTCTATCGAATGTCAGTCTGGAGATAGAATCTGAGGAATAATGATAATCACTGGGATTTCCAGGCGATAGAAATGCCTGGCGCCACGCAAGGTAGAACAAACAACCTCAAAACGGAAGACGTCCTGAAAATGTCGAACCGACCGTATACGAGAAAGATTTTTCTTGCTCAGGCAGACGATGAGTAGAAAGGAAAGAGAAGTGAAGATAGAGGAATCTTTTGGCGAGTGAAGTGAATGTAGATATTTTACGCTATATTAGTCCATGACGTAATTCTCCTTCACTGCGAAGCTTCTAGTACTGATCAAGCTCTAGATATCGAGATCAACCCCTTTATCTTCTGGCTGTGAATGTGACGAAATTGGTTCCTCTAATGGTAAGTCAGACAACGGTGTGTGCTGTCAGTTTCGATATGACGTTAACAGGCGGCGATGAACCGTGCACGCCGTGGTACGGGCTTCTAAGCGAGATGCAGGTACGAATTCCGTTTTGGGTAAGGCAAGTATCATTCATTCCTTTGCCCAGCACCACCAGGGAGCGCAGAAAGCCAAGGTACTGTAGTGAATCACAATAGAACAGATTGGGCAACTAGATACCTCATCAGACAGAGTGACTGCTCGGGTATCGAATTGAAAACCTTATCCCCTTGCCCAAACTTGATTATCGCACAATAGTACATCTATGATGCACCCCAACCGTGGATGTACCGTACCCATCCCAGAGATTAAACGCTTTAAATCAATCCATGTACCATCCACGAAATCAACATTTGATCCAGGGAATGAAAGGACTAAATTTGCACCCCATCCATGGATAGGAAGCAACATATGTATAGGACTCGAATCATTCAACGACGGTATCATTTGGATTAGGATATCTGCAGATGACGCTTACGACTCCCAGCCTTTTTGCAATCCTTCGCTGTGACAAGCCGAAATTTATGATAAAGTAAGCTAAAGCCTTGAACCGAGGCTGTAAATAAGGTAGGGGAGATATCTCGTCTCTCGGCCTCTTCGAGCGAAAGAAGCATCGTTTACAATAGCTAAAGTACACATATCCCTGACTCGTTTGCCCAAGCATCATTCGCGCTCATCGTTAAAATTGTGTAGACTGATATCCATGCGGTCTTTGGGTGGTGGCGTATCTTCCTCCTCCACAACTCCCCTCTTCCTCTTGCCATCAGCCCGATGCGAATCGTCGTTCGCATTGTCTCCAGCCTCTGCTGACCGGTGTAGCGATGTAGGAACAACCTCACCACCATCTTCCACTGTAGCGCCATTCGTCGCAATTTGAGTCTCCATTGTACCAGCAGATCCATTCGCTACTGCTTGTAAGGCGCTCTCCACAACTTTCATCCTTTTCGACTGCCCTCGGACTCTCTCTAGATGCCTGAAGTAGTCCTCATCAACTGGGGTACTATATTTGCCGTTGAATACACCAACTTCAAACTTCCTATCTTTTTGAATCTCTGAGCCAGGAAAGAAGGCGCTGGCGCAGGCATCCTCAAGGTCTTCAAGCTTTTGAAAAATGACCTTATCCGCACCAATGTGCTTTGCTATTGCTTCATCATTGCGCTCGTGCGCAATGAGTTCTGAAGGTGAGGCAAGGTCAATTCCATAGATATGGGCATTTCTGACTTTATGGTAAGTCAGAGCTTCTGTACACGTCGCAAGACTTACGTGATTCGGGGAGCGCAACTGGCAAAGTAGACCTTAAAAGCACCAGCTTCGCGCGCCATGTTGACAATCTCACGCGAGGTGGTGCCACGGACAATGCTATCATCCACGAGGAGTACATTTTTGCCAGCGAATTTCTCGTCCATGGCGTTCAATTTCCTTCTGACGCCTTTTTCTCGAGATGTCTGATCGGGCATGATGAAAGTCCGGAAAACGTAACGATTCTTTACAAAACCCTGGCTAAAGGGCTTCTTGAGCCGCGCAGCTACACATGGCGCAGACGTATTTGAAGTTTCTGGGATCGGGATCACAACGTCGACTTCTTTCAAAAGATCAGGTGTGGAGGCGAAAGATTCCTTGATAGTTTCTGCCAGCTTGTAACCCATGTTCTCCCTGCTTTGATTCACGCTAATACCATCCATTATGGAATCCGGTCGTGCAAAGTATACAAGCTCAAAGATATCCAATGATTGGCTTTTCCGTGGCTCAATCTGGTACATGACAGGCTCAGATCCCTTTTGAATGATGATAGCCTGACCTGGCAGAACGTCGATAATGTTCTTATAGCCGAGCTGCTTCAGTGCGACGGACTCAGAGGCCATCATGTAGTCTAGACCGTCCCCTCGAGTAGACGAACGGGACCCCATGACTAACGGCCGTATACCGTAGGAATCTCGGAACCCCATGATGCCAAAACCTGAATCGTACATCAGTAAGGGTGTGATTCTGTGCAGAGGTCACAGCTCACCTGCAAGCATGGCTGTACAAGCCCAGGCTCCCTCACATTGTGCGTACATTCTTTTCAAAGCTGCGAAGATATCTGTATCATTCACACGTGCCTTTCCAGTGACGTTTAATTCGTTAGCAAATATGTTCAGCATCAGCTCGCTGTCACTTTCGGTATTGATATGTCTGTGTGCATAACGATCAAGCCATCTCTTGAGCTTGGGGGTATTGATCAAGTTGCCGTTTTGCGCGAAGCATATTCCGTAAGGACTATTGACATAAAATGGCTGTGCCTCTGCATTTGCACTACTGCCTGCAGTCGGATATCTCAAATGTCCAATACCCATTGAACCCGGTAAATCTCTCACTCTAACCCCGTCATCCCGAAAAACCTTCGAGGCGAGTCCGTTTCCCTTGCATTGGTAAATCTTTCCACCAGACGCACAGGTAGCTATGCCACAAGCATCTTGACCACGGTGCTGAAGAAGATAAAGCGCCTCATGGAGCTCGCTGGCGGCCGAGGTCTCCGACGCATTCGCGTGGATAAGGGCAAGGATGCCACACATGGTAGTAATTTTTACTCGAGGCTCTAAGGTAGCGCCTGTTAGCATGTACTTCTTTTGAATACTCATAAAACAGGGTAGTGGCCATGCTGGGCTATTCAGAATATGCTGTGTCCGCAGAATTGATCTCAGCAGTCTAACATCTAAAAGTAATGAAACATTCATCTCGATAACGGCTTGAGCTACGGCAGGTGGAATACTTACTGAATGAGGTACCTTGAGGTAAAGTTTGGCCCTCGTGGAACAGTTGTCATCCAAGACTTCAATCGGTTGAGAGCTGGACTGATCCCTTCTGGTCCCGGGGACGGCGGGGTTGGTTCTTGAGAGCACTGGAAACACTGGATGTGTAGGAGTGGTAATAGGCTTGTGCCGGTGACTGGTGCACTATCCGTCTAACCGGGCCCAGGAAAAGACCGACAGTGGTAGCCTTTGCTCCCAGTTCAACAAGAGAAGCCATAATGTGAATTGATTTAAAGTCCGAGGGCCTTCAGCACGCGAGCTTGGAAAAAAGATTTTCGCCGCCGTTCCGGTCCGGACGCTAGTAGAGTACTGTATGCTCAGATTGTTCAGCCACTGTGTCCATTCATGTTCAACCAGTTCCTGCTCCACGAGGCTGCCTGCCTTTGCCTTTGGCCGTCATGGGCATTGACAGCCTAAAGAGCCCTGCCTTAGTCCCCATAGGTATGTAACGTAGTCCATCAACGCCAACCGATACTGGAGTAGGTAAATCCCCATATCATGGACGCTCGGACCACCTGGGGACGGATTAACAAGATCCCGAAATATCACCTAAACCCAGCGTGCAATTGTCAACCAGTAAGGTACCTCAGACACTGCTGTCTTCAATCTTGATCTATCGTCCACCCAGCTCTTTGCTACAGAAACAATGTTTGAACAGCCTAGTACATCCAGACATAGGACTCACTGTCCGACAGTCAAGATGCCCCCATGGAGAAGGAAGAAACCACCGCCCCCAAGAGTGGGTCGCATGGCCTGCTATGTCGGAAGCTGTTGTGAGTGGCCAGAAAGGGAATGTCTTCAACCATGGCGGTCTCTGCCACTGTCGGCAGTGACCAGAAAGGGAATGTCTTCAACCATGGCGGTCTCTGCCACTGTCGGCAGACTGACTGTCCCAATGCCCTTGATCACTGCTTTCCCTGCATTGTATTGCCATGCTCTTATTATCTCCATATTGTCTCGTCTGGTTATTCATGGCAGTTGTTCTTGACGTCTCTCAGGCGTCAGTAATCTCTTGGAAAGTGTACCACTGTCTTTATCTTGTTTTTATCCGGATCTTGTGGTTTGCTGCAATAACCATTGTTATGCATGAGCCATATAGTCAATGATAGTAGGGTACAGACAGGAGAGCTCTTCTGCAGCTCTGAAGCTTCAGTCTTTGTTCAGAGGTCTTCCAAAGCGGCGTCTTGTTCATTCGGGCTGCTATCTTCAAGTTGGCACAGCGGCTGGATGAAATTGCTCGGACTGTGACTCGCTTTCACTCGGACGTGTAGAGTGTGTCATGCCGTGGGCATGGACCTAAGACTATATGGTCGAATACTGTTGTCAATCGTAAGACTTCAAAAATCAGGAGGAAAAGATTAGTGGAGGTCACTGAGCTGCACTGATGTACGACTAGCTGCTCGGGACATGTGCGGCTGTGCTTGTGCAATATCCTGTGCGGCTGGGGTTAATCCCGGATTCTATGTTAGCGACGCATAGTCTCAACGCGTCAACTTTCGAGACCTTCAGAAGACATTTTAAGTTTACAACCAGCTCAAAGAGACGGCGGCATGCCGATGAGCTGAACAATCAGTCGCGGTGGTCTCATATAAGGGCTACATCCTCGTAGCTCTACGACTCCTTCCGGTTTGCTCACCTCATCACTTCAGTGCTACTCTCAAATTTAGCAGATTTAATCAATTCGAAAATCGCGTTTATTCACAAGAACTCAGGGTATGTTCGCTGCCCCCTATTAGTGGCTACTCATATCTATAAAGCTGCATTCGAGAGGTTGTTCTACACTCAGTTTTACGCCTTGACTACTGAAACTCAATCTCCTCATCAGCACCCTGACCATGGAGAACATTCTCGAGGGCAACAAGATCGTCGTTGATCTCGACGATGAGCAACATAATCAGATCAACTCCGGTAAGTCTCACCTCCTTGCTAGTAAGCCATACCACACGATCACTTCGAATTTTCCTCCCTTAGTGGGGACTCTACTACGTCTTAGATAAAATTGCCCCCTCTCAAGCAAAACTTCTTCCCGTTACCTAGAGCTTCTGGAAAACTAACGAATTCACAGTGAACATTGAAGCACAGATTGACATGCATGAAGGTGTTCTCAACCCGAATGGGCAATTCCCTCCGTCTACTTCATCACATTCTCGGTCACGATCCCTTATCTTCGAAGTTCGTGATCTCGAAGAAGAAGCTGCTCATCGCGGGAATGTGGTTTCGAGCAACATCAACAATGACGGCATTCATGATCTCACGAATGAAGAAGACTCTGAAGATTTGAATATGTTGATCACGGATTACTTTGAAATACGTAGACCATCTACAAGTCTTCCCCGAGTGACCACCGGCCGGCGACGTGCTCCGGCCAAGTTGCAGCGAAAAACTCCAGTTTCTTCCCCTTGCTTGAGCCTAAACACTTCCACTTATAACAATGTCGAAGTACATTCAGGAGCCAACGTGGAACTGTATGACGAAGACTTCATGAGGATTGTAAACGTTATTAAAGATCCCCGTCGTGGCACGATTACTTTACATGGTTGGCTGTTTAGGAGGAATAGTGCGATGAACGGTACCATGCAGTTTCAGCAGGATAAGGACGACGAGTTGTGTTGGATAATGCAAATCGAGGAAAATGATCAGAGATGCTACAAGATTCAGAGCATGGTAACAAGAGCAATGCATGACGTTCGTCGTCACAGACACATTAGACTGACGAATCGGCCATACGATGATTCAAGTTGGAGGGAAGACCTCGCAAGCCAGAGCACTGAGGATGCGATGAACGGGCCCGAGCTTGTTTGCCGCGTCAAGCATATCTCTGTGTTTGAAAACGCTGCGGCTAAACGTCAGAATCGCGCACCAGAGGAAATCTACCAGCGGCTACGATCTGATGAATGT
>JAABUH010005324.1_pt1 | contig 10162 bp, 12 predicted proteins | sample 5559121 | NCBI WGS metagenome assembly JAABUH01 (sample SAMN10711871, study PRJNA513364) | rock metagenome | isolation source: Antarctica rocks | place: Antarctica: Victoria Land, Battleship Promontory nord | collected 2015-12-28 | reverse complement strand
CTCCAGGTCCAGCAACAGCGCGCGCTGCACGCCGGCCACCACGCACGCCACGCCGCGCGGCCCGCTCACCGCCAGCGGCGCCGCGGCCGCCGCGTAGCCGAGCGGCCGCGCGCGCGCGCCGGCGGGTAGCTCCGCGGGCCAAGCGGCAGCCTGCAGGGACGGGCGCCGAGTGCTAAACTCTCTTCCGCTTGGCACCAGCGCACAAGGCCCTTCAGTGACAACATCAGCAGTGCCAGACCTACCCATTACGTCCGCGCGCGGCCAGCGGACGCAAGAAACCTGCCGTACAAAGTGGGAGCGCCGCGCCTGCAGGAGCACGGTGGCCATGCCGGGCCGCAGCTCCAAGCGCCGCATGTGCGCGGCGTCCCAGGGGAGCAGCAGGAGGCGCGCGGCGCCGCCCGCGGGCTCGGCTCCGGCGGACGCCCGGGCGGCGCCGCCGAGGGGCGCCCGCGGCGCGGCCAGCACCGCCAGCTGCCCGCCCTTGTACCAGGCCAGGTCCACGAGCGCCTCACCCGCCGGCCATGGCGCTGCGGCGGCCTCGGCCTGCGCCGCGCCGCGGCGGCGTCAGGCGCCCACGACGCCCGCGGCGGCGCACAAAGCGCAGGCCGCGCGGCTGCCACCCCGCGCGCGCGTCGCGCTGCTGCAGCACAGTGCAAGCGCCGCCTGTGTCCGCATGCAGCTGCCCTACTCAGCACTCTGGCTCCGGCTCATAAGCAGCGCTCTGCCTTTCTCCGCGGCGCAGCCCCGCGCGTTGTGCGCTGCCAACCCCAGCGGAGCCGCGGGGCTGCACGCCTGCAGGCCGCCGGCCTCGCCCGCGCCCAGGCGCAGCACGAGGACCTGCGCGCCGGGGCATGCGGGCGCGCCGGGGCCGCCGCCGGCCGGCAGCGCGAGCGCCAGGAGCACGCCCCCCCCGGCGGCCGCCCCGCAGCCCTGCACGCGCGCCGCAGCGCCCCTGGCGTCCGGGCCTGGCGGGAAGGTGCGGTGCTACAATGTCCGCTGGCCGACTGCGGCCACGCAGGCTGTGCCATGCGGCACTCAGGCTCCACAAAGGCTGTATGGAACGCATGGAACGCATGCATGCGCATGGCGTCCTCGCCAGCTGCACCGCACACGGTGTGCCCAGCACCTGAGCGCGGGCCAGGCAGCTTGCCCAGCCCAAGCCATGAAGTCCGTCGGGAGCGCGCCGGGATGCGGCCGTCGTTCAGGCCTGCCCGCCCTGCGTCTTGCCAAGCAACTGCCAGGCGGCCCGTGTCCCTCGTCTCGCCAGGTGCTGAGCACTGAATACACCGCGTCCCGTTCTCCAGCACGCCGCCGCGCGCAGCCCGCGGGCGCGCCTGCGCCAGGGTCAGCGACGCCGGCAGGCGCTGCGGCGCCGGCAGCGCGCCGCACAGCGGCACGCACGCCAGCGGCTCCAGGCTGGGCGACACGGCCGCGGGCGCGGCCGCAAACGCGGCGCGGCAGGCCGCCAGCAGCGCCGCGAGCTGCTTCCGGAGGGGCGCGGCCTGCGCGCGACGCAGGGTAGGGTTAGGGATGACCATTATCCGTACCCTAGTCACACTGGTAGTGCGCGCGGCTGGCACGGCGAGGACAGCGCGCACAATGACGACAGCTGCGCAGCAACAGGCCGGGCCCCGGCCCCCGACCCGGCGGCGTGACGCGCAGCGACGGCCGCGCCGCGGCGCGCCGGGCGCGCGGCACACGCCTCAGCCGCTGTGGCATGAGGCAGCGGTGTGGAGGCAGGCGAGCGCGAGGGTCGGCGCTGGGATCCGCTGCCGGCGGCGAGCAGGACAGCACAGGCGCATGGAGGGTGTCAAGGTAAACCTCCCCAAGGCCGCGCGACCTGCTGCTTGCAGGGGATGCCGACGGCCTCCGCCAGCGCCTCAAAGTCGGCATCGCGCTGGGCGTCCGCGGGGTCCGGCGCGGCTGCGCTCGCGGCGCCGTCCGAATCCTGGCGAGCGGCACGGGGCACACTGTCGGTAGCCGGGCGCGAGACTGGCAAGCCTGGCGCGATGGCCCCGGGCTCCTGATCGCATGGAGCTGTCATCACCACCGCGTATGGCACGCCGGGTGCGCACATGCGCGCATGCACCAGCCGACCTCGTGGCAGAGGCGCACGACGCGGCGGCGCCGCAACAGCCAGAGGCACTGGGCGGGGTCTGCAAGGAGGGACAGAGAGCGGCCCGCCGGCGCGCCTCGGCCGCCAGCAGCGGCGCCAGGGCGTCCGCCCGGAACTGGCCGCGCAGGAAGGCGGCCAGGCGCGGCGCGTCAGGTGCGGGCCGCGCCGCCGCGCCGGCGGCCGCCGGCGCGTCATCGTTCAGCCGGCGCACGGTCTGCAGCAGCCAGTCGAACAGGCGGCGGTACTCGGCGGCCGTGCCGATGACGCGCCGCCGCAGCGCCTCCGCGCGCACCAGCAGCGCCGCGGCCTGCGCCTCCGCGGCTGCGGCCGGCGCCTCCTGCGCGCAGGCCCGAATGGGGTGCAGCGCTCCATGAGGGTCGCGGGCGCCACTGCCCGAGCGGCCCCGGCCTGGCTGCAGCCAGCAATTGTGGACCCTCCTTATCGCCTGCACAGTTCGGACGCCCTACCCAGCGCGGGTACAAATCGGCCATGCAGGACCGCCGCATGCCACCTCGGAGAGCGATAGACGGGCGGGCGCGACCTGCGCGCGCGGTGCAGCGGCGCACGGCGCGGGCGCTTCTGCTCGCCGTGCGCGTCGCTGTTCTCGCGGACTCAGCACCCCCCTCAAAGCGCCTCAGAGCGCCGCGGGGCGCGCGCTCGGGCGAGCGCGCGCCTGCAGGCCCAGCGGCGCCGCCCAGCGGCCGCAGGCGGCCAGCCCGCGCAGCTCGCCCAGCTGGAACGCGGCCGCCTCCAGCGCCGGCAGCGCGTGCTCCGCCAGCAGGCCCGCGGCCGCGCCGGCCGCGCCGTCCACCGCCTTGGCCAGCCGCCGCACGCCGCCCTCGCCTGCGCGCCGCCCGCCACGCGTCATCCTTGCCGCCCAGCGCGGCCCGGCAGGCTCGCGCGCGCACCCGCGAAGCGCCGCGCCAGGCATGGCACACACGCGCCCTTGGCGCGTCGCGCGGGCGTCGGCTCGCGGCGGCCCACGGCGGCATCCCCCATGCAGCCCCCCGACCGCCGGGCGCGTCCGCCGGGGGGGGGGGCGCGCCCAGGTTGGCCGACAGAAACTGGTGCAGCGCGTTGGACAGGCGCCCGCACGCGAGCAGCGCCAGCAGCTCCGCAGCCGGGTCGGCCGGCCCCGAGTACTTGCGCATCAGGCCGCGCAGCTGCGCCAGGCGCTCGGCCACCGCCGCGGCGCCCTCCGCCCACGCGTCCGCCGCCGCGCGCAGCGTCACCTCCACCCCTGCCCGCGCCGCGCGTGCGCGCGTCAGCGCACGCCGCGGGCGCCTCGCAGCCGCCGGCGCGTTTGCATCGCAACGCGCAATGTGCTGCCGCCTCGCGTTGCCCGTCGCGCGCCCGCCGGCCGCGGCCCCTCGCCCGGCCTGCCAGGCGACCGCCCCGCCCGCCGCAGCGCGCCCGGTCGCCCACCTGCGCAACATGGCTGATCCACCGCGCGCTTAGAAATCTGAATATAACCAGCGCCTGAGCATGCTTATTAAGTTCTGCTAGGCGCAACACAAACATTAAGTGCAGGCACGCAGCGCGGCACGGGCGGAGCGCCTGCGAGGCACGGGGGGTGCGAGCGCGCGCGCCTTCAAGCAGGCTCACGATATGCGTCGCCAGGAAGGCGAGGCGGCGGATCTCCGTGCGCCGCTCGCTGATGGCGGCCATGCCCACGAGCAGAAGCTGCACCGGCCCTGCGCGCGCGCGTCGCTCGGCGCGGCCCCGGCGCTCGGGGATGCCCTGGGGCAGCCTGTTGCAGGACCTGGAGAGCGCAGACGGGGGCACATGCGCAGAGGCTGCAGCACCGGGCATGCCTGTGCGCGACCGCGCAGCGAGACTGCGTCGGGCATAACTGGTGCAGGCCCCGTCAACCCCCGCCCTTAGCATGGCGGGCATGCGCCGCACGCTGTGCAGGGCACCCGGGCGCACGCGCGCGGCCCGCGCTCGCGCGGCGCGCCGACGCGTTCTGGCGGCAAGATCGGGGGCGGGCGGGCCGCATGCACAGGGCGCACCCTGGCGCCCCTCCTGGCACAGCAGGTACATGCTCGCCAGGTCGCAGGCGATGGCAATCTGCGCCCGGCAAGCCCCGGGGCCCCTTTTTCCGAGTGCGGGGCAGGTGCCACCATCTGATGAGCGCCTGCAGCTGCCCCTGGCGTGTCTGCAGCTGGATGAGTGTGCATGTTGAGCAGCAGCGGCAAAGGCTGACCTGCACAGACTTTACGTGCAGCGCGAAGGTGGCAGCAGCGCACGCAGCATGCACGCATGCATGACGCCGTGGCGCCGCCGCTTGCTCAGATGCTCAGCCCGCAGGGCACAGACCCCTGCGCAGACTGCCAGGGAGGTGGTGCGCCGAGGACGAGCGCAGGATGGGTAGGCATGCACGGGTGAGGGAGCGCGGCATGGAAAACGCGTGGCGCCCGCTGCCTGCAGGAAGCATGGGGCGCGACCTGAAGGACGCTGGTGTCGGCGACGCGCGCCGCGCCGCGCCCGGCCGACGCGTCCAGGCTGGCGAGCGGGAAGAGGCCGGGCGCGAAGAGCGATACGCGCGCGGCGCCGTCCGCCGCGCACAGTAGGCCCAGCCGCGGCGGCAGCTCCGGCCAGGCCAGGTGGCTGTCCGCCACGGGCTGCCGGCAGAAGTCGTACACCTGCGGGTCCAAATTAGGTTTAGGGTTACCATGGTACACCCACGCGCGCGCGCACGGCGCGCCTCGGTGCTCCCGGCGGCGTGGGCCGGTGCCCGGCGCGGAGGCCGGGCGCGCAGGGCCCTCCCGCATTGCTTTTCGGCGTGCGACGCGCGCAGGCACTCCTGCCCGTCGCAGCGGTCACAGTGCCGGCGGCGGGCGCCAGAGGATGCCGCGCAAGCGTGGGCATGACGACGCCATCAGCGCGTCGCTGCCCTCAGCGCTCTCACGCCGCGCTGACGACCACTCTGGTGTGCAGAAGCGGGTGTCATGTGGCTGAGTACAAAGGTGCGCGCACCGGCGGCGGCGGCCGGCCCGGCACCGGCAGCAGCCCGGCCGGGGCGCCGCAGAAGCGCGCGGCGCCGTCCGCGCGCAGCAGGCTGTCGGGGCCGGCGCGGCCGGCGCTCCCAGCCGCCTCCTCCGCCCAGGCCAGGCACACGATCGGGCCCGTCGCCAGCTGCAGCCGCTGCAGCTGCTCGCCATTTTCCACGTCCAGCACCAGAATGCTGCCGTCCTGCGCGCGCCCCGGTTAGCGGCTTCCCGACGCGGGCGTCAGCACTGCAGCCCTGCTGCGCCTGCGGCGCCCCGCCGTTTGCACGTCGCCCAAGCACCCGCCAGCCCCACCCAGCGCCCGAGCGAGCAGCTGGAGCCCAGTCCTGTGCGGCGCAGTGTGCGCTCGAGGCGCCGGCGCCGGCCTGCCGGAGCACAAGAGCGAGCAGAGGAGCGGGGCGCTTGTGCGCGGCTCGGCGGCGCGCCTCCGCGCCGGCGGCCAGCGCCTTGCCGTCGGGGCGCCAGCAGAGCGCGGTGAGCGGCCGCTCCGGCGTGACGGCCCACAGGCGCTGCCAGTTGAGGCGGTGCAGGCAGAGCTGGCCGTCGCCGAACACGAGCACGAGCAGGTCCATTGTCGGCGACCACGCCGCGCGCGCCACATCTGCCGTCAGGCCCTGGTCCAGCAGGCGCGTGAACGCCGCCGCCTCGCCGTCCATGGCGCCGCGCCTGGAAGCACGCTGCTGCCAACGAGGGCCGGTGTGCACTAGACTGTGCCTGTTACTTCGGCGCTGCTGGAGGCCTGGCCAATATCGCCCTGTGCAACATCATGGGTTGCGCACATCTTGCAATCATGGTTCGCATGATTCTGACTCGCTGCAATACTGAGACAGTGACTGCTGCACGGACGATGTGTGGCGATGGCGCATCAGACTCCAGTATCTCCCGAGGTCCCTCTGCAGGCCCTCACAGTTGTGCACTTGCCGAGCAAGCTCGCCCAAACTAGGGTTGTGGAGAGAGGAGTGCAATACGCTCGGACAAGGTTGGTTGCTGAGGACAAGAAACGGGCCTGATGGGAGCTGCGGGCTGTTGTTGCGTGCGTGTAGTTGCTACAGGACACTTCGTGCAGACCTGACACATTCACGGCGGCAGCGCGAAGATGGGCAGGAGCTTGCTGGACGATGAGGAGGGCGGGCAGGGTGAGGACTTCACCCTCAAGGTCAACAGCAAGTATGCTGCCCGCCTGGAGGTGCGGGCCCGCTGCCGGGCATGTGGAAGCGCAATGCACGCTCGTCGCCCGCACTCTCTCTCGTCTGAGGCCTCACCGCTCCGCCCGCGCGCGCAGCACAACAAGCGGCGCGAGGAGCTGCACCGCCTGCAGGAGAAGCACCCCGAGGTCGCCGCGCGCCTGGCGGCCGGCGGCGCCGAGAGCGCCGACTCGTCCTCCGAAGACGACTCGGTGCGCGGCTGCCGCGCGCTGACAGCCGGCCGCTCGCGTCGGGCTGCTCCCACACGGCCACACCTGGCGAGCGCTCACACTGGCTGCTCCGCCGCGAGCAGGACGATGGAATTGCGCAGCCCCAGGAGGAGGCGCGCTTCCTGGACGTGCTGGCGCGCCTGAAGCAGCGCGACGCCGCGCTGTACGCCGGCAGCGCGCCGCTTTTCCCGGAGGCCGGCGAGGGCGGCGACAGCGAGGCGGACGCGGCCGGCGAGCGGCCCGCGCCGCGCGTCAAGCGGCAGCGGGTCATGTCGCTGGCCGCCGTCAATGCGCAGCAGGCGCGGCCTGCGCGCGCCTGGCAGCGGCGCTGCCGGCGCCTGCGGTGTGCATGTGCTGAGGTGGCCTTCCGCAAACAGTGCAGGCATGCACACAGGTGGTTCTCCGTGCAAACCCAGCCGCTTGCTGTTGGGGCCTGAGACATATCTGCGTCTCTAGCGCTGTGTCTGGCGTGAACACGGCGGAGGCCATGTGCGCCGGGCTGTGTCCCTGCTGGCAAGTCTATTTCATGCCACACCAGACTAGCGGGCTGTTCTCGGGCCGCGTCCCCGAGTGTGGCCCTGTACCTATCCCTGTCCTAAGGCACAAGCCCTGCAAGCGTGCACTCAGCTGGTGCGACAGCAAGCCGACGCGCCCGAAACGACACGGTGCGGGCGTGCCAGGCACTGGCCGGCGGCGCGGAGTCAAGCGACGAGGACGCCGCGCCGGGCGCGCGCGGCCGCTCGCCGACGTACGTGCAGGAGCAGGAGGCGCTGCGGCGCGGCTTCCTGGAGGTGAGCGTGGCCGCCGGGCCGCTAGGGTAGGGCTAGGGCTAGTTTAGGGGTATGCCTGGGGGCGTGCTCAGGCCTCGTTTTTGCTTGTGCACCGGGCGCCGCGCGCTGCGCTGGCATGCCTGCCCGCACTGCAGTGTGTGTGGCCGGCAGCTGCGGGCTCACAGTGCTGCCCTTCGCTTGATACAAGTTACAGACGATCGTGCAGTACACGCGCGCACACACGTGATGTTCTCAGATCTCACCAGCATGTCTCGGCCGGCGGCCAAGTGACAGGCGACGAGCTGAATGCTACACGTGGTTGGTGCACGCCTAGCTGCTTGGCGTGCAGACGCATGTCTGGAGCGCTAGCGTGAGCAAAGCTGGCATTGCGTCTGAATGCCGCCAGCGCTGCGAGCATGCGCAGGCCAGGCCGCCTGAAGCGGCCACCTTGAAGACACACGCACCCACACCCCACGCGCATTGCAAGCGCCACTCTCGCACTGCGCCGCGGCGCAGGAGGCCGGCCGCGCGCTGGCGGGCGGCGAGGCGGCGGACGCGTTCGGCGGCGTGCTCGTGCCGCGGGCGGGCGGCGCGGCCGCAGGCGACGCCGCGGCGCCGGCCGCGCGTGCGGATGCGCGCACGCAGGAGCTGCTGGACGCCTACTTTGGTGCCGACGACCAGCTGCCCGCGGGCGAGCGCTTCCTCAAGGGCTTCATCCGCAACAAGGTCGCCCCGCCCCGCAGCGGGGGCCCTGCTTTCCGCCTAGCAGGGGTCGCGATCAAGCCGCCACATGTTCGAGAGTTGCGCGTTGAAGAGCCACGAGATGTACTGCCAGCCGGAGGTAGCTGAGCCGGCGCGAGTCGCCTTGGCCGGGGGCGCGCGCCGAAGAGGCGGCCGGGCCGCCCTAGGCCGGTCAGCGAGGCGCGCCCGGCGCGATTGCCCGAGCGACCTGACAGGTTAGGGGCCCTGCTCTGACGCTCGCGCGGGCGCTGCGCGGGCAGGGGTGGGTGGAGAAGGAGCAGCGCGGCGCCGGCGGGCACGGCGACGACGCGGGCGACGACGCCGAGCTGGACGAGGACGAGGACGCGGAGTACCTGGCCCGCGCCGACCGCTTCGAGGCCGACTACAACTTCCGCTTCCAGGCGCGCGCGCGCGGCGGCCGCCGTCTAGGGTTTTTGCTCGCCAGGGCTTGGCGACCCGCAGCTACGGCGTGGCGGGCGCAAAGCACTCTGTGACAGCCGCACACGTGGTCTGCCCCAGTGCTTGCTTGGAGCCAGGATGGCTGCATGCACGGAGCTGGCAGGCGGGGCGCGGCGCTGACGCCCCGCGCGCGCGCAGGAGCCGGGCGGCGGCACGCTGGTGAGCTACGCGCGCGCGGTGGAGGGCGCGGTGCGCAAGGGCGACGACCGGCGCGCGCGCGCGCGCGAGGCGCGCGCCGCGCGGCAGGCGGCCGGCGCGGCCGCGCGGCAGGAGGAGGTCCGCCGGCTCAAGGCCATCAAGCGGCGCGAGATCGAGGACCGGTGCGCGGCGGCTCCCGGCCCGGGGCGCGGCCGGCGCTGCTCGTGCTGAGCATCGTTGAGCCGGCTGCTGCGTGCCTGGCTGAGGGGCCGCGAGACCAGGCGGCGCCTGCTGCGCTGCCGCCGTCCTCCTGCGCGGCCCTGCAGCGCGCCGCTGCGGGTCCGCGGTGCATCTGTGCCCAAGCACCGGAACGGGTTGTGCGCTTGGCGCCGTGTCGCTTGCTTGCCATCTGCCTGGGCACTGCGCATGCAGCAAGGCCTGCATTGGCGATCGCTCACTGTCGATTCGGCAAGACGTGGCGCAGGCAAGCTCTGCGGTGGCACGCTGGCGTGCCAGGCAGCGCCACATCTCCATCTCGCGGGGTGCGTCGCAGGCTGGCGGAGGTGCGGGAGGCCGCCGGCGCGCAGGCGGGCGACGCGGCGCTCGCGCGCATGCTCGCGTCGGGCGACTTTGACGCGGGCGAGTACGACCGCGCCATGGACGCCGCGTTCGGCGACGACTACTACCAGGTGGCTCGCCCCGGCGGCCCTCCTGACTTGCAGACTCCGCAGTTTGCAACAGCGGATGTGTCAGAGCAGCAGCTTAAGTTCTTATCCTTTTCCAGTCTCTAGGGCTTGGGTGCACTAAGTTTCTCAGGAAGCGTGCGCGAGCTGACTCATGCTTGCTGCTGTCTGACACACCGACCCTTGTTGTATGTGTCCATCCGTCGTGTCATACCCAGCAGTGCTTTGGAGACCAAAGCTGCGGTTGGAGGCTGGAGCTGAGGTCACCAGGATACTGTTGAAGGCCATGGCGCAAACGGTGCGCAGGCGGAGGACGAACGCATGCCCTCGCCGGACGATGCGGACGACGCGGACGCGGAGGCGGCCGCCAGCGCCGGCGCCGACGCCGCCGGCGAGGGCGCCGCGCGGCCGGCCTGGGCGGCGCTGCACGAGGAGGTCATGCGGGAGGCCAGCAGTGGCGGCGCAGGCGCGGGCCCTGGTGTTGCTGCTCGGCCGTGCCCCGCCTGCTTGCCCGCCAAACGCGGCGTGCCGTTGCGCGCGGGCGCGCTTTTCGGCGGTGCGCGCGGCGCGCGGAGCGGCGCCCCTGCGGGCGCGCAGGCGTGGGGGCGGAGGGCGGCGGCGGCGCGGCGGGGCGGCGCAGCGTCGCAGCGCTGATGGCGGAGTACGAGCGGCTGGACGCGGAGGACCATGTGGCCGGGCTGGCGTGCCGCTTCCGGTACCGCGAGGTCGCGCCGGAGGGCTTTGGGCTGAGCACCGAGGACCTGCTCCTGCTGCCCGACAAGGAGCTCAACCAGGCGCGCGGGGCGGCGGCCCGCCCGCGTCCCCGGGGC
>JAABUH010005322.1_pt1 | contig 10163 bp, 14 predicted proteins | sample 5559121 | NCBI WGS metagenome assembly JAABUH01 (sample SAMN10711871, study PRJNA513364) | rock metagenome | isolation source: Antarctica rocks | place: Antarctica: Victoria Land, Battleship Promontory nord | collected 2015-12-28 | reverse complement strand
CTTGCTTCAGGTCGTGTTGCCGCGGCCCACGCTCACCCCGCAGCGGGCCCTGGCCTTGCTGCGCGCCACCCAGCGTCAGAACCACGGCGCGTACCGCTCCCATCGCAAGCGCGTCTTGCGCCGCCTCCTCGACACCTCCTGACAACCTAACGTTGTAGTACTAGTCGGGCCGCCGATTTCGTAGAGGTACCCAGGGGAGAGGCCTTGAATAACAAACAGTATCGAGTATCGGAGTGGATTGACCCCCGCGTCGAGATCCGATGCTCACCCATCGCCGACAGCGGGATGTTCGCACGCGCAGCGATCAACGAAGGCGAGACAGTCGTGGTGTGGGGTGGGGGCACCGTGTTCACCACGGCCGATATAGAAGCCGGCAAGGTAGACGACAACAGCACCGTGCCCATCGGTGAAGGGGTGTATCTGGGCAACCCGATCGGGACCTATAACCGCGACGACGACCTGTCGGACTTCATGAACCATTCGTGCGACCCTAATGTGTAGATGGCGGATGAGGTCACGCTAACGGCGCGAAGGCCCATCCAGCCCGGCGAGGAGCTAACCGCCGACTACGCCCTGTGGAAAGACGACGAGCAGTCCGTCGTCGCGTGGGAGTGCCGTTGCGGCTCGCCCCTCTGCCGCCGTAGGATCACAGGGCGGGATTGGCGGTTGCCCGAGCTACAGCAGCGGTATGAGGGGCACTTCTCACCCTTCGTCAACGAACGTATCCACAAGCTCACCTAGAATGAGGATAGTGATTAATGCCCGAAACCAGGAATAACTTGGCAAAGCCAAGATCGACAAACTTTTCTTTCAACTGTTCCCTTGTACATGGCCATGTAGAAAGCCCCACTGATGGCCAGCTAATGGTCCCCATTCGTGGAGAACCTGCCGACGGTTCCCCAAGCCCCGCCCACGCGAAGGCCGTGCCGAGACAGGGAGAACTTGTTCTTCAGGGAGCAGGAACTGGCCCATCTGCCCTCTAACGAGCAGGCGCACGATGGCCACCAGTGGCGACTTTTGTGTGGCCACTGACATTCTTCTGTGAGAAGCCTAAAGAGCAAGTTAGGAGCATCGTTGCTGGGCCTAATGATGTATTTATTTGCAATGAGTGCGTAGATCTCTGCCGCGAGATATTTGACGAGCAGGGGGTACCTATTGGCACCAAAGGGCCTGCGTAATGTCGTTTCGCAGAGTCCTGCTACTGGGAAAGAAGATCGCGGTCAGCCCGTCTTTTTCCCAGTAGCCTGCGCCACCCACGGGGCGCTACACTGGGGTCAGGATGGCCAGCCCCGGCGATCATTTGCGGCAAATGTGGACTCACTCCACATTTTGCCCGGTCGGCCCTGGGGGCCTTCCCGCAAAATGTTCCGCTCGCACGACCGATGTCCCCCACTCGACCTCTTTTGCGTCCCTCAAAAAATACCGCGTTGGGAGGGGGACAAAGTGTATTTTCGTCAACTGACACCCCCGCCTGTGCTGTGCCTGACGGGCACGATCGGCTACACTGGCGCCATGCCACCCGCCACGCCTCTTCCCGCCTCTACCCCCCGGTGCCAGAGCTGCGCGCGGCCGCTCACCCCCGCGACCTCTCGCCCGTTCCACGACCTCGCCGAGGGGACCCTCGTGCTGTGTCTTGGGTGCTGGGAGGCCCGCAACAGCACCGCCTGGCGGGGCCTGAGTCTGGACCTGCCCCGCGTCCCCTGAGCGCGCCAGGTCCGGCGTTGTGCCCGCTGCCCTCGCATCACTGGTAGCGCCTTGCCTGTTCCTAGCGCCCCAGGAGGCCTAGGAGCCGCCTATAGCCCTTGTGCGCCTCATTGACCGCCTACGCCGCCAGGAACCGCCCTAGCGTCCCTGAGAGCGTGTCACACGGCCACGGGGCGAGGTAGAGGCCGCGTGAGCGCCCCGCCCGCCGCGCCCCGCCGCCGACACCTGAGGCGCGCCCCGCCGCGATAGCGCCCGCGCCGTCCCCTCCTGCAGCGCGGCGCGCGGCCTGCGCCGCCGTGGCCGCTGGGACCACAGATGGTATAGGGGTGCCAGGGTCATTCTTTTCCAAGTAGGCCCCATGCCCCTGCGGGGCACTCCCGCGCATGAAAATGGCCTATTTTCACCCCAGTCCGAGCCGCCCGCTTGCGAGCGCCCGACGCGACCGTGTAGGCAGATGAGGGGGCCGGTAAGCGCGCTTGCGTAGCTCACTACGCAAGCGGGCGCGGGGCGCCCCCTTACTACAGTTCGCAGAGCGAGCGCCAGCACGCTTGCATAGTAAGCTACGCGGATGGCCAGCGGGGACGGTGCGCGGAGCAAACCTGGACTCATTCCAGGTTTTGTTCGCTGGCGCTCACAGAAACCCTACGCTCGCTCGACGAGCACAGGTTTTAAGCGAGCGTCAGCGAGTGCGAAACCATAGTAAGCTACGGTTGCTCGTCTACCCCGAGCTTGGTTGCAGGAGACGGCTACCTCGTCTGAAAATAGCCGCCGCCGACGCTGCTGCCCCGTCCTATTTTCACGCGGGATGGTCGCGGCGCGCCGCGGGGTCCACTACTTGGAAAAAGAATGAACGGCGCGCGGCTCCGGCAGAGGGTCGTGGCGCGATCCCGTACTCACTACGGGAACTTCTGGCCCCCTCCAAGCCGTGCCCCCATCCTGGGGCCGCTCGGGGGCCAGAAGTTCCCTACGCTCGACCGCCCACACCCCCCCAGTTACCTTGACGGCCGGGAGGCCGAGATGATATACTGGAGAAGTTGTGAGTCGAGCGCCTTCCGCGCTGCGGCTCTTTTTTTATGCCCTTTTTTGCCACCCCGCCATGTCGCAAGACAAAGGGATCTCCTACCGTGTGAAAGCTCGGCTCGGCCACCACCGCCTCGGCGAGCGAACAGAGCATTTTGTGGGAGGCCCCCCAGGGCCGACCGGGCAAAATGTGGAGTGAGTCCACATTGCGCATGCAGTGCCCCCCAGTTCCAACTCTCTCTCCTAGCGTAGCGGCTCGCCGCAGTCGCCGGGGAACTCGATCTCGAAGAAAGGATACTCGGGCTGAGGGCAGGGATTACCGGTGTAACCCAGGCGCTCGTAGAAAGGGACTGCTGCATGACTCGCTTGCCACTCCAAGTAGCGTACCCCTCTTCCTTCAGCCCACGCCCTAATAGCCGCAAAAAGCGCCGTGCCAATCCCCCGCTTCCGCTGGCTCGTGGGGACGAACAGATCGTGCAGCCGCGCTGTCCGATCACCGGTGCGCAGATGTGGGCCGTAGTCTTGCGCCCAGCCGTACCCGATGTGGTGGCTATCATCGACGGCAACGGGGAGATAATGATCATCGCTCTGGGTGATCCGGGCAAACCGTTGTCGCGCCGCTTCATCGCACTGTCCTCCCATTGCCTGAAAGAGCGGTAGGATCGCTCCCCACTCCTCCGGCTTGGCCGGGCGAATGCGTTGTTCGCTTGTCATCTCTGGGTACCCCTACGACATCCGCGGCCCCGGTGAGGGTGCGCGCAACGACCCCGTACCCCGTATTAACTACGGGTTCTGCTCGCTGGCGCTCGCACACCCTGCGCTCGACGAGCCAGCCGATGACTCCTCCGCGCCTTTGATGCCCAGGAGCCCCAACCGCAGCGCGCGGACCTCCCCGCCCAGGCGCTCCAACACCACCGCGAGCCCCGCCGCCGTCGCCGCGTCGAACTGCCCGCCCTCGTTGAGGTGTCGCGTCACTTGGTTGAGGTTCGCCGCCGTCCGCGCCAACTCCCCCCATGCCTGCACGTTGAGCTGAGGGACCGTCGCACGCGGCGACCGCTGCGCCATGATCGCCCGCCGCACGTAGGCCCCCACATCCCGCCAGCCGGTCAGGGCCGTGCGCCGTTCCAGTTCGGCCCGCTCCGCCGGCGTCAGGTACAGCGCGACCCGCTCCGTGCGCCGCTCCTCTGCCGCCTTGCGCGGCCGTCCCCCCCGCCGCCACGTCGCCATCGCCCCCCTGTCCTTTCTCCCGCCGCAGCGGTCTTGTGTGGAACATTACCGCGTTTAGAGGGTGGGGAGCAAGGCATCTTTTGCATGCTGCAAAACTCCTAGACCTCGCTCCGCTCGGTGCCCTCTACGACCCACCCGCGCGCCTATACTATCGTAACAAGGGGACCTCCACGAGCGCGAGGAGCGACGCGCCCAGGAGCGGGAGGCGGATAGGCAGCGGGCGTAGGAGCGGGAGCACGACCGGGGCCGCGATCGTGGCGGCTGGGACCACGACCGCTAGCTAGTAGAAAGCTTGTTCGTGGCGAGTTGGCGAGTTGAGCAGGCCAGCAGGCCAACGGATGGGACGCATGATCACAGTTTCGCTTGAAGATGCGCTGCGGGCGGGGACGTTCGGCCCGCTTGCACCGGGGATGACACGGGCGCAGGTTGCGTCCCTCGTTGGGCCACCCGACGCGATGGGTTCCACATCGCGTAAGTATCGGACGCCTCGCATCTGGAAGTATGGCGACATCGAGGTGCGCTATGAATTGGGAGCCGATCGCCTAACCACTGTCGCCCTGCGCGAGTTCGTTGTCCCAACCGGGGGGGCAACCATTCATCTCGACCCATGGGTGATTTGCGGGCACATGGCGCGCCAGGAGGCGGAGGATGCTCTCGACCGCGCGGGCCTACACTTCCGGTATGTCGAAGAGGGCGACGTATTGAGTGTTGTCCTTGCATCCGGGGCCACCCTTATGTTCGTCGAGGAGCAGGAGGCGTATGGCGTGCCCATGGGCTTGTATGGCGTCGACTTCCGCGAGCACGGGCGTCGATTGTACGATGATGGTCTGTAAGGAGAAGTGGGTAGAAGCGAGAGCCACAGCGACTTACACAGGAGCAAGGGCTTGCCTGATGAAGGGTCTAGCTACCGATACACCCGTCGTATCGCTAGCTAGATTAGGCGTAGGGTTGATAGCAGGAGGTTCAAGGATGGGCGCGCCGGCAGGGCTGCCAGAGGATGATGAACGGGAGCCGCCAGGGACCGTGCAGGACAGGCTGGGCGCGCGAGGCGACACGACCCCGCCCGCACGGCGCGCTTCGCGCGGGCGGGGTCGTGTCTCGCGGACCACGACCGCCCCTGTGTTATATGCTCTACGTGCCGTTCCTCACTATGCTATCCTTTGCCAGGCGCGCACGGTCCTCTTGAGGCGGCGCCAGACCATGCGGGCCTCGACGGCGGCCCCGCCAGCGGACGGCGGCTCGACGCGGTGCAAGCAAGTCGGCACAAAGCGCGTCCCGACCCCAGCGCAGGCCAGGCGATAGCCGGCGCGTGCGACGGCCGCCTCGACCCGCGCGTCCACTTTGCTGTAGGGGTAGGCGAAATAGTCGACGGGCGCGTCCAACAGCCCTTCGAGTGCCCGGCGCGAGCTCACCAGCTCGCGGTCGAGCGCACGGTCGTTGAGCGCGGTCAACGGCGCGCGGTGCGCACGGCCGTGGGAGCCGAACACGATGCCGCTTCGCCGCATCTCACGGATCTGTCCCGCCGACAACATCGTCGCGGGCTCGTACCCGGCGACGTCGCGGTCAAACCCGTTGTCGCCGCCGACCGCGTCGGCAATCAGGAAGACGGTCGCCGCGAAGCCGTAGCGCCGCAGCAGTGGCCAGGCGTGGGTGTAGTTGTCCTCGTAGCCGTCGTCGAAGGTGATGGCGACCGCGCGGCGCGGCGGCACGGCGCCCCCCGCGAGGTAGGCATCGACGTCCGCGAGCGCCAGGGAGCGATAGCCGCGCCGGGCCAACCATCGCAGGTGGCCCGCGAACGCGGCACTACTGACGCAGTTGCGCGCGGGGTCGTGCCGCGGCAGGGTCGGGACGACGCGGTGGTACAGGAGGATGGGGACCCACGGCGCACGCCCGCGCCTAGGAGGCGGCACGAGCGCCGCCGGCTCAGCGCTCGACATAGACCCTGCCACGGCAATCGATGGGGTGGCGCAACGACACGGCAATGCCGCGCCAGGGGTAGACGAGCTGGCAGTAGCCCAGATAAACGACTCTAGGGTTACGCCACTTGAGCAGCCCCGCGCCCACCCGGCGCACGCCTAACTGCCAGATCCAGGTGGCCAGTAGGACCAGGCCGTAAGGGTCGCCGCAGCGCACGTACTTGGCGAACTGTGCTCCCACCCCGATGCCGTAGGCGTGCTCCATCTTGCGCTGCTGCGGCCAGTCCTTCCAGTGCTTGTGGTAGGCAAGCGCGCGCGGGCTGTAGACGACGTGCTTGCCCGCCGCGAGGAGGCGGTAGAGGGCGTCGCTGTCCTCGCCGGCCCCGAAGCACGCGCCGGCCCCCAGCAAGGCGTCAAAGCCGCCGATCGCTGCCAGGTCGGCGCGGCGGAAGGCCATGTTGCCCCCATGGCCGATGTACCAGGGCGGGACGCGCCGCGCGTACTCTGTCCGCCGCTCGGTCGGCTTGAAGCCGACCTCCATGCCCGTTAAGGCGCGCTTGCCGTAGTCATAGGGGAGCAACCGTCCGCAGACGGCGGAGACGGCAGGGTCGTTGAACTCGGCGACGATGGCGTCCAGCCAGCCCGCAGCCACGATGCAATCGTCGTCGGTGTAGGCCACGATGTCGGCGCGGCTCGTGCGCATCCCGAGGGTGCGCGCCGCCGCCGCGCCGACCGTGTCCGTGCTCTCCACGCGAATACGGCGGTCCCCGTTCGCCGCCGCGCGCACCCCATCCTTGGTAGCGTCGTTCGCGCTCTGATCCACCACGACGATGTCAAAGCTCGGATAATCGAGGGCTAGCAGCGCACGGACCGTATTCTCGACCAGATGGGCCCGATCGCGGGTGGGGACGACGACGGTCACGGAGGGTATGACCCATCCCCCTGCCAGGCCGACGTGCTGGCGGTCCAGCGTCACAGCCTGCCTCCCTTCATCTTTCGACCCCGTTTGTCCACTCATGGCTGCACATAGTAACCAACGCACCCCCTCAGCAGTGTGAAACAGCGTGGAAGGAAGGCGACCGGCGGCCCCTGGCTATGTGCAGTCGGCGGCGCGCCGCTGTACGCCGGGCGAGAAAAGCGGTACACTCCGGGCAAGCTTTGCGGGGGGTGTCTCCGCACAAAAAGTGACGCCCCGCGCCATGTGCCCTATTCTTTGCGGGATAAGCACACGGCGGGGAGCGTCACAAAACCCATGGAGGTCCTGCTATGAGTCTATCCAGCGCGCCCGCGTCCGTCAATCCCCCGATTGCTCCCGCCTGGTCCACCACCGCGACCCCCGACTGGTTGTTCGACGAGGTAGCCCCCGACCTTGCCAAGGCCCCGCTCAAAGTCCTGCTCTACATCGTGCGCCGGACCTGCGGCTTCCGCAAGCGCGCCGACGCCATTAGCCTCACCCAATTCCAGCACGGTATCATCACCCGCGACGGCCGCCAGCTCGACAAGGGCTGTGGCGTGACCAACCGGACCGCCCTGCTGCGCGCGCTCGACGACTTGGAGGCGCGCGGCCTGATCGCCCACCAGGATGCGATCCACGCGGACGGCGGCAACGCCACGACGATCTACTACCTTCTCGGACCGGGCCAGGGGGGGGGTGCCGTTAGCGCACCCCCCCCTGTAGCCCAAGACGGCAGGGGGGGGGTGCCGTTAGCGCACCCCCCTGGGGTGCCGTTAGCGCACCCACAACAAACAGACGTACCAACAAACAGGAAGATCGAAAGATCGTTACCCCCTACCCCCGTTGTACAGATCGCGGAGCCACGCAACGGCGACGAGGCCACGCGGCTCGCCGGCGGTCCGGGCCGCGACGACACCGGCGCACCGACCACACCCGCCCAGGCGCAGCACCGCATTGACGCCGACTATCAGGCGCTCGCCGGCACAATCATCGCGCTGGTGGAGCGCCTGGGGGACGGTGCGCCGCCCTGGGCCAGCGTCAGCCGCGGCTACGGCCTGATGACCCGCGCCGGGCTCGACCTACCGGCGTTTCTGGCTCTGCTCGCCGAGGCGGAACTGTTGATGCGGCCGAGCTTGCCCCATATCGAGAAGCCCATGGCTTACCTGTTTCGTGTCGTCGAGAGCCTCATGCAGCAGGGCGCGCCGCCGCGGCCGCGCTCGACGGCCAGGCCCCACAGCTCCGACGCGTCACTGCGGCGGCCGTTCCCTGCACCTCAGGAACCGGCCGACGCGTGGGGCCAAGTCCGCGCCGAGATCGCACGGGAGGTGACGCCGGAGAACTACGCGCGGTGGTTCCTACCGACGCGGCAACTCGACCAGGCCGGCGACGTGCTCACCGTGGCGATCACCGGCGCGGAGACGCCCGCCTTTCATCAGCAGTGGCTCGACCGGCGTCTACGGGGCCTGATCGAGCGGTGCGCCGCGCGTGTGTGGCCGGGGCTTCAGCTCGCCTTTGTGGTCGAGGCCTGCGCCATTCCTAGTGGCCCTGTTGACGGTGCCCGATGAACGGAGGACACTATACCCATGACCGTACAACGCACCTACCCACCAGCCCCTATCGCGCCGTGGGCCGAGATCGTGCCCCACATGCCGCCTATGACCGTGGACGAGCTACACGCCATCCCCGGCGATGGGTGGGCGTATGAATTGGTTCAAGGGGTCCTTGTTCGTATGCCCCTAAGCGGCTTCGGTGCGTCAAGTATTGGCCTTCTCTTAGGCGCGGAGCTGACCGTCTACGTGAAGAAGCAGGGCTTAGGGCGCGTGACGGGCGAACAGGGAGGCTACCGCCTTGATCCCACCCACCCGCGCGACACAGAGCTAGGACCCGACTACGCGTTTGTCCGCGCGGATCGCCTGCCGCCGCGCACGTCGCCGGAGTATATGAAGGCCCTCCAGCTGGCCCCCGACCTTGCCATTGAGGTGGTGTCTGAGAACCAGTATGCACCGGGGATGGCCGCGAAGGCGAAAACCTATCTGTCCTTTGGGACGCGCCTGGTGTGGGTGGTCTGGCCACGCTACGAGCGCGTGGATGTCTGGCGCCCCGGCGCTGAGACCCCCACCGCTTTGGGTGTGGACGACACCCTAGACGGCGAGGACGTGGTACTGGGCTTTACCTACCCTATCGCCGATCTCTTTGTCTAGCGCCTGCCGCACGCCAGCGGCCTGGTACTATTCCCCTCATGATGACCGAGAGCACGCACACAGGCGGTCATGACCGCTTAGACAGTCAGTCAGCCATCGTCTTAGACGGTCATGACTACACTCTGAGCGTTGATGAGGCTGCTGCTATTCTGGGGAAGTCGGTCGAGACGATCAGGCGCTATGCCCGCTCAGGACGCCTGCCGAGCATGCGCGTGCAGGGCGACCGGATCATCGAATATCGCTTCCGACCGGATGATCTCCAAGGCGGTCACGCGGTCATAGGCGGGCAGGCGGGTAGCCAGTCAGTCATGCCCGCCAAGGCAGACGGTTACACAGATGACCGTCTTATGACCGCTTCAACCATGGAACGTGTGATAGCTCCTCTTCTTGTAAGCGTTCGTGATGCCCTTCAAGCAAATGAGCGACTAACAAGGCAGCTCACGGAGCTTGCAGCAGAGAAAGGGGAACTAGCGGGGCAGCTCGCCGGTAAAGACGCGCTTATCGTGGAGCTACGCCGTCAGCTTGCCGCCCAGGTCACAGCGACTGCGCCGCCCAACTCGCCGGAATCAGAGGAATCGGTAGGGCGGCCAACCCCGCCACGTCGCCCGCGCTCCCTCTTGGGCCAACTCGCCACCCACGTCGCCGCGCGACTAGGCTAGCGGACTACTATCAGGAGGAGCGCACCCACCGCAATCACGATGCCGCAAAAGCAGCCTAATCCATCCCCGCCCGTGAAGGCTCGACACACGCCCCCAGGGGGAGGAAAGGGGCGCTTGACATCCGTCACGCAAGTATTATATAAAACTTGCGTGACGGATGTCAAGCAGAAGCGCATCAAGTGTGCGCGGTGTGGTGAGCGCGAGACGGTGATGAGAGGGGAGCGGGGGCCGGCCTCGATCTACTGTAACCTGTGCCGTGATGAGGTGAAGCGCGAGCAGAATGCCTTGCGCGCCCAGGCGTACCGCCAGCGCAAGGCGAGCTATGGAGGGGGTAGTGCGTTTAACGCACCCCCCTAGTACTACAACGTTAGATTGACGCCTGCGTGGTGTAGACTGGGGGGAGGAGGAGGAGTGCCCATGATCGCCGCCTACGCCCCCCTGGTCGCGCCGCCGTCGGCGCAGCCGCCTACGCCCAACCTGG
>JAABUH010005321.1_pt1 | contig 10167 bp, 19 predicted proteins | sample 5559121 | NCBI WGS metagenome assembly JAABUH01 (sample SAMN10711871, study PRJNA513364) | rock metagenome | isolation source: Antarctica rocks | place: Antarctica: Victoria Land, Battleship Promontory nord | collected 2015-12-28 | reverse complement strand
GCGCAGGATGCCCGCCACGTCCGCCAGGAATGCGCGCGGCCCGCAGCGCACGGTGAGCACGTCGGGCGCGGGCGGCGCGTTGAGGTACTTGACGAGCATGTCCTCGTCGATCACGCCCAGGCTCAGGTGGTGGCCCTCCGCCGGTGCGGAGTTGCACACGTAGAACACCTGCGGTGTAAGGTGAGGGTCAGGGCTAATTGCACACTAGAACACATGCGCGCCCATGGGCCGCGCGCGCGGGCGCGTGCGCGCCATGCGGCGCCACACACGGCCGCGGGAAAGCGGCCGCGTCAGGTGGATACTCAGACGCTACAGATGAATGGACCAGTGCAGGACATCAGACAATGCTTGCGTTGTGCGGCAGCTTTCCTACATGTACATGCTCGCATGATTGCAGACTGATGCCTGCGCATGGGCGCCGAGAGCCGCCTGCACACCTCACGGATATCTGCTGCAAGCGCTTCTGGCCAGATGTGCAGCCCTCCCCATCGGTGTGCTTGCCGTGCCAAGCCAGAGCAGCTGGCTCCCCGCGCAGCGCGCCCCGCCAGGGGGCCAGCATCGCATGCTCGGTAGGTGTGCCCAGAAGAACAAGGGCAATATGCGTGCCTGTAGCAGCCTCTGTCGCCACACACAAGGGGCGAGGGCGCGGCACAGTGCGCGCCTTGAACTTGCCGTAGTAGCCGGCCGCAAATGCGTCCAGCTCCTTCTTCATCAGCAGCTCCTGGGGGCTGTTGCAGGCGTAGATGAGGCGCAGCTGCGCGGCGGCGCGCGGGCACCGGCAGGCGTCAGGCATCACGAGGCAAGCGCGCCAAGCTGGGCTTGCTGCTTCTGGTCTGAGCTGTTTGCGACAAAGGCGAGCTCGTTCCGCATTGTCTGTCCCTCTCGCAACATACCAAGGTCCTGCAGGGCTTCGACATCGACATAAGAAGGCGCCCATGCGACGTGTCAGCAGGCGGCAGAGCGCGGCGGATGGAGGGCGCGCGGGGGCGGCTGCCCCACCTTGACGCGGTCCTCAGGGTTGCTCAGGATGGTGTGGATGAGCCGCAGCATGGGCGTCAGGCCCGTGCCGCCCGCCAGCAGCCCTGCACAAGCACGCAACGCGCTGCAGGGTCACCAGCCGGCGTGCAGCGTGTATCTGGCCAGCTGCCACCTGCAGCTGCCCGCCTCGGACTGCAGCTTGCCATGCACTGCAGCAGGCTCGATCGCACTTCGTTCAGAAGGCTCCCCAAGGAGGAATTTAAGCACACAGCAGCGCAGCATCACGGCACCCGCTCGCCGCAGGGCGCCGCACCGATGGTCTTGTACTTGCCGGGACGATACACAAACTTGCCGAAGGGGCCCTTGAGCGCGAGCTTGTCGCCCGGCTGCAGCCCGTCAAGCGCCTGCGACACCTCGCCGTTCGGGTACACCTGCCGCCCCGCAGTCAGCCCGCCGCCGCTACACTGTATCTGACACGTGCGCACATGAGCTATGTTCTATGGCGCAGCTGCAGTTGCCCCTCCACAGTCAACCCGCCGCCGCTACACTCTACCTGACACATGTGCGCAGGAGCTATGCCCTGTGGCGCACTTGCAGCGGTCTGCTCTTAGTCAGGCAGCGGGTACCCCCCCGACCCGTGCAGCCCGGCTGACGGCGCGGCCGCACCTTCACCAGGAACTCCACGACGCCCGGCTGCGCGTCCGTGCTGGTGGGGTTGTACGGCCGCTCCCAGGCCCCGCCGCCGCGCTTGGGCACGCGCACCATCACGTGCTGCCCGGCGGGCAGCCCCAGCAGCTGCTGCTTGTGCGGCAGCCGGAAGCTGCGCGCAGCGCGGCGCACTTGCTGCGCTGCCTCCCATTAAAAGCCGAATTGCAAGTACGCTCCCGCTTGACCCAGAGCCTTGTTACATACACATGCACTGCCACAGCGCATCCCGCAGACACGCTACGAGCGTGATTGCTGGCAGCAGCGCGCGTCTACTGAGGCGCAGAAAAGCATGACAGCTCATCCCGCTGCGACATTTGAGCCCGAGCAAGCTGAGGTCAGACAGACACTGACAGCACTGCTGCGCTGCGCAGCGCAGATGCTACTGACTGCCGCACGCGCAGAAACACACTAGGTGAGAAAACACATCCGCGTGGGCCCGCACGTCAGCCGCCGCACGCTGGGGCTCACGCTCCGCTTCTCCACCAGCGTGACCTCCCGCCACGCGCACGCGCTCAGGAAGGGCGGCGGCGCCTTCTTTGCTGCCTTGCCAAGCAGGAATGTTGACAGCGGCGCCAGGATGACGGTGGCCCCAACAGCCGCCCAGACTGCCAAGGGGTTGTCCTCGTAGAGGGAGGACCAGCCTGCAACGGTCATCATCCCAACCAAGGGCGACCTGCCAAGCCGCAACTCCTGTTAGGAGCCAATCGTTGCCGTGTCGTCGGGTGAAGAAAGGAGGTGTGCACAAGCTTCTCCTTAGCCAGAACCGTGCGAGCACGCTACTGTCCAAGGCTCGCATCCAAGAGCTTCCGAGACCGACGGCCAGGTGGGTGCTCCCACCTCTACTTTGAAGGCAGACCGGATAGTCGCTGAGGCACTCCCAGTACACCAGGTTGCTCAGGCAGGCTGATGCCCCGCCTTGCAAAGCATCCTGTTAATGCGACTTCTTGCCCACTGCGCTCCTGAGACTACGGCCAAGGCTCTGCTACTGCTACTGCACCAATCTGTCTCACTATGCAAGCCCCTTCTGAGACAGAGCAAGCTTCAAAGGTGGGCAAAAGTGCCTGCTGCAAGGGTTCAGGCCGAGCAGCCCTACGTTGCTCCTGCGAGGCGGTTACACCATCATCAGCCCATGGTGGGCTGCCCATCCATACCTCCATACCAGGACGAGGCTATAAGCCGGGCACTGCTGGCGGCCTCCAGTGCTCTGGCAGTCTGAGCAGAGTGAGAGCGTGTTACGGCGGACACAGGCTGAACTTCTTCTCAAACGTATACAACCTGTAGAAAGACAACTGGTGGACTGGACAGGCAGTGCCATCTTCCTCAGCTGCACGACATGCCAGAAGCGTGGCATAGTACGCCCGGCATCCTATGTGCATTGGAACTGGCTCAGCAAAGTGATGCAGGGACTAGTCTAGTCAGTACTGTTCTTTAAAAAAAAACTTGCCCCATCAATAAAAGAACAATGCCAGGACATCATGAGAACAGCAAAGGCATGGAATGCCCTCTGTCTCAGGAGCACGTACAGCCGGGATAGGCTAGAGTGCTGAAACACTGATATGCGCGACACGCAGTGCGTCATGCCGCTCTCGGGCCTTCCAGTACAGAAACGGCAAAGGCGTCCTGGGACCGGCGCTCACTGCGCCACCAGGTCCTCGGTGCGGAACAGCGTCACGCCGACCGGCGCAACGGCCTGCAGCGCACAGGCGGCCGCCTCCGCGTCTGCCCACGCTGGCGCCTGCGCAGGCGCACCCAGGCGTTCAGACCGCTCCGCCAGAGCCAGCAGAGCGTCGCAAGCGAGCCGGGTCTCGCCTGAGGCGTGACGCTGGGCGCGCGTAGTGAAGATGTGCATGGGGCCAGGAGTCGTGCACCGAAGCGCTGCACTATTGAGTTTTGCCATGTGCTTTTACCACACTTCTGTGGCATTCAATGGTCACATTCCCACGGAAGTCACTGGGTCCCTGAACCGGGGTGCTCCAAGGTTCAAACAGGGTGCCGCATGCGAGGAGACCTGCCAGGCCAGGAGGCCCTGCTGGCCACATCAGGAGAGAGCTCAGCCCACCGGTTCATGCGCTGCCTCGGCCGCCTACCACCTCTCTGAGCGCCTGCTGTCACCGACCCCGACGCTATGGCGCACGAGCCTGCCGCATGGGGGACGCTGCGCGCGCCGACAGACCCAAGATCTACAGGCACAGGCGAGGCGCGAAAGGAAGGACCTTGAGGAAGGCCCTCATGGCGCACCCGCGCAGGCGGCGCGCCGGCCGCTGCCAGCTGGGCAAAGTCGCCCTCGCAGCGGCGCAGCTCGCGGCGCACGAGCGGCGCGCCCGTGCGGCCGCCGAGCTCGGCCATGAGCCGCGCCTCGTACAGGCGCACGAGCACGCCGTCCACGCGCAGCCAGAAGCGCAGCAGCGCGAACCAACAGCGCGGCATCACGCGCACCTGCGCATTCGGCGGGGGCCGGTCGCCTCTCCAGGCCGCCTTTTTGCCCCACATCCTGCGGCGTCCGCAGCTGCAGCTGTGCAGGAACTCCCCAGAAGACTCCGTGCGCAGGTCCGGCGCATGCTTTACCGTATGGGGAAACAGCACTGCACGGCTGCAGCCGGAGAATCAGGCGCCGCGCAGCGCGGAGGTACATAAACCCTCCAACTGATCCGGAAGCTGCTACACGGCCGGGCGCCTCTTGCCACGATGGTCACACCTGACACAGCTAGCAGCGGCGCGCCTTGACGCTGAGCCGGGCGACACCGTTGTCGTCCAGCTCGGACTCGTACAGCGGCACCTCGTCGTAGAACAGGATCGGGTCCCGCGCCAGCAGCGGCGCGCGGTTCAGCTGCTCAGTCGACTGCGCCCACGTCAGCGCCGGCCCTGCCACCACCGGTGCCTGCTGTCACTGTGTTTGCCGCACAGGAGTGTGCAGACGTGAGAACCAGACCGCCTGCAGCACATTACAACGGAGCTGAGAAGTTTGCTCAAAATGCGCGGAACACGCGGGAGCATGAGGAGGGAGCGCAGTCTCAGCAAGAACAGCCGGTGAGGGGCAGCTTTAAAATCACTAGTACTCCTATCTCCGCATGTCCAGCGTCGCTGGCCACCGCATGCCATGCTGTGCGAGTATAAGTGCGCGCTGAGCGCACCGGCCCCATCTGGTATGCAGCAGCGCTCGCTCCGCACGGTGCTGCCGTACGTGGTCGTGTAGGTCCTGGGCGAGCGGCCGGGGCTGTAAGATGGGTGCACACAGCAGCGCCTCGCTTGTACACGCATTGGGCTCAGACACCAAGCACGTGCAGGTCTAAATACAGGTCCAGGCCCGTGCCTAGATCATGACGGGTGGGCCTGTCAGACAGGTCTCTTGCATGTGTCGCCACAAGGCTGTGCCACCAGTGCGCATGCAGCTTGGCAGCCGATCAGATCAACGCAGCAGCCGCAGCACAGGCACCAGGATGCTGTCCCAAAGTAGGTCGGCACCAGTCGTAGTCCAGCGCAACCGCGCCGCTGGCCTCCACGTCAGCGCGCCGCGAGCGCAGCCAGCCCTCTGCACTGCCAACGCGCGTCGGGGGCAGCGCGTCCGCGCGCCATTGCCTGCACCCTGGACTTCCTGGTCAGCCAGGCAGGTGGTGCGTGTGCCGCCGTGTGGGGTATGAGACACCGCCGCAGTGCCTGCGCTTCCCGCGCTCTGCAGGGACAGGAGTGCTGGCACAGTGCCCGAGAAATGTGGCACGCAGGTTTGCACCCAGTGCAAGTTCCCCAACACAGCACCGCTGGGCTCAGACATGGGGCGCGGGCGCAACACTGTGAGCGCCGGCCGGTGGAGACGCGCACCGCAGCGCGTCCAGCGCAGTGAACTCCAGCACGGTGCCGCTGGGCTCGTGCGTGAGGCGCAGGAAGCTGTCGCCAAACAGCTGCTCAGGCACGCCCAGGGCGTGCTGCAGCTCCGCCTTCAGCTTGTCCACCTCCGCGTCCTCTACGTGGTGCGCGCACTGTGTGACAACAGGTCGCCATGGCTGCTGTGTGCGTGCTGCCAGAGCTCGGGCTGGCACATCCACACACGTTGGCCGAGCTGATACACAAGGAACAGCCACAGTTGGCTGAACCATGCGCGTATTTCAGTCTGCAATAGCCATCAGCCAACGCGCACTGCGCAGCACTCCAGGCCTGCAGGTTGAGTGCATGACAAGGCGCAGAGACATACTGCTAATAGGTGCTTTGCGGCTCTCGATGCGCCAGCCATGCAGCCGCAAGCCGCACGCTCCGGGCAGGACCTCGCCGCCAGCCTGCTTCACCGCTGCGAAGCAAAGTTGCTTCAGCTGTAGGATCCTTGGCCTCAGGAAAGCAGTGTGTGAGCACCCGCACCTGCTTCATCACACACGCCAGTCGCCCACCTCTGCATCTAGCTCCAGGCGAGTCTGCAGACAGTGATTTGGCAGAGGCTGTCTCGTGGTCTGTTCGCAGACTCTGTGCGTCTTCTGTGCAGCTCAAGCAAGGTGCGCTGCTTTGCTTAGCTGAATGAATGAATGAAAGAGCTGCTGGAGTCTGGCCAAGTATTTGCATGGACACCAATTTTACATGCACACAAGGGGCAAGTGTCAACCGCCTTGCTTCCTGTTGAAAGTGTCATACGTTGTTCTTGCAGCTTGCCCTACCAGGACTGCCATGCGGGTTGGCGCATCATGCCTAGCACAGCAGTAGCGTGTGCTGTTATGTGCTGCAGTGCCTGGTGCTCTTCCTCGTCCCGCTCACCTCCAACAAGGTCGCATGCGCATACAGACTCAGGTTATTAGCAACGTGAGTAGGAGTCAAGTCTGCCAGACCGCGCCCTGCCCCAGAGCGCACTACGGGAGCTCAAGCTTGCGCTGCAGCAGGTTCAGGATGCCCTGCGGGCCCAGCAGGATCTCGTTGCAGAAGCTGAGCAGCGCGACCCAGACAATCGGCGCCACGTCCACGCCGCCTACGGGCGGGATTGCGCGCCGCGTCGGCCCCAGGACCGGCTCGGTCGGCTTGAACGCGAGCGACCACGGCAGCTTGCCGCCGTCCAGCTGCACGCCGCACACTCAGGCGCTCACTGTGACATACAGCACAGTGGTTGACATTGGTTGAACGCTCTGCACGCAAGCCTCAGGGACACTTCAACAGGCTTGATTCTTCTTACGGTGCAACGTAGTGCAGCAAAGCCGCTTTCAGCCGCGCAGTGCTTCTTGGTGAGCACTCCGCTCAGGACACCGCTCCCACAGGACCCACACTCAAAAACGCGCGTTACAGTAAATTCAAGCAGACTAGACGGTGGTCACTTGGCTACCACTCATTGCATGCACACTGCCGAGATACATAAGCAAGTCGCTCAGCAGGCTTGGTCGCTGGACTGTTGCAGCTACAGGTGCCTCTGCTCCAGGCTGGCAAGCCTATGAGTACAAGCCAAGTCGCAGAAGGCAAGGCTGGCTGTCCTGAGGTCTACCGGCTAATAGACCTGAGGAAGGCTGGAGGGTGATGCATGTATGCACCGCCTTCCAGCCACGGCCATAGCTGAGAGAGGCGTGGTACAGGCAGGCGCGCCTGCGGGTACCAGCTGAGTACGATGCGCACGATCATAAGGAGGATGCCCACAGACAACACCGGCCGCAGCACTGTAGCGATAGTGCCGGCCGTGCGCGCATCAATGTCCGCTAGCTCGAAGGCTGCCTGCGCCAAGGACGCCCGGCATGCCGCACAGCGCGGCCGCGCTGCACTCCAGGCGGGCGACAAGGAGCGCCTGCTGTTCGCGGCGGCGCTCGGCGTCTGCACGCACAACAGAGTTGGCACATGCGCCAAACTGCGTGCACAGGCAGGCCTGCTAGAAAGCACTGGCCACCGCGCCTGTTCTACACGCGAGCCGAAGCTCCTGAACGCAGGTCGCCAGGCGTGGCGGACGCGGTGAGCCTGCGCACAGGCAGGCAGCCGGGCGCCCAACAACCGCGGCGCAGACAAAGACATGCTAAGTGGCATTGTGGCGTGGCGCTCTGCCTCGCCTTCTTTAACGAACTGAACGAACTGGAGTGAGCACTGCAGTTACTAGTTGCAGCCTGCGTCCAACAAGCCTTGAAGGGTCTGGCTGAAAGGGGGTCCCCTCCCAGTGTCATGTCTCCCAGTCTATACAAGAGCTCCAGACAATGTCCATAGGCGCTCTGAGATCGGCGGCGTGCATCCGGTATGCGGCCGTGCTTGCGCAGGGCACCATCATGCATGCATGCATTGAGCTTGCATTGAGCACCGCAGGCCCGTCAAACTCTGGCAGACATACCTACCAACCGGCGGTTGACTGTCATGAGCAGTGATATGCGGGCCCGACGGGTGTGCTGCCCGCGCAGGCCGCACCCAAAGGCGTTCCAGAGCTTTTGCGCAGCCAGGCCGGTCAGGAGGCTGACCACAATGGCGTCAGCGGCACCGTCAGACTGGGTCAAGCAGGCAAGCCTGCCTCCACGTCTTTAACCGTACTAGTGTGTTGAGCACATCAGTCGGGACCTGCACGCGCACGGCCGCTCCCTCAGCGTCCGGCGCTGCCGCAGGACACGCGGAGGATGCTGCACGCAGTGTACCGCGTGGGCAACCTGGACGACACCATCGAGTACTACAAGAAGCACTTTGGCTTGAAACAGCTGCGGTACCGCGACATCCCGGAGGTGCCTGGGCCCGGCGCCGGGCGCTCCGCCCTGGCAGGGGGTGCGGGAGAGTGCCCTGCTCAGCCTGGCCGCGCGCTGCGCTGCAGGAGAAGTACACCAACGCCTTCCTGGGCTCCGGCGACGAGCGCTCAAACTTTGCGCTGGAGCTGACGTGCGTCCTCGCTGCTGTCGCACCAGCGCCGCGTGTGCGTTGCAAAGGGGCAGGCGCAAGAACAGCCGGTGCACGGCGCGGGTTGCTGCGTGCAGGTACAACTACGGCAAGGAGTCGTACGACCTGGGCTCGGGCTTCGGGCACTTTGCGCTCGCGGTGCCGGACGTCTACAAGACGGTGGACAGCATCAAGAGCGCTGGTGGGGCCCGCAGGACATGCCTCATCATGAGGCGAAGTTCAGGGCCTGGACTATGCCTGCGCCTGTGCTGAAGCACCTGAGATGCATGGTTCTGGCACCAGGTTGCCCTCATAGCCTCGCAGCAGCAGTGCCGGGTCGCCGTGCATGCGAGCCGGCAGCGCTGTGCATTCACTGCACGGGGCTGGTGCCGCGCTCGGGGGCGGTGTGCCTGGCATGGCCTTGCCGCCTGGTGAGCCCCGCTGGCTCCGGCGCCCCCCTGCAGCATGAGCGGACGGTGGAGAGCTGCCAGCTCTGTCCCAGGGATGAATGGCACGCTGTGCATGACAGTGTCAATTCCGCAAGGAGCATCAGTCACCTGGAGGCGTGCAAACATGCGAGGACTGGCGTGCGCGCGGCGGCAGGCGGGAAGGTGTCGCGGGACGCGGGGCCGGTGAAGGGCGGCTCGACACACATCGCGTTCGTGGACGACCCCACCGGCTACAAGTGGGAGCTCATCCAGCGGTCCGGGAACATCCCGGAGCCCATCGCGCAGGCGCGCCCCATACGCCAGGGCTGCGGAGCGCGCGCACCTGTCTGGCGCCCTCGGACTTGTGCCAGCGGGCAGTGTGCCGCGCCTATCAGCCGCATGCTCACAGCTCTCCCTGCTGAAGTGCTGCTGCGCCCTGTGCACTCCGTGGCAAGGCATGCCGGCTGGCGGCAGCAGGGCTGCCAAGCAGGCAGCCCGCCTTACTGCTTCCCCTTGAGCATGGTTGCCCGGTGTCAAATGGGCAGGCACCAGTCCAACTCCGCATGGCAGTCGCTCTATACAGCCCTTACAGCCCTGCACTTCAGCAGTGGACCGTGTTGCACTCTCCGCGCTCAAGCTGTTGACATGGCTCGTCTGGAGCGCACGCCGCACTGCGGGCCCGGGATGCGCTGCGGCGCGCCACGCCGGGCCGGCCGGGCGGCAGGTGATGCTGCGCGTGACCGACCTGGACGCCAGCATCCAGTACTACACCGAGTGCCTGGGCTGCACGCTGCTGCGCAAGAAGGACAACCCGGAGTACAAGTACACGCTCGCCTTTTTGGGCTACGGACCGGAGGACGCGAACTGCGTGTTCGAGCTCACCTACAACTGGTGCGGGCTGTGCATGCGCAGTCCTTTAGTTGCACATGTGAGGTGTGTCTCGTCACCCTCCACTTGCATACTCATGCCTCGGGCAGGGCCTGCATGGCAGTGCCTTGATGATAATACTAACATAAGCGCATGCAGAAGCGGGCATGTTCAGCTATGCTGTGCACGGCGTGTGTGATAGCTGGGTCGCAAGAGACAGGTGGTGTGAAGCTTGGAAAGATCTAGCGCGTGTATAGCGTGAGTCTGTTGAGCAAGGTGGAACGCATGTGCATAGTGAGCAGCCTCAGCTGGCACTGACCGTGGCGGGGCGCAGGGATAAGAAGTCCTACGACAACTTCAAGGGCAATGGCTACGCTCAGGTCGCCATCAG
>JAABUH010005320.1_pt1 | contig 10167 bp, 19 predicted proteins | sample 5559121 | NCBI WGS metagenome assembly JAABUH01 (sample SAMN10711871, study PRJNA513364) | rock metagenome | isolation source: Antarctica rocks | place: Antarctica: Victoria Land, Battleship Promontory nord | collected 2015-12-28 | reverse complement strand
ACTAGTACAGCGCGGCGGGAATAGGCCCGCAGTTAGGCGACGAGGGCCGTACCCTGATAGGTCCACGTGAAGGGCTTGGCCATGGTGCGATTATAGTAGGCGATGAACGCCAGCACCTTATCCTGCACGTCCTGGATCGAGGTGAAGCTGCCCCGGCGGAGCAGCTTGCGGGTGAGGATGCTGAGCCAGGTTTCGATCTGGTTGAGCCAGGAGGCGTGCCTAGGCGTGTAATGGAAGACGATCGTGTGGGCGGGGTCGCGCAGGAAGGCCGCGCGGCTCGCCTGGCTGGCCAGGACGCCCGCCTGGCCCTTGTCGCCGAGGTCGTCCGCCACCCCGGAGACCGCCGCCACGTAGCGCACCAGCGCCTCCGACTGGTGGATGTTGCGATTGTCCACGACGAAGTGCCACGTGCGCGCGGCGGGATCGCTGGCGATGGTCTGGCGGAGGTGGGCCACGAAATCCGCCTCGGTGCGCGTCGGGCCGCACGACGGGGCGACGATCTGGCCAGTGGCGACGTCGCGGTTGCGAATGAAGGTGGTCGTGCCGTGGCGCACGTACTCGAACTCGCGCCGCTCCACCTTGCCGGGAGCGAGGGGCAAGCCGGGGTACGCGCGCTCCAGCGCCTGCACGCCGGTCAGCTCGTCGCTCCTGATGACCCGCTCGCCCGCCGCCGCCAGGGCGGGTGCCGCGCGATACAGCGCGCAGACCGCCGCCACCTTGCGCCCCAACTCCGGATCGGGCGCGGGCGTCAGCCAGTAGCGGATACGGTGCGGCTGGAGGCCCCCCTTTTGAGCAGCCGCGCCGCGTGGCGTGGCGAGATGGCCGCCACGATGCCGCGCCTGATGGCCTCGTCCGCGATCGCCCGCCCGGTCCACTGGCTGCTGGGGCGCGCCGACCCGGCGGGCGCCTCGCAGGCGAGCGCGGTGAGCTGGCAGACCTGCTCGGCGGCGATCCGGCGCGGGCCGCCGGGACGGGGTGCGTCCGCCAGCCGCGCGGCCACGCCCAGCTCGGCGAGCGGCAGCGACGCGAGCGCCAGCCAACGGGTGCGCCACAAGCGGGCCGTGTCCACGCTGACGCCCCACCGCCGGGCGATCTGCGCGTTCGTCGCCCCGTCCGCTGCCGCCACCACGATCCGCGCCCGCAGCGCGAGTTGCTGCGCCGTACCATGCCGCCGCGCCAGCGCCTCCAACTGCGACCGCTCTTCGGCGGCCAAACTGACCATCGGCGGCTTCGGCCCGCGCATCCCGCCCCCTCTCAGACTCCCGCTATCCTGCAGACAGCACAAGCCGTCGATTATACCATCGGCTTACTCACGCCGCACTGTACTAGGTTCCCCTCGCGGTCGATGGCGCGGTAGAGATAGCACCACGCCCCGTTCACCTTGAGATACGTCTCGTCCACGTACCATGAGCGACCCACCTGACCACGGCGCTTCGCGCGCAGGCGGTCGGCGACGAGCGGGGTAAAACGGGCCTCCCAGTCCCGTACCGTCTCGTGCGTGAAGACGAAGCTGCGCGCGAGGAACAGCGCTGCGCGATCCCGGAGGCGCAGCTTGTAGCGCAGCCGCCACAGCACGACGAGCAGCACGACGTCCGTCGGCTACTGGAGATGGTTATCGGGCGTGCCGGTACGCTCGTTGCACGTCCGGCAATAGGCGCGGCAGCGGAAGGTACGATAGCCCAGTGCGGTGCGCCGGGGCTGTTCGACAGTCGCGGTCGCGGCACAGCACGGGCACGGCACGGGCAGCTCCTTTACGCAACGCTCATGACCACTACGCTACCAGAGCGAAGCCGTTCCTACCAGCTCGCGTCTGCGTTCTGACGCAACCACGGATCGAGCGGGACCACCGACACCGCAAAGGGCGCGTGCGCGGGATGCGCGGCTTCAAGACCCTCGCGGGGGCGCGGGTGCTGTGCCGGGCGCACGGTTTCCTGCGCAATCTGCGCGGCGGCTTCTACGCGCTCGGGCAGCCCGCCACGGTGGCGCGGACCCTGTCGGCGTCGCCGCTACTCCATGCCTGGGACGCGCGCACGACCGCGCTGTCGGCTCGGTGACAGCGGCATGCGGCCAGCTGCTTCCGGGCCACGTGTGCCCTGCACTCCCCCCGCCTCGTCCGCCACCGCACAACGCAACAGCACCGTACGAAGCTGCCGATATGTTCTGGACTTGCTAGGGGTTCTTGCCCGATAATATCCGCACGACCTGCTAATCCGACAGCCAGTGCGTGCTCACTCGTTCCCCGCTGGGCGTGTGCATCGCGACGAGTGACCGAGAAAGGTAGCCCTATTGGCCCGTGCTGACAGCTTTGCCAAACCAGTTGCCGCAACGCTAGCGAACGCCCCAACGCGACCGACGTGGTGGACGCTGGGCCGATGGTTCGTGGCACTCGCGCCGGAATACCTCCTGATCCTGATGTGCGCGGTGGCACTATGGCGCGGGGTGCTCGCCACCGGCGACCTCGACTGGCCCTTCGACGCCGACATCTTCCGTGACATCGGCAATGCACAGGCGATCCTCGACGGCCATTTCTGGGCCGATCCCGCCTATCGCGGGGAATGGCGCTGGTATAACCCGCTGGTACCGGCAGTTGTTGCCGGTATCGCCAAGGTGACCGATTTGCCGATTCACCTTCTCTACACCCGCAGCGGTGCCTACCTCAACCTCCTGGCACCCCTCAGTTTCTATCTGCTGGTCGCGAGCCTATTCGGCCGCTGGACAGCGACGGCGAGCACCCTCGCCTTCCTCTTCGTCACCAGTGAAAACCTCGTTCCCTGGAGCACCGCCACCTATTCGCCCTGGCTCTTCGCCCAGGTTTTTGTGCAGGCTCTCTTCTACCTGACCCTTGCTGCCTATCATCGCGCCCGGACCACGGCGCGGCTGCGTTGGTTTGTTGTCACCGGTGCCCTCCTCGGGGCGACGTTCCTCGGACACACCGCACCCGCGCTCCTCCTAATGGGCATCATCGGATTGCTCACGCTCGGCGATCTCTGCGGTCGGCCGACTCGCGACGGCGCGTGGAGCGCGGCGCTGCGGCGGCATGTCGGCGGCGAGATCGTCGCTATGGGGCTGCCGGCCCTGGTCGTCAGCCTGCCCTTCCTGGCCACTATTGTCGGTGTCTATCACCTGCGCGTCATCAACACCATCCCGAGCCACTTCATCGACGACTCACTCTTCCTCAATGTCGCCCGAACGTTTCTCCGGCAGGAATTTGTCGCGCTGTCGAGCGCCGTCGCGCTTTGTGGCCTCGTCAACGTGGCTTGTCGTCGCGCTCGCCCGGCCCGTCGGGGCATACTGCTGTTCTGGCTCGGCCTGTGCGGCGCGGCGGTCCTTTACGGCTACCTCTGGCAGTTTCTCCAGTTACGCTACGCCGTCGAGCCGCCGATGGTCGTCCCGACCTTCCATTTCATGTTTTACCTGAAGGCGCTCCAGGCTGTATTCTTCGGCTATGGTCTCACCGGTATTAGCACGCTTGTTGTGCGGAGTATCACCCGACTCGCGCCGCGTTCCTGGCTCGGGGAGATGGGCATCTTGTGGCAGCCCGTCCTTCAGCGCTTTGTGCTTGTCGGCCTCCTACTCGTGTGCTTTGTGCGTGCCTATCCGACCTACAGTAGTCGCCACGAATTCACAGGGGCACCGGAGACGGCGCGGGAGGTCGAGAAGAATTTTGTCGTCCCAGCAGCCTTCGCCTGGATCCGCGCCCGCAGCCAGCCGACGGACGTCTTCCTCGCCTCGGACAAGCAGGCGCTTTTCCTTGTCACTGCCGCCGGGCGACAGGTTGTGGTGATGAATGAATATTTTTCTAATCCCTACGTCGACTGGCGCCCACACGAGATCGACCGCACCGCGATGTACCGCTACCTGGCGATCGGCAAGCACGAGGAATTCGGCGCCCTTGCCAGGAAATACGGCGTTACTTTTGTCCTCGCGTCGCGCAAGCAGGCTGAGGATATCGATTGGGGCTCGGCCGCGCTCCTGGTCAAAGAGGCGGAAATCGGCGACGTGGTGATCTATCGCCTGCGCTGAGAGCGGTCGGTGTATCTACCTTGGCACCCTTGCCGCTTCGTGGGGTCGACCGAGCGGCGCATCGGTGAGGTTGGCCCGTTTGCGTAAGTGCTGGCGATTTGGTTATGGCAAATTCCTGGAATCTTCAGGCGGCGACTGCTTGGTCGAGGAGCCGGGCGAACGACGAGCGCTGCGGCTTGCGGCGCGGTGTCCCGGCATACCATTCACCAAGTCGGAGGAAGTTGAGACCGGTCGCGATAAGGATGTGGCCGAGATGGACTTTCGGCTGCCCGCGATAGCGCGTGAGCCGGAGTCGGCAGCGGCGGATGCCGCAGGCGAGTGTGCCCTCGATGCCAGCGCGGAGGAGACCGCGAAGTTGTGGTGGGCTGGGAGCGCGGTGGCGCGTCGAACCGGATCGCTAGCTCCGCCGTGCCCCGGTCAGGCGGCGACGCGCAGGCTGTCCGCGAGCCAGGTGAAGGTCGCGACGGCTGTGCGTACCCGCGCGTGGTGCCCAGCGTCGGCGTCCGTCACGGTGCCAGGCACCGTGACGTCGCCACGTTGCTCCTGTCCTGGCCGGTTAGTCCATCCGTGGCGTAATCCTGGCACTCGTGTGGTAAGCGTGCCAGAAACTCACGCCGGATGAGCTAACCGGCCAGGACAGGTGCCCGTCGATGTGGTCTTCCTGCTTGTCATAGGGTGCGCCACAGGTGGGACAGCGACCGAGCAAGGTGCGGATGAGGGCGATCATGCGGCCTCTTTCTGCGTCTTCACGCGCTCGCGGAACGCCTCACTCAGCAGACTAAAGTCCGGGTAGAAGAAGTCCCGCTCCTCGGTGACGGTCGTGTCCCTGCCGCATGATGCGCACGTTCCTTGGTAGCAGGCAGACACGCTGAAGGCGGCCTTGAGCGTGTACTGGCCATACTTCACCAGGCAGGTCAGGGCATTGGCCGCCAGCCCGCATTCCCGACAGACGGTCACTGGTCTTCCCCCTCGATCAGCCGTATGACCCGGCTACCGATCATCAGTAGGAACCCCGCGAACAGCACGAAGAAGAGGGCTAGCAGCAGCAGGGCAAGCGTGACCTCGCTCATGCCGCGCCTCGCAGTTCTTCCCGACCCACGATGGCTTCGTGCCAGGCGATCAGATAGAGCGCCCCAACAGCGAAGTACGGGGCGGTGACGAGCCAGAAAAGGATGTCTAAGTCGCTCATCGTGTACTTTTCTCCATAATATCGGGGTGCCGTTCGAGCACCTGTCGCGCCACGCTGACGATGCGCCGCTCGACCATCTGTCGCGAGTTGTACGGAACGTGCATCTGGCCGATGGCGGTCTGCGTCATCCCGGCCAGGTACAGGCGCACGTCCTCGACGGCCCTGGACCAGGCTTCCATGCGCTGTTGGATGTCGGTGGGGTATTCTTCCGCCGCGTGCTCGACGATGGCCGGCAGGAGGCTTCTGAGGCGTTGGCGATTGCGGAGGATGGTACGAATCTTCGTGGATGTGGTATTGGTCATAGTCGGTTACGGGTCTTGCGCTGTGGCTTGCCTCTCTTCGGCCCAGGTCGTGCCCCTACCCAGGCCGGAGGGAAGGCTCGTCTCCTTGGTGGAGCAAGACGAGCGCCCCCGGTCGCTCTCCTTACGTCAGCATTTCGGGGAAGTCGTAGATGCTTGGCCCTTCTTCCGCTTCCTTCTGGGCCTTGAACTGCTTCTCCATCTCCAGCAGCTCGGTCAGGCGGTCATGCACCTTGCGCGAAGCGAGCGATGTGGCCGACGCGATGGCCTGGCTGCTACCTTTGGCGACGAGGTTGCGGTACGTCAGCACGTCGTCGTAGTTCTTGATGGATTCATAAAACATGGTCTCGATCAGGGTATTGGGGATGGCTGCGGTGTGTTGGTTGTTCATGAGCATAGTATGCGCCTATTTCTTACCCTTGTCAATACATCAATTTACTCAGGGCGGCGAGCGCATCTATCACGCCGCGATCGACCCCAGGAGCATCGCCAAGCCCTCGTGTGAATACGGCGCGACCTTGGGAACCGGCGTCCACCCCAACCGTAGCAACGTCAAGGCGTAGTCGGCGAGGGATGCGGACCCCGTCAGGCGACAGACGAACCCTTCTCGACCGAACACATAGGCGTCGCCAGCGGTGTCTTCCACGACCAGGGCGGTGCCACGCTGCGTGTCCAGGCGGTAGCGGATGCAGTAGCGCGCGTCGGTCACGTTCTCTCCTTTTTTCCGCACACATGTTCTAGCCGACGCAGTATAGATCGCGAGCCGTACGGACGCAAGGGTTCCCTGGTGGGAAAAGTATGCCCGCCGTCAAGGACAGGTCGCTATGGGAAAGGTGTACTGACCCTGATGGGCGCTGGATAGGTCTGGCTACAGGCTTTACCCGGCGACCTGTCCTTGGCTGGCCGCGATAACCGCATCCGGCTGGTAGCTGCGGGGGTCGCGTTGGCCGCGAGAGTACGCCAACCAGTAGGCCAAAGCGCGCTTCCTCGCCGCATCATCGTGGAACAGCGCATCGAAGAACTCCGCGTTGAACGCTTGTCGCTCAGCGCGGGTCATATGCGCGCGGATGTCGTCCGAGCCATAGGGGTTGGCGATGTCCTCGCCGTTCTTTTTCTCGGCAAACCACGCCTTCAACACCGTCCAACGGATCAGATTCGCTTCACGCTCGGCGTCGGGGATGAGCGGCCCGCGCAACGCTTCGGCGAGTTGATATTCCGGCGGATAGACCTTCTTCACGTAGCGCACGTCACGGGCGACGAAGATACGATCACCGGCTTTGATGCGCTCGTCGCTTTTCGCCATGATCAAGCTCTCGATGGGTCGATATTGGTCCTGTTCCAAGGAAATCGTCTCGCGATTCGTCATGGTTAATTCGTAGTACACCTTCTTCATAGCGGGTAGCTCCTTCAGTTTCCTGACGATGTGATGTTGCTGATGTCGATGAAGCCTTGGCCCCGGATAATCCCCTGTTCATCGACGGTGACAGCGGTATTTGTGGCCTGCTGACTCGCCTCGCGTGCCAACCCGCGCTGGGTGATCTTCTCCCGCTTGTCGTAGAGGTCGTGCAGCGAGGTGATATTCGGGGGCCAGAAATCATCCTGTGCAAGACGGTCGATGAGCCGCTTCACCCCCGCCAGACCATCCGGCTCGCCGCGCAGGAGGTTGCTGGCCATGATCCTGTTCCACCTATCCGACTTGTCGATACGCGTCCGGCCCAGCTTTTCCTTGAAGTATGCGCAGACGGCGGTGACATCCGGGTCGCCGTAGCTCCCGTCGGGGTTCGGCTCCTTGCGTGCTTTCTTCTTGGATAGCGCTCCGGTCGGTGATGCGGCGGCGTCACCTACGTTAGTAGTACTTGTTGTAGTCTCTGTTGTAGTCTCTGGTAATGGTGAGGGCAGACTGCCCCCCTCGTCGGGGCATTTTGCACCGATGGACGATGCACGCCTCAACAAGGGATGATCAAAATTCACCCGATACCACTTTGTCCGGTCGATCTTCAGCGTGTTGTAATTCGCAGAAACGAGCAAACCCTCTTTCTCTAATCGGTGGATAGCCCGCTTGATAGTGTCGCAACTCCACCAGGGAAATTGCTTTTGCCATTCTTCATACGTGTTATAGGTCCAGTATTGTCCCCCTCTTAGGTTCTGTTTTTTCGCTTCGTTTTTGTCTTGCCAATACTGAACTTGATGAAGGATGATGGCTTCATTCAAGCCAACTTTCTCGGCAATAACGGGGTTTATGACAAGCGGTTCCCTATCGTAGAACAGGGAATCTGAAGGCAGTTGTGGCATAAGTCAACGAGATGCGGTCCTAATCCGCTTGTTGGTGTGCTTTGTGGGTGATTAGGCTGGGGTGGGGGATTGAATGCGGTAATCTACTGTTGTGACGCCTTTTTTACTGTTGCAGCTCTTACAGAGGGTTTGTATGTTGTCTTCTACGGTCTGTCCTCCTCGGGATTCGGGGATGATGTGATCACAGGTCAAGCGCTCTTCACTGTTACACACAAGGCAATTGAAACCATCTCTGCGCCAAACTGCCATTTTAAGAGGTTGCGGTATCTTGCGTTTGTGATGAGAGATTGGTCTGCTGGATTCACGCTCCTTCTTGCGGTTTGTCCACCATTCTATCCACGCTTCATCTGCCTGGCTATAGAAACGATCAGCCATTGCACGAAGCCTTTTCCAATCTTGCAAGGATAGTATTTCACCATCTATCAAGGGAGCATAGATATCAAACTCGTAGTCCGGTCGGAATGCCACGTAGGTGTCTCCGCAGTTGTCTTCATGTAGTTGTAGTATGGTATTTTATCCTTTCATAGCAACAAAAACGTGCCGCCTCAGTCTTCTACCCTGAATGCGGCACGCCCCTGTCAATATTGAGTTAGGCGAAGGTAGAAGCTTCTGAATTGATTATATACGCCCACCCGCCCGACGTGTCAAATAGAAAAATATATGTAAATTGGGGTATTGACTAATCGTCGCAATACGCGCAGACTATCCCTATGCACAACTCCCCCACCCCCCTCAAGGATCTGCCGATCCTCAAAAACATCGCGGTGACGCACATGCCCATCGCCGTCGTCGCCAAGAACCACGGCATCAGCACGCAGGTCGCGCTCGCGAAAGCCCGCCGCACGGCCCAGATGATCTGCTGCCTGCTCGACATCGAAGGGCCGCACGACACCTCGCGCCGCTTACGCCTCTCCGTGCCGGAAATCGACATGATCCAAGACTACAACGCCTCCCACGAGGCCCTACAGAAAGGCTAGAACCCATGACCAACACGTACACGCACCAATTCCCCACCCATTACAAAATGCGCCCGCAAGAGACCTTCTCGTGGAACGACGACGGCCTGCTCATCGCCCTGCTCGCCTGCACCATCGTCGTCACTGTCCTCACGCTCATCGCCACCTGGCGTTGACAAGAAGCAGAGAAGAGGAGCAAGCTGGAAGGACAAGCATAACAACAGAAGATGCAACCACTGCATATTTTGCAACAGTTGCACGAGAGGAGATTTACGATGGATACCACACCCAAGCTGTACGCAGCACTTATCAAAGCAAAGCAAGATTTCGGTTCCCTCAAAGTCAATGCGGATAACCCGTATTTCAACAGCAAGTATCTCGACTTGGCGGGCGTGCAGGACGCGACCGATGCCGCCCTCCACAAGAACGGCCTCGTGGTCATTCAGACTACCGACATCACCGAGACGGGCCATCCCGTGCTCGTGACAACCCTGGCGCATGAGTCGGGCGAGGCCATCGCGGGCCGTTACCCGCTCACGCCAAAAGAAACGAACAATCCTCAGAGCCTGGGTGGCTGCGTGACCTATGCCAGAAGGTACGCCCTGATGGGGATGCTCGGCATTGCGCCGGAAGATGACGACGGCAACGCGTCCAGCGGAAAACCCACTACGGCCACCGCTACACGACCCGCCCAATCTGGCGCGACAACCGGCCAAACTGTCGCCAAGAATGCCGGGCCGGGGCAGGGTTATACCCCCGTTGACACCGGCGGTTGCGAGTACCCCGGCTGCGGCCGACCCATCGACCAGAAGTGGATCGACATCGCCCATAACAAGCACGAACCGGCCCTCTGTTTCGAGCACAAAGACCAGAAAGATACGACCAGGTGGCCGCGAGAGCGTGAGGATGTGGGCATGGGGTCCCGCTCGACCGTGGATGAGCTGGCCGACATCGACCAGGCTGCCGAGATCTTCGGCGACCTACCACCGTATCAGGATAGCGACCGATGACCCAGGAAATCCGCACGATCTTGGATTACGCCCACGACAATCACATGTGGCTATCGAAATGCATCGTCGAGGTGGGCGCGGGCGACGGCGACTACCTGTCCCACGCCCAGGCGTTGATCGACGACGAGGGTTGGTGGGCCAAACTGGTCGAGCCGGACCCCCGCGCCTTCGCCGCCCTCATCGAGCGGTATGGCCGGACAGACAGCGTCGTGTGCTGCAATGTCGCTGTAGGAGAAAAATACGGACAGGCGCAACTACAGCAAGGGCGTGATTGGTCGGTCAGCCACCTGGAGGGTACCTCTAAACCGAAGCGCCGATGAGAACTACATGAGGAGCCTGCTGCTGGGGTTCAGTGGGGGTGGGGAGCGCTGTCTCGGCCAGTGCTTGCAGCGTGCGGC
>JAABUH010005319.1_pt1 | contig 10170 bp, 18 predicted proteins | sample 5559121 | NCBI WGS metagenome assembly JAABUH01 (sample SAMN10711871, study PRJNA513364) | rock metagenome | isolation source: Antarctica rocks | place: Antarctica: Victoria Land, Battleship Promontory nord | collected 2015-12-28 | reverse complement strand
CGAGACCTCGTCGCTTTCCTCCCGCTCCGAGGCTAATCTGTCTCCACCTGGGAGTCAATCGCTAGATCCGTCTGTGCGAAAGCCTTCTCCCTCACCTCGGCCAATAGCCACTACGCCGGTATTGGGCACGCCAGTAACCACGAAATCCGATCAAGTCGCGGGACCGGGACCGCTGGAAGCCCCGATATTGGCGCCAGACTGCTCAGCTTGCGGTTCGAGGCTCGACTACATGCGATATGTATGCTTAACCTGCGGAGAAGGGGATATGTGGAACGGAGACGTGAAGGACAAACCAGCTTTTGTTGGTCCCCGGCATTCCAGCGACGGTGACATGAACGACGCATCGTCCGATAGGACAGAATGGGCGGCTCAAGCAGGTACCTCGGGCTCTCACACGATCCTCGATATCGCTCGATCACGCTATGGATCCTCGTCCACTCACGCCAGCCGAGGCTCTGTGGGAGGAGTAGCTGATGGGGCATTCTCCGATACCCAAGCAGTTTACGATTCTGATCAAGGTCTTACGCCACCTGATTCGCCAAGCTCCCAAGCGGGTAGACTTTCCCGCTCAGCTCGAAACAGGGGATACGAGCTCTGTCCAAGCTGCATCGAAGAGCATGGCATCGTGCATTCGAATATGGCGAGGAGGCGGAGAGTAGGGAGCCTACGTCACGCCTTCCGTGAGATGATTTGGGGCGTAGAGGGATGGACAGATGTCGGTGAGTTCGGGGAAACCAACCATGAGCTTCGCTGATCATGCTGAAGAGTATTTGGAGGATGGGCTGTGCACGATCTGTAGGAAGCTGCTATCTCACGATCGCTTCAAATGCTCGTCGGTTGCGTGGTACAAAACTTTACGCTGACAAGACTCCTCAGGCGTTTCCTGTCAGAAGTTTGACCTTTGCAGATCCTGTATGTCCACTTGACGTTCACCCTGAGTACAGCTAACATTGGTTCAGGCTATCAGAAGGTCGACGAGATTCACCCTGCTCACACATTCTTGTCACTCCCGGATCAGCTGCTACCTCATGCTGGACCGTCGAGGTCAAACGGTGCAGATAGGGGGAACGGCGATCGGCAGATTGGCAGTGTACCTAAGCGTAAGCTGTCGGATTACCCTTGGCATAGTTCTTTTCTGAATCTTGCCCGCCACAGCCATGCGACATCCTGGCGCGTTCTGTCACAAGTAAGTCAGCTTCAACCTGCCTTATGGTCCATCGTCTGAAGCGAAGTAGCTGCCTCCAGGATATCGTTGGACCAAGATTTCACTGTGCAGTCTGCACATCTTGGTGAGAATATCGGTTGTGAGGTTACATGCGACTGATACGCCCTAGGGATCTCTGCATCCAATGCGAAGGCATTGCTTCTGCGGCCGATGCATCCGGTCACACCGCCGAGCACATAATGATGAAGGTGGGTCCTGTCTCGCCATGTAGACATTGCTCATCTCGAAGTCGTCAGATTCCAATCCCCCTTGCTTCCGCCGAAGTCGAAGATGTCTCTCGGCGTGCTCGAGATCGATGGTTCCAGCAAGACTTGTCGACTGTTGCGGCTGCCGGCGCCAATTTGTCTCGATCGTCGTCCCCGACTAATGAAACTGTCTATGCGGGCGACACGGATCGCTCCAACGGTGGCACGCAAGTGGCATTGGCTCGACCAATCACATCCGTCGGGCGCGATGCCTTGGATCACCAATGTCGATGTAGCAATTGTAATGAGTGGATCATGGGACGTCGTTTCCAGTGTGCCAACTGCCCTTCTGGTCCGGAGGCTTCCAACTTGGTGAGATCATTCGGTGACCACTTGCCATTCTGGCTGATATGTACCCCAGTGCTCTATCTGCGAGCTTCGGTCCTACCGGGTCCATGATCCGCGCCATGTGTTCTTCAAATTCGACCGACCCGTGCAATTTCCCCTCGATTCCCACCGACCCCTTCTGCCACTGCTTTACAAGTCTCGGGTCGGGGAAGTCCCAGTTGGGGCGACCGTCCACCCCCGAGACCCGACGGCCTACCTCAAACATGTGGTTCATCGCGAGACCCTATGCGATATCCACGCGGACCAGATCAGAGGGGCATGGCTGCGCTGTGTACACTGTGCGGGGGGCTTTGACATTTGTCAGGAGGCGGAGGAGGTTGCGAATCATGATCCTCTACACTGTCAGTATTACATCATTTTTTGAGATTTCGTTGTGGCGACGCTGATCATTGTCCTGGGATAAGTCTTCGTGGTCTTCAAAGCAAGAGTAAACATGGTCGCCTTTCGGGCATTAGCGCAGCTGGACGAGACGCATAGCAAGCCTTTGTTGACGGAGCAGGTGTATCTTGAATAGCATAGCATGCATGCAAGCGGACTGGATTGTCGGCCTCTCGAAGTGCATATGTAACGAAAGAGGTAATCGCCACTCCTTAGCGACTGCCATCTACGGGAATAACGGATTCCTGCGGCTTTGAGGAACAACTCTTTTCTTTCAAGCTTCCTTTTAATCCTCTTTCCTGACCTGAGTGGATGAAACGTCTCGGTCATGCGATCGCAAGCGATACTCGCCGCCTGCCTGCTCCTCTTTGCTAGCTGGGCTAGGGGAAGCGAGCAGACCGCCTTCAAGTCGGACTTCAGAAGCCCTCCTTCCTTTGATCATCAAAATGACCTATCCTCATATCATGATGGTGAGCTCAGGGTTTCCTCTAGACAACTGGCTTAGTAAGATTCCCTAGATCCCGCCTTGTTTGCCGAAACCATCGTCTCCACCCTCTCCTCCTCGTCCCGACACACCACTCTCCTCCACCTCCTTCAGCGATCCAAATCCATCCCCCTCCTCGCCCACATCGGGAACGCTACACTCTTCGCGCCCACCGACGATGCTTGGTCTTCCTGGGCCGAAGCTCATCGACCAGATTCCGACGATGACCTCGTCAATGGCTGGCTCGGTACCTCCGGTCTGGAAGAATGGATGTTGGACGAGCAGGAACTGCTTCGTGTCCGAATAGAGCAAGGCAGGGGTGAGGAGGGGGAGAGGAGGAGAATCGATAACCAGAACTGGGCGTTGCGACAGCATCTGCTGTATCATATGCTCAACTACACCCTCTCTCCCTCCGCGATGATTGCGACGGCGGACGCTCGGAACGTTTCGGTGGAGACGACAATGCTGTTCCCGATGGCGGAGGAGCCGGAGCACCCGCCTATACCGGAACCAGGATCGCCCTGGTTACCTCGAGGAGGAGAAGGGATGTTGGGCGGACATGGACAGCGATTGCGAGTGGCTCGGGCGGGATCGGATGACGGAGCAGAGAGGGGACGGATAGGGATCGCTTGGAATGGAGAAAAGGGGGTAGAGGTATGGGATGGGAGCGGATGGGAGCCCAGAGGAAATGAGTCGGGGCTTGGACATAAGGGGATGAAGGGGGTCAGATGGGTCAGGAATGGGGTGGTCGTTGGGGTCGACGGGGTTCTGGATATGCCCCCATCAATCGGTGAGTTCGCTGCATGTTCGTGGTGTAAAGCCCTCAGCTCTGGTGTCCGAGTGATCCGCAGGCCGGAAGAGCCAAAGCTGAGTACTCGCTGATCTTCCCGCAGAGGAGATCATTCAGACCGACCAAGCACTGAGCTATCTTTCCCGTCTCCTCGCCATATCCGAGCCCCTTCCCGACCCTCTGCCCGACTCGCTTTCCACCACGCCGCATCTGACCATCTTTGCCCCTTCGAACGATGCTTTCAACAGGGCTTTCGACGATATCGAGAAGCGGTACTTGGAGGGCGGATACGGCTCGGAAGGCGTCGGTCGGGTGTTTGCAGGTGGTGTCGTGCTTGGTGTTGGGAAGGAGGAGGTCGGATGGCAAGATTCTTGGGGCAAGAAGGGCTATCAGGGTATGTCCTTAATGCCTTGGCGCAACGCAGCTGAAGATCATCCAGTCGAATCGGCATCCGGCGAGGGTCTGCTCATCGATGCTCCATCAAACGGGACTTTGGTGGTCAACGGTACCGAAGCAGAAGCTGTCGATATCTTCGCGTCTAACGGTTCGCCCTCAACCCACGTCCCGACTAAGCTGATCAATTGCAGGAGTGATCCACATCCTTCCATCCCTGCTGCTTCCTGAGAATTTCACCCTCCTCAATTCAGCGGAGAAAGCCCTTCTCTCACTGAATGCAACCCGCTTCGTCTCCCTACTCCGCTCGGCGAACTTGTCTACAACCTATGTTGGCGAGTCGAAGACGGACGCGTGGACGATCCTCGCACCGACGGATGACGTGCTGGATATGCTGGATCGATCGGGCGAATATGGTGCTCCGCTTGCTCTCGAAGCTCCGGTCGGCGGAGTTAGAAAGCGTGGGGTCATCCTGCCTGCTCCCATGCCAAACGAGCCAATCAGCGATGTCACTCCCCTTCAGGCGCTTCTCCAATACCACATCATCCCGGGGCGCCTGCAGCCCGCCGACATTAAGGATGGGATGCTGCTGGGGACGGAGCGAAGAACATCTGCACTGAAAGGTGGCAGGCAAAGATTGAGGGCTGACGTGTCCGATCGATTTGATCCGGTTGACTGGGACAATGCTGGGCAGGGCGAGATACGCTTCGGAGGCGCAACGGTGATCGGAAAGCCAGGTAGGCCTGCTGCTTAAATTGCCGAATCGCGCTAATCTGAAGCAGTCAAGAACGGGAAGACCATCATCTACCTGATCTCAAACCTCCTAGCACCGCCCGACGACGTTCTACAAACCGCTGTCTCCGATCTCCAGCTGTCCACCTTCATCGCCGCAGTATACGCTGCTGATCTCGACAAAGCCGTCAAGCGAAACCCAGCGACCACATACTTTGTGCCCCGAAATCGCGCGTTCACATCGCTCGGTTTGGCAATGAGATACCTTCTCCTGCCCGAGGGGAAGGACGAGCTTCGCAAGGTTGTACGATACCATGCCGTTGACGGTGTGTTGTATACTCCTGACGTGCAAGCTGGGAGGCAGGTATACAAGACTGTGGAAGGCGGCGAGGTCGTGCTCAGCAAGACGATGGGGACAAATTCGACTTTACGTCTAAGCAGTCCCACCAACTGGGAGGGACACGATTCCGGAGAAGGCATACCAAGCAACGGGGAGCTTCGACCGGCCAAGGTCACACACTTTGACGCGCTTACCGACACCGGAGTGATACATACCATCGATAGTGTGATGATACCCGCCGACGTCAGCATCACCATCTCCAAGCTCATCCGGGGATCTAAACAGAACACAATGGTTGATCTTATGATTCGAGCTGGCCTCGCATGGGTTCTTGAAGGTCGCGAACCGACTTCAAGCGAGGTGCAGCGCTTGGCTTTGCAGGGGTTCGTTCGGTCTTGGGACAACGAGGACGACGATGAGAGCGATCTTCCGGATGAGGACTTGCTGGCCATGCCGAGCTACACGGTCCTTTGTCCGACGGACAAGGCTTTCTCCCGGCTCAACCTGACACATTTCCTCACAGACAAGGAAGATCTCGTCAATCTGCTTAAGCTCCACATCATCCCGTCTCAGCCCTCCATTCCTCGATCTGCAGGCTCGAAAGTTCCCGCCGCGCCACCGCAGGACGGTCAACCCCTGTCTCTGGGCGATGATTTGGTATTCTCGACCCTCCTCTCATCAGCCTCAAAATACGGCGATATCGCCTTCCGAGCGACCGGAGACAACAGCTTCATTGTGGGAATTCGGAATGCCCGAGGGGGATTGGGAAACGACGCGGCAAGGGTCGGTGCGGCTGGTCGTGCGAGCGTCCGGTGGCGGAAAGCACATTCATCAGCTGGCAGTCTCAAGAAGAAGAAGGACAAAACGGAGGACGATGACGAGGACGAAGTTGGGTACGAAGCGCTCTGGCAAGGTGGGATGGCTTTGGGGGGAGGAGTGGTGATGGTTGACTCGGTACTGGTGCCGTACGAGCCGAGCTGGTTCTCTCGATGGGGCTGGCTGGTCCTCGCGCTGGTCGGTATAGGGCTGGTGCTGGTCGTCGCGGCTGTGAGCTTTGGATGGTGGTGGATGACCCGAGCACGGAAAGAGGAGGGGTATGAGGCGTTGGAGGGGGAGGAAGAGGAATGATGGAATAATGAGGGGCACAGTAAATATGCTGCATGAGAGCTTGTCTGTATCATTCACTGTTGTACGTGATATTACTGTTGTAGTGATAATCTGGCATGGGAATCAGCAATTTCGAGGCCCCCAGGATGTCAATCATCGATTTAGTGGTTCTCCCAGACTTTGATTAACTTACCAAAATCATGGCGCGGAAGCTGGTGCCCCACAGTTTCTTCGGCCTCCCTATCGAACGGTCGGACAATCAACTTGAGTGTCATCTCGAGACTCAACAAAAGTGAGATGGCTTCACGACCGTCGTCGCGATTCCTTCAGTCTCTGCGCTCTGCGCCAGGGCCTTCTCGAGTCATCATCAAGAGCAGGAGGACATGGGTCCCTTACCTCGTCAGTCTGACGATTGCGAGCGGAGCAGTCTACTTTGTCCAGCAAGATCGAGATAGTCAGTCTGCAATCTCTTCTCTGTCCCCACCCTACTCACTCACCTTTGCCAGATCTGCCAGCTCTCAACAACCTCAAAGAAGCCTTCCTCATCCACAACGACTCCGCCGCACACCCCGATCCCCGGCCGAGATCAAAACCCAATGGCTTCCGCGGTCCGTCAAACCCACTCACCGTCTTCCGCACCGCACTGACGAGAAACAGAGGACCCCGAGACGTCCATCCCCTTCCCACTCTCCCTCCCTCTCCTCACCCCCGCCCCCACATTATCGCTCGTCGGCCTCGGCGTGCGCAAAGTCTCGTTCCTCAGGGTGAAAGTGTACAGCGCGGGATTCTACCTCGAAGAAGGGATCCTGCACGGGCTGGATAATATCGAGGGATGGCATGTGAGTGTACTTCCGCTTCATGTTAGGATACTGCCCCTCGGCATTTTGGACGAGGCCGAGGTTTGGGGACAATTCAAGCTGATGCTTGAATCTTAGAGCTTCTCCGCTCAACATCTCCTCACACCGCCAACCTCGACACCTGGCGACCCACTCGGTGCACCTCAGCTCTCGGGGGAGGCGCTCATGCGGGTCCTACTAGACAAGCCGGTGACGTGCGCTGTCAGGATCGGTCAGTCCCGCTCCTTCCCACCCTCGATACAGATACTCATGACGGGTGATAGTGCCGGTTCGGAATACAGACTTTGGTGTTCGTCCATCGACGTCGAGATGAGACATAATGCTGATATAACTCCAGCATCTTCGAGACGGCTTCACCCGCGCGCTCATCGCCCGACAGAAGATCGCACGGACGAACGGAGAGCTGAACGAAGCGGACGAGACGGTACGTCCTCTTCTCATCTCTGCTTGCCATGCGCTGAAAGGGAAATCACATAGCGGATAGCGGCTTCGCTCCAATCGTTGAAGAGCCTCTTTCCGGCTCAATCAGTGCCGAAAGGCAAGTCCTTAGTTTTGGTGCGGACATCGATCGGGAGCTTGATAGTGGAATACGAGGTGAGGGAGGAGTCATCAGCAGTCCGAGTGTCAGCTGATAAGCGAGCAGGGGAAAGTATTGGGCCAGGTTGACGATCGGTGGATGGCAAGGGAGATGATATTGGCCTACTTTGCAGACAAGGACGTCATCTCGCCCAAGGTGATCACGCGACCAGCTGAGACTGTCATAGTCGGTGCTGATAGTGTCCCAGCTCAAGGAGGACGTCGCGAAGGGGTTAGAGGAGTTCAAGAGGCATCGATGAATGTAGCTCGAATATCATCCTTTTTCTCCACGGTCTCCATTACATCACTACACATTCGCTCTGCGCCTCGTGACGGGTCGGTCTCGCTTGCGCCTTTCTCGACTTCGCGTTCTTTGCGTTATTCAGCTCTGTCAAGCGCTGCATCCCCCGCTTATGTTGTTGCGCTGTACTCTCGATCGTCAGCTTCCGCACACCGGGTAAACCCGGGGGAGACGCACCCGCTGCACGCATGTACCACCGCTTGGCGCCTTCCTTGTCCTGCTTGATCCCTATCCCGATTTCAGTGTAGTCTATGTTCCAGTCAGCGCGACGATCCATGGAATGGAAGAGAGCAACACCCACAGCCGACAGCATACTCGGCCTTGGCGAGACCCTTGTTAGCGGCTTTCCGTCCCCAAAGATACGCCTCGGTGTCGGATTGTTTCAATACTCCATCTTTGCTCCGATCAGCGCTGTTGACCTGTCATTTGAGTAGAACTCACCGCTGCCGGTAAGGTACCACCCGCTCAACGCAAGCTCTGCCTCACTGTCCCCTTTCTCGGCTGCTTTCGTGTACCAAGCAATACTCCGCCTCGGATCGATCGGACATCCCAAATTTCCAAACTCATGACATGCGCCGAGCTTGAACTGCGCCGGAGCATATCCTAATCCCGCTGCTTGAGTGAAGAGCTCCCTTGCCATGTTTGGATCGTGAGGAACGACACCGCCATTATTCGGTCGCTCGTGAAGCAGTGCGAGCTCATGCAGGGCGTGGGGATTATCCTCGTCCGCCTGAGACGCAGCTCGTCGGAGCCATACGATCGCTTCTCGAGGATTCCGAGGCGAGCGCAGGAGACCGCCTAGTAGAATCATGCTCAGCTTGTACATCGCCGCAGTATCGCCGAGTGCTGCTGCTTTACGGTAGAAGAGGACAGCCCGGTTCGGATCCTTCTTGGTACCAGCACTAATCTCGTTACATACTGCTGCACGATATGTCGCAGCGGGATGATTCAGCTTGCTCGCCATGAGGTACAGATAGTACGCCTTCTCGTGGTCGACTTGGAGACCAAGCTGGCCCGTACCGTAAAGGTTGGCAAGGAAGAACTGGGCGTCCGGGTATGGCTCCTTTCCCTCTGCCAGCTTCTTGATATTCCGTAATGACTCCTGCAACAGGACGTCGCGATACTTCCGCCCAAGTCTCTGGTCAGACTGACTCAACTCATCACCGATCTTCTTCGCCGCCTCGATAAGGTACTTCGCAAACGCGAATTGTGCTTCCGGATCGGGATCATCCTTCATTCGTTTCCGATAGTCGTCCACGTACTGCTTGGTGTATGGCGGTTTGTTGAGGTCGACGGCGGCTTGCATGCCCCTTCGGCGAGTCGAGGAAGCACCGACGGATTCCGTGCCTTTGCGGGCAAGGGAGACCGACGAGGTGGATGAGAGAGCGGTGGCGGAGGTATTGGTACGTGCGAGGGAAGGAGTACTTTGCTGACGGACGGGAAGGGTCTGGGTGGAGGATGCGCCTTGCGCTGCGCCTGGTGGGAGCCCGAGGAACTCGCTCGCTGCGGAGTAGTATGGGTTGGAAAAGTCTGGTTGGGGAGAGTATCCGCCTGCACTTCCGGCATAAGAGTCGAAGCAGGGAGCGAGATTCGGGTTTTGGTAGCGAGGTCCTGCTGAGCTTCCCCCAGCGCATGCACCCATCCCAGAGTCCAGGCTGTACACGCTCGCCGCTCCATCCGTATCTCCGCCAGGATAGCCGTTTGTCACCGCTCGTTGTCGAGGTGGGTATGGGTCTCGCGACTGATATGCTTCGCTGATGGGTGCGGTTTGGTGGCGAGGTGGATTAGGTGGTGACGGTGATGCCGAAGTCAGGCTGAGGTGGGAAAAGCCAAGATCGTTGGGAACGGATATGGGTCGACGCGACATGCTACCCGCCGAGATGCGGTTGGGATTTGCGGATTGCGGTCCGTACCCATCGTGATGGGAATGTGAGGCGTACTGCGAGGTGGGGTGACCATAGTCGACAGGGGCATAAGGTGTTTGATCAAAACTGGGCGTGCGGAAGTGTGAGGTTGAAGGTGGTAGTGAGCTGAAATCATGAGGTGATGGAGTGATGATGTGGGATTCCGAAGCCATGAGGGCGGAGTATGAGGGTAAAGGAGGATCTTGTGGGTCTGGTTCAGCGAAGGACTGCGGTCCTGTGAGCGGAGACAGATGTGTTAGCTATGACCACTGTTTGACAAGTCATACAGAAGGTTCAGAGGAAAACGTCGAGTCCTGACAACAACCCGAGTGCCTTCTTAGCAGCTCATATAATGCCATCAAGCCCCCCACGCAACAGTTCAGAGGGGAGCACTTTTCGGCGGACCTTGATACCCACTCACCTCGATTCCGCACACTCTGACTCCTCCCCGCGATCCCTCCTTTCCCATCCACATGATCCCGATTTGATG
>JAABUH010005317.1_pt1 | contig 10170 bp, 9 predicted proteins | sample 5559121 | NCBI WGS metagenome assembly JAABUH01 (sample SAMN10711871, study PRJNA513364) | rock metagenome | isolation source: Antarctica rocks | place: Antarctica: Victoria Land, Battleship Promontory nord | collected 2015-12-28 | reverse complement strand
CCGCGAGCGCGCCGATGGCGGCCCCACCCTGGTTGTCCGGGTCGGCCAGGATCAGCCCGGAGGCGGCGTTGACCGCGACGATGTAGAGGTGCAACAGCCAGGGGAGTGCCGTGGTGACGGCCAGGCCCAGGCCCCCCTCGACCAGCTGCGTGGCCGCCTCTCCGCCCGGACCCAGGCCCAGCCGCCGCGTGTACCAACTGAGTGCGCCGGCCAGAAACAAGACCCCGAACAGGTCGCGCGCGAGCTGCTGCATCGTCGTGAAGGCGGGTTGGAGCGGGGCGATCCGCGTGTAGTCCTGCTGCGTGGTCAGGTCCTTGGCGACGAGGGCGCCGACCGCAGTGGCCCCGGCGGTGGCCCCGTCGTGCAACCACACGCCGATCCAGCCGGCCGGGTCGAAGCAGAACGGGGCGCTGAAGGGGAGCGGGATCTGGAACCAGCCGGTACACGCGGGCGGGGGCGGGTCCACCGTGAACGACGCGGACGTGGAGAGCGCGGGGCCGGTCCCCCACGCGTAGAGGCGGTGCGTGCCGACGCCGGGCGTGGGGTCCGTGCCCAGGATGAGGTCGGCGTTGGTGTCCCCGTTGTCGTCGGTGACGGTCCCGTGGCTGAAAATCTGGGCCCCCCCGACGCGATCCCAGGAGAAATTAACGGTCTGGTTGGGCGCGAAGCCGCTCACGTCCAGCGTGACCACCGTGCCGGTCACGACCGCGGCGTGCGTCGGCGCGAGCGTGACCTTGGGATGGAGGGTCCGCGCGATGGTGAAGAACACGCTGGCCGAGGTGTGGTCGGGGCCGACGGCGCGCACCTCGTGCGGCCCTAACGCGGCACCGCTCCCCGTGGCCGGAACGGTGGTGTCGATATGCGCGTAGGCGTCGCCGCTCGTGCCCCGCGCCAGGTAGGCCCCGTCCCAGTACAGCGTGACCGCCCCATCGGGGAAGTCGGCCCCGACGACGGTCAGGGCCGTCGCGGGCAGGCCCTGGCTCGCCGAGAGTTGGAGCGCGGGGTGGTGCGTCGCCGTTGGGGCGGGGGCGGGCGTGTACGTTGGGTAGGGTGTCTGCGTCGGCGGGGATGTCTCCGTGGCCGTCGGCGCGCTGGCCGCGCGGGCAACCGCCGCCGTCGTGCGCAGGCTCAGGGCAAGCAGCACGAGCGCGGCCAGGGCCACGACGGGGCGGGTTAGTCCGCGCATGGGACCTCCTCCGGCGTGCGGCGCGCATGCAGGGCGTGCAGGTCGGGTGCGAGGGCGACGAGCAGGGCGCGGGACAGGAGCGCCAGGCGCACCGTCCCGTACGCGAGCGCGAGCCCCACGGCGGCGCCCAGCGCCAGGAGGAGCGCGAGGCCAGGGCGGTCGGACGGCGGGATGAGGGCGAGGGACGACACGGGGATCGTGCGCAGGTCCGTGACCACGAGGGCGACGCCGCGCGCCGTTTCCACGCCGAGCGCCAGGGCGACGAGGCCCAGGAGCGCGCCGCGCAGGCGCAGGGCTAGGAGGGGGCGCGTGCAGCTGATCCGTCCCATAAGTCGATCTCCTCTCTCAACTCTCTCGCGGGGCGCCGTGAGGTGCAGCGTGCTGTTTAGCGGGCGGCGGTCCATCCCGCACCTCCTGTCCCGACTGTGATGGTCTCCCGGTCGGCGTCGTCGGGGACGTCGGCGCGTGCGGGGGCCTGGCGGGCCGCGTCCACGTCCGCGGGGGTGGCGCCCTCGGCGAGCAGGCACACCGCCTGGTACACCTCGTCGCCGGTCGGGTCGTCGGGGTCGGCGGCCACGGCGCGGACCATCCGCGCACGGTACTCCTTGTCGTCGGGGTCGGAGGCGAACAGCCACGCCTCCTCGGGCGACGACGGCACGTTGACCACGCCGCGCGCCGGCCGGGAGGCCGTCTTCGTCGTACGGATCATGAACATCTGCGCGTACTCCAGCCTCTTGCGGTCGGCGGCCTGCTTGCCGGCGAGGCCACCGATCTGCCCGGCCTCGCCCTCGGTCAGGCGCAGCTTGCCCGCGATCCACTGGCGCGGATCGACGCCGCTCTCGTCGTTGGTGTCGTGCATGTTGAACAGGAAATGGAGCGAGGTCTGGTCGAAGTAGCCGGCGGCGGCGGCGTTGCTCGTCAGGTCGGAGAGCTTCTGCGACACGAACATGGGGACCATGCCGGAGTGCCGCCCGGTGCGCCCGATCCCCGCCACCCACTCCTGGCCGGCCTGGTGGCGCAGGATGCTCCACCCCTCATCGATGGCGAGGAGGTGCTGCACGGTGCCCTGCCCCGCGTGGCGGCCCCAGGCTTGCGCTAGGGCGTCGCGGCGGTCGGCGATGTCGGTCATGGCGAACATGACGAAGGCGTAGATGGGCGTGTCCGGGCGCAACTGCTTGGGCTGGATGTGGAAGGCCAGCAGGCGTGTGTCGCAGCCGAAGCTGGTGGGCCGGTCCACCAGGGGGGCGTAGCGGCCACCGCGCACGTAGGGGGCGAGTTCGGAGGCCACGTCCTTGTACAGGCGCTTGTCCTCGTGGTCCTCCTGCACCAGGGCTTGCGCCTCCAACCAGGCCGCCAAGTCGCGCTCCAGAGGCGGGTCGACTGCGGTGCGCGGCGTGCCGTCGGGGTTCCATGCGTCGCGGTGGCCGGCGTAGACGGCGACCACACCGGCGTCGATCACGGAGCGCACGCGGCCGGTGATGGCCTGGCCGCTCTCGGCGAGCAAGACCTCGTGGGCCGTGCCGACGAAGTAGAGGCGCGCCGCGCGCTCCTCCTCCGTGGCGCGGGGGCCGTCCCAGATGTTGATGGCGGCGGTGCCGGGGCCGCCCAGGCGCACGGTCTGGCCGCCGGCGATGGCGCACAGGGTCTCGTAGCCGCCCACGGTATCGACGGCGGTGGCCCACCCATGGCGTAGCAGGAAGGGAAGGATGAATTTCTGCACGAAGAACGACTTGCCCTGGCCCGAGCCGCCGAATACGTCGATCAGGCGGTTCTTGAAAGCGCGGTCGGCGATGTCGAGGTAGACGAGCGTGCCGTCGGCGGCGCGGCCGAGGAGCACGCCGCCAGCGGTCCCCGGCGAGCGCACGATGGCGGCCCAGGCGTTGCCCACGGTCTCGGCGTACATCTTGTAGGTCGTGTAGCGTGGGGCGTCAGGGCGGCCGAGCGGGCGCGTCGCGCGGAGCAACGGCCCCTGCACACCGCGGGCGCGCGCGGCCTGCGCGTCGAGCGCGCCCGCGCCCGTGCCGGTCAGGAGGCCCCACAACGCATCGGCGCGCACGGCCAGGCTGTCCTGGTCGGGCGCGAACACGGTCACGTAGATGCCGACGCGCACCACGGCCAGGCCGCCGGCGCGCATCCGTTGGGCCTGGGCGCGGGCCTCGGACCGGGCGTCGCCGGTGTCCACGTCGGCCTGCCGGCCCTGCGCGCCCGCGCCCGTCACCAGGTCGCCGAGGGAGCGCCCGCGCCTCTTGGCGGTGGTGCGCTCCTTGTCTTGGTCGAGGCCCTCCACCTGGAAAGACACGCGCAGCGGGGCGGGGAAGGCCAACAGGGGCGCGGGCCAGCCGGGCTGCGTACGGATCGAGGGGACACGGACATAGAACGTGCAGGCCCAGGAGCGCACGCCCTGGCCGGGCGTGTACACCCCGTCGAGGTGTTCCCGGGCGGCGGGGTCGGCGAGCGGGTCGGGAAACTCCGCGACGAGCGCGCGCACGGCGGGGCCGTCGAGGCGGCGGGCGGCGACGCCGAGGCTGTGCAGCGCGCGCTCGATGTCGCCCACGACGCGGGCCAGGGTCGTGCCCTGCGGCGCGCGGGCCGGGCCGGAGATCGCCAGCAGGAAGCGGTGCGTGGGGACGTACTCCCCGGCCAGATACTCCTCCCACCAGGCGCGCAGGCGACCGGCCAGATCACCCAGGGCGGGCGTGGGCGGGTCCACGTCGGCGAAGGCGCGGGCCACGGCCGCCTCGGCGGCGGTTGGCGTGGAGAGCACGACGCTCTGGATGGTGTACGGGACCGGGGGCGTGAAGACGCCGGCCGCGCCGTCGGTGAACGCGTCGATGAGGTCGCCGGGCAGGGCGAACAACTGGATGCCGTCGAGCTCAAGCCAGAGGCACGCGTCCTTGCCCTTCTCGGTGCGCATGCCGTCGTCCACGATCGTGACGCGCTCCGGGCGCGCGGGACGTGGCCGCGCCTCCGTCCGCGTGCGCGTGCGGGGCGCGCCGCCCCCCCGACACAAGGCCCCGCGCGCGCGGCGTTCCGCGTGCGCGTGTGCCGCCCTACCCATGGGCCACCTCCCCCACGGTCCCGACGACCACCCAGCGGGCGGCGCGACGACCGGCGCGGGTGCGGCCGTCCATGTCCACCTTGCGCACCAGGCCGGCCTCGACCAGCTCGCGGCGGCGGGGGCGCGCGGCCGACGGGTTCATGCCAGCGCCCTCGGCGATCTGCTCGTCCGTCACGCAGGGATGGGCCGTCAACCAGGCCAGGAGGCGCGCGCGCTGGGTCTGCGCGACGGGCGTTGTCATGAGCACCGGCGCGACATAGGGCATGGGGAGCGGACGGACGGCGCGGATCGCCGCCACGTCGGGCGCTGTCCCCACGTCGGGCATCATAGCGGCTGTCACATCAGTGACGAGCACCGGGCCGTAGACGAGGGGCTGAGTACGGCGGACAGCGCCTAGGTGGCGGGCGATCCGCACCGTCCGGTAAGCCAGGCGGCGCGGGGTCGCCCGCGTCGCGCGCCAGAGGTAGCCGGTGAGTTGGCGCGCGTAGGGCTCGACGGTGCCGCTGCCGGCGAAGGTCACGACCAGGAGGGTCAGCAGCGCGGGGACGCCCACGATGAGCAGCAGGTGGAGCTGGCCGAGCCCCGACTGGCCGTAGGGGAGGCGGCTCGTCGCGTTGATGAGGCTATAGGTGAGCACGACGATCCCGGCGACGTAGACCGCCTGCCGGACGGTGAAGACGCCGGCGACGATCTTGACGGGATCGTTGATGTAGAGCGCTGACTGACTATGGCGCGCCATCGGCCCCCCTCATCTCCGCGTGCTCCTGGACGGCCTTGCCCAGCGCGCCGCCGTAGAGGACGAGGATGGCGCCGGCGCCCATCAGGGCGATGTCGCGGCTGACGACGGTGAGCGCCAGGTAGCCGACGCCGCCGCCGCGCAGGTAGGGGTACGTCACGCGAGACACCGTGCCGACGAGGGCGCGGGTACGCGCGGAGGCCGCGACGGGCGGCGTAGGATGGTTGGCGTGGGCCATGATGATGCTCCCGGCGATAGACAGGACACGGGCGAGGGGAAGGCGAAGCCCCGGTGTGCGGACGCGCGCTCCCCCCTCCCGTGCGATCGACAAACGGCTAGTGGATGTTGGCCTGCAAATACGAGGCGGCGCCGGTGGCCCCAAACATGAACACGCTGGCAAGCGTGGCTGTTATCCAGGCACCCGACGCCCGTGGGTTGTGAAAAGCCTGCATGGCGCCGGCGATGATGAACGCAATAGCGGCGAAGGGGACCTTGATGGTGTTGGCGACATCGAGCAGCGCCTGGGCGAGTCCGGCGAAGGGGTCGGTGCCGGCCGCGAGGACCGGCTGGAAGGCGGCGAGGACGGCGGGATGGGTCAGGGCAAAGTGGGCGCTCGTGGCGACCATGACGGTTTCGTGCAGCATGGTGAACTGTCCTTTGGTACGGAGATTGCCCCGGTCAAGGACCGGGGCTAACGTGTAGCGCGTGGGCCTGGGCGCGCGGTTAGCTGTGATGGGCGACCGCGCGCTTTTCTGGGCGGGCTGTGACGTGGGCTGTCGTCTGGGCTGTGGTGATCTCCCCTGCATCGGGTTGTCCCGCCTCAGTGAGGCGGCTGTCGAACTGGTCTTCCGAGAGGAGCAGCAGGCGCTCATCCGTGCGGCGATCCTCGGCTTCGACCTGCCACGCGACGGCGGCGGACCAAGCATGGCGCACCTCCCGGACGCGATAGTCCGCCGTGCGTGTGACGCGTTGTGCCAGGGCGTACGCGCTCTCCTCATCCATGCGTTTAACACCTACCTCCCTGTGCCATACTTGCGGATCTACGGACGTGCGTGTTAGCTTAGGAAAAACGACGTGAATATGCGCCGTCACCAGCACGTCCAGAGTCCTCTATTATATTTGAATCTATTTCAATAATAATAGAAGGCGCTGCGTTTACTGTACCGGGCGGAATCGCAAGATGTCAAGGGGTCATCAACATGTCAAACAAGGCGAAGGACAACACGCCCCGCGATCCATCCGATAATTTCGCCCAGAAGCTCAATCGTCTTTTTGCGGCACGTCTCTCACCCGATGGGGACGAGTACACCTTGACTGAGATAAGGGATGCGACGGGTGGGCGGCTAACGATCGCGTACCTGAGCCTCGTGCGCAAAGGGGGTATTCAACATCCAAGCCTCGACAAGGTAGAGCTTCTCGCCGATTTCTTCGGCGTGTCCGTCACGTACTTCACGGACAAGGAAGGGGCCGTATACGTCGATGACGAGATGAGTGAGGCCCTACGCAAAGCCCTCGCGGAGCCGAGGGTGCGGGAATTGGCGTTACGCGCGAGCGAGCTTGGGCCGGCCGAGCACGATCTCTATATGCGCTTGCTGGAATATTCCAAAGAGGTTGCGGCCCGTATCGCCGACGAGAAAAAACGTGGACCGTAGATGCGGACAACCAACAACGAGAATAACGACGCACCACCCCAACGCGAGCAAGGACGAACACAATGGCCTTTATGCCCAAGAATGATGCACTGGGGACCCTATTGGTGGAGGCGGAGGAAGCGGCTATCGCGTTATGGATAGAGCTGGGTTCGCCGGTCAACAGGGAACAGTTTAACGACGCGCTCAACGCCCACCCTGAATACAAGATTTATCTCGAAGCCCACTTGCAACCCATGGATAAGACATCGATCTATGGGTCGTGTTATACAGCAAATAACGAAACCTGGGTCACATGCCTTCGCGCGGGTGCTACACGTTGGCAGCAAGACTTTGCCTTCTATCACGAGGTTGGGCATGTTGTACGAGGTGACACCCAGGAGGCGGGGTGCTTAGAGCTTGTAACACGGGATGACCTGCTAACGACGCCGCATGAAGTATTTGCCGATGCTTTCGCCCATACCACGATGCGACTAATCATGTACGGCGATTCCGCTATCGCGATGGCGCGGGGGAGGTCGTCTGTCGATACGGAGAGGGCGGGGGAGATTGAGCTACTGGAAGACTTCTATCGGAGGCTCAGGGGTTAGCGGTGAACTTCTTCTTCGACGTTGGGCTGATGGCGGTTCTTATCGGGGTGTGGGTCCTTTATCGCGTCCGTACGCGGGCGGGCCTCCTGTTTGGGCTCAGCGCCCAGGCCGCTTGCCCCGCTTTTACGTTCTGGTCGCGCCCTAACTGCGTCCTGTTCGACAGCCTTACTCGTATGCCGGGACTCGGTCTGCTTTGTGGCTACATCGGCGGCAATTTGGTCATCGTCCTACAAGTCGCGTGGGCTTTAGCAGTGCTGAAGCGACGATCACAGCGGTATCAGGGGCGCTATAAAGCGGGCATGATGCTATGTGGTGTCTTGTTGGTGTTGGCCGTGATCACATGGTCTGTGGCACAGCGAGAGGTCGGCCACGATGCGGCACGATTGTTCTATCATGGGTACCGCGGGTGGCCGACGGGGGTGCTACTGTGGAATATGATCACTGGCCTCTCGACCGTCTACGCAAGTGTCTTTAGTTTGCATTTGGTGCGACGCCTCTGGCGTTACACTCGTGAGATTAAGTGGGCGGTCATCGCCTGCGCGAACTGCGTGACAATCATGTATGGATGCTCGATTGCACTGCAAGCGATGTTGGACCGAGCGGGCGTCGGAGTCTCCGTGCGACCGGTCGAATGGAGTGTGGTGGCCGCTACCTTCAGCGCCATCGTTGTCGCCGCAGCCTGCTGGATGATTTTTGTTACCCCCCGGTGGCGACAGCCGTTTCGTTTACTGCCACTCCTTGTGCGGGTCAAACGTCTCTATCCTGTCCGTCGTGATCTTGTGGCGCTCCTCTCGCTGTTGAGCGATAGATTGGTGGCGCTACGCTCTCATACCGATTACACGCTCGTGCGTGATGTCATCGACCGCTGCGTCGTCGAGGGCGTGCCTCACCACTGGCACCGCATCGCGATTGAGGCGGCCCGCTGGATCACCGTGCGCCGCGCGCTCATCGCGCGGCAACCATGGTCACAGGTCGGCGACGTAAAAGCGCGCGCGACGGATGAAGCTATCGTTGCCAACGCCGTCCGCCATGTGAAAGGGGGGACGTATCTATACGCCGATCTCTGTTACGTGGTCATCCTTGCCCTCGGCCGGGAGCTTGTGCCGACATGGTTGGAACCGCTGCCCGCGCCTTTGGCGTGGCATCGCGCCGTCGCGCTCCTCATCTCCGACGTCCTAGCGGCACGTCGTGGGATGGCTACCTCAAGCCGGGAGCTTGGAGGCGGCGTGGCGCGGCCTGCCTGGGGCGAGGGCGTGCGGCGTGGGCGGTATGGATGGGTCAGCTTGGCCTGGCGAGACGAGGCACGACGGACGTGGTGGGCCATAAGGAGGTACGTGTCGCCTCGCGCCATAGAGACGGCGATAGCGCGCGTGTACGATGATCTTGTGACGTTGAGCATGTTATGCGCTGATTGGATGGCCTACATAGAGGATTGCGCCGATGCAACCGTCGTTCATGCGGTTGCGAAGCTATGCGAAACGGCAGCTCTCCCCCTCGATCAACGGCTCGTCGCGTTGGAGGCAACCCGCTGGATGACATTCTTTCTCCCTGCCGCGACAGATCGGGTTAACCCCGCCGCAGGCCCTATCGACGCTGGCGTGCAAGCTGCCGCGCTCGCCCCAATAGGAGCTCTCGACCTGGCGCACGAGCCTATCCACTACGCCAATGTGTGCCGCGTGCTGGTGTTGCTCCTGTCCCCTTCCCGGTTGCCACTAGGCGTCGTGCCGCGGCGCAAGCTGACGGGATGGCATCGCAACGTGGCCGCGTTGATTACAGTGGCGATAGCGCCCGAAACGTCTATTCCTTGTTGAGGGCGAGGTGCCGGTGTCGGCACAGTCTTGGCTCCGTGTATCACTCTATACGACCACGTCAAGGAATTGACCAGTAAATATTCCCTCTCCTTTTCCTGGGGCGCGGCACGACGTCCATGCCGTTGAGCATGGGCTGCCCCGTCGCAATAATATGCTCCACGATGTCCGCGCTGCGTCGCACCCCGCCGCTACGAAGGATCGCCTCCCGCAACCGCATCGCCTGTGCCCGGTAAGTGTCGTGCTCGAGAACCGTGCGCATAGCTGTGCGTAAGCGAGCGGTATTTAGATGCGATAACGATAGAACCGTCCCCGCTCCTGTCCACGTCACGCGCGCTCCGACGCCGGGCTGATCGTTCGTGATGGGAATGGCCACCATAGGGACACCTTGGCTGAGGGACTCCAATACAGTGTTAAGCCCAGCGTGCGTAATCGTTAGTCGCGCACGCGAGAGTATGTTTAGTTGGGGGGCATATGCCACAACCAGGGGTGATCCGGGTAGGTCCCCGACATCTTCAACGCGCGCCCCTCCACCGAGCGAAAGGACAAGTTGTGCATCCAGCCCAATGCAAGCGGCCGCGATGGAGCGAAAAATGTCACGTCTCCGATTCTGCAAGGTCCCCATCGACGCGTAGATGAGGGGCTGGCCGGTCAGGCGGTCGTACGGAAACGGGATGTCCTGCACCTCATCATTGGTTCGTACGGGACCTGTGTAATGGAAACAATCAGGTAAGGCCCGCCGGGGGAAATCGAATGCGCGCGGCAACTGGGAGAGTTGCGCCAACGGGGAGAAAAGATCGTCGTCACTGCGCACCGGTGGTAAGCCCCAAAGCCGGCGATATCCGGCCACGAGACCGAACATGGGGCGCAGGAGCGGCGCGGCCAAGGCGTAGCCCAACCTGTTGCGCAGGAACGCACGCCCTGTCGTGCGATAAGCCCACGGCGTGTAGAAGGGCGGCACCCCCACTTCTCGGTTAACAGGGAGGGCGTTGCAGACGGTCACGAAAGGGAGGTCAAGGTGTTGAGCGATGGTCGTCCCGGCCGGCTCGACCTGATCCACCAGGAGGGCTTGCACGCCCGCTTCACGTAAGGCCGCCGGCGCACTTTGGAGGAGCATTGTCGTCATCTTGACCGCACCTTCGA
>JAABUH010005316.1_pt1 | contig 10171 bp, 4 predicted proteins | sample 5559121 | NCBI WGS metagenome assembly JAABUH01 (sample SAMN10711871, study PRJNA513364) | rock metagenome | isolation source: Antarctica rocks | place: Antarctica: Victoria Land, Battleship Promontory nord | collected 2015-12-28 | reverse complement strand
ATGAACGACCTCTGCGACCTCTCGGAGCAAGAGTGTCTGAAAATGTTCCGCTACTGGACTTTCCACATTCGGCCAAACTTACCCGGCACTCGTTTAAAAGAGTACCTTATGTGCCCGATGCTCTGGTGCCGCGAACCATTTAACGATCTGTCTTCATTGATGCAACATGTCTCTACGTGCGATTGGCTTTCGAACGCCTGGTATTGGTGCCCGCAATGCAGCCGCCCAGAACGTTTCATGGGGCATTCCAATGTCAGCTTGACGGGCCGGAACCACGTCTTACGAAGGAAGGAATCCACGTTGAGGAAGGCCGTGACTTTTTTCAAGCACTTGGGTCGTAAAGCTTCGTCCAGGGAGGAGATTGCGCTATCGATTCCGTGCTCCGAAGTCGACACCACAGGTTGGGCTGGCAGCGTTGGGTATTCGCCACTGGAAAAAACAGCCAATACGGCAAAGTTTTCCTCAGGGGTTGCGGAGATTGATGGCGAAACCGTGGAGGAGTTGGCGCGCTCCAGTCAGATCAATTACAGACGACCATTACATGAAATGGCAAGCCGGCTCAGCCACACATTTCAGCACGAACTATTCTCGCCAGATGTCCATCGTCCATCTGAGCTTCATGGTGATGGGCTGAATGGCTCTGACAGTTTGAGGGCTGTACCTGTGGCACTGAATTTGCATCAACCAGACGATACGGGCAAAATCCAATTTTACACAAACGACGAAACTCAGCCTTCACGGCATCTGCCATCGACCTCGGTATGCGTGTCTAGGGTTTCGCAGCACCCCATCCAACAAACTGTAAGAGACAGTCTCTACGAGACTCACTCAAATAGCTCAGCCCTTGTTCACCCGTCGTCCAAACGGTTACTATCAGACCAATCGTCAGCAATCTCATCATCTGCTTCTGATTCCCCATCAAGCCATAAGTGGAACGCTGAGTCATCATCTGAACGTCGCTACCCCCGACCATTAACCAGACTGGTGACGTCATCTAGCTGCAGGGACTATGATGCGAATCCAGGCTCCGAATCCCATGTCGCACCGGCAGATGTTGTGTCATCTTACATCAATCGAGATGTAGCATCCCCTTTCTCCAGTACGCAAGCGTCAACGCGACAATACGTGGAGGAGCTCCGGGATTGTTTTTTCATCGTTAAGCATGATTGGGAGAAAAAGCTATCTTCAATATCAGATCTCGCGTCAATGTATAGATTGCCTGCACGCGATTTCTTCGAGCTTGGCATTGTATCTCTGAAGCAATGGTACAGAGGGACCCCTGCTGAAACCTTTCATGATGTCTTTGCCATGATGCACCTCGCCTCGGCGTCGGCCTACATTTTACATAAGGACGACAGATCATATTGTTGGGATGAACTATTCCAGGACATGCTCCCATGGCAGCACATGTTATCGAGTAGGAGTGACAAACTTCTATTTGTAAAGGTTGTAGAGAAGCTGTCGTACTCGGAAAGATTTTCAACGTTCTCATCTGCTACAAATGAAACGCCTATTACTTCATCCCAAGACGAACTGCTGCGATATCTGAGGAAGGGGCGTATCGCGCAAGATTGCTCAATGTTCTTAGGAGGTATGAATTCGTGAAGGGGGATAGTTTATTGCCTGACGCATGATTAGATCTCGAATGTGCCAGGATTCGCGAACGCAATGAACAACTACTGCCTGCTCATTGGGCTTGGTTTGCCGACAAATATGCAGAAAACATAACTGACATGATCGGACAGATCACACAGCCACTTTTGCAACAAAGTGGAATCGAGGCGCTTCGAGATGGTGTGTTCGACTCACAGGCTCAACTGCACACTGGCTTGTTACGCGACCCATGGGAAGTCGAGGTCATGCTGATCTCGAACGGCAAAGTGAGAGCAGCCATCTGGCGCAATTCTCTTCAATGCTGATCAATTTTAGATCCGCTCGCAGTCTCGCCGATTATATCAGAGGTATCATGAAGCTGTCACCAGTCTGTGTGACCGAGCAATGCATCAAGTAGATCCGACATGGCGTTATCGCTATTACGCTACGTCCCTTGACATGGTTCTTGCTATATCGTTAAAGATTGATAACGGCAAGGAACTTGACCCTCCTCATTCGAGGCAATGGCCAAACGTCAGCGTGCGCGACGAAGTCAGTCGCAGCCAAGTAGGGAACGAATCGCCCTCCCTGTCAGAGTCAGCGGAGACCGAAGAAAACATGAGATCTACGTCCTCCGCCACGACCTCTACTTCTTCCATGTGGTCTTCTGCGAAGGATACATGCGAGAGTACTCTCACATCGCCCACGACCATCTCTTTGGCTTCGCCACTAACGTCTTTGTCCCCTGTATCCCCGCTTCTCCAAGTTGAAGATTCACGGTGTCATTTGTGTGGCAAGGTCTTCAAAGGTTCATCAAGTGGCACCAACCTACAGCGTCATTTGCGCTTTGCGAGGGTGCATAACAAAGTCCCAACATTCGATTGTTTCGCACAAGGATGCAGCGCCAAATTTGGTCGCTCAGACAATCGGTACAAACACTTTCAAACCGCCCATAGTCTGTCTCCATATCCCCAGCTGCAGCGACAAGGAGCCATGAAGCGGAGAAGAGCCTCTTCAGATGAGCTTGGTCGTCAGGCGCTCCCTGTTGAGATAGTTTGAATACCTGGCTTCATGGGATAAGACTAGTATGCTCGCTATGTCTCTTATCAGGATGTTGCTCTGGTTTCTAGGACTAGGCTCCAATAATCTCAGCGCTACAGTTCATGCTCTTACTTCTCGATGGTCATTGGCTTCACTTGTCGTCACTTTCCATATATAGCCCTTTCAATAATAAGAATCGTTTTAGAATTAATGTCCCGCATGAAACACCATCAATCTCAGAAACCGATGTGAATAAGATGCAACCGGCTAGTCCACCGATTGTCCAAAAGTCGAATGGCATGAGCGTACACGCTGGCTAGACGCTGATTGCTAGTATCTACTCGGGACCAGATCATATGACTGACTTACAGGATATGAGACTTGAAGGAATCCAGGCCCAAAAACTCGCCCACATACAAAGCTAATGCAGGAACAATCGACCCTCCCGCAGGCCGATTATGGCTTTCTCCTGATCCGCCTGATCCACGTCAACCCTAATTCATTCCTACAAGTCCTGAATTAGTACCACAAGACGTTTTTCACGCGTCGACCATTGAGGCTGCCACCAGAAATTCAGGAATTAAAGCAGGAATGGGCCCCAGGACTTTTACCCGCTGGATTGATGCTTGTTATGGAGCAGGAATTTCAGAGAGGATCTCTTTTGGCGCTTGATCTAGGTTGTCTATAAAGCGATCGGCTTTCTTGTTCTGGGGCTGTGTTTCTTCAAGCTACGAAGAGCAGAGCAGATCGTTTGAGGCTGAACCTGCGTCACATCACTATACTATACCGACTATCTTTGATTCATCCAATAGTCGTCCACTGCATATCTTCCGCCGCACTGAAGCATAGCCGGGTCCTTGCTTAGACGCTTGTCATACTATGCCGTATGTAATCGTCCTCTAAGCTTTAGAGTATTTCGCTAACGCGTTTTTTCTCCATCCAGTCCTAAATTGACAGAGGTGTCTCTCAAGTCTCGCTCGGACCGACCGAAGTCACAATTGAGAGAATGGAAGAAGAAGAATGAGAGTCATGAACAAGTTGCAGTAGGGGAGAGAGTTCAGAGATCTTCGGAGAAGCAGATAAGGGAGCAGCTGGAGAGGAGGCAGAGGGAGAGCGAAGGAAGGAGAGGGTAGGGGATGAGGAGGGGCATATTGACGGAAATTGATTGGAATTGAAGAGTCCAGGCTCTTTGGATTGACAGGCTGGTGCCTTGTCGCATGTGTTTTCATCTTCATCCCATTCCCAAGTTGGGGGGTCTCTTAGTTGTGTTCTGTGGCAAAGGATTATGAATTTCGACGATCTTGATGATTGTCTTTGACTGAGTTGGTTCTCGACTGGCAGAAAGAATAGTAATTCTCCAAGCATAAATCAAATATATTTTTCAAGTGAAAGGAAGACTCATTGATTGATCTGCCAAGACGCTATACTACTTTGGATTCTACGCTAGCCGGAATGGTCGCCCCATACAAAGCTTTTTCGCAGCAGGTCGTAAGCGTCCCAAAGTATCAAGAGTCGATTCCGATCTTCAGCGCAGTCTTGCCTAGGCAGTAGCCACGTGGATGGCCCGATAGAGACGCTCTGTATGTGCTTCGTGTAGGTATTGCCGCCAGAAGGCTCTTGTCACAACGTCGAAGGGACCGGACCACGGTATCGAACCAACACCAAGGCCGAGGGTGAGTCAAGGCCGGCAAAGCAACGTCAGGAGCCTGGATGTGTGAAGGGAGGGTCGTATTGGATGGCCGCGCTGGTAGGGTTTTCCTGGATGGATCGCCACTAGCTTGCCACCTTCCAAATCGGCCAAGCTCTGCCCAGCTTATGGCTTTACTCAGCGAGTCTCGACTGTCAGCGACGACAGACTGGGTTGCCTCTGGCTAGATCCCGGCTTGATTTAGCTTTGCAATCTCTTTAAGCCGCGCTGGCGAGCGTCCCGAGCGTCAACTTTAACACAACGTGGTCTCGGACCTTCAATCCTGGAGTTTTCTGGAGATGGAGTCCATTTGAATATCGCGCACGCTCCCACGCAAGCATATTCTGGTTACGACGGTATGATCGCACGTCCTGTAGCCCTCAAGAGCCACCAGGCCCGGGTTCTGACGGCCCGCCACCTTTGCCTCAATGGCTACCAGCCCAATTCGTCTCCTTTACATTTGCTTTTTGCTGTTCCAACATTTTCCAAGTTTGAAGATTGTTCCTTGGACCAAAAACACCAGCTGATGTTCGGTATGTGTATGGGTGTAACCATGTGGTCAAATTGTGGGTCTTGAAGTTTCTCTTGCCAATTGTCTTATCGCCCATTTCCCGTCGTCTTTTCCATGTATAAGCCGCTTTACCCGCTCTTGAAATTTTTGTCTATCTTCAATCAGACATTTCTCTTTATGATAAAGGGCCTTTGGGTTGCCAATTTTTCCTGTGAAGGTAAAATAAACGAAGGGTCCGGCCATTAGCTTCATGGACTGCAACAGATGTGGCTACGAGCCTCGACTGACGTACTAGGAACTGGATGTGCGAGATTATGTGTGACACCAGGACGTCGATGAGCTTCGGACCTGCTGAGGTCATTCATGGAAGGTTCTCGAATCTGACATCAGGATCTTGAGAAAGACTGAAGTCTTAGGTGCCGTCCGAGCCGTACCACTCGGGCTGTTACGGAAGAAGTCTTGCGGTGAGCATCTCAGAGCTGCGCATTATATATTGTCCAGCCTTTCTCGATGTTCATAGACACTCTTCTTCCAGAAATGCCCAGTGACTGCTTGCGACACGACGGGAACTTGAGGAACTCATTTCCTTTTCGGGGCCGGGAGCCTTCGACCCTCGAGGAAGGATTTTGTTCAATACGCATAACAGGGAGAATTATAAAGGTGACTGATGTGCTCGAGTTGAGCCGTTAGATGTTCCGATAAAGACTGCGGTTTCATTGTGAATAGAGGCCAATGTGGACGGGCATCGTGTGTCGCGAGTGGGGGTGTTCTATTGTGGCACCCTCCTCATTTAAAGCGATACCTCGATGGGTCCGCGGCTTGCATAACAAACGACGCTAATGCGAACTCGCCTTCCATAATCGTACGACTTTCGCGCTCATCGCAATTCAGCCAGGTCATCAGTGCAGCTTTCTTCGTCGGGAGGATGCGCCGTCTGCAACACTCGTCTTTCTTTTTCGATCTGCAGGATGAATGCTTCCCCGCTAAAACGTGCGGGTGATAAAACTCGAATGGTTCCCTTCCCATTTGCAAAATTTTGGGCACTCTACAAGGCTTTCCTGAGAGGACTGCGGCCTAATTTTCGAGTTCCGCGGCTGCTGGTTCCAAGTTCAGGATCTACAAGACATCTGCAGGCGTACAAGCCCGATCGCAAGTGTTCTAGTTCTCCAACCCGAATTCAGGATCCCTCAAGATGACGGAGACTCTTCAGTCTCAAGACGCTGGCCGCGCTATACTCTCACCGCGCCTTCAATCACTGGCCAATTAGTCCTATCGCTCGTCTTTCGGTGACAAATTGCCATGTCCTAGTCTACCACAAGGACGCCCCTTGACTGATACAGAATCTCCGTACCAGGCCGGTTCCCAGAGTCTCGCCTACGGTGACCTTGGGTACTCTTTGCTGGGCGCTTGGGTGGCCTGATCCTATTCGCCATCATGGCTAAGCTACTCCTGCGGAAGCCGGATCCCTGGGCCGGAGTCGTCTTCTCCATGATCCTGCAAAGTCGGTAATGTTTGACCCTGCAGTACGTGCGGCTCTACGAGTGGCGACTATTGTTCCGCTCGCTCTGTAGGATGCAACAAGCGTCAGCAACCTCATTTTTCCTCTGTTCGGGAATCAGATTCGGACTCTGGCCTGGACTGGTTCCCTCTCATACACTGATCCAGCAGATTCATCAGCAGTACCTCGAAGATGGACCCAGGCGGGAGGCATGGTGCCCCGCATTCGTCGCTGACAACCCGATCTTTATCAGTGAGCTGCGATGACCACCGGTCACAGGAGCTTGCGAATTTGGCGCAATTCTTGCTCACATCAGTGAGACCTCCTCGCCCTTGCGGGCCACTTCACCTCCCGCTAGACCCTATGCTAGCTCCTCTTTCCAGAAGGTCTAACCTTGAGCGGTGCTGCCCTGAAGTGGAGCTGCAATCCCTTCGAAAGCGAATGCGATGCTTCCGAATGAGAATCTACGGTGTTGGGGATAGGGGCTAAGCTACAACCTATCATCGATGACCAAGTTACTTCAAACAGAGTGGTGGTCGATGAATGATGGAGTAGCTCAACGGGACGAAAGGTGCTAGTGGGGCCCACCTTTCTTGGCCGTCTAGTCATCTAGTCACCTCTCCCACGTTGGGCCTCTGTGCACATCAGTCTTGCTCGTCGCCGCTCGCTGTTCCTTTTCCGCTAGCTGATCCCAAGGTAGTCATCTGCCACACCTGCTGCAGCGTCAAGGTTCTCTTTCGGCGTCCTTGCTATCTTCTACAGAGCGGTAATAGCTCACGCCAACGGCGCTTTTCAGTGGATTTGCTGAAGTGGAACCTCAAGCGTCTCCTCAAGCTCTCAACTCCACAGGCGTATGTTCTCATCCTTGGAGCAACGAACCACATCCTGATCGCCTGGATCACTTCACCAACTGAGCAGCCCTCGTCCCTATTTGGGACATTGCCGTTCGCTATTGACGAAGCGGATACCAGTTTTCTTCGTGCGCTTTGGTCTCTGTCAAAGATAATTTACGAGGTCTTAGCTATTCATAACGTCACAAAGCTGTCCAGGAGCCAGGGGTTCTCAATCCCCAAAGCTGTGAGAAGTCGATTACAATGTCCGAAAATTATCGTGCTAATCTATGAACAGTGCATCAGAGGATCAGGATTACAACCCACAAAACAATTCTACACTTCTAGCAGGACAGGACCATTAGCGTTCACCGCTGCCTTCCGTTGCTTCACAGCGAAGAACGGATTGGTGGATGATGGCCAGTGCTGTTGAGAGGCAACCAGTCAGTTCCCGTGGAAGCGTTTACTCAGGCGAAATAGAGAACATCTCTGACGATTATGCATTAACCGCTGGGACACTCTGCAACACAGACCATGCTGGAATTGAGTCCTCGGAAGCCTCCTTCCCAAATTACCCAGTTACTTATGACATTGCGACACAAGTCGTCACTCCTAGCATATCTCGGCAGCCGGCTGTATATGAAGACGAAGTGCCATCATCGTCCTCCTCGGCTGTGGGGGATCGGTTCAATATGCCTCTGCTGTTTTGTGGTGCCCAGTTCGACACGGCGCTTCCTGAGAGTACGGAGGACCCTGAATTGGAAGACCTGATTGCCTCCATGGATACTCATCGAGACAACACCTGCTTCAAAGGAAGTCCCACAATGTCCTCTGAGGTCGATAACGCTACGGCTTCAATCATACGTACGGAGTCAGCGGTTGACGAGTCTCTGCTGTTTCAAGACGCTACCCCGCCTAAGTGCAGCCGCGTGGACGATAGCCATGAACCTCGCAGCGGCACCAAATTGCCAACGTACGAGTACGAACGACCTTGTATTGTTGTCCACGACGAAGAAGGCCGCCCCGTCCTACCCGTGGCGGATGACCTGACCCCCTTTTCCGTGTGTGACGACTCAGTAACGCCGAGCGCCATCATCGAGAACACCTATTTGCTTGTGAAAATCCTGAATACTCAGTGGATACCAAGACTCGCCTCGGATGATAAACTCCATGAGCAATGCAAAGCACTCCCCGTGGAAACGCTCTTTGATGTTGGCGTCAAGACGTTGAGGAAAGTTTACCTGGGTATTCTGCCAGGGACATTCCAGGATTTATTTGCCCTTATGCACATTGCCTTTGCCTTCTCACTGATAATATACAGAGATGGCAATTCTTGCTACTGGGACGGCTTCTCGCGGGATGTATACTGGTGGCACCAGGCTCTAGGCTCTACAACCAAGGAGGCCCATTTGTTCGTACAAGTTTGGCATCTATTATGGTGTCCCCAAGTATCTAGGCGACAAGGCGTACACGAAGATGGCTTCCATGATACCGGTCAATCGAGAGCATCTCCTGCAACAAGCAATGGCTCCACCTGTGCAGAACCTATTTCTTCATGTTTAAACCCCGAAAGATTTCCAAATCCAAATCATGATACCTTGGGACACCCAAGTCAGCAAGAGCCTCATGATATGCTCATGGATGGTATGGTAATCAAAGGATGCTCAAGGTTTCTTGATTGTGAGATTGTTCTAGATCGTGATCAAAGTATCCCCACTGACCTGCGGTCAGACATCGAGTACGCCAACATCCAGGAGAACAAAACGGGCTGCTTTCCCGGACTACCTCGAAGTGACCCGAGACACCTTGTTGAATCTATCGTAAAGCCTTTATGGCGATGCCGTGCCGTTCAACTAGCCCCAGAACATATCGCAGACACCATTGAGAAGGTCCTTAAGGGTGACCTTGTCAACGTGCGGCAAGTAGAGGTGACATTGATCTCCTGTCGTGAGGTATGACGTGGATTTAGGGGAAAATCGTATGGATGCTGACAATTGGAAGTGGACTCGGATACCTCGTCAAGCCCATGACACGTACCTCAACCATGTCGCTGCTCAGTGTGACAAGGCAGATATACGGTCAAGCTCCAGTTGGCGCAACCAGTACTATGATGCGGATCTGGAATTGATCATTTCCCGAATTGTTGAAATCCGCCAACAACGATCAATTATCCTTCATCCGGTCCAGCAAACCGACATGCTTAATGGCGAGATTGCCAGCATGACTCAGTCATCTTTTGGACTTCACTCCAATTTTCACTCTCTTATTCCTCCAGAATCGGTTGTCAAACCTCTGCTCGCGTACGGAGCCTCATCTTGCTACGAGTATCACGATAGTGACAATCCAGGCATGCATCTCAACACTCTACAGAACACGCGCAGGGTCAATCCAACTGCCTGTTCAGTGACCGAATCCGATCTTCTATCGGACGGTTCACCCTCCTCTACTCAATCTCTTACCGAGCCCTCCTCACAGACATCCGTGGATATTACCATATGTCCGTACTGTAGCAATAGGTCCTTCGAGGGAGAATCTCAGAATCGAAGGAGAAACTTACGGCGGCATATGCTCAGTGAGCACGGTGTTGATCCGAGGCTGCCATGCCATGTAGCTGGGTGCCCTGCTACCTTCAAGCCTGGACGCTTTGACAACCTGAAACGACATATGAAGCAACAGCACGGACGGGACTCGCCACCTGCTTCGCCAACGGGTCGTAAGCGAAAGGCCATTGACCTATGATTGTCGGCCTTTAATCTTCAGAGGCGGCAAGATTGATCCACGAGTATTACAAGGAAATTGTGACATGCGCACGTCTGTTCTGTCTAGAGAGACGGCAGGAGAAATTTTCATTCCATCTACCAGGCGTTTAAGAGCGGGAAGCCGGTGCATAATTCATGAGTTAATGCTTTCCCTGATTCCTCTTGGCGGACCTCTGCGGCCTTTCATGCTAACTTTTATGGTAATAACAAGACATTACACCGAGTTGTTCTACTCTAAAGTATGTCTGCGAG
>JAABUH010005315.1_pt1 | contig 10171 bp, 10 predicted proteins | sample 5559121 | NCBI WGS metagenome assembly JAABUH01 (sample SAMN10711871, study PRJNA513364) | rock metagenome | isolation source: Antarctica rocks | place: Antarctica: Victoria Land, Battleship Promontory nord | collected 2015-12-28 | reverse complement strand
CATCCCTGCCACCTCCCGCCCCTGCATGGTCACGCGGGGCGTCGTTGTCCCTATCGTAGCGCATAGTGTCAGGATTGTCAAGATTGTCAAGGTGGCGCGCCTCGACCCGCTCCGCCCGCTTGGCCTGAGCGAAAAACGCATCCCGGACGGCCGATCCGAGATAGCGCGCGTAGACGGTGTACACGGCGACGTAGAATTGACCCATTTGCGCCAATTTGGCTTGACCCATCTTTTTCAAGTAGCTCGTTCCTAACGTGCGCCCTCATCTCTGGTAGATGTTGATCGAGGCCTTTGCCATCTGACCTAATGAGGGTCAAGCGAAATTGGCGATTGCTGGGTCAAATCTCACTGGCGTTGACAGACGGCGCGTGTCATCGTGATCGAGGCGTGTCCGAGCAACTCCTGGACCATCTCCAGCGGCAGGCCGTCCGTCAGCCAGCGACTGGCGCGGTAGTGACGAAACATGTGCGGATGGATCTCGGGCGCGCCGCACTCTAGCGCCAGGCCGTTGACGATGCGCCAGGCGTGGACCGGAGTGAGCGCCGCGTGGCGGGGACGCGCGCCCTCACGGTGTCGCGCGGGGACGCGCCCGTGCGATACATAGAGGTACGGGTTGTCGTCGCGCCGAACGGCCAGGTAGGCGGCCATGGCCGCGCGCAGTGAGGCCGGGAAGTAGATCGTGCGCGGCCGCCCGCCCTTGCCGACGATGCGCGCCTCATCCTGTCCGTGCGCCACCTGGGCACGGCGCAGCGCGAGGGCCTCCGAGACGCGCACGCCGGTCGCGTCCAGCAGGTGGACCAGGGCGCGGTCGCGCAACACGATCAGCTTGTTAGAGGCGCTCGTTCGGCCAGGTCCGCCAGCGCTGTCTGTGCAGCGCGCCTCGGCGTGCGCGGCAAGCGCGGGGATCGCGGTCGATGGATCGACTTCCGGGGGCGCCCCCGCGTCGGCCAGGCGGCGCCGCAGCAGCGTGCGCAGGCGCACCAGGTCGATCGCGGGCAAGGCGTTGTGGAGGTAGAGGTCGGTACAGAGCGCGGACACGGCGGCCGTATAGAGCGCGAGCGCGCGCGGCGCGTAGTCCGTGCCGTCAGCGCCGCGGCCGCGCCCGCGCAGCCAGCCATAGAACCGCGCCAGCGTATCGTCGCCAGCGATCTGGTCCGTCGTGGCCGTGTCCGGGTCCAGACCATCCCGCTCGCGCAGAAAGAGGAGGAATAGATGTAGGCTGTGGCCGTAGGCGGCGCGCGTCTTGGCGTGCCCCTCGATCTCACCCAGGAAACGCCCGAGGGCGTCGGTGAGGGTCGGGTACGCGGTGAGTCCTGCGAGAGATCCTGATGGAGGGCGGGATGGGGGTGTCTTCATGCCCTGTAGTCTACACCCCTCCCCGTCAGTATGTAACTTAATGATCTATTAAGTTACATACTGACGGGGAGCGGGCAAGGTGGAAGCGTCGCCCCCTACGGGCGGACGACGCGTCGATGGGTCGCGCTGATCTTTCCGGACGCTGACGAGCCGGCGGCGCGGTCGATCTCCTCATGAAAACGCGCCCGGATCGCCGCGACCGGCAAGCCCCTGGCCATGATAGGGGCCGGACACCGATGTACGTGGTTTGTCAAGCGGGCACGCATGAGGCGCATCCGGTCGCGGGCCTGCTCCCGTTTGCGTTCCTCACGGCAGAGGTCGCAGTACGCCGAGGTGCGCTCCCGCTCCACGCGGATGATGGTGAAGCGTTCGCCGCACTGCTTGAAGCGGACACGCCGTTCTTTCATGGTGTCCTCCTTTCGTCATAGGACGCAAGGTCGTGCCCTGCCCCAACGTGGCCGATCGCATTACCGTTCACCAAACGGGTCGAGCTGAAGCCACGCGGGCGCGTCCGGCGGGCGCAGCACGAGGGCGCGCCCCGTGGGCAAAGTGGCTATGAAGGCGTCGTCGAGGACGGGGCGCTCCAGGACATGGTGGACGACGCTGTTGTCGTTGGCCCACGTCGGGACCGTGAACATAGTCAAATTGCGGCCGAGCAGGCGTTGCACATGGTCGCGTGTCGCCGCGTCGTTGAGCCGGAAAACCACCTGCGTCCCGAACCCTGCCAGGATGCTGTGGGCGGTGTGCGTCTCGTAGCCGGCCAGGATCTGGCTGACGCTTTGCACGGCCCAAATGATGGAAAGGCCCAGCGACCGGCCGAAATTGAGCCCGCTGGCGAGCAGGCGCAGGCGCGGGAGGAGGGCGGCCTCGTCGGCGATGATATAGAGATGTCCACGCGGGCGGCTCCGTGACAAAATCTCTTTCAAAGCCATGTCGAACATGATCTGATAGCCAGGGCTTAACGTCTCGCCGCGCGCGACGTCGTGGACGACGAACAGGGCGCGCCCGCGCGGCTGACGCGCGAAGGCGCGGACGCCGATTGTTCCTGGGTCGGCGAACGCATCGACGAAGAGAGCGCGCACGACCTGCTGGGCTTCCGCATAGATGCCCAGGGCCATCTCCGTGTCCGGACGGGCGAGGTAGGCGGTTAGCGCGCGCAGGTCGGCGTGCTCGCTGAGGTTGGCGGCGATGCGTTCGGGGCTGTCCGCCGCGTCCCAGGTCTCCCGCAGCAGCGCGTTGTGCCGGTCGGCAGGCCGGTTCCGCCGGTGCAGGTGGAGCAGGACGCCCTCGAAAATCTGTGCGGCCGCGCGGGGAAAGAAGCTTTGCGTCGAGTGGGCCACGCGGTCGGCGAAAAGCAGGGCGCTGATCTCTGCCGCATCGCCCTCGTCCACCAGTTCCTCGAAGACGTTCCATCGATCCAGGAAGGGCGACCCGGCGCGCGGCGCGATGACCACGTCGCCCGGCCGGTGCAGATGCGCGAGGAAGTCGCCTTTGGAGTCGAAGATGAGCAGGCCGTCATCGGGGCCGAGACGGCGTCGCACCTGCGCAGCCAGGTGCAGCAAAAGGGTTGTCTTGCCGGCCCCGATCGCACCCGAGACGAGGATATTCGTGCTGAGATCGCGCTGGCTGAAGCGTAGCGAGCGGCGATCCTGCGGGTGGGGGCCGACCGCGCCGGGGATCAGCACGACTGGATCGGGGCCGGGCGTCGGATTTGACGGGTCCGGTGGAAAAGGTCGGATCTGCTGTCCCGCGATGACACGGGAGGTGATCGGCTCGTGGCTCATGTGTCGTCTCCTCTCTTTTCAGTCGGCCATGGCAACGCGACCTCTACCGCCAGCAGCTAGCCGTCAAAAGGTCATGGCCCGCGACGGCCGGGGGCGGCGCGCCACTGCGGCTGACGGCGTCGGCCCCAGGTGCGCGCGCAACTGGGCGTTCCCGTCGGGTGAGCCCCAGGCGCCCCCAATGATGGTGCGACGACGGCCGGGGGCGAGTTCGACGCGGGACGCGGGACGTCCCAGGCGGGAGCGGTGTCCGGGCATCGGACGAGGGTAGGTGTGATGCCGCTGGGCCGGATGACGTCGCTCCCATCCGCGCAGCACCTTGCGCTCGCCCACACGCAGGACATAGGAGGCGATTCCCTGGGCCCCTAAAGTCAGGACGGCGGACAGGACCGGATTGGGGCTGAGTTGCGACACCCAAGCACCGGCGGCTGTCGCGATCGTGAGCGTCGCGGCGGCCCGCACGTCGCGCACCGAGACGGGCCGTATCATGGCGAATGACATGATTACCGCCTCTCCCCATGGTCCTGGGGGGGCAGGCCGAAGTACACGGTTGGGACTCCCTCAGCGTCCAGGGCGCGGGCCTGGATCAATCCCGCGCACTGCAAATCATCGAGCGCACGGATCAGTTCGGCCTGGGCCGAGGCCAGACCAAGGGCGGCAAGGACGCAGGCGCCCGCATTCTCCGTTGGGGACGGCCATGTGCGGGGAGAACCTCCCGCCCGCTCCAGGAGATCAGCTACAGTGAAGGCGTACGCCTCATGTTTGCGGAAAAAGGCGAGCAGTTGCTCGCGTCCGGGGGGGAGGGGGCTTTTGAGGGTAGGTTAGCCATACTGCCATTATGCTACCTGCCGGGCAGAGGCGGGTGAGGCGGGTGAGGCGGTTGGGAAGGTCGCGGGCCAAGGCAAGGGGATGAAGTAGCCGCGTGGCAGCGGACGCCCCGCGAGCAGGGTGGCGCAGATGTGGATGACACCGCGTCGGAAACAACTCAAGAGGCGCGGACGTGAGCGCCGGGTCGGCGTCACCGGCAGCGGGACGCACAGGGCGGGCGTCAAGGCGTCCAGGGTGATGGCGACACCATCCTCGGCGGCCTCGACGGCCCCGCCGACGCTCACGGTCCACAAGGTGGCGACCGCCATCGCCAACCAGAGCCGACTGGCGCGCTCCGGGCGGGTCATCTTGGTCTGCTGCCAATCCCAGCCGCCCCGCTTACAATCCTTAAACCCACACTCAATCCACGCGCGTAAACCATACCACGCGGCCTCGGCGCCTGCCGGGGGCAGATCAGTCAGGATCAGCCACGGATCGGTGTGCGGTTCCGTCCACTGGGCGAGTAAGGTGCAGGTGAGGCGGCAGGAGGAACTCGCGAAACAGTCCACCGCGCCCTTCCACCCGTCGGTCCCGCGACAGACCACCGTCGCCAGCGGCCGGAAGCGCGTCTGCCCCGTTGGACGATACTGCCCCTGCTGGTTGATGCGCAGGAAGGGATGCCCGTGTTGCGCCACAATCGCTTGGAACAGCCAGCGCGCATACAAGCCGCGGTCGGCCAACACAATGACCAGCCAGTCCTCCGGCACCTCAGCTCCCACCTGCCTGAGCAGACGCTCCCCATGCGGCCGCCATTTTCCTTTCGCCGTGGCGGGCACGACATGCCAGGCCACCGGGATGGCGCAGCCGCGGTAGACCACGCTGATCGCCAGTACCGTGAAGCGCTGGCCTAGCGTGGTCGCGTCCAGCGCCAGGGCCAGGCGGCGCTCCCCCGGTGGCCACAGGGCCAGCACCCAGCCCAGCAGCGGCGCGAAGCAGACGCTCACATCGACCTCCCGTCGCCCGTTGCCGCGTTGATCCGCCGCATCATAGCACCATTCGCGCAATTGTTGGCGCTGGGCGTCATACCGGGTCCCCAGCAACGTGCTCAGGAACACCGCCACCGTCGTCAAGCCGCACGACTGTGTCAGCACCATCCCATAGCTCCAATACGCCAAGACCCGCGCCTGCGCCGGTGTTAACACCCCGAAGCGGCTTGACACCTCCGCGATCCATTGTGATACTCCCCCTTGACGAGACATGATGGTCCTCCTGTGATGGTGGTTTCAGCACCTTCCATCATACAAAAGCTATCTGTCTCGTCTCCTCCTTCACTATGGCTTTGTGGCTAACCTACCCTCAAAAGCGGAGCCCACCCCCATCGCGGTACGCACGCGGAACGTGGTAAGCCCGACGCCCTCCCTGCGGGGACAGCGTGCCGTGAGGGACGCCTACGGGGTAGCGGGTACATGAGGATGGAGGAAGCGAAAGCCGCGTTGTAATGATGCGGATAGGGGTTGAGCCAGGGGGCGACATCACCCCGCGCGAAAGCGCGCAGACTTCCATCTGGTCTCTCAGCACGAAAGAGTTTGACTAACCGATTCAGGAGGCAAGGCAGATGACAGCATCAACGGACGCGATCACCCCCGCGGTGGCCGTAGCACCGGGGGCTGGTGCGGCCTCCCGCGACGCGATGGAGTGGCACGCCATTGATTGGCTGAAAGCCTACCGCATCGTGCGTCGGCTCCAAGCGCGTATCGTGCAGGCGACACAGCAAGGCCGGTGGGGCAAGGTCAAAGCCTTGCAACGCCTGTTGACCCACTCGCACAGCGGCAAAGCGCTTGCCGTACGACGAGTGACGGAAAACCAGGGCAAGAACACGCCGGGCGTGGACCGGGTCCGCTGGAACACGCCGGAGAAGAAGGCGGCAGCCGTGCGCGCGCTGCGGCGACGGGGCTACCGACCCCTCCCGCTGCGCCGCGTCTACGTGCCCAAGAGCACGGGCACCGCGATGCGCCCGTTGGGGATTCCCGCCATGACGGATCGGGCGATGCAGAGCTTGTACCTGCTGGCCCTCGACCCGGTCGCGGAGGTGCTGGCCGACCCGAACTCCTACGGGTTCCGAGTCGCCCGCGCCCCCGCCGACGCCATCGCACAATGCTTCATCGTGTTGAGCAATCGCTTCGCGCCGCAGTGGATACGCGAAGGGGACATACGCGCCTGTTTCGACCGGATCTCGCATGCCTGGCTGGTCGCCCACGTCCCGATGGACACGGCCATCCTGCGCCTGTGGCTCAAAGCCGGGTACATGGAGAAGCGCATCCTCCACCCGACGGACGAGGGGTCGCCGCAAGGTGGCCCGTGCACCCCTCCCACAATAGTGCAAAAAAGGCGTTAGAGTTCACGGTAGCCATCCCACGGGCTGAGTTGCGCCCACGGTATGGTGACGGATTCGCGGGAGCGCCGATCGGTCAGCGCCGCCTGGAGCGCGCCGATGATTTGCCTATATAAGGAGGCGACGATGACTATCTTGGCATCGGCCACAGGCCGAAAATGTTGGGTAACATTCTGGCGGGGGAGAGCCTCATGAAAGGGGACAAAATCACGCCGCCGCGCATGGGGCGTCAGCGCCCGGTTCTGATGGTCCGCGCGACGTTCGAGGAGAGCCGGTTGGCGGCCACCTGCCTGTCCACGGCGTACGAGCAGGCCGTGCCCGTGCGGCACCGCATGCCCTCCAGGGCACGCTCGTCCATGTCAGGCGTTCAGGCCGGACACATGCCTGCCGAAAGGATGGGCTCCTGATGGATATCCAAGCCGCCCTCTACGCGCGGGTTTCCTCGGAGCAGCAGGCGAGCGCTCATACCGTCGCCAGCCAAGTGGCCGCCCTGCGCGAGCGCATCGCCGCCGATGGACTCGTGTTGCTGGACGACCTGGCCTTCATCGATGAGGGTTACAGCGGCGCGACCCTGATCCGGCCCGCCCTCGAACGCCTGCGTGATGCGGCCGCCGCCGGTGGCGTGGACCGCCTCTACGTCCACTCGCCCGATCGCCTGGCGCGCAAATACGCCTACCAGGCGCTGCTCATCGACGAACTGCGCCGCGCCGGCGTCGAGGTCGTCTTCCTCAATCGTGCGCTGGGCCAGTCGCCCGAGGACGACCTGCTCCTGCAGGTGCAAGGCATGGTCGCCGAGTATGAGCGGGCCAAGATCCTGGAGCGCAGCCGGCGGGGCAAGCGCCATGGCGCGCACAGCGGGGTGGTCAACGTCCTCTCCGGCGCGCCCTACGGCTACCAGTACATTACCAAGCATGAGGGCGGGGGCCGCGCGCGCTACGAGATCCTGCTGGAGGAGGCGCGCGTGGTCCGCCAGGCGTTTGATTGGGTCGGGCGTGAGCGCGTGAGCATCGGGGAGGTGGTGCGGCGCTTCACCCAGGCTGGAGAGCGCACGCGCACCGGCAAGACGGTGTGGGACCGCAGCACGGTGTGGGCCATGCTCAAGAACCCGGCCTACAAAGGCTTGGCCGCGTTCGGCAAGACGCGGGCGACGGAACTGCGGCCACGCTTACGGACGCAGCGGGGCCGGCCAGCACAGCCGCGACGGGCGGTCTCCCTCGTCGACGTGCCCGCGGACGCGTGGATCGGGGTGCCCGTGCCGGCCCTGGTGTCGGAGGCGCTCTTCGCCACCGTCCAGGAGCAGTTGCAGGAGAATCGTCAACGGGCGCGGCAAGGACAGCGGGGCGCGCGCTACCTCTTGCAGGGGCTGGTCTGCTGCGCGCTGTGCGGTTACGCCTACTATGGCAAGGAGATCAGCCCGAGCGCGGCCAAGCACCACGAGCGCCACTACGCCTACTATCGCTGCGTCGGCAGCGACGCCTACCGCTTCGGGGGGCAGCGGCTCTGCCACAACAAGCAGATCCGCACCGACTTGGTAGATCTGGCGGTATGGGCAGAGGTGCGCGGCCTGCTACAGCACCCGCAGCGCCTGATCGAGGAGTACCAGCGCCGTCTACAGGACCGGGGACAAGACGCGCAGCGCACTGATCTGATGACCACCGAGGCGCAAGCCCGCAAGCTGCGGCAGGGCATCGGGCGCCTGATCGACAGCTACGCCGAGGGCCTTATCGAGAAGGGCGAATTCGAGCCCCGCGTGGCGCGCCTCAAGGAGCGTGTGATGGTCCTCGACACGGAGGCGAAAGACCTTGCCGCCAAGGCCTCGTCGGAGAGCGATTTGCGGCTGATTATTGGCCACCTGGACGACTTCGCCGCCACCCTGGCCGACAATCTCGATCACCTGGACTGGGAGGCCCAGCGTGGTATCATACGGACGTTGGTGAAGCGGGTCGAGATTGACCACAGCCAGGTGAACGTCGTGTTCCGCATCGGCCCTGGCCCCCTCATTTCAGCCCCTGATCCCACAGTTTTGCAACATTGTGGGAGGGGTGACAATACCCCCTTGCGGTACACCGCTGAGGGTTGGGTTGTGGGTCCATTGCTCGCAGTATCCTGCCTTGAGTAAGCCATCCATCAAGCGAAGGAAGCGGTTATCTCGGATGTCCTCACGGAGGATCGACCGCAGGATGTCATGATCCACGTTGTCGTAACACCCGCGAATATCGCCCTCGATAAGCCACTTGGTCCCTTTCCAGGTGCGGTAGATCTCGGTCAGTGCCGTGTGACATCCCCGGCCCGGTCGGAAACCATGACTATGAGCGGAGAAGCGGGGCTCGTAATACGCGTCGAGGATCGAGCGTAGCACTTCTTGCACCAGCTTATCCGTCCAGGACGGTAAGCCCAAAGGGCGCTTCTTGGTCGAGTTTTTCTTCTCGATGTAGACACGCCGCACCGGCGTCCATCGGAAGCGTTCATGTCGGATGTCCTCGATGATTCGCTCGATTTTTGCCAGTGACATCCCGTCGGCTGTCTCCGCTGTTACTCCTGGCGTCAGCGCCCCTGCATTGCTGTAGATGCGGCTATACGCCCGGAGATACAGGCGTGGATTGAACAGTTGCCGGTAGACATCTTCATCCAGGCGCAGCCCGCGGATGCCCCTGTCTCGGATGACATTCAGCACAGTTTCGGCGTCTCGCATCACGCGTACCTCCCTGTGTTTGTGTCGAGCTACCTGTCCCCCTTCGCCGTGTAGACGGTTCTCCCGTCCTCTGACTACTACGGGGACTCTGTGGCCGTGGACCTCGCGGTCGGTAGGCCATCCCATGCTTCCTCGATGCAGCACGCATGTAGTGTGGGGTAGGTCGCCCACTCATCCTTTGGCCGAACACACATCGTTCGGTGACTCGCCCGGAGAGGTTGCGGGAGTCCCACAATTAAACCCCCGCACGGAGCGTCGTTCCTCCTAGACGCTGTAGGAACGGGCCTTCGAGGGACCGTCAGGATTGGGTAGGGTGGGCCGCCGGCGAGGTACTGCGAGCGCAGCCCTTTTCCGTCGGCCTCCCTCCAAACGGTGCATGATACTTTCGCATCACACCGCTTTCCAGTGATCTATGCCGACGTGCGCTGCCGTGTTGGCCGTCCGGCGTGGATGGCCTTGTGACAGCGTTCGCGGATGATACCCAAGACAGTGTCGGCTTCACGCATCTCGCGCACCTTTCTGCTAGACGTATCAGATCACCTGCCGCCCTTCGCCATGTACGCGACTTTCTCGCGCGCGGACTAGTACGGCGGCTCCGTCGCCTTGGACCTCGCGGTCGGTAGGCGATCCCACATTCCCTGCTAGCCGGACGTCCGAGCGTGTGGTAGGTGATGCGTCCGTCCCCTTGAGTGCGCTCGTTGCGTACCGCTCATCGCGCGGAAGGTTCTGGTGACTAAACCCCGATCACCATATCGCGATGACCCCGCCCTAGACGCTGTGCGCGGGGGATGACTGCCTACATCGCCGAGGACTACATTTCGAGCAGTGTGGCTCTCACCCTGACACGCGGGTCTGACGGGTCCCTGTCCTAAACGTCTTCGGAGCAGTCCCCGTGTTCCCAACATGCTATGGTCCCTTGAGGCTTTCGCCGTCCGGTGAGTTGGGTGACCCGAAGGTCTTCTCTTCCGTACCTCCCTCCTCTGTGAGGAGAATCCAAGCTATCGGTGATGTGGCGCACGCTTCAAGCAGTCTGGCTGTTCACCATATCACGCGGGTCTTGCACGGCAACGCCTTCAACGCCTTCTCTGCGTCCCGCGCTGTAGGATAGGCGGCCAGCGAGGTCCCGGCTTGCACCGGCCCTTT
>JAABUH010005314.1_pt1 | contig 10172 bp, 7 predicted proteins | sample 5559121 | NCBI WGS metagenome assembly JAABUH01 (sample SAMN10711871, study PRJNA513364) | rock metagenome | isolation source: Antarctica rocks | place: Antarctica: Victoria Land, Battleship Promontory nord | collected 2015-12-28 | reverse complement strand
CAAGAATGTTCTCATCGACTCTGTCAGGTCCATCATCCCAGGTCTTCCCCCGCGCGCAACACCTCTCATCCGTCTGTACTAGCAGCAGTCTACTCCTATTGGGATAACGTAAATTTCCCACGTCCCTAAGGCTCCGACGAAGTGCCGAGAATCAGTGGTGCCGGTAGTTTACGGCGTGGATGGAGGTACTCGAAGCGGGTTGTCCACCGTGACAACGAGTACCAGGGGGGCGAAGTGCCGATGCCAGGAGTAAAGTAGGCGCGGTGTCCCGGTGCCCCGGTGTATCCCTCGTTCACCACGCCGTTGCACACCGCTGTCACATGAGAGCGACACTATCCACCTCCCGGTGTTCGACAATCCGGCCTCCCGCTAACCGCATCCCACATCTCGTCATACCTGCCGCTGTTCCCGAGCGGGTTATTAGAACGCCGGGGCGCGTCGCGACAACACGGTCCAGGAGTAGGGGTCGCCGTGACTTTGCACCACGTATTCCGGCTCGATGGATGGTGTGGGGACGGGAGTTTCGACACACGCTAGCTTGACAAATAGGTCCATCTCATCTAGTATTTTGATAAGACTAAAAATAATGTCGAGATAAGGTGCGCATTGGAGGGGGACGCATGGGCCACGCGCTTTCGACCGCCGAGCAGGATTACCTCAAACACGTCTACGCTTTGCAAGAAGAGACCGGACGGGCCACGACGCAGGCGCTCGCCGCGCGCGTGGGCGTGAAGCCGTCGTCTGCCACGGCGATGATCAAGCGCTTGGCTGAGGACGACGGCGGGCCCTACGTGCGGCACATGCCCTACCACGGGGTCGAACTCACGCCGCGGGGCGTGGCGGCGGCCCTGGAGATAGTGCGCCACCACCGCCTGCTCGAGCTCTTCCTGGCCACGCAGCTCGATATGCCCTGGGACCGGGTCCACGCCGAGGCCGAGCGGCTCGAGCACGCCATTTCCGAGGACCTAGAGGAGCGCATCGCGGCCACGCTGGGCCAGCCCACGCGCGACCCCCACGGCGACCCCATCCCCGGCCGCGACGGGACGGTGGACCCGCCCGTGGGCGTGCCCCTTGATGCCCTGCCGCTGGGGGCGGAGGCCACGGTGGTGCGCGTGCCGGACGGCGATTCCGCCCTGCTGCGGTACCTGGACGCGCTCGGCCTGGTCCCCGGCGCGCGCCTCATGCTCGAGGAGGTCGCCCCGTACGGCGACACGCTCACGGTGCGCGTGGGCGAGGGCGGCCGGGTCATCGGTCGGGCCGTCGCCCGGCGCATCACGGTGGACCCGGCCGCCCTCGCCTGGGCGGGGGGGCCGCGATGAGCGCGACGCCGACCGAGCTGACGGATGCGCAGGCGTTGCCGCAGACGGCCCCAGGGAGCGCGCGGGCGGTTCGCGCCGGCCACGAGGCTCTGGAGGGGAGACGCCGGGGCCTGCGCGCCGCGCTCCCCTTCATCGGACCCGCCTTCGTGGCCTGCGTCGCCTACATCGACCCGGGCAACTTCGCCACCAATATTGCCGCCGGCGCGCAGTTCGGCTACAACCTGCTCTGGGTCGTCGTCTACTCCAACCTCATGGCCATGCTGATCCAGACGCTCTCGGCCAAGCTGGGCATCGCCACGGGCAAGAACCTGCCCGAGTTGATCCGCGCTCACTTCCCGGCCTGGATCGTCTGGCCCCTCTGGATCGTGGCCGAGATCATGGCCATGGCCACCGACCTGGCCGAGTTCACCGGCGCCGCGGTCGGCTTCAACCTGCTCCTGCACGTCCCGCTGCTGGTTGGCGCCGCCCTCACTGCTGCCTGCACCTTCGGCATCCTCTACCTGCAGAAGCACGGCTTCCGGCCTATGGAGGCGCTGATCACCGCGCTCGTCCTCGTCGTCGCCGGGGCGTATGTCGCCGAGTTGCTCCTCGCCCGGCCTAGCCTGGGCCAGATGGCCTACCACGCGGCCGTGCCCTTCGTCGGCCCGAACACCTTCCTGCTCTCGGCGGGCATCCTCGGGGCCACCGTGATGCCGCACGTGGTCTACCTGCACAGCTCGCTCACGCAGGACCGCATCCGGCCGCGCACGCCCGCGCAAGCCAGGCGCCTGTTCCGCTTCACCGTGCTCGACGTGCTCGTGGCCCTCCCCCTGGCCGGCGTGGTCAACGGGGGGATGCTGATCATGGCCGCGGTGGTGTTCCATCAGCATGGCAAGACGGACGTCTCCGACCTGGGCGAGGCCTACAAGACGCTCACGCCGCTGCTAGGGCAGGCCTCCGCCACGATCTTCGCCATCTCACTGCTGGCCTCGGGGCTGTCCAGTTCGACGGTGGGCACCTTGGCCGGCCAGGTGATCATGCAAGGTTTCGTAGGCTTCAAGATCCCGCTCACCCTGCGGCGCGTGCTGACGATGCTCCCGTCCTTCATCGTGATCGGGCTGAACCTGCCCACGGCGACCACGTTGGTGCTCAGCCAGGTCGTGTTGAGCATCGTGCTCGGCTTCGCCGTGGTGCCGCTGGTCATGTTCACGTCGCGCCGCGACCTGATGGGAACCCTGGTGAACCACAGGGTGACGACCGCAGTGGGCTGGCTCTGCGCGGCGGTCATCGTGGCGCTCAACGCCCTGCTGATCTACACCGTCCTGGGCGGCCACGTCCCGGGACTGAGTTGACGAGGACGATGGGGAGGATCGCCATGCCCTTCACACGCCTGCTCGTGCCGCTGGACGGCTCCCACCTCGGCGAGGCCGTCCTGCCGCTCGTGGAACGGCTAGCCGCCGCCTGCGGCGCGACGCTCGTCCTGCTCCATGTCGTCGAGCACGCCGCGCCGGCGGACGTGCATGGCGAGCGTCATCTGACCACCGCGCCCGAGGCTGCGGTGTACCTCGAGATGGTGGCGGACCGGCTGCGGGCACGGGGCCTCGCGGTGGAAACGCATGCGCACGACATCCCCGAAGGCGACGTCGCTCGCAGCATCGTCGCGCATCAGGAGGAGGAGCGCGCCGACCTGATCGTCCTGTGTACACACGGGCGGGGCCGCGTGCGCGACCTGATCTTCGGCCGCATCGCCCAGCAGGTGCTGCGCCGCGGTGCGACCCCCGTGCTGCTGGTCCGGCCGGGCGACGACGGCGGCGCCCCCGCGTTCGAGCCGCGCCGGGTACTCGTCCCGCTCGACGGGACGGCGGCGGCCGAGGTCGCCCTGCCCCCCGCGCGGGCGTTGGCCGTCGCGCTGCACGCCGGGCTGCACCTCGTGATCGTCGTGGCCACCCGCGGGACGATGCGCGGGGACCGCCAGGCTGTGGCCACGCTGTTGCCCTCGGCGGCGCGCGCCGCCCTGGACCTGGAGCACGAGGACGCGCTCACCTACCTGGACGGGTTGGCCGACGGCCTGCGCACGGCCGATCTGGCCGTGACGACCGAGGTGCGGCGCGGCGATGTCGCTCCCGCGCTGGCCGACGAGGCGGCCGAGCCGGGCGTCGGGCTCGTCGTGGTGGCGACACACGGCCGCGCGGGGCTGCAGGCCATCTAGGCCGGGAGCGTGGTCGCCCAACTCCTCGCCCGCACCCGCGCGCCCATCCTGCTACTGCGCAGCATCGAGAGATGAGCGCCCTCGCGCGGAGAGATACATGTCCGTATCGCGAGGTCTGGTACCTGGCCCGTCGGTCGGAGGGCCGCGGCCCTCCGCGCCGGCGTCCGCGTGGAACAAGTGACCGGCGGCTGGATGACCGTCGAGGCCATCGTCGCCAGCGCCGCCGACCTGCTCACCTATAGCGTGCTGCTCATAGCTTTCGGGCTGGACAGCGTGATCGAACTAATGACCGGGGACGTGCTGCTGTGGCGCCTGTCCACACCTGCTGCGACCCGTCCTAAGGGCGAGTACCCATGCTCACCCCCCAGCCGAGACCTGGAGAGCACACGAGGACACGCGGCACGCGCCCTTGTCCGGCCGCTACACAGACGCGGTCTGTTGCCCGCCCACCCTGGCTCCATGGGCAAGCTTGAGCGTCCACTTGTCAAGGTACTTTGCCCCTGGTGGTGCGATCCGTTCTCTCTAAACCGCTGGCGACAGCGGGGGACGAGAGGGGCCAGGAGCGGTCCTGGTCACAACTGACTCATCCGATGGTCGGTGCAATCCCGACCCCTCACGGTGAATGGAGGAAAAGCGACATCCCTGCGGCGGAGACTGGTTATCAATGCCGTAAAGCGGGACGTAACGGGGTTAACCGGCGACCTTGACGCCGGGACACTTCTAACGAGGCTCCGCCTCAGACCGACGAGATATATACGACGCAAAAACTTGACTCAATCGCAACAAGTTCGCGTGTTCAAGACATCTAACGAGGCTCCGCCTCAGACCGACGAGATATATACGACGCAAAAACTTGACTCAATCGCAACAAGTTCGCGTGTTCAAGACATCTAGCAAGCTGCCCACGGTCAGGAGACGAACGCACGTCCGAACTGTCGAGAGCAAAGACAGGCCCACGCGAGGTCACGGGCCTGGTCCAAACGGGACACGGATGGTCGGGATGGACGGGTCACGAGGCGTCCATCCATTCACCCACACGCCACCCGGCAGATAGTGCGGACCTACCGGCAGCGCCACACGGAGAGTCGGAACGGAGTAACTCGTGGCAGGGCTCTCGTCGTGCAGGTCGAGACGATGAGCAGGCGACCAGGCCGCATGCCCGCCGCGAGGGGGATTGCCCGAGAAGCCAACGCCTGAGGTAACGCTCAGGATATGCTGACGCGGGCACGGTGACGTGGAGGGAAGAAGTCCGAGTAGCGGAGAAGGAACGGACGCGATGGCTGAGGATCAGCCAATCGAAGACTGGGCACTGCTCCCCTGGCGCAAGCTAGAGGCGCATGTGTACCGCCTGCAAAAGCGCATCTTCCGAGCCGCCAGCCGTGGCAACGTCCGGGCGGTCCACAGCTTACAACGCCTCCTGATGAAGTCGGAGGCCGCGCGCTGTTTGGCAGTCCGCCGGGTGACGCAGGATAACCAGGGCAAGAACACCGCCGGTGTGGACGGCATCAAGTCCGTCCCTGCCGAGCGGCGTTCGACCTTCGTGGCGATCCTGCGTCACCCCGCGACGATCACACCCAAGCCGGTCCGGCGCGTCCGGATACCCAAGTCCGGCAAACCGGGTGAGTTTCGCCCCCTGGGGATTCCGGTCATGCTCGATCGGGCGCATCAGGCGCTCGTCAAGCAGGCGCTGGAACCTGAATGGGAAGCCAAACTTGAGCCGAACAGCTACGGCTTCCGCCCCGGCCGCTCGGCGCACGATGCCATCGCCGCCCTCTTCCAGGCGACGTGCCTCAAGCCGAAATATGTCCTGGATGCGGACATCCAGGGCTGCTTCGACAACATCGCGCGCCAGCCGCTCTTGGACAAACTCCACACCTACCCGGCCATGAGACGGACCATCAAGGGCTGGCTTGCGGCGGGTGTGCTGGAGAACGGCGACTGGACACCGACCGAGCGGGGCAGCCCGCAAGGCGGGGTCGTGTCGCCGCTGCTCGCCCTGATCGCGCTGCACGGGTTGGAGACAGCGATCACGTCGGCGTTCCCCGTGCGCGACCGGCCCCAGGTCGTGGTCTACGCGGACGACTTCGTGGCGCTGCACCCGACCCGCGCCGGTGTCGAGAAGGCGCGACAGATTGCCGAGGAGTGGCTCGGCGGCATGGGGTTGCATCTCAAAGCGAGCAAGACCCGGATCGGCCACACCCTGCACGCCCTCGACGGGCAGGCCGGGTTCGACTTCCTGGGCTTCTCGATCCGTCACTACCCGACGGGCAAGACCCGGCCGGGGCGCGACGGACGGGCGCCACGCCCGTCCAAGATGCTCATCAGGCCCAGCACAGAAGCCGTCAAGCGCCACCATCAAGCCCTGCGAGCGGTGGTCCGAGCGCACAAGGCAGCGTCCCAACTGGCGCTGCTTGTCGCGCTCAATCCGGTCATCCGTGGCTGGGTCCTGTACTACCGCTCGGTCGTCGCCAAGCGCACCTTCGCGTCGTGCGACTACCACCTGATGGCGACGCTTGTCCACTGGGCGGGTCGCCGCCACGGACACAAAAGCGCGGGCTGGGTGTTCGGCAAGTACTGGCGCAGGAGTGCGCGCGGCCGGTTGGAGTTCTCGACACCCGACGGCCTCCACCTCGTGCATCATGCTGACATGCCCATCCGCCGCCATGTGAAAGTGCGCGGGACGGCCAGTCCCTACGACGGCAACCTTGTGTACTGGGCGCAGAGGTTGCGTGACCACCCGCTGACGACGGGCCGGATGGCAATCCTGCTCAAACGACAGCGCGGTGTCTGCGCGGGCTGCGGGCTGTTCTTCACGGACAGGGATAACATCGAGGTCGATCATGTCGTCCCCCGCTCTCTCGGGGGACGACACGACCTGGCTAACATGCAAGCCCTGCACCGTCATTGCCACGATTGCAAATCTGCCACCGATGGATCGCTAGTTCATCGACGACAGAGCGGTGCTCATAACAAGGACCGCGTGACCGAGGAGCCGGATGACGCTAACGTGTCACGTCCGGTTCTGAAGACGAGCCGCTCTCGTGAGGGAGCGGCTTAGTTCAACACAGCGACGCTTATTCTAGGCCTTGATCGCCATGCCCACACTCATTCGTTACGCTAGTTTTCACTAGAAACTAGCGTAACGCATCTGGAGCCGAGCGTCAATTGCTTTCAGCCGTTCTATTCGGCCACCGATATGTTGCTAATCGGGGACACATCATCTGGCTAAGTCTGACCAGCGTGCCGTCCACATCCAGCAGAATACCTCGGATGGCCATGATGTCTTTGTCCCCCCATTCTATGTCTTACTCTCGCCGCGCGGCCTGCGCGGCACCAGCCCGGACTCTCGCTAGACCGTCACCGGGGACGGGGCCACGGCGGAGCCAGGCCGGATGCCGACGGGAGCGCCGTCCCGCCGTCGCCCCTTAGCGGGCGTCCGCCGCGGTCTGCCACTCCGCGCGCAGCAACTCGCCCAGCCACACATCGTGGAACGCTCCCTCCAGGTACACATGCCGCCGCAGCACCCCCGCTTGTCGGTACCCTGCCTCCTCCAGCGCCCGCCGACTCCCCTCGTTCGGCGCGAAGACCTCCGTCGTGAGCGTCTCCAGCCCCAGCTCCTCAAAAGCGTAGGCGCTGCGCAGCCCGATCGCCTCCGTCGCGTAGCCCTCACCCCACACCTCCCGCTCCCCGAGCACGATGCTCGTCGCGCCGGTCCGGCTGCGCCAGTCGATCTCATGGATCAGCGCGCTGCCGATGTGACGCTCCCCCGCCAGGATGGCCCAGAGCACGGTCGTCGCGTCGTCGGCCTTGTGCCGCAAGTAGTCCTCCTCCTGCACGCGGGAGAGCGGAGTGCGCCGCTCCAGGTAGCGCGTGACCGCCGGGTCACTGAACCACCGGACGTAATCCTCGGCGTACTCCAGTCGGGGTGGCGCCAGCGTCACCCGCGCGCCCTCCAGACACGGCCCGTACATGTCCTTACTCCTCGCCCATCCCTACTTTGTTGCCCCTACTCTATGTGACCGCCCCACGCGTGACGCGTGAAGCCTGCGCCCTGATAGACCGTGCCCGCCGCCCTGCTGCTCACGCCCTCATGCGGCACAATTCCTTATCCTCATCCTCCCCCCGCGCGCCCCGCTCCCCTGTCCCGGCGACACGGCGCGTCCGCATCATGGCACGGCGCGTCCGCATCATGGATGGATATGGATATGGATTAGGTCGCCGGCCCGGCGATGATGCTCCTACAAACGATAGGGATGTGGCCCGAAGTCGGCGCGGTAGTAGTCCTCGGTGTGCGTGCCCGGCGGGATCAACGCGTCCACGCGCTCCTCATCCGCGGCGGTGATGGTCACGTCGCCGGCCGCGAGGTTCTCCTCCAGCTGGGCAACGCTGTTGGCCCCGATGATGGGGCTCGTCACGCCGGGCTGCGCGGTCAACCAGGCCAGGGCAAAGGCCGTCATCGTGCAGCCCTTCTCCGCGCACAACGCCTCCAGCCCGTCGAGGACGCGCCAGGTGCCCTCGCTAAACTCCGCAGGCGTCTCGCGCGCGCCGGCCGGCGTCGCCTGCCCCCGGCGATACTTGCCCGTGAGCTTACCCCCTGCCAACGGGCTCCAAGGGATCACCCCGACCCCATAGGTCCGACAGAATGGGATCAACTCGCGCTCGACGCGCCGGTCGAGCAGATGATAGGGGGGCTGCTCGCAGACGAAGGGGGTGAGCCCGCGCTCGCGCGCCACCATCCAGGCTTCCATAAGCTGCCAGGCGGCGTAGGTGCTCGTACCCACATAGCGCACCTTGCCCGCCCGCATCAGGTCGTCGAGCGCGCGCAGGGTCTCGTCGATCGGGACGCTTGATTGCGGTCGGTGGATCTGGTAGAGGTCGATGTAGTCCGTGCCGAGCCGGCGCAGCGAGGCCTCACAGGCCCGGATGATGTTGACGCGGTGGTTGCCCTGCGCGTTGCGATCGGCGTCGTCCATCGCGCCGTGAACCTTGGTCGCCAGGACGACACGATCGCGCTTCCCGCCGGCGAGGGCCTGCCCCGTCATCTCCTCTGACACGCCGCGCTGGTACACGTTAGCGGTGTCGATAAACGTGCCGCCGGCGTCCAGAAAGCGATCGACCATGCGCGTGGCCTCGGCCTGATCAGTCTTGCCGCCGAAGGTCATGGCGCCGAGGCAGAGCGTGCTGACCTGCACACCGGTGCGCCCAAGGGACCGATAGTCCATCGCGGGGACCCCTTTCCTCTTTCCGCGCGCCTCTCAGGGGCGCGTGTTATGTGGACGAGAGACCCGCACGAATAGGACCACACGCCGACGACGGGCGGCTATCCGACGGCGGTGCGCGGCGACGTGTCCCACATCAGGCGACGCCGTGGGCGCCGGCGTGCGGTCTCCGCCCCACCATGAGGCGCGCCGACCGCACGGGGCGTGCGCGGACTATGAAGGGCCGACCGACGGCTAGCGGTGACGGGCCACGGACGCCGCGACGGGCTGAATATCCTACTCCTACTCGCCGACGACAGAGGCCAACGACCGGTTCTGGAGCACCGCGTCGATCTCCGTGAGCGTTTCCTGGTCGAGGCGCCCGTTGGCGGCGGACGCGACGCCAGTGATGTGGTCGGGCTTGCGCACCCCGACAATGGCTGTAAGGCGTCACGCTCGCGGGGCCGTCCGTCACGCTACGTAGGCCACCGTCGTCACGCTCGCGGGGCCAATCCGCGCGACCCTCCCTCTCGCCTCTCGCGGCCTGTCACTGGCCCTAGACAGGTGGTCCCCCTCAGGTGACAGCGCCCCCACCTGCCTGGCGCAGCGGGGCTCGTTTCGTCCGCCCGCTGCGCGGATTGGCCCACGTAGCGTGACGACACCCACGGATCGGCCCACCTATCCTGACGAAAGTGGCCCACGTAGCGTGACGACATGCCCCCTTCTAGGTGTGCGCCCCGCCCCTGTATCCTGAAAACTTACAACTGTCACCGGCAGCCGGCGGCGCGCCCCCACGGTGCCCGGCGCGCGGTACAACCCTTGCACCAGCGGCAGGTGCGGACCACATCGCGCCCGCCACCACCCGTATCAGCACGCAGGAGATGAGAGATGAGCAACAGCCAACAAGCCACCGGCACGTCCGACCCCCTCTACAACGTCGTCAGCGTCTATTACCATGCCCTCAAGGCCGCCGCCGACGCCCAGCAGTACATCCAGGACGCCCAGCAGGCCGGCGATCAGCAACTCGTGCAGTTCTTCCAGCAGTCCCAGCAGAACGCCCGCCAGGCCGCCGAGCAGGCCAAGGCCACCCTCCAGCAGCAACTGGGCAAGGGCGCCAGCTAACAGCTGGCCCGTCGCCGTGGAGGGCGCGCCCCACCGCGCCCACGGCCGCCAGGAGCCGCGCGCGGCTACAGGGGCATAAAGGGGCACACCACGGTCCCCAACGCCCGGTAGCGGCCACCACAGCGCCTACGCGCCCGCCTACGGCCACGTCAGCCCCCTACAGGCCCTTCATGCGCCGCTGTCGCTCCTTGAGTGTGGAAGGTGAGTTTCACATCAGACGCGCGCCCTGTCACCGCCGCTATCCTGGTGGTCAATAGGGGGTGGACACGCCGTTCTGGGGACGCCGGCGTGGCCGCCCCTTATGCCTGCCCTCTCCCGCTCGCGGGGTGGCGCCGACAGGGCCGC
>JAABUH010005312.1_pt1 | contig 10176 bp, 14 predicted proteins | sample 5559121 | NCBI WGS metagenome assembly JAABUH01 (sample SAMN10711871, study PRJNA513364) | rock metagenome | isolation source: Antarctica rocks | place: Antarctica: Victoria Land, Battleship Promontory nord | collected 2015-12-28 | reverse complement strand
AGCTCACGGGCCGTGACCTCTCGCCTCTGCTGGGCGCGTGCACTCACCGCGCCGCCATCGCCAGAGCTGTGGTCAAGTCGAACTTCGTGGCGCGGATCCGGTTCGCCTCGCGCTTCTTCTCGCTCATCACCTTCGAGCTTGCCTTGCCGCCCAGCGTGCCCAGGTGGGTCTGCCGGGCTCGGTAGTCGGCCTCGGTGAAGTTGCGCCAGATCCACCGGGAGATGGACTGGGCGGTAGCCCGAACCTCGATGAAGGGCAGCCGTGAGCCGAACTCGGTGTTGATCGCGTGGCAGCGTTGCAGCACCAGCTGCTCCCACGCGCCAGCACTGCCGTGGCGGTGGTGCCACCACTGGGGGTAGGCCCAGGCGCGGGCGGTGTCGAACATGGTGACGTTGCGGCCCAGGCCCGCGGCCCGCTCCGGCAGGCGCGGCATCTGCCGGGGAGTGTGGATCGTGGCCAGGTCGCGCAGCTCGTACGCCTGCGCGGGGCCGTAGAGGGTCTCCCAGCTGGCGTGGATCGGGTTCTTGGTGAGTTGCCCGCCGTAGGCGAAATCACCGCCTACCGACGTTCTCAAGCCCGCCTCGATGCGCTGGGCGAACCGCAGCGGTTGCAACCGGGCCGAGTCGGTGCGACAGACCGGGGCAGCCAACCACCACCCCAAGTGAGCACGTCCAGACGGTGACTGGGCCACCCAGTTTGGTGCGGGGTGATCGGAGGGCTTCTCGAACGCCCGCATCGCAGCGTCCGGGTGGTCGCAGTCGACGACGATGGACCCGAGCAGGGCGTGCGGGGAGTGCTCGACGTAGCGCATCGTCAGAGCGTCCTCACGGCTCATCCGGTACTGCCCTTGGTCTAAGTAGTTGGTGGCGTGCGGGCGGTGCGGTAGGAACACGTCCAGCGCCCACTGGCCGTCGTCCATCAGCACTTGGCCGGGGTTCCCCATGCGGCACACTCTGCCCGCCAGATCGGCAATCTTCTGGTAGGACGCGCCGAAGCCATATCAGGTATCCCGGCGATCCCCGCCCGATTCGGTGGTTTTGCCGGTTCCTAGTTCACCCTGTCGAGGTGTGCCACAAACGTTCGTATTCGAGACAGTCCAGTGCCTCGGCCGACACGCCGAGAAGGGGTGTCTCAGAACTCACGTCCGAAACTGTGTACCGCTCTACGGGTTCAGCGACGAGTAGTGAGACGTGGGTGTCACCTGATCCATTTGGATCACCTCAACGGACGTTCACGAGCGGCGCCTACCTGCTCCTGCGCTGCCACCACTTCGGCCGAGCAGCCGGTAACACGCTGGGGGCGGGTTCGGGCCTAGGTGGCACCACTGGGACGGCAGAAACGGGTTCGGGCCGGGTAGGGCCAGCCTCCAACATCCGCAGCGCAGCGCGTAGGTCAGTCAAACTCCGCTCACGCTCGGCGGCGACCTGCTCAACAGCCGCACGCTGAGCACGCTCAACCGTCAGTTGAGTCTCAAGCTGTACGACACGTTGAGCTAGATCGTGAGCAGGGCCATTCTCGGACTGAGCATGCTCACTGAGCGGGGCTGAGCGGCCCGGTCGTAGACCAGCGGCCAACAGGTCGCCTACCGGTACGATCCAGCCGCGCTCAGGGTCCTTGACGGCGTTGGGGAACTTGCCTGTCTCCCGGTAGCGACGAACCGTGGACCTGCTCACTGAGCAGTGCTGAGCAGACTCACTGAGCGTCCACAATGGGCGTTGTTGGGCACCCTGCTCAGTGATCATGCTCAGAGCATCACCCGAGCAGGCTCATGAGCGGGGCAGGCGCGCCAAGGTTGGTCACCGCGGCCAGTACGGTCGGCCGGTGGGGATGAGTGCCCAGGCCTGCCGCCAGGTGCGGCCCGTCTGCTCGGCCCAGGCGTGGATGGCGTCCCGATGGTTGCGGCGTGCGGAGATCATGCGGGAGTCGCGGGCCGTCATGCGCTCAGCGGCCGTGGACGCCCGCTCGAACGCTCCGAGATGATCCGGTCCGCCCACTGGTCGCAGCGTGGTCCCATCGCCAACTCGGCAGGCACCTGCACGGTCGGCTGCTCGTTCACGTCGGCGGCCGAGGCTGCCACGGTGCTTGCAGACCACCAGCGATGACGTGCGCCCGCCCGAGTGCCTTGGTGATGTAGTGCAGCTCGGGCGGCAACCTGTCCGTCCAGCGCTGGTTAGCCGGCAACCCCTGCCGCCTGCCCCACTGCATGCCCGCCGCGCTCCACGCCCGATAGGCCGCGGAACGCTCATGCTGGTCAGCCGGTCGGCCGAACACGTCCTCCGGAAGCTGCTCCGGGCACCAGAGGGCCACATCGGGACCTGCCAGCAATTCGGCGGGCAACCCGTTGGCGATCTCCTCCGCGGCCACCTGCTTTCGTCTCATGATGCGGGGCCGCTGGCAAGATGCAAACTGCGGCCACGACGGCTCTGCGGCCGCTTCGCGTCCTCCTCGCGGGGAAGCTTCAACGCATCCAGCAACCGGGCCAGCGCAACCCGCTGCAAACGGCCCTCCACGACTGCCGGATGCACCCTCGGGCCGTGCTCGGTGTCAAGGACGGCGCCGTCGCGCTGGATCGCGGCGTCGAGTTCGGCCAGGGCGTCCACGGTGCGGCACGCCTCGACCAAGAGGGCGTTTTCGTGGCTTTCAAGGTCGAAACTATCCACAATCGAGCGCCAGAAGGCCGTTCCGGGGCCCTTCAAACCGGTAGGACGGCGAGGATTCTTCATGGGCACAACCTTTCTGGCGGAATAACAACGATTTCCTACGTTTTGGGGACTCTGGACTGCGAGAGGCCTATGAAGCGGTCCCGCCCGGACACGGCTTGCGGGGTCCCCCCCTACCCCTTGTTGCTGGCACTGAGTGCTGTGGCAGTCCCGGTGAGGTCAGGTCGCGGTGTTCCCGTACCCACGCTCACCGGCCGAGGTGGTGGGTCGGGCGCGCTCGCACCGGGGCTGCCACAGGGTCATGGGGGGTGGTGGCTAGGCGGCGGCGGCGAGGACGTCTACTGCGTCGACCTGCCAGGTGGGACCGCCGGTGGTCGCCAGGTGCAGCAAGGTGGCCTCGGAGTACTGACCTGAGGTGTCTTTGCCGTCGATGATGGTCAAGACGCCGGTGATGACTGCTCCACCGACGAGTTGCACGGACACGGCGCTGCCGACGTGCGCCGTGAGGTAGCTGAGCAGGTGGCGGACTTGCTGGGGGCTGTTCATGGGTGCTCCTTGGGTCAGCGGAAGGTGTGGGGTGAGCGTTGGTCGTTGGTGGGGTTGCCGGCGTGTGTGGCGGTGGGTGTGGCGCGCCCTGTGGGTGAGGTGCGCATCGCTGTGGGGTCGGTGGTGGGTGGCACCCGCTGGGGGTGGCGGGTGCGGTAGGCGTCTCGTCCTGCGGCGGTGGAGTTGCGGCGTGCGGTCATGGTGATCCCTTCTATCCGTTGGCTTGGCGTGCGGCGATGAACTGTCGGTCGCGGTGCACCTGCGTGCGGTGGCGTGCCTCGGCCGCGGGTCCGGCCTGTCCCTTGGCGACGAGACGTTCGTGGTCCGCCGCGTTGCGTGCCTTGGTCACTGCCTCGGCGGCGGCGCGCAGTGTCTGCACTGACGGCACCCACGCGAGGACATCGGTGCCAGCGATCCACCGCAGGTGGGCGGGTCCGTCGGCGTACGCGGGTTCGTCCGGGTCGACCTCGGTGCCGGTGGCGAGGTATTCGCGCAGCGGGTTGTGTTCCTCGGTGTTGGCGTAGCGGCCCGCACGGGCGACGAGGGCGGCGGCGTCGGCGTGGTCGCCGTGACCGTCAGCGGTGACGGTGACCTGCAGGCCCCGGAGTCGGCGGTATTCGTCCACGTACCCGGCCAGCGTTGCCCACGCGGCCGCCGCGTCGCTGCCCTTCCGGATGGCCTGCTCGGCGGTGCGCACAGTGCCGAGGGCAGGTTCGAGGTCGCGGACCTTGGCGACGATCGTGTGCAGCTCGGCGTCGAGGACGGCCAGGGCGGTGTCAGCGAACGCGGCGCGGGTGGTGCTCAACCGTGCACCGATGTCCTCCACCGCCAGCACCAACGCTTGTCGTTCCAACGCGAAGTACTGGGTGCTCATTGCGTCTTCGTGGAGCTGGCGCCCGAGGTCCGCGGGAACCTCACCACCGGCGGCGAGTGCGTCGATCAGACGGTGCCGCGCTTTGTGCACCGGCTCAGGCTCGTGGGCGGTGAGGGCGGTGAGCCGGGCCTTCAACTTCTGCCGGGCGGCGGCGAGGGCGGCGAGGGAGGGGACGTCGGCCCAGATGCGGCTACCAAGGTTGTCGGTGGGCGGTGCCGTGGTGGCGGTCATCGTGCACCCCGCCGCGACTGGTACATCGCATGTCCACCGGCCACGGTGCCCGGCGGTCGAGGGGTGCGCGCTGGCGGTGCTGCGGGTGGCGTGGCCTGCTCCTCGGGTGGCCGGGTCCGGCCGACCAACGCGCTGAACTCGTCCGCCGACAAACTCGCGAGGTGATCCTCGACGGCTGAACCCAGGCGGGCAGTGGGATCGGCTGAACCGGTGGGCATGGTCACGGGGTCTCCTGTTCTCAGGCAGCGGGGTTGCGGCGGTAGCGATTGCGGGCGGCGGCGTAGGACTCGACGGTGCGCCGGTCGAAACACCAGCGCCCACCCGTGAAGTGGCTGTCGAGGTCAGCGTGGAGTCGCTGCGCGTGGCGGTGACTGCACCCAAGAATGTGTGCGGCTTCGCGGGTGTCGATGTCGTCTGCACCATTCCAGTGTGGGCGTCGGGCAACCATTTCCATGTCGTAATGTCCGCCTGCCTTGATATCGGCATGAGCGTTAGCAGCCGCGGCCTGCAACGGCAGGAACTCGCGAACGTCCTTGCGGTGATCGTGCAGTACTCGGAGGGCGAGGTTGATGAGGTAGTCGGCTTGCCTCACTGCGACACCTTGCACCAGAAAGGCACCATCGGACTGTTGCAACGGCGGCCCAGTCATCGCGTCGCCTCTCGATGTAGCGGGCAACGCTGAGACGGGTCGCGGGTCACGTATGGGCAGCGAGGTTCGGTGCACTGGCGCAACGGATCACGGTGCTTGCGGTGGACGGTCACGACGCGATCACCACCCCGCCGAGCACGTCTTGCACGAGGGCGAGCGCAGGATCGTCGGGTGGTCGACCTCTCTCGGCGCTGGGAGTGCTTGACCTCTCTGTAGTTGACCTCTCTCTTATAGGGAGGTCAGAGAGGTCAACAGACGTCCCTGCTAGAGAGGTGGCAGAGAGGTCAGAGAGGTGAGGTGCCGGGCGGTACATCTTGGCGTTTCTCGGACCGTCCTCGATCACGAGGCGACCGCGCTCGACTGCGAGTTTCGCGGCCTTGATCTCGTCGCCACCATTGAACGACGCGCCTGCACTCCGCAATGCCTGCGTGAGCTTGTTTCCCGTGATGCCGGGTGCAGCGGCGACTGCCTTGACGACCGGCTCGACCAGCTCGTCCACGTTGCGGGTCTTGGCCGCAGACTTGCGCGACCCGGCCCCGGCCAACCGCAGTGTGCGGCTGTCGGCGTCGAAGTTCAGCCGGTCCTCTTCGACCAGCACGTCGCGGCCCTCGGCGCGGAGATACCGGACTTGTTCGTCGTCCTTGTCGCGGACCAGGGTGATGATGGAGTCGGCCCAGTCCTCCAGGGCTGAGGCGCCGCGGGTGCGTTCGCCTTCCCACCCGGCGTGGGCGGTGAGGATCACGTCCGCGACTCCACAGTCCCCACGCGCCCAGCGGTCCAGCGTGGCCAGCCAGGCGCCGACCTCACCGGAGTCGTTCTGTGACTTGCCGACGAAAGCGCGTCCGAACGGGTCCACGATCAGCGACTCGACCTCGTGCTGCCTGAGTTGTGCGGCGAGCTGGTCACGGTCGGCGGTGTTGCCCAGCGGGTTGCGCCGCCCGCGCAGGTTCACCAGATAGAGACGGTCGGTCGGTACCCCCGCCTCGTGCGCCCAGCGGGCGAGCTGCCCGGCCGACACCTCGTAGTTGAGCAACCCGATACGGCCTGTCGTGGCTCGGACGGGGAAGCGGCCCAGGAAGTCCTCACCACCGATCAGCGACCGGGCCAGGTTCAGCTCGAGGGTGGTCTTGCCGGTCTTGCGCTGCGCGACGATGAGCGTGCCGGCTTGGGAGGGGATGAGCCCGTCGACCCGGTGCGGCGGTTCCTGTGGACGGGTCAGCACGTCGACCAGCAGGTCGGCGTCGAAGGGTGGCGCCTGCCCGGCCAGCTCGGCGGCGACCACGGCGGCAGCCTGTTTGCGTATCCGTTGCGCCCGGACCTCGTTGTCCAGGGCGAGGGCGTCGGCCGCGGCGTCCTGTCGAGCTTTCAGGTCGGCCAGCTCATCCTGGTCCGGCGGCGCGGCGTTCGAGTAGTCCGGGTCGGTACTCATGCGGCCACCGGCCAAGCGATCGCGCAGTCGATGGTGCGTTGGGCCTCGGCCTCACCGAGCGACGCGGCGGCGGCGACCAGGCGCCCCCGTAGCTCGGCGGTCAGCCTGCCGCCTTCCACGGCGCGGCGTGTAGCCCAGTAGAGCCGGTTGTGCCTATCGGCGCCGAGCTCTGCCACCAGGCGCACCAGCCCGTCGTCGTTGGCGCCAGAGAACGTTCCCGCGGTCACCGTGGGCAACGGTCGTGGTGGTGGTGCGGCCATCATCGCGGCCAGCCACGCGGGTGTCTCGGCGATCGGCAGATCGTTGCCCCAGCAGTAGCGCTTGCCCGAGCTGTGCAGGCTCGGCGGGGCCACCACGTAACCGGCGTGGTGCTTGAGGTCGACGCCCTCGCACAGCTTGGCTTTCAGCGGCCCAGCAGCGAGGTACCAGGCGTGCAGGCCGTTCCCACCGGTCCAGGCCGTCCTCGTCGGCGTCAGACCATCGTGCGGGCGGGTCAGGTTGACCAGTGCGGTAGCTCCACCGTCGCGGGGGTCCACGTCGACCACCACGACACCGACCGCGGGGCGTATCCCGATGTTGGCGTCAGGGCATTGCACCCACCAGTCGCGAACCTGCCCCACGTCGTGCGTGGCGTCGTCCTTACCGTGCGGGACCAACCTGCCCAGCGGTGTCTTACCGCTGGGGGTCAGCGGCAGCACGTCGAGCCCGGCACGGGCGTAGGCCAAGGCGTGCGTCATCATGCACGTTTGGTACCCGCATGGGGTATCATCATGCGTAGATGCAGTGCCTTGGTCGGGGCTGAAATCTACGGACGGGGCCTCGGTGCCGGGGTCCCGTTCCCACGTTCCGGTACTCATCGTCGCCGCCCTTGATCCCTAAGGACGTTGCTGACGGCCTGCTCACCGACGGGGTCAACGTGAGCCGTGACCTTCCGTAGCTCGTCGGCGACGACGCGCCGCTTGTGCTCGCTCATCACGACTTGGTTGGCGATGAACTTGCCGAAGTCGAAGCCGTACCGCTGCGCCCGGCGCTCATAGTTCTGCACCATGCGTCGGACCTTGGCGGAGCTCATTTCGACTCCGCAGTTGGACAGGACGGCGTGCGCAGCAGTAATCAGCCTGTCCCGCTCTGGGCCACCGTCCCACTTACCGGTGGATGATGCGACAACCGCGGTGACCTTCATGCTGCAGGCCGTGGGTCGGCGCGGGCGTCGAGCCACGCTTCGAGGTCGGGGCGGCGGACCCGGATGTGCCGGCCGACTCGAATGCCGATGGGCATTTCTCCGTGGTGTCGCCACGTGTAGATCGTCTGGAGCGGCACGCCGAGGTGTTCGGCCACTTCGCTGAGGGTGAGCAGCGGATCAGGCACGGTCGCTCCTTGTGTCTCGTAGACACCCGTTGGTGTCTCTGAGGATAAGGGTACGACAGACATTGACGTGCGTCCACTAAGCATGGAATAATGTCTGTGTGACACATGCAGTGAAGTTCTCGTCCCCCACGACGACCGTGGCCGAGCGAGTGAAGGACCTTCGCCAGCGTCGAGGGTGGACCGCTGCCGAGCTGGCGCTGCGATGCGCGGACAAGGGGCTCGACGGTTTCAACCGCTCAGTGTTGGCGAACATCGAAAGCGGGAGACGCAAGTACGTCACGGTGGACGAGCTGACCGCTCTCGCCTACGTCCTCGACGTAGCCCCGATTCATCTGCTCGTACCTGTGGAGGTCGACCAGACGGTGGACGAGCATTTCTATCGGGTGTGCCCGGACGTCTTTCTGCCGGTGCCGGAGGCGCGCGCATGGGCGCGCGGCGATTACCCCCCCGCAGCCGTCGATCCCCGCATCTACTACTCGGAGGTGCCCCGCGAGGAGTGGGAAGCGCCCGAGCGGACGGAGGAGCAGATCACGGCGACTAGTAACCGAATACAGCAGCACCGCAAACTCATGGACCAAGCAGGAGCGCAGGAGGCACGGGAGGCGCGGGCGAAGGCGAGGCGAGAGTAATGGCGCGTGATGACGCAGCCACCACAGACTCCGGCGACTAATCAGGTCGCCGAGAATTGAAAGCGGCCCCGGACGCGGTGCGCACCACCGGCCGGGACCTTGATCGGACAGGAGTCCGACCCATGAGAAAAGATATCTGCTCTGCCGCCAAAACCGCGCGAACCACGTCGGCGAGCATCACGTCATGACCGCGACAACACCGCACGCTGCACGCGACCTCATCGTCACCGCGGAGTGGTCGAGAGCGTTGGCGGGGTGGGAGCTGGAGCTACGTGCCGCGGACCGACCCTCGAACACCCGGTGGATCAGGACTTACCACGTGCGCCGCCTGGCCGATGACTTCCAAGGCCGCGACCCGTGGTCGATGACCCGCACGGAACTCGTGGGATGGCTCGCCAGATGGCCGGAGTGGTCGAGGGAGACCCGGCGCTCGTACCGGTCGAGTATTCGGGTGTTCTACCGCTGGGGTGTGGCTGCTGGGCATGTGGCGGTGTCCCCGGCGGGCACCCTGCCGCCGATTACTTCCGAACGGGGCCTACCCCGCCCAGTGCCCTCGGAACGCCTCGTGGCCGCGGTGGCAGCCGCAGACCCGCGGGTACGACTGGCGTTGCTACTGCTCGCTGAGACTGGGATGCGCCGCGCAGAACTGGCAGCGATGCACACCGACGACCTACTCAAGGATGCGCACGGGTGGTCGCTGCGCGTGCTGGGCAAGGGCAGGCGGGAACGCAGGGTGCCGATCGGCGACGGCCTCGGCCAAGCACTGACGGACGTGCCCCGCGGGTGGGTGTTCCCCAGTTGTCACCGGGGCATTGGCGCCCCGTCCGGGCACCTCACGTCCGCGCACCTCGGCAAGCTCGTCTCGGCTGCGCTCGGCGGTGGCTGGACGGCGCACACCATTCGACACCGGTATGGGACCCTCGCGTACGCCGTCGAGCGCGACCTGCGGGCGGTGCAGGAGCTGATGGGGCACCAGAAGATCGAGACCACTACCGTCTACACCGCGGTCCCCGATCAAGCGATGCGCCGTGCGGCGGCGGCGTCATCGCTTGTGAACATGAAGCCCTGAGCGCGTCGTAGCGCCACGTTCGCCCTGCCCTGGTGTACCGGGGTGGGGCCGTTTTTGTGTCGGCGGAACCCCTGCCGTTGTGGTCACTGAACCACGCCTGAGAACCGGAGCAAGATGTTAGAACAGCCGTCTGTTCGACGGTTCGGGATGCACACCCGGCACTGCATGGGGTGGCGGCCACGTCGTGGCGGCGGGTTGCTCATTCCCCACACTTGGCGGTTCCGTTATGGGCGGCTGGCACGCCACCTTCGGGGAGCAAGATATCCGATACGGCGCCGGATCGGGGTCCGGGCCTGGCGGCTGCGCCGCTGATGGGTCACACGGGGTGTGAACGCTGCGCTAGGCCGAGGGAAAGGGCGGCCCGGCTGTTCGTCGAGGGTGGGTGAGGTGCTGCCGCGCCACCGCTACGCGCTGGCTTGCCCCTGCTTGGTGGCGGCGTGTTTGCGGGCGTCGTGCAGGAGCTTGCCGACGCTGCCAATGGAGAGACCCATGGTGGTGGCGATCTCGGAGTAGGTGTGTCCTTGCTCGCGCAGCTCGACCGCTATCCTCCGCTTGGCGGCGGCACGGGATAGGAATTCGTCGCGGGGTTCCGCGACGAGTCGGCGTGCCGTGCGCTCGGACGAACCGAGACGAGCTGCTAGCTCACGGGCCGTGACCTCTCGCCTCTGCTGGGCGCGTGCACTCACCGCGCCGCCATCGCCAGAGCTGTGGTCAAGTCGAA
>JAABUH010005310.1_pt1 | contig 10179 bp, 15 predicted proteins | sample 5559121 | NCBI WGS metagenome assembly JAABUH01 (sample SAMN10711871, study PRJNA513364) | rock metagenome | isolation source: Antarctica rocks | place: Antarctica: Victoria Land, Battleship Promontory nord | collected 2015-12-28 | reverse complement strand
ATATGACCTCGTATTCCAACACGGGGTTCCCGCGCAAACTGGGTTTCCGCGCACTCTAACCTAGAAAGGTTAGCAACAGATAGTATCGGGTTTAGCGTGCTAAAAATGGCATTAATATAAATAGTTTTAGTTAGCGTGCGCGGAAACCCCGTTTGCGCGGGAACCCCGGAAATAGGGGAGATGGTATTCTCCGCCTACATAGGGCTGATAGGGCTGGGGCCCGCTAGTAGAGTTTTACCTGCTCTCCTAGATAGACTCCTATCCAGCAACAATCAAAATACCAAAATGCCCCATATGATGTATTCCAAGAGGTTATGAGCCCGGGTTAGCGCAAGCTGCTTAAGTTGTTGTTCCGTTCGTGAGTACGTCAACTCACCGACCATGTCTATCGTCGTCGACGTCGTCACTCGGAAGCCTCTACGTGATAGAGCCAAGCATGAAAACATCGTGGATATGTGTCTTCGACGAAGGGAAGCGGTGAACTCGAACATTGTTGGAAGACAAGGTCATATGGGGCATTTAGTGTATGAGGTTGAAGCTGGATAGGAGTCAGGTATCCAGGAGCGAGCAGGTAAAAACTCTACTAGCGGGCCCCAGCCCTATCAGCCCTATGTAGGCGGAGATTACCATCTCCCCTATTTCCAATTATCAGTAGTAAATTTGATGGTTGAGTGCGGGGAAGATTTGTGAGTCGGCCTTAGGTTTTTGAAGCTTTTCCGATCGAATTCATATTATTGAGCATCGCAATCATGAAGTTGATTACATATTTAGAAGGGCCGGCAACGAGATTCACCTGTACGTGGTGCCGGCTACGAACCTTTTGATTCTATTCTGTGTCCGAATAGAAGTCAGAAGAGCCAAGAGATCTCAATCCGACGCAGTTTGAACGAAGTTAGGACGTTGCGTGGTCAAGAAAGCTACCGTGCAGAGTTTTCACCCATGCGACAACACCCCTTCTAACAGCTACATTTCATGGAGACGACAAACGACAAGCCGAGGTCAGTAAGAGATGGAAAGATACTAGGTAGAATAGTCGATCCAGGTGATGAGCCTCGAGTTCGTGACTACAGTGGTCGAAGGAGTCGTGTTCCGTCGACTGCGCTGGTATACTGTAAGTGATGGAAAGATACTAGGTGGAATAGACGAACCAGGTGATGAGCCTCGAGTTTGTGACTACATGTGGCCGAAGGAGTAGTGACCCGTCGGCTGCGCTGGTATACTGGGGGGGCTCGCCGAGCCCAACTTCTTTACTCCTAACGCCATGTCGAATTTCATCGCCATGAACGATCGATTGCTCATTGGGAACGACCGGAATTGCGCCCCGGACACGCATTCTCTACCATCGATCAAAGCCAAGCATCAAACAACTACGATCGCACGCCTATATCAACTTATTCAACGTCTACGTGACACAAGTCAAGAGCAGGATAGGGTTATTCAATACAACCACACTCTACCTCCCCATCGTGCGCGCCTCTCTTCCACCACATATTTCTTTGCTCGATGAATGGCAATCATTGAGCAAGAGAACACAGTTTTCGGCATTACAACCACGAGCACCACGGGTGCAAAGGAATCGTCTTCGCGACCGAAGATCGAAAACCGTAACATCGTTGTATAGGATATCATCAATGAAGAGCAGGGCAAGGACGATGCATTGCAAAGAAACAGCACAGACACGCATCAAGGGTTCAAGCGTCATGCGCTGAATAGGAGCTATAGGTTCATTATTGGGTACATTGTCTCAATTTCATTGTTTCGGCGGCGCGAAGTCGCTGTGTAGTCGGCGAGCGGTTTTCTCCCCCAGAGGGTTTTGTCCGTTCGATACACATAGCATAGTTTCCCCCATGGGTCGGACTTAAACCGATGTCACAAGGGCGTATGAATTACAATTACAATTACATATTTAGAAGAATATCACATTATCGCATGTCAGCAGTGTACTACTATATCTGTGATACATGCACTTCTGGGCGGCGGCACTGAAGGAGTTGAGGACCTTGTAGACCTTGTACCACACTAGCGTGTGGCACAGGACGATAAAAGCGGCATGTATTCTCACATTGTACGAAGTACATCATCTCTCTCTGTTCTGAAGAATACGATTTTTCTGTTCGGGATATGGTATTCACCGTCATCAACGTCTTCCTCGCCCTTAGTGCATCATTCTGCCTGCGTCATATTGTAAAGAAGTATCTTGAATATCTTGTTAGTACAGATGCCATCCCTGTATGGTGAACGTATGCTGAACATACATTCATGAAGGCAGACAGAGATTTGGGTCTTCGTCATGGCTGTCTACCACCGGCTCGACTCAAGAACGAGTTGCCTCTGGGCGTTGATCGTCTCTCTCAGATCTTTCGAGCCGATGCAGATCACAAATTGATGGCTTTGTTCCTATGGCACTTTCGACATTGGGGTGACACTTTGGAGCAAGTTTTCCTTGGCACTCGCGCATTTGCCACCATTGATCCGAGGAATCTCGAGGCCATGTTATCAACGCAGTTCACTGGTGAGATAATAGTCACACTTCGAACAGTTTCAGTTGATAACGAGTGTAGATTTTGGCTTCGGACCCCGACGCAATATCTTCTATCCTCTGCTTGGTGACGGCATCTTCACCCAAGACGGTGCAGCATGGAAACACTCCCGCGAACTTCTCAAACCACAGTTCACCCGTAGCCAATATCGAGATCTAGACCTCTTTCGAGAACATGTGAACAATCTCATTTCGTGTGTTCCGCTCACTGGAAAGCCAGTTGATCTCCAGCCTTTATTCTTTCGGTTTACCTTGGACACGACGACTGCGCTTCTGTTTGGAGAGTCTGTATATTGCTTGAAGGCAAATGACTCCAACGAGGAGCAAACTTTTGCTGAGTCCTTCAACGTTGCCCAAGACTACCTGTTCAAACGCTACCACCTTCTGGATTTATATTTCCTTATTGGTGGGCGGAAGTTCAAGAATGCTTGCACATCAACCCATAATTTCGTTGATGAAATTGCCGAGCGGGGTCTTCGTACATTGGCAGACTCTAATCAAGAGAAACCCGATCGCTATCTTTTCCTGAATGTTATAGCTCAGAACTCTCCAAATAGAATAGCACTTCGCGACCAATTACTAAACATCTTGCTGGCTGGAAGGGACACCACAGCATGTCTGTTGTCCTGGACGTTGTAAGTAATTCCTGTGCCGTCTCAAATTAATGACTGCCTTTCGGCCATCAAATGATTGACAATGTGCATTGTTAGTCGATTACTCGTTCGTCATCCTCACGTCATGAGTCGTTTACGAGAAGAGATCATTTCCGTTCTAGCTGGCAAATCTGAGCTGAACCGAGAAGATTTGAAGAAGATGATCTATCTTTCAAATATCCTCAAAGAAAGTATGCTCATTTAGTTCAGATAACCTCATTACAGCAAAAGTGACTGACTAGTCCAAATTTAGCACTTCGCTTGTATCCCTCGGTACCGGTCAATACTCGGGTGGCTTTGAAAACTACAACCCTTCCTACTGGCGGCGGTTCAGATGGAAAATCACCCGTTCTTGTCCGACGCGGCGAAGCCGTGGCATACAGTGTTTATTCTCTGCATCGTCAAATTCATCTATACGGCGAAGACTCGGAATGTTTCCGACCGGAGCGATGGGAAGACAAGAACATGCCGCTCTTTCGTGATGAGACAAATGCGAATTGGGGCTATCTTCCTTTCAACGGAGGCCCGAGGGTCTGCCTTGGCCGTGAGTACATCTCAACCCTAGCAGTGATCATGTGCTGACTACGAAAAGAGGACTTTGGCCTCGTAGAAGCCTCATATGCTGTTGTCCGAATCATAGAACGCTTTCCAGTAATCAAGATGCCCGCGGACAAGCCTTATGAGAAGACTGGATCGGAGGGACAGAAAATGACACTCGTTATGGCTGCGGCAGAAGGTTGTGTTGTGCAACTCGAGTAATTAACATTGAAGGCTTTATTTATTAAGCGACTAAGAAAGCGATCATGCATTTTATGTATGGGCACATGCTTCTTTTGAAGTCGTAAGCGGTCATGACAAATATCCCTGCAACCGTTTGATATGTACGATTAAGACAAATCACAGATCGGCCCAATGCCTATAATGGTGTAGGATCTGCTGTAAGAGATTGAGCCGGACGTGAAGGGAGGACGGATGGAAGGTAATGAACATAGGACAACAGGATTAAGGAAGGTAAGCCTATTTAGGTACCCCATCAAAATATTTGTTTACTGCACAGTTCCTCTACCTCGCACTAGGAAATCTAAATATTAATCTTCAGGTCCTGGTTAGTCATCTCCCGTGGCTCCCTAGTACCTTAACAGGTTGATTATTTGCGGGAACTTAAAAATTGCAATAAAAGAGTATCTCTACTATCTTCAATCAAATGCTGGCTCTCCACACTTGTTTTTTATTTTTGTAGGAATAATACTTTTAGCTGTTGGGAAGAGTTGTGTAACCGGAAAGAATAAATCGCGAGCTGGTACACAGGTGGTTGTCGAGGGCCCTTTCAGCACACGATCAGCGGTAATCGCAGCCGAGGACTGGGAGCTGAGGTTGGAGTAAGAGCTGCAGCTTTCAATGTATCACACCATCGCTACGCGGGGACGAGAAGAGGAGCAGGATGGGGCGGGGGCGAGAATATCAACGTATTGCTTATGTTGGTGGTGGGGTATGGCTGGCCGACCTACCGCCAGCATATACTCCACGGCTGATAATCGCGGATATCGTGTTTCACTTCCTACTATTGTTGGAGTTAGTGGCGTGGACTGCTTAGCGGAAGACGAGGGAGAAACTTGAGTGAGAACGTACTATCATGGCGGTGAGGGTTGTGGATGTGACCGTCCGAGATTTTGGAGAGGGATGCGTCGGCGGATGTGGAGAATAGTATGACAAAGGATGAAGAATCGGAAGAAGAGGACGAAAATTCAAGGGAAATTCAGTATTAAGCAGGAGCGGTGACTTTTTTGGGTGCGCATCTGCACCCGCGATCCCTTTACTTCCAATCCTTCGACTCCTAACCCCTTCACCTACCTACGCACACCGCCCTCATATCCCACTCTCTCTTTCGTCACGAAGCGCATCTTTGCGGAATCTCTAGCAGTCCGTCCGTTTCTGGTCCAAAACCTTCTTCGTCAACCAAGTATCCTACGTTCAAGCTTCACACTGAGAAAATCAGCTTATTGCATCAGGCTCCAAAGGGTGAAGCTGCTCTGACCTGGGGAAACGCGCCTTGCGCTAGACAAGACTTGCGTGTGTCAATGTTCAGGCGATCTAAAAAAAAATTGCCACTCTGTTACGTTAGTGCACTCGGCATCTCGATGTATGACTCTACCGCTGATTTTCAATAGACTATGATACAGTAATACGGCGAATGAAAGATGAAGGCTACCACTTAGTTCTAAGCATTGCAGCGTCTTCAAGGCAGTCAACTTCACAGCCGCCCGAAAATACGACAGTACGTAGTACTCCTCTTCATGGGCTAGTCCCATAGCTTGATGCTTACATCATCTATCTACCTGTCAGCCGCTCGAAACCACTCGGCCATTCTCGTCCTAATGTATACATACCCCAGCGTAGCCTTTCCAAGCTTCGATGACTGGCTTATCGACCCATCTACGACCCAAAAAGCTATGGCAGTGAAGGAAAATCAAGAAAAGGTTGAACAGGCTGCTGATGCCATGACACTCGATAGCGACAAACTTACGATACTGTGCTTGATGATGTGCTTGCCTGAGCAGTATCGTTCCCTAAGCAACTCTGGTCTGTCACCAAAGATATGACTGCAGAAAAGGCTCGGACCATGTTGCTTGAAGAAGATCGCCGGCAGGATCACGTGGATGAGACCAAATGCCTCACAGCCCTGAGAGCTCGTTTCGGCAATAGCTAAGCCATTGGGCTGGGGGAGTCAGAAACGTTTGAACTCGGATCTCGCCTTCAGTATGATCATTCGCTTAATTTCGTGTGATTGCGAAGCGTGTTTCTATCGATACGGCATGGCTTTCTTTGCTTCTGCCTTTGCTGTCACTTTGACCGCGAGCTGATGTTGAGAAGATGCTAATACATGAAAGCAAAACTCGCTTAGGTCATGTGTAGGTATCTATACAGATAATGTAATCATATGTTCCTAATTTCTGCTTCTACTATTTATTGCTTCTACTACAGCTCCTTTTACTTCAACACCAACAAAATAATTAATCTTCAACGACGTAAGGTGATGACGCATCTCAATGGGTTACGCAGAGGTGCGTGTCACCATGAGGAGTATGAATGGTCTTAGAGCGAAGATCGAAGTTATCATCACTACCAAATACCTCATAACCAAATGGCGACGAGTGTTTAGGAAAAAATGCCAACTGTTTGAGCCAAGCGGACGCAGAAACATGAGTAAAGGCCTTGTATTCTTTAGATCTCTCTTAAAGCATTTTCTAGTGTCCGACATGATTTTTCAGCGGATCGCACAAGAGTATCGATGATGCGTTCTGACCGAGTAAGCTTCAGTTGTAATGCACTAACCTGCCGCTTAAGTTCTTCGATGCGGCGCTCAGGCGCTACTGGCTGGTTCTCCTTCAGAGTCCGAAAAGTTACATGCCGTTTTGGGGATCTGACTATGACAAGAGGACTATCTTCGCGTGCAGGATTTCCCATTGGAGGCACTTGGCAGCGGTAACGGGATTGTTTCTTCATTTGAAGCCTGCTTGGGAGTTGAAAGCCAAGAAGATATCAAAGAGACCTTTAAATCTAATATACAGTAATCATACTCTTACTACCTTTGTCATCATGAAGTGATTATCAAACCCTTAAGTAATTGGCCAAAATAAGATAGTCACCCGATGATAGGGTAGTAAACAGCAAACGAAGCCAAAGGAAATAGGTCTGTAGCGGCAGAATAGATGCCAACATACTACGTAACCATATGTAGTACGGATTTGACCCATAGGAAGATTTGGTTAGCTGCCGTAATCCTGGGGTGGCAGGAATAACGACGATATCTCTTTTTTGAACATTTTGGTTTCAATCTCAGGCAGAACTTCTCATCGCCAAGAACTATTTGTTTTATTGTTAGTGTGTAGCAGCCGAAACGGTAAAACTGAGACTATGTACCAAATTTGTTCGCGATGACCGCACGTTAGAGAATGAGTGTCCTTGCCACTCTAAACTGTTTCAAAAGCTCCGTTTCCATCATCATTCTCGCCGTCGCCTTGAGGCCAAACCGAGTAAATGAAAGAAGAATTTTGTAGAAACGAAAACGATCGTTGTTGAAGGGCCTTTCGAACCAAATACCGGGATCTGTTCGTGACTTTGCCACTTTCTTAGCAAACCTTCTAGAGCGGAAGTCCTTTCATCGAAATAGCTCAAGCTTGGAAAGAGACCAAGGGTGAGAAGATTTGCTTCTCGTCGACTCATCCGCCACATTTCGAAGCCAATCTTTGTGGCATTATTTGAATAGCTCGTCTCTGGGAAATGACAAGCAAGTAGATATCTATTTACTGGGTACAACATCTGATGAGGTGCTCGTCCCGCTTGTATGTTGGAACAACAGACTAGCAAGAAGACCGGCATCTGCAAAAATGAGTGAGACTCGAATTCTTGTTCAACAAAAGGTGTGAAGAAGTGATACCTGTTGATTTACGATCCTATTCAGGTATGTGTAGCATAGGTATTCCAACACTCCCCCATGTTATGCACACCATACTCTTCCGATTGTCATGGTTGTTTTCCGGATGTGATTAGTTGATCTAGTGGGAAGCCAATTCCGATAGCGCTCAGATTGCCAGGGTTACTAGCGCGCGATTACGAGCGGGCTGTTAGCGGAACGCCTCGAAGGGCTTATGTACGCCATGACCTCTAGCAGGGATACACCCAAGCAAAAGGTAAGCACAGGTTTCGTTAAGGTACCTAGTTCTTGTGCGAACTCTATCCATGTGCGCAGTGGGACTAGATTCCTCGATGCTTACCGGTCCGTCTTTACGCCCTTACCTCAACTTGAAAGCGAATCCAGAAGAGCGAAGTGCCTTTGCCTGACCCATTGTGGAAGAACACGAATTGGTGGCAGGATATGGTAAATCATACTGTTGAGCCATTGCGTTCATACTGTGTCTAATCTGCTTCCAAGAAAAACTGGTCGAGATGACGATAACCCACTCCAATCAACTTACCGTTGAGAGAAAGTGAAGACATGATCATCGATGCAGGTGCAGGCATTTTTACTGGGACCGAGACTGCAGGCGTAAGGTACTGACAGATTTCGATGTTTGCTTTTGACGACCTGAATAGCGTTTAGTTTGATCACTTTAGTTTGATCACTTCTTCAGTATTAGTAAGATCACGGACAGCCAATATTGAGACAGACCCGACACCACGGGACCGATCAAAGCCACCTCAAGACCCGCTTGATTGTTATATAAGCCCGCTTTCTTTCTCTTTACTCGTTTGATCCCACATCCTTTCTTAAATTTAGCTATAGCACAATGTCCGATATATTAGACGGTATTGTAGGTTTTCTTCGTCTTCACCTTGACACCTTGAGATTGACGTAGTCAGGACAATTTTCTCGCATTTGAGAGCAACAACTATTCTCATCACTCGCCATCGCTTCAACGCAGGCTCGAAGAAGCAAACCTTGCTAATGCTCAACTGAAAAAGGAGAACCTGTACATCGTTCTTCATAACGAGCGACTTCGCAAGCAAAAGGACGACTGCATCAGTCTTCTCAGAGAGCTTGCTCAAGAACAAATCCCTCGGCAGGATGAAATAAACGACCTTAAAACCCTCTTGGCCAATACGACGATGAAACTCCAGCACGAATATGAGTGTCACAGGAGGACAGGGGACAACCTCGAGCACGAACGAGACTTAGTCAAACGTATGCTAGTTACCGAGATGAGGTTCATTGAAAACATCTTGAAGGAGCAACGGGACCAGAAGTATCGGTTGAAGCAGATGGAGATCTCGCAGGCGAAGGATGCTCGGGTCGAAAGTCTACAAACAAGATGTGAGGAGTTAGAGGAGGAGAATAATAACATCAGCGAAGCACGAGCTAGCTCAATGTGAAGGCTTCGAGGTCTTTACGATTAGCAGTATTAGCTTCATAAGGATAACCATCTATTAGCGCTTGCCCGAGGGTCGACTTGATCAAAGATGGTTTCAAGTATTCATTCGGAACCTAGTAAAAACTGGTACACCGTTTCGGAATTTGTGTTTGAATTGTTTTGCTTTTTCTGGAGGTCTTACTCTAATGCTTACGCTGCCGTTGCGGAACACAGAATGACACGTTCTCTTCAAGCAATCAGACAGAGAAGCTGCTGTCCTACACAATTCTAAAGTGAAAGCCCAGTCAAAGAAACTTGATTACAGTGCCGTCAGCAAAGGTCTTGGTGTTCAAGTAACGGGTGTCTTGAAACATTTCGATGAACCATTCAGGCATATGTGGCTACGTCGTGTTTCAGGAGAGCTGAGAAGAATCTATTGGAATAAGGTCAGTGTACGGAAGTACGTGATCGATGGACGGAAAGTCCGACCTAAAATCAACTACAAACGGCACATGCCATCGTGAAACCCCCCAAATTTATTTTCTAACTTCTTGGAGAGGGATGATTCCCCCTTTCATGTTGCCATCGGCGAAGGATGAATAGCGCTAACATGGTACTCGGGCTAGGTAGCTCGTAAGCAAACAAGGGAATGGAAGATCGTGACTTTCCCGTTTAGCGCTGTCATCTAGCGCATCTAGCGCTGCTACATAAGGTATTAGCGTGTGCAGAAAGCTCTGCAATCCTTGGCATTCATTTTTGCGTTACCCCACGGTCCCTTTTGTATGGGGAATTCGAAAATTCAACCCCACCGCCCCCCAATTGCCCAAAATTGAAGCTATTCAGACCTCTTTGTTTGTTGACGTTCTTAACGCATTTCCAGCTATGACCGGCCCACTACCTGCAGCGATTCGCTCCAGAATCGTACGGCTTCTACTACTTCATTGGCAACCCCTCGCCATCGTCGAAGAAGTTCACTGCTGCTCTAGAACGGTGTATAGCATTCTAGAAAATATCTTCATGTATTCCTCACCGTTTAAACCTCAGTTTCGACCCAAAGGAGCCCCCCGCAAGATATTTAAGGCGGCTGAAAATGGCCTCATAGCCTACCTAGAAGATCAGCCATGGGCCATGCAGAAAG
>JAABUH010005307.1_pt1 | contig 10184 bp, 9 predicted proteins | sample 5559121 | NCBI WGS metagenome assembly JAABUH01 (sample SAMN10711871, study PRJNA513364) | rock metagenome | isolation source: Antarctica rocks | place: Antarctica: Victoria Land, Battleship Promontory nord | collected 2015-12-28 | reverse complement strand
CACACGACGGGTCCATGCGACAAGCTCCTGACGCCCGTGGGAGCGAGCCACGGGCCCCTTCAGCCTGCCACATGCGGCCCGTCATCGCTAGCGCCCCCCGTTTCACGGTTTACCGTAGCTGTACCGGCCTACCTGCGCGCGTTGCGGATGTGGCGGAGGTGGGCCTGGGTGGCCGGACGACGAGATCGCCGCGGCGGTGGAGGTCAGCGCGAGCACCGTGCGCCGCATCCGCCTGCTCTTCGTCGAGGAGGGCCTCGACCTGGCGCTCAACCCCCGGCCCGCCCAGCGGGTCCCGACAACCAAAATCGATGGGGCGAAAGAGGCACATCTGATCGCGCTGACCTGCGGCCCGGCCCCGGAGGGGCGGGCGCGCTGGAGCACGCGCCTGTTGGCCAACCGCTTCGTCGCGCTCGGGCATGTCGAGGCGCTCTCCCACGAGACCGTGCGGCGCGCTTTAAAAAAAGCGAGTTGCGGCCGTGGCTGAAGGACTGCTGGTGCATCCCGCCGCAGGCCAATGGGGCGTTCGTGGCCCAGCTGGAGGAGGTCTTGGACCTGTACACCCTGCCGGAGGACCCCGACTGCCCGTTGGTCTGCATGGACGAGGCCAGCAAGCAGGTGGTCGGCGAGACGCGCGTGCCCCTGCCCGCGCGGCCGGGCGATGTGGCCCACTACGACTACGAGTATGGCCGTAACGGGGTCGCCACCCTGTTCATGTTCTTCGCGCCGCTCGTCGGTTGGCGCCATGTGACGGTGACGGAGCGCCGCACCAAGGTGGACTGGGCCCACGCCATGCGCGACCTGGTCGATGGTTACTTCCCGGACGCCCGTACGATCCGCGTGGTGTGCGACAACCTGAACACGCACGCGCCCGGCTCCTTGTACGAGGCATTCCCGCCGGAAGAGGCGCGCCGTATCCTGGATCGCCTGGAGCTGCACCACACGCCCAAACACGGCAGTTGGCTCAATATGGCCGAGATCGAACTCAGCGTGCTCGGCCGGCAGTGCCTGGACCGGCACCTCCCCGCTGTGGAGACCCTCCAGCGCGAGGTCGCGGCGTGGGAGGCGCCGCGCAACAGCGTCCAGGCCACCATGGACTGGCGCTTCACGACGGCCGATGTGCGCATCAAGCTCAAGCATCTCTATCCCGTGACCACGCCGCTGGCCCACGACCAGGCCAGTCCGCCCGCCAATCCCGGCCTACCCGACCGTCATGCCGCCTAACACGGTACCTTGCTATGAGCCCTCTACTGTTTATAGTTCATGTGACAGGCTACTAGTCCTCCAACAACCATTAGGAATCGCTTTATCGTCCTGGTCATATGGCCTTTCCTTTCTCGTCATAGCGGCGCCGTCGAACGATAGGCCCCAAAAGCACACGCACGGCGATTGAGCCATCCGTCAGCACCTTGAATGATGCATGATGTCCAACACGACCAGCCATACCATTAACGGGCGTACGTGACCGCACGCGCATAGAGCGTCGCCATAACTCTCGTCACCCAGTCGTATGACGCTTGGCAAGGCGTTGTCCCATGCGGACGAGATGGGAAAAGGATGTACAGCCCGGCGCTGATGCTAACGTTGCGATAGCGGATGCCGCCGCGCATGTCACACCCCTCCGGGCCGGTTGGGCCGTTTATGACGTGCCCGCGCAGCCATTCTGTACTGACAATGGGATGAGCGATGGGAAGCAACGCGAGTGGTTGGCTATCCGGGCCGTTGGGGGCGCCACCATACGCGCGTTCGTACGCGTTGTCCTGGCGCGCCTGATCGGTCGTATCGTAGATACTCACCCCGTAGCTACCTTGGCGGGGCTGCCCGCCATTCGGCCCAACGTGTCCAGCGTTCGACACGTTCGGAATGACATAGTAGCGGTAGTTTTGACATAGGACGGCGACGCGCACACGAAAGTCGTTGCAGCGTTCAAACGCCACCTGGTCACTGCGTTCTTGCGGCGTTGGCCCGAATGGGACAGGCGGACCCCCAGCGACATTTAGCGGGAGATGGAAATACGACGTCGGGGGATAGGTGGGAACGGCCGCCCCCGCGTGTGTATGGGCAAAGACGACCGCCGTTTGGAGCAGACGAAGCGTGAGGCCGATGGGCCAGTCCGACCCTCGGTTGCACACCTCACTACCTTGTGATGAAAGGGAGACCGAGAAAGTTACGTTGCGATAGACGAGGCCAAGGATTGAATTGCAGTGAATCGATGGCGTATCCCCGCCCCACGCAGACAAACTCGGGTCACTCAGAGCCGTTCCCTCAAAGACAAAGGGGCTAGTGGTGGACATCTGACCGCTTGGGCCGACAGCCGCTTCTATCTTTTGCCGTGAGTACGCATTCTTAGCTTGGGCCTGTTGAGGGCTTGGGTAGACGTCGACGAAGTAGTCAACGCTGACACGGGATGATGGCGAGAACCCGGCTGGTTGCATCGCACATGCATAGTAGGCTACCCCCCGCTCATGTAGAGCGTATACACCGCCGTTGTACGTTCCCAGATCAGGGTACTGGAACAAGGTTGGCGACGGAAAGATCGGACGAACGCTCGCGCGTGGCGGGACCGTCGCGCGCGTGGCTCGGACTGGGTGGGTCGTCCGAGTGCTCAGGGCCGCGTCCGGGGCGACGCGCACCATCGAACGTACGATATGGACCAAGGTCGGCTGATCTGGCGATGCCTCCGCAATGGGCGCCACCGCGTTATATGTGTTTCCGTCACGCGTCCACTGCATACTCGGCAGGCTGTTAGAGCCAGTATTCAGATACAGATAGCCGACACCATGCGCGCCAAGGTCCACTTTTCGATCCCAGTGGGGGCGGACCTGTGTGCCTGAGAAGCCCTGAACAAGCCAAGCCACGCAATACAGCGCGGAGCACGTCGGTTGATCGGTAAGCCGCACTTCCCACTCGCTCGCGCTTGCGGTCAGCGATGGGTAAACGTGGACATGAATGTTTGGGAACCACGATGGAAGGTACACGGGTATCGTGGTGGTGGCCCGCGCCACTGCCGGCAGGACCGCGCGAAAAACGGACGCGACGGTGGGAACGGCGGCGGGTGGTCTGGCCGGCGAGCGAACGGCTCGCACCGCGTGTGGCGATGTTAGCGCCACGATGAGCGCGACGAGAGGAACAAGATGTCGTAAGCGAGACATACGCGGCCCTTTCTCTACAAGCATGATAGACGCTGCGTCACCATCTCCATAAAAGCAGGTATGCGCCCTTATGTCCCTGCCATTATGCCATCCGTGACTCGTAACGTACACCCTGCATAGCTAAATCCGGCACAGTAGGTGGGTGGATGAGGCGGAGGTTAGGCGACTGTTCGGGCAGCGTGTTCGTCAGCGTCGGGAAGCGCGAGGGTGGTCGCAGGCGCGTCTGGGCGCCGAGATGCGCTTGCATCGGACCTACGTCAACGCCATCGAGCAGGGCACGCGCAACATCACCATCAGCACGATCACGCGCGTCGCCGCGGCCCTCGACGTGTCTATCGCGGCGTTGTTCGAGTTCGAGGGCGACGAGTAGCTTCACCGATCAGCCCCATTGATTGCGCCCTATGCCTTGACCCTGTCATCCTCTCACCCGCATCTTTCTCAACGACTGTCCCTTAATCACGATCACCTGCCACATCGTACACTCGCCTCACCGCGCGTAGTTATCCACACGGGTGAGTTTCGCATCATTGACAGCCTCTCTCCCTTCGGTGTATAGAACATATGTCCTATTATCGTGATTGGAGTCGGCTATGTCGTCCCGGTGCGCGTCGTCACGCGCCCCCTCCGCGCGGCGCTCGCGCGACCAGCGCCTGCAGGATGCGCTCACGACGCTGCAGGAGCGCTACGGCCCCCGCAGCATCCGCCTCGGGGTCGACTTCTTTGACCTGTCCGCTCGGCGCGGGGACGGCGCGGACGACGCGGACCGCCCGCTCACCACAGGATCGCTCGGCCTCGACCTGATCGCGACGGGGCTGCCGCGCGGGGGCATCACCGAGTATGCCGGGATTGATGGGGCGGGCAAGGAGAGCCTCGCCCTCGCGGCCCTGGCGACGTGCCAACGGTCGGGGGGAGAAGCGTTGCTCGTCGATGCGGACAACGCCGGAGACTTCGACGCCCTCGCCGCCGCCGGTGTCAACCTCGACGCCCTGGTCCTCGCCTGCCCGACCACCGCCGCCGAGGCGTGGCACATCCTCACGGCCGTGAGCGCGGCCGACACCCTCGATCTGGTCGTCCTCTTTTCCCTCTCCGCTCTCCTGGGGTTCCCCGACAGCGGGTGGGGGGCGCGCCGCCTTCCCCACCATCTCACACGGCTCGTCACGACGTTGCGCCACAGCCGCACCGCCGTGCTGCTGACGAATCACCCCGTCCAAGCGCCAGAGGTAGCCCCGCGCGAGGCGGCGTTGGGCCAGGAGCGGCCCTGGCGGACGGCCGGCGGCGACGCCATCGCGCAGGCAGCGCGGCTGCGCGTCGCGTGTGAGCCGGCAGGCGTCCGCATGACGGCGTGGGGCGACCTCGCCGCCATGCGCACCGTCGTTACCGTAGTCAAACATCGTGGGCAGGCGCACGCGCCTCACCTCTCGCTAGAGATCGGGCCGGCCGGCCCCGATCACTCCGCCGAACTCGTCGCGCTTGGTCTGTCCACCGGCTGCCTGCGCGAGATGGCGCTCGGGCTCGTCCTGGACGATACTGTGCTCGGGCGCTCGGTGGAGCGCGCCGCCGTTGCCCTTGCGGCCCAGCCGGACCTGGCCGACGCGCTGGAGCGGCGTATCCGCGCGGCGTGGGGGATGACGCCGCGCACGAGGGCCACAGGACGCGTGGGGCGTACGGAACCCACGGGACACGCGGGTCTACGCTAATGGGGCGACGCGCGCGGAGGGTCACGGCGCCTGGCGGGGCCACACCGGCTGTCCCCTCGCTTGTTGCCGTCGTCCTCACGCCGTCGCCCCTCGTGCACGCGGCCTGGCGAGTAGCCCCTGATAGCCGCGCCACTCCGGTCGTGGTCGCCACGCCGGGCGGTATGCTGGTGGTGGTCTGTCCCCGCGCCCTCGGCAGCGGCATCGCCGTCGGGCAGCGCGTCGCCCAGGCGCGCTTGCGTTGCCCCGATGTGCGCATCGTGCGCCCCGACCCGACGTTGGCGACGGTGGTGTGGGAGGAGATGCTGGACGCCCTCTCCACGGTGTCGCCGACCGTCGACGCCGCCGACCCTACAGGCGGGCTCGCCTACCTGGACGCGCGCGGGCTGGACGCGCTCTGGGGCGACGCGGCAGGCGTGGCGCGGCAGGCGCTCGCCGTCCTTGCCGCGCGTGGGCTGCAGGCATGGGCCGGCGCGGGTCCCACGCGCCTCATAGCCCGCGTCGCCGCCGCCCGCATGGGACCTGACGGACCCCACGCCGTCACCGAGGATGAGGCGCGGTCTCTGGTCGACGCGCTGCCCATCGACACGCCGGCGCTCGGCCTCGCGCCGCCCGTCGTCGCCCGGCTGCGCGACCTCGGACTGCGCACGGCCGGGGCATTCGCCCGCCTCCCCGCCGCCTCCGTCGGCCTGCGCTTCGGGGTGGACGCCGTGGCCAGCTGGCGGATGGTCGCGGAGACGCGTGAGCCGCCCCTGCGCCCGTGGGGGCCGCCTCCCGCTCACGCGGTGACCCATCGCGACGAGGACGGCATGGTGGATGCCCTGGCGCTGGAGGCCATCGTGGCGCGGCTCGCCGCCTCTCTCGCCGCCCGGCTCGGCGCGGATGGCACGGCCGCGTCCGCCCTGCGCCTCCTCCTGGTCTGCGAAGACGGGGCGCACCACGCGCGCGCGGCCGACCGCCACCCGCCCGTACAAGCCGAAGGCGCGGTGACGCAGGCCGCGCGGGACCTCCTCGCGCCGCTGCGTCCGTCCGCGTCCGTGGTGGAGATCACGCTGACGGCCACAGGCATGAGCATCCCTCCGACCGTGCAGCACGGCCTCTGGTCGACGGCCGGGGACGAGCGTGGGAGCGCGCGGCTCGACGCGGTCCTGGCCGCGCACGCGCGCCGCTACGGGCACGCGGGCCTCGGACGCGTCCGGCGCGACCCGTACGCGGCGGATGGCTGGCGCTGGGATGGGCTCGGGGACGGCTCATGACACGTCGCCTGAAGCCGCCCGTCCCCGTGGCGATGACCTGCACGCCCGACGGGACGCCCCTGGCCATGCGGCGGGGTGGCCGTACACGCACCGTCAGCCACATCGCCGCGACCTGGGTGCGCCCCGCCTCCTGGTGGCTAGACGACGACGCCGCCGACGACGCGGGCACAGATGGCGGCGACGACAAGCACGACGTCCTTCTCCGGGAGCGCGCCTACTATCGCGTCGTCGTCGACGGCGTGGCGGTGCTCGAGATCTTCCGTAGCGCGGGGGGGCAATGGTACCTCGAACGCATCATCGATTAGGCGCGGCCCCTGTTGGGTGGTGCGAACTGCATAGCCACTCGGCGTTCAGTTTGCGCGACGGGGTCTCCACGCCCGATGCCCTCGCCCGGCGCGCCGCGGCGCTGGGGTACCCCGCGCTGGCCCTGACCGACCACGACAGCCTCGCCGGCCTCGTCGCCCACGCCCGCGCCTGCCAGGCGGTGGGTATCCGCCCCATCGCTGGCCTCGAACTGACGCTCGACGACGAGAGCCACCTGACCCTGCTCGCGCATGACCGCATCGGCTATCGCTCGCTCTGCCTGCTCGTGTCGCACGCCCACCTGAGCGGCGACCGCGCGGAGCCGCGCACGCCCCTCGCCGTCGTCGCTGCCTACAGCGCGGGGCTCGCCTGTTTGACGGGCTGCCGGCGTGGGCGGGTCGCCTCGGCCCTTCTGCAGGGGGACGACGCGGGCGCCGAGAAGAGCGTCGGCGCCCTGTGCGCGATCTTCGGCGCCGCCCATGTCTGGATCGAGGCGCAGCGGTCCGGCCTACCCGACGACGGCCAACTCCTGCATGGGCTAGCGCGCCTGGCGCAACGCACGGGCCTGCCCCTGGCCGCCACGGGCAACACCCACTATGCCCACGCCGGCGACCGCGATCTCCAGGACGTGATGACCTGTATCCGGCAGCGCGTGCCGCTCGACCAGGCGCGCCCCTTCCTGCGTCCGGGACGCGCCTGGAGCCTCCCGACGGCGGACGAGATGGCGCGCGCCTTCGCCGACCTGCCCGACGCACTGCGGGGTGCAGCGACCCTGGCCGACCGCTGCGCCTTCGACCTCGCGCACATCGACGCGGCGCTGCCCGCTTTCCCTGTGCCCGCCGGCCACACCGCCGGCTCCTATCTGCGGCGGCTGGTCCAGGACGGCGCCACGGAGCGATACGGTTCGGACGCCGGGACGGACCACGTGCGGGCGCGGCTATCCCATGAGCTAGGTGTCATCGACGTGTTGGGGCTGGCGGACTATTTCCTCATCGTCTGGGACATCGTGCGCTTCGCGCGCGCGGAGGGTATCCTCGTCCAGGGGCGTGGGAGCGCGGTCGGCTCCGCCGTCTGCTACTGTCTCGGCATCACCTCGGTCGAGCCGCTCGCCCACCATCTCCTCTTCGCGCGATTCCTGTCCCCCTCGCGCATCGACCCGCCAGACATCGATCTCGATCTCCCCTCTGACCGCCCCGGAGCCGGTCCGGGACGCGAAGCGGTGATCCAGTACGTGCTCACGCGCTACGCCGGCCACGCCGCCCTCGTCGCCAACACCGTCACCTTCCGCGCGCGCTCGGCCATCCGTGACGTCGGCCTGGCGCTCGGCCTGGCCCCCGCGCAGATCGACGCGCTCGCCCGCGACCCCGAGCGCCCGGCCGCGCCGGACGTGGGCGCGGCCGGGGGGCTGGGCGTCGGGACGGATGGTGCGCCGGCTGCGCGACCTCTGCGGCCGCCTGGAGGGGCTGCCGCGCCACCTGTCGCAACACCCCGGCGGCATGGTTATCACGGCACGCCCGCTCGCGGAGGTCGCGCCCCTCGAACGCCCGGCCATGGAGGGACGGCTGATCGTGCAGTGGGACAAGGACGCCGTCGAGATGGCGGGCCTGATCAAGATTGATCTGTTGGGGCTGGGCATGCTCGCGGCCATCGACCGCGCGTTCCATCTCATCGGCCAGCAGACCGGCGCGCGTCCTCACTTGCACGGCGTCCGCTGCGACGACCCGCGTGTGTACGACCTCTTCTGCCGCGTCGATACGGTGGGCATCTTCCAGCTCGAGTCGCGCGCCCAGATGACGGCCTGCCTGCCCCAGCTCCAGCCCCGGCGCTACGAGGACCTGATCGCCGCCGTCGCGCTGATCCGCCCCGGCCCCATGCAGGGAAACGCCACTCACCCCTACCTACGGCGCCGCCGGGGCCTGGAGCCGGTGTGCTATCCGGGCGGCGCGGCGGGACAGCGGCTGCTCGGCCCCGTCCTGGAGGAGACATTGGGCGTCTGCCTCTATCAGGATCAGGTGATCGCCATTGGCGTCGCCTGTGGGTTGAACGCGGACGAGGCGGCCGAGTTGCGGCGCGCGATGAGCAGCGCCCGTGACCCCGCGCGCATGGACGCGCTGTGGGGACGTATGGAGGCCGGTCTCGTCGCCCAGGGGTTCGACGTAGCCGCGCGGGACGAAGTACGGCGGATGGTGACGAGCTTCAGCGGCTACGGTTTCGTGAAGGGGCACGCGGCGGCCTTCGCCTACCTCGCCTATATCTCGGCCTGGCTCAAAGTTTACCACCCCGTCGCCTTCTACGCCGCGCTGCTGAACATGCAGCCTATGGGCTTCTATTCCCCCGAGACACTGGTGCAGGACGCCGCGCGCCACGGCGTGCGTACCCTGCCGGTGGATCTTGAATGCAGCCGAGCAGACTGCGTCGTGGAGGACGGGGCGCTGCGGCTGGGGTTCCGCATGGTACGCGGGCTGGGGGCGAACACAAGCGCGCGACTGGAGGAGGTGGTGCGCTCGGCGCCGCCACAGGATCTCGCCGAGTTGTGTGTGCGGGCGCGGCTGGAGGAGGACGAGGCTTACGCGCTGGCGAAGAGCGGGGCGTTGCGTTGCTACATCCCGGAGCGGCGGCAGGCGTTGTGGCAGGCGGCGCCCATCGCGCGCGCGGCCCACGAACGGTGGTTGCCGGGGACGCTCGCGGCGGTCGATCCGCCTGTCACGCTGCCGACCGCAACCTCGGCCGAGGAGAGCGCGCTCGACCGCGCGGCCCTTGGACTGTCCCCCGGCCGCCACGTCCTGTCACCGCTGCGCGCCGCCCTGGCGCGCCATCCGCTGTGCCACGCGCACGACCTGCGCCGCCACGCGACGGGGACGCCCGTCGAGATCGTCGGCCAGGTCATATCCCGCCAGCGCCCTGGGACCGCGCGCGGCGTCCTGTTCCTGGGGTTGTCCGACGAGACCGGGCTCATGAACGTCGTCGTCGCGCCGGAGGTCTACGCGCGCGATAGGGATGCCGCGCGCGGCGAGGCGCTGCTCTGGGTCACGGGCGTCGTGGAGCGGCGAGCGGGTGTGCCGAGCGTACGCGCCCAGAGGGTACGCTCGCTGACAGACCTTATCTCCGACTCATAACGGTGCATGACTCGCCGCGTGAGGGGTGGAATGCCGCGCCCCCAGACCTGGAAAGCTGCGTGCTGACCACGTGAGGCTAGGACAAAATGGGGGCTGGATCATGCTCGTGGACCTGTTGCAACGGCTGCCGAGTGACGCAAACCACTGTTCCCCGGCTGTGCAATGAGATGCCTCTTCGCTAACCCACGGCGTCAGCCCCCGTTTTGTCTTGCTCTCCGGTAGTCAGGTTAGGGCTTCACCACGACCGTTCAAGGGTGCCAATGGCGTGGGCTACATCTCCGGCCTCTGTTGGTGCATATGCTTTAGTAAGCTTTAAAGAAGGGGAGGGCTATATGATGGAGGCGCAGGAGGTTGCCTGACGTCCCATGAACGTGGGCTGCAAGACGCCGCTCCGCCCTCAAATGAACAATACAAACGATAACGCTGGTCTTGCGCTACGCTCAGACAATACTTGTATATCAACAGCCAGATTGGCTTACCGCCCTTTCCGGCTCTCAATAAGGCCCAGCTCATACTTGAGGGAGGGATGTATAGAGAGACTAGTCGGTACTTTGTGGAATCTGGAAAAGCCCGCTTTGATCAGCGCAGAAAGGCGGCTTTTGGCGTCCAAAACAGTGCCCTGGACCGCCTTCTGGCCGCCCGTTTCGAGCTGGCTTGGCGCCATTC
>JAABUH010005304.1_pt1 | contig 10186 bp, 10 predicted proteins | sample 5559121 | NCBI WGS metagenome assembly JAABUH01 (sample SAMN10711871, study PRJNA513364) | rock metagenome | isolation source: Antarctica rocks | place: Antarctica: Victoria Land, Battleship Promontory nord | collected 2015-12-28 | reverse complement strand
ATATAACGCTGACGACGACGAATTTATGAACGCTCAAGAGATGATTGACGACTTTCATATCAAATATTCAACAAAAGCGCACTAAGAAATAACATTCATGCGAACATGAATAGTCAAGAAAGAGAAGTAATGTTACGAGTCTAGTCTTCGTCTATTCTTTCTAGCCTTCGCCTTGATTTCATTCTAATCGAGCCTAGTGAGCATTCAAGCTAGAAATGATGTCATTGAGACTCTGCATCATATGTGTAAGACGTCAACCCAATCGGGCCTAGCACAGGGCTGAGAAACACACATATAAGAATTCAGTTCTTTTCTGTAGATACTTTTCTTTCTTAGCATTTATCTATTAGTTAAATGACACTCATATGACTCGCTCTATGCTGATTTCTAACAGAAAAGTATCTATAGAAAAGAACTCGATTCTTATATGTGTATTTCTCAGTTCTGTGCTAGACTCGATTGAGTTGACATCTTACACATATGATGCAGAGTTTCAATGACATCACTCCTAGCTTGAATGCTCACTAGACTCGATTAGAATGAAATCAAGATGAAGACTAGAAAGAATAAATGAAGACTAGAATCGTAACAAAATAGATCAAGATGTCATTCAGATAAGCTGTATAGAACTTATCTAGATGTTCATGAAGAATATTGTTGATATACTTCTGAAATGAGATAGACTCATTACATAGATTGAAGAACATGACTAGATACTCGAATAATTCAAATTGAGTGCAAAAAACAATGAGAGCTTCATCTTCTTCTTTGATTTGAAGTCGATTGAATGCAGAGATGATATTCAGCTTGATAAAGATTTTAGCTTGACTCAGATAATTCAGCGTTTCTGAGATCAGAGACAGAGAATATCGATTCTTGACTGTGATAGTGTTCAGATCTCGATAGTTCATGCAGAAGTAAAGTTCTTCTTCGAGTTTCTTGATGAAAAGAACAGAGATAATCATCTGAAAGCGACTGACTCAAATGAAATCTTTGCTCAGATTCTCATTCAAATAACGATAAAGTTTTAGAATTTTATCACGACTCATGTTGTACAAAGCAAAGACTGAGAGTTGAGCATCTTCTTTAAGATGTATGACATGATCATGAGCTTGATGCAAAGACAAGATATCAATGTTCTTCTTGAAGAAAACATCTAAAAACTTAAAATATCTGAATGATAGAATTGTGACTGAATCAACGTTCTTACTTTGTCAATAGACTTCAAGATCTTCTTGTGTTGTGAATGCAATCAAATGAAATTTCTTTTTCATTTAATGAAGATTCAGACAATGATTCTTATCATACATACTGTCTTGAAAGCAAGATGAGAACTGAGTAAGAGTTAAACTGTTCTTTGAATGAACAATCAAAGCTGCGTGATGCAATTTTGACTTATCAAAGTCTAAACTAGAAGATGAGATTGACTCAAGATTCAAGAAAACATCGATTTTCTTTAAAATGACGCTAAACACTTCAATGTCTTTGACATAAGCAGCATGATCAAAGCTTCGAGCTCTCAACTTGACTATGTCAAGTTGTATAAAAGATCGATTGAATTAATCTGCTTGAAAGATAACAGAAGTTCTAAAGAAGAAAGAATTTTAACACTTAATTTTTAATGAGTATTCTTTTTGAATGACTTGAAGAATACAATTAGAAACTTCTTGTTTCAGACAAGAGACAAGATTGAATGAGATTTGTTTCTTGTGAACGAACTGAGTATTAGTTAACTTCTCATAAGTGAACGAAAGATTATATTACTTCTTGTGAGCAGACGAAAAACTGAATTGCTTCTTGCAAGTGAATTGAGAACTGAATTGCTTCTTGTGAGCGAACTGAAAACTGAGTTACTTCTTTTAAGCAAATGAGAAACTAGATTGCTTCTTGCAAACGAACTGAAAACTGAGTTACTTCTTTCAAGTGAATTAAAAACTAAATTACTTCTTGCAAGTGAACTGAGTGCTGAATTACTTCTTGTGAACAATCTGTAAACTGAATTACTTCTTGTGAGCAATCTGTAAACTGAATTACTTCTTGTGAGTGATTCATGAACTGAGTTACTTCTTGTGAGTGAATTGAGAGCAAGATTAAAAGAAAGCTACTTTGTTAACTTTGAATGAGAAATTTTCTTCTTGTTGATTAAGATCATAGATCTTTGTTACAATTTTAGTCTTCGTTTATTCTTCGTCTTGATTTCATTCTAATCGAGTCTAGTGAGCATTCAAGCTAGAAGTGATGTCATTGAAACTTTGCATCATATGTGTAAGACATCAACTCAATCGAGTTTAGCACAGAGCTGAGAAACACACATATAAGAATCAAGTTCTTTTCTGTAGATACTTTTCTTTCTTAGCATTTATCTATTAGTTAAATGACACTTCTATGACTCGCTCTAGATCAATCTCTAACAGTAAATAAATGCTAATCAACTACTCTGCTATCGACGTGTAAATGATACGAAATAATCTACTTCGTTTATTCAGAAAATTCGTAAGAGATTCTTTGAATTACTTTTACTCAAATTTATCAAATCACTCACTCAATCATTACATACTTACATATCTATCTCTATCTTTATCTTAATCTTTCATCATGACATACGACTTTGAATCAGTCGAACTTTGAACAACTCGTCTGCTTAAAAGCATTGCAAATAGACGAGTTTTTCTTCTTTCTTTCGATGTCTCAACTTAAGTTAAGAACGTCGAAACTTCATGAAACATCAAGATCGAAGAACAACTACGTCAGTGAGCTCTTGATCAGTCAAATGAGATCATCAAGATGTTAAATGAGCTAAGAGATCAACGAGACATGACTCTGAAATGCAATGAACATTGAATCATTTTACAGATCAAACATACTCAGAGACTGAAACAGCTAGAGATCAATCGCACGACAATGAACACTCTAGAAGAGATTAACACTCGACTACAAGAGACAATGTTGAAGTTCAAAGAGAAACAGCATTTAGCTGATCAGTCTCGATCTCGACAGACTACTGAGTCTCGATCTACTATGAATCATCTATCTCAACAAGATATCGAGTTGCAAGCTTCTATCAAGAATCATACTTGACGAGAAACATTCAAATCATCGTTCAAATCATTTGCAAATGATCATCATTAATTCTACAAATTTTCGAATTCATTTATATTTACTGATGAAGATGAATTGACTTGAAAAGATTGAAGAAACAAGATGAATGACAAGCTGATTGTCAATGTTGATTAGTTCAATAATGAGACTATCTGCATTGTTTATATGTTGTCTAGACTAGAAGATGACGCTGCTGAGCACATCTACGCTCGATGTCATCATGACTCTTCTCATTCATACTACTTGATCTACGAGCTATTCGAACATCTGAAAGAAATATACGATGAAGTGAATAAGAATTGAAAGTATCGTCGTGAATACAACGCTCTGAGACAAGCAGACAAGTTCTTCAATGTCTTTTACTTCGACTTTATAAAACTATTCAGCTATCTCAAATATGACGATTGCACTCTGATGAACGATCTTCAGAATAAAATTAATAATCGCTTGCAGAACGCTCTATCAGTCTGTCTTAAAGATTTCACTTTACTTCATTGATTAAAAATCTTTCTTCAAAATGTGAATAGTAAACAACGAGTTAATTATCAGCTTCGCAGCGAACGTTGCACTGTCATCATCAAAGTCACTGTCATATCTGACAAATGCGCTACTACTTTCTTGTCAGCATTGATGACTTTGATAATCGATTATGTTAAGTCTATCATCTTTTCTATCTCTGAGTCTGATCGAGCGAAATCGTCTATCATCTGCTACATCTGCAAGACTTCGAGTCATTTGTTCAAGAACTGCTCTCAGAACAAGATCAACATCTCTGCATCTTGAACTTTCACTTCTCGTCTACATGAAATCATCATTTCGAAAGATAAAAAGAATGAGAAAATGTCTTCTTTCGAGAATAACGAGGCAAAAAACTAGTGACTTTCATCAAAGACGCGATGAAAGATGTGTTAATTTCTTCAACAATGAGCATGTCAGATGACTCTTTTGCTTCTGAATCTTTGATCACTGAATGTGTACTTTCTAGCAATGAAATTAGTTACTCATTGAAGTCATTGATTGACATCGAAGCTGCTGACTATTCGTTCATTGATGAAGTGATTGCACAGATTGTTTGTGATCAGTTGCAAATTGAGTCTCTGACTTTGATCAAAGCAAAGTCAATACGAGAATTCGACGATCATTATGCAAAAAAACTCATTACTCATGTCATTTATTTGAATCTGACAGTTCAAGATCATACAATTGACATCACTTCTATGTTAATCACTCAATTAAATCAACATCAAATGATTCTTGAAAAAACATGAATGAACAAAATCGATCTAGTAATTGATATGCGAATCGATTCTCTTCGATTTTCGAATTTCAATTCTACTAGTCAGAAGTCAATTGCTTTATTCTCAAGCAATAAATTCATCACGAAACAGAAGAGCTTGACTTCTACTCATATATTAAAGAGATTTTTTACTTTCGTTACATCTCAATTCAGTCAGAAATCACTCTCTTTCAGTCAAAAGAAGAGTTCAATCGAACAGTTAAAATCGCGTGACGCGACTTTAACTAACGTCAAAATCTCTAAATCGACGTCAGATTCAATGAACATTGCAATGATAAAGACTGCGACTTATAGAATGTTAGTCAAACGATCAGACGTGAAGACTTTTGCTGTTATCGTCTCGAAAATTGATCGACTCATAACTACAGTCAAAAATAAGCTCGAAGAAGTGAATCTGCATGAGCTTTCACACGTCAAGATTCTCGAAGAGATCAAAGTCAAGCTTCTCTTCGAGTATCATAACTATTTAGATGTGTTCGATCGAGCTATGATCAATCAGCTATCATCTCATCGTTTCTATGATCACAAAATTGAAGAATTGTTGAACTCAGAATGAAATCTTGTACTATGATAGTCAGCTATGAGTTTCGTTCAACGAGCTTCTACAAATGAATCTGATTCGTGAGATGCATGATCAATTCTCAGTAGATCATTCTGACATTCTTAAAACTGTAAAGATCATAAAACGAAACTACTATTGATCTTTCATGCAAAAGACAGTAGATCGATATATTCGAAACTGCTATATCTGTCAACATTCAAAAACATCTAGAAATAAATCAAATGACTTGCTTCAATCTCTATTGATATTCGAACAGCGATGACAGAACATAGTCATGAACTTTATTATCAATCTATTTGATTTATACGACTACAACGCTATTCTGACTGTCATCTGCAAATTGTCAAAAGAAAGACATTATATTTCTTGCATCACTGATGATGAAGATATCACTGTCGAAAAGACAGCTGAAATGCTGATTCAATGAGTATATTGAACTCATGATCTATCAAGCTTCATAGTATCTGATCAAGATTCGCAATTCATCTTCATTCTCTGAAAGTTTCTTTGCAAACGACTGAGTATTTCTCTTCGATTGTTCATCGTCTATCACTCTCAGATTGACGATCAAAGCGAACGAGTCAATCAGAATGTCAAAAGATATCTTCGTTTCTTCTGTTTGTACATGCAGAATGACTGATTCAAGTGATTGCTCATGATTGAGTTTGTCAACAATAATGTCTTGTCTTCAGTCATCTTCTTGATTCTCTTCTTCATGAATAAGAACTTTCATTCTCATATGAGCTTCGACTCTGACATCATCGAGTATGAAAGCACTTGCGAGCGCTTGCAGATCATCAGAGTCGAAGATATATTCAATCACATAAACAAGACATTGATCTTCGCTCGCAAAGCTCTGATCAAAACATGAGAACAAATGATGAAACAAGCTAATAAGCATAAAAAAGAAATCAATTACAAGATTGAATCAAAGATGTTTCTGAATGAAAGAAACATCGTTACAACGAGACTCTTCAAAAAGCTAGATGACAAGATGCTCAATTCATTCAAGATCACAGATTCTGTTGACTTTTTTTATAAATTGAAACTATCAGACACTATGCATATACATGATGTATTTCATTCAAAACTTCTTTGTTCTGTCGTTGATGACTCTTTGTCTGATCAGAAGAATGAACTCTCGAAGTCAATAGTGATGAACGATGAGAATGAATGAAAGATCGACGATATATTAAACTTTCAACGATATCGAAGACGACTTCAATATCAAGTTAAATGAAAGAGCTATGACAACGATCTCAACTGATATAACGCTGATGATGACGAATTTATAAACGCTCAAGAGATGATTGATGACTTTCATATCAAATATTCAACAAAAGCGCACTAAGAAATAATATTCATGTGAACATGAATAGTCAAGAGAAGAAAATAATGTTACGATTCTAGCTTTCGTTTATTCTTCATCTTGATTTCATTCTAATCGAGTCTAGTGAGCATTCAAGCTAGAAGTGATGTCATTGAAACTCTGCATCATATGTGTAAAATGTCAATTCAATCGAGTTTAGCACAGAGCTGAGAAACACACATATAAGAATCAAGTTCTTTTCTGTAGATACTTTTCTTTCTTAGCATTTATCTATTAGTTAAATGACATCTCTATGACTCACTCTAGATCGATCTCTAACAATCTTGATGAAGAATGAGTAATAATGATTAAGACAAAAGAAGAAAGACAAAATGAGAATATTGTGCTTAAAATTGACATCAATGACGTGATGATTAAGTCATGACAGACTCATGATGATGAAATATTGACTTAATTCAATGACATAGAAGAATAGTTTTTCAATGTGTTCATCGAGAATCATTGTGATTTCAACAACATAAATAATGTCATCAATTAAAACGACTTGATCATCAAATTCTTGAAGTCTGCAAGAGTGAATTAATTGATGCAAGAGAAGATGATGTTGTTGCGCGAAGAATTTATTCATAAAGACATAAGCAGAGACTTCACTATTAATCAGAGTGAGAGTGAGAACTCTAAATTGAGCTTGACGTAGAATACAGAATATTATCATGTGACTATCTTTGAATGTCAAATCAAATTCAAAGAGTTTCAAGATAAATTTAGCAGAAAACTTTCTATATGATTAAAGTGAGAGTGAAAAGATTGAGACTAGAAGACAAAATGATATGTATACAGATCTCTGAGTGTGACTTAACTCAGAAACTAAACTTTTCTTGCAAATAGCAAGACTTCTTCATCTATACTGATGATATCACTGTCGTAGATGTTCATGATATGCAGAGTGAAGAGCTTCTTATTTGAGCATTTTTTAGTGATTTTGCTCAAATGTTGCAACTTGCAGTAGTAGCACAGCTTTCACTTATTGCAGATTTTCTTGATTTCAGAAATGATCAGAGTCTTATCTTAAATGATGACAATGACAAAGCTTAGATTCATTGACTCATTGAAAGATGAAAGAGAGAAAGATGAAAATATTGTTGAAACAACAGTCACAAAAGTGATGATCTTTGAAGTCAAAAAGTTACTAGTTGATGCAAAGATGCTCTTGACTTTGATGAACAAGACAATGATGAAGACAAAGAAAGATTGATGATGCTTAAACTGCTAAAGCTCTTCATTGATATCAAAAAATGCTTGAACTCATTGATGAAAGATGAATGATTGAATTTCATCAAGATTTCGTCAGAAGAAAATGATGACTTAAGTGAAATAATTGACATTACGCTTCAGACAGTCAATTAATGAGAAATTTTTCATCAAAGAATGTTCTTTCTTTTGATAAAAAAGATTGTAGTAGTCGACAAAGCTATTCATGTCTTACTTCAGAGTTTTGCAAAAATATAGATGAACATCTTCTGTCTTGAAAGAATTGTTGCAGCAATGATGCAACTTGTGTCATCAATTTGCAAAGATGAAAATGATACAGAGATCATTGACTTGATATTGACTTATTAAATTGTGAGTCTTCTTATCTTTGATGAGTCGTGACTCGACATAGATGATCTTGACTCGATGAAAGAAGTAATGATCGTCGTTCACATTCATGCGCTGTATCAGACTCTGCTTTCATGCATTCAATCAATCTTTGTTCTTCTAATATTTAAATATGTCAAAAAGCTTCTCAAATTTAGAAGTGATGAAAACAGCGACAGAATTTGCAAAGAGATGAATGATAAAAAAAGATTGATTGTTCAAGATTTGTGTGACGATCTGAGTTATCATTGCAAGAAACTGAGAATTCAACTTTATATAAATTAAAGAATTGAAAATGATGAATGAAAATGAAATGATGATATCATGTTGTCAAACTTGATTTTGAAGCTCTTGCATTGCACGAAAGATCTCAACTGAATTTTCGATCATACTTTGAGCAAACTGTTCAACAGCACGCTCATCATCGATTGAGAAATTGTGAGATGACTTCATTTGAGCGAAAGAATAACTAGATGAAATTTCAATGTATGAAAACGTTGCAGAAAGTGTAGATCTTTTGTAATGTCAGAAACTGAGCTAGACTAAAGATATTATCAATATAAAAGACTGATATTATTATTACTTTGATAAAATCTAAATACAAAACAACACATCAGATAATGTACAAAATGAAAGACAAAGAGTGAAAGAAAAGAACGAGAATTTGACTTTTATATACATGAATCAAGCAGAATCAAGGCTAGACAGTAGTTTTATGACTTAAGATTGCAAAGATTCGCGCACACGACTGAAATGATCAAAACAGAATTGCTGAAACTAGATTAAGATGATGATGACTAGATTGATGACTTGATTCATTGAATTGTGAAACAGGTTCAATGAATCGAGATTATCTAAAATATTGATGATTTATGTTTTAAATCGAGTTGAGAATCTGACATTATGACACAAATCATGTGCGTCGTCAGTCATCTTGTTCATCACTTCATTTTCAAGTACTTCTGCATGTTCTAGTATTATTTATTGATTGATAATTAATTAATTATTTACATCATTGAGTTTTCTTTTCATAAAACTTATTGATTGTTTATCAATAATTCATCAATCGATAATTAATCAGTCATTTTATCTTAATAAGTTTTCAAGTTCTGAATGTTCATTCGTTGATCAATGTTATATTGATCACTGATTAATAATAAATTGATAGAATGAAATTATATTTGAGGGAAATTTTTGATATGTCAATGATAAAAGCAACATATGTGAAGATATCATAAATAAGTTCATGATTAATCGATTATTAATAATAAATTGATCAATTATTATTTGTTGATTAATTATGAATTAATCATCAATAGAATAATAAAGTTGATGTGATATATTTTAGAAGATTAGATGCTGTTTTCTGTGATTTTAGATTACATTATCAGTAGCGCAGAAAAGCGAAATTATGCGCATGGTTACCTGATCATGCTTGAACACTTTGCATGGTTCATCGAGCTTTAGTGTTGGTCTGCCGAGCTATAGTCTCTGCTATTCTGGTTGCCTCAGAACCTCAGACGTGTGAGGCTAAGCCCCTTCGGATTAGCTCTGCTTACCTACTTCGCGAGCTCGGTGCAGCACCGCAGGTTCCGTAGTAAGCAAAGCGCTAGCCCGATAGGGATTCAGCGCAGGGGGCTAACCCGAAGGCGCTTAGCCCCACACGTCTGAGGTCCTGAGGGCTGAGGCAATATTCTGGTCCCCTGTCACGCTACTCCCGTCACTAATTCATAGAACTAACGTAAAATAATAAATCATTGCGAATCTCTGGGTGTTCGATTTCTAATTTACAATGGTCCTACATAGGGAGTGCAGCGATTTATATTCTATTTGGACAGTCCGTGCAGGAAACGATTCACAACTATCGGGATTTACAATTTCACCAAGAAGCCGCAAATATAAAACAAGTGAGCATACGTCCTTGGGAGATGAGAAGTCAAGAAAGAGCCCAAGTCCGTGTCGCCGTCAGTGAAGCCTAAGTTCTTTCTCAGCAATTCTTGCGCACTGTACTATGAGTCAAGTAGGATTCGACAGTCAGACACCCCAGAGCTCACCTGGCGCTCCTTCACTTTGCTTTCATCCTCGGATCCTCAGAAAAAGCCCAATCTGCCAGCGGTTCCCACTCTTCTTTCGTACATCTCTTCCTTTGCTGTGAGTGCAGTATAGTGTTTAAAAGGTCCACAACACCCCACCGATAATCTGGGTCGTCTCTCAGTGCCCCAAAAACACAAAAGGTCAGCCCGCGCGAGTATTTGTCGTC
>JAABUH010005303.1_pt1 | contig 10188 bp, 8 predicted proteins | sample 5559121 | NCBI WGS metagenome assembly JAABUH01 (sample SAMN10711871, study PRJNA513364) | rock metagenome | isolation source: Antarctica rocks | place: Antarctica: Victoria Land, Battleship Promontory nord | collected 2015-12-28 | reverse complement strand
GCGCCATCCGCGAGGCCATACGTCGCCCCCAACGTCAAGCCGTAGACCGCGTGGAGTAGCACCACGCCGAGCGCTGGCAGGGGGCCGGCCCCGGCCGCCACACCCAGAGGCCCGACACCCACTAGCGACAGGACCACGAACAGGGAGAGCAGGCCGGGCAGGGGGGCGAAGAGCAGCCCCTTGCGTCACCCTGGACCGCGCAGCGCGGGCTCGACCAGCGCGCCATAAATGACTGCCCAGATCAATCCCACCGCCACATGCGCCCCGACCAGCGTCAGCAGGGGTAGGTGTGTCATCATCGCAACGGCGTGATTGGTGGTCAGGGCCTGGGCCCAGGCGGCGGCGACGCCCGCGTTGGGGTTCGATGAGCCGACCGCGGCGGCGACACCGTAGGCGAGCACGAGCAGCGGCAGGGCCACGACGCTGGCCAGAAAGCCGGCAACGACGGCGCGCGTGGCCCATCCCGCGTGGCGTGGATGGGCGATAGGGGAGGCGACAGGGTGTATCATCGAACAATCCTCCCGAACGAACACGGCTTCTGGCCATGTGATGTCTATAGTCCCAGTATGGATCCCACTTCTTACGGGACGGTTACGGGAGGCTCACAAAAGAATGAACAACGACTGCCAAGACCCTCACCCCCGGCCCTCTCCCGCGCCAGGAGAGGGGAGGGACCCGCGTAGCGGGAGGGGTGAGGGCGTCCCTCACCGGAAAACTACATGGCCTAGCTCCGCCCTACGCTAGCACGAGCGGCAGCAGCACCCCCAGCCCCAGGACGAAGAGGCCCAGCGCCGGCGCCGCCGTCCCGACTGGGCGGCGGCGCCGGCCCTCGTGAGCGGCGCTACGCGGATCGAGCCGCGCCCAGGCGGTCTGGCGGCGCTCCAGCAGCAGGAAGGTCACGGCCAGGCCCGCGCCGTAGAGGAGGTGGCCGACCAGAGAGGGCAGCGCGGCGCCGGCCGCCGCCACCGTCCATGTGAAAGGGCTGCCGAGCAGGAGCGGGAACAGCGTCAGCGGCCCCAGGAACCACCACGCCAACCCGTAGACCAGGCCCCAGACGACGGCTAGCCCGATGGTGGGCGCCTCGCGCCCGAATAGCAGGCCGTAGCTCATGCCGATCAGCGCACTGATCCCGAGGTGTACCACGAAGCCGAGCACGGGCGACGATTGATGGACAAGCGCCGCGACACGGGGTAACTCGCCCGTGGCGAGCATGACCAGGCTGAAGAGCAGGCCGCCGACCACGCTTGCCGCCGCGCCCCGACCCAGAGAGCGCAGCGTACGCGTCCCCACGCCCTCGCGTGCGCGGTTGAGCGGGTCCGTGTCGATGAAGAAGCCGACCCACAGCCGGTCCAGCGCGGCGTAGATCAGGCCCAGCAGCAGGCCATAGATGACGTGCCCCACCAGCGAGCCGAACAGCGTGCCGGCGTGCTGATAGGTCCAGGTGGGCGCGTGATGCTGCAAGAGCGGCAGGAGGGTGAGCGGCCCCAGGAACCACCACAGCAGGCCGTAGGCCAGGCCCCAGCCCAGGCTCGATCCGAGGCCCCGCACGTCGCGCTGGAAGAGCAGGCCGAAACTGGCTCCGATGGCGGCCGCGATGCCGTAGTGCAGCACGACGCCGACGCCGCGCGATGGGGAGCCGACGAGCCCGGCGACAATGACGAAGAAGTTGACCTGCGCCATCCATTGGGCGAAGGCCCACCCGCCCACGAGGCCCGCGATCCCGCCAACCACGAGCGCGCGCGGCAGGCTGAACCGCCCCCGCGCGCTGGGCGCGGGCGTGTCCAGCAAACTGCCGGGGCGCCAGCTACGCCATAGTCCCAGCGTGAGGCCGAGGGGCAGGCCGATGTAGAGGAGATACGCGACGAGGTCGCCGAAGTGGACGCGGGCGGTGTCGAGCATCGCCATGTGGGGCCTGCCCTGGAACAGCGGGAACAGGCCCGCGGGGACGGCGAGCCACCACACCAGCGCGTAGCCCAGGCCCCACAGCAATCCCGCGCCCGGATTGTCCACCCGCGAGGCCACCAGCAGCGCGAAGAGCGCGCCGTACAGCACACCCAGCACGGCGCCGAGGGGCGATAACCCCGTGGATAGGGCGCCGCCCAGACCACCGACGAGGACGCACGCGCCAAACCCCTGACGGTGGCTAAAGAAAGACAGACGCATCACCTACTCCTCGCGCGCGCCGACGTCGATCGTTTGCACGATGTCGCGCGGGAAAAACAACTCGACGATCCAATCGGTGAGGACATGGACCTTGCGCTCCAGCCCCGGCAGCTTGGCGAGGTAGATGGCGCGCCACAGCAGCCAGGCGAACAGGCCGGAGAAGCGCAGCCCCCTAATCTCCGCGCAGGCCGTGTGATGGCCCACGACGCACAGCGTGCCCAGCGCTGCGAAGCGGAACGGGGTGAGCGGGCGCCCCCGCACGCTGGCGTGGATGTTGCGCGCCAGCGTCTTCGCTTGGCGCAGCGCGTACTGCGCGGTGGGCGGGCAGGTCTGGCCGTCCCCGCTGACCAGGTCAGGCACGGCGGCGCAGTCGCCCAGCGCCCACAGTCCCGGCTGGCCCGGCACGGCCAGCGTCGGCTCGACCACGACCGCGCCCCGCTTGTCACACGCGAGCCCCATCTCCTTGGGCAGCGGATGCGGCGCCGTCCCGGCCGTCCAGACGAGTGTGTCGGCGTGGATCTCCTCGCCGGACGTCAACACGACCGCGCCCCGCCGCGCATCGGCCACCCGCTCACCCAGCTTGAACGTCACGCCGCGCGCCGTCATGCGCTCCAGGGCATAGGCGGCCAGCGTTTCACCCAATTCGGGCAGGATGCGCTCCCGCGAATGCGCCACGATGACCCGCACGTCATCGGCGCAGACGCCCGGATAGTAGGGCAGCATGCCGCGCGCGAAGTCGTTGAGGCCGCCAGCCAGTTCCGCCCCCGCGAAGCCGCCGCCGGCGACGACGACAGTCAGCAGCGGCCGGCGCGCCGCCGGGTCCGGCTCACGATCGGCGCGCTCGAACAGGTCGATGACATGGTTGCGGATGCGCGCCGCGTCCGCCAACGTCTTGAAGTCGAGGGACGCGGCCGCGACATGCTCCAGGCCCATATAGTTGGAGACGGCGCCCAGCGCCAACACCAGATGGTCGAAGGGGATGGCACGCTCCTCCATGGAACGGTCAGCGGGCGTCAGGTGAGCACAGCGCCCCTCCAGGTCGATGCCGGCCACCCGCCCCCGCACCACGCTGGTGCGGCGTAGGCTAGTGCGCAGAGGGCTGCTGATGTGCGTCGCCTCCAGACTGCCGGCGGCCACCTCCGCCAGCATCGGCGTGAACAGCAGCGCGTTGGTCTCGCTGATGATCGTGAGCGACACCGAGGGGTCCCGGCCCAAAGCCTGTTCCAGCCGGCGCGCCGTAGTCACGCCGGCGAAGCCGCCGCCCACGATGACGATGCGCGTCGGAGCCGCGCGCGGCGGGGGCGAGGGCTGGCGCTCGGGCCCCAGCCGCCAGGCGGCGAGGTCGCTCAATGCCTGCGCGAGTAACCCCAGGAGCGCGCCGTACAGGACCCAGCCCGCGAACTGGGGGAAGATGGTTCGCATCCCCGCGGCGGTCCACTGTGGCGGGTGGCCCCCCAGCAGCGGCACGGCGATGACGCTGACGAGCAGCCATACGGGCACGCCCAAGGCGGCCGCGGTCATACCGCTGTCGGCGTAAGCGCGCGGCGCCGGGCGCGAAGCCAGGGCATAGCCAACGCCCAGCAGGCCACCCAGGACAAGGGCGACGGCGCCATGGCCCAGCGTGGCCACTATGACCACACTACTCGCCAGCCCAGCCAGCAGCCCGATCGTCGCGCGCCGTGCGTGAATCCGCATATACTATCCCCCGACACTCTTCCCGCGCCCGTCCGGCCTCACTTCGTAGGATGACACCCAGTCATTACGAGGCCCTTACGACAGGCTTACACGTTTCTTTTCCTTGCTCCCGCGCGTCCAAGACCGCGCTACTCGCCAGCCGGCCAGCAACCTGCCAGCAGCCTGATGAACCCGCGCCGTAGATAGAGGCGCACGACGACACTCGTCACAGCACGCCCGCCGTCATCATCGCCTGTACGGTAATGACGAGCCCGGCCATCGTGACGACCGACGCGCTGGCAATAGGCAAGAGGCGCAGCGCCGGGCCTAATCGTTGTAGGCGCCCCTCATTCATGCGCTGTAGCCAGCGCGCCCCGTACACAAACAGCAGGCCGATGCCGGTTAGCACGCCGGCCAGGCCGAGGCTGAACATCACGATGAGCAACAGGCCGAAACCCACCCGCTGCAGGGCGATGGCGCTGAGCATCACCACGAGCGCCGTGGGGCAGGGAATGAGCCCCCCTGAAATGCCCACGGCGAGCACGCTGCGCCAGGTGAGCGCGGAGCCGTCCGCGCCGGGCGGCAGATGCGTGTGTGTGCGCGGCCCATGCGCATGCGTCCCATTATCGCTATGGTGATCGTGCGCCTGCTCTGGAAGGTGCGTATGGCCGTGGTCATGACCATGCTCGTGGGTGTATCCGTGGTCGTGCGCGTGGTCGTGCGCGTGGTCATGCGCGTGGATGGGGTGGGCGAGGGTAGCGCGCGCGCGCCGTACGACGAGCGTCGCACCCATGAGAAGGATAAGGGCGCCTGAGAGGATGCCCAGCCACGGATAGAGTTGCTCGGGCCGGACGTAGTGGGCCGCGTACAGGGTGATCAAGCCGAGCGCGAATACCCCGAGTGTGTGCGTCGCCGTCACCGTCAAGCCCAGAGCGAGCGCATGACGAGTGGTGCCGCGTGCGCCGATCAGGTAGGCGCCCACGATCGTCTTGCCGTGTCCCGGCGAGAGCGCGTGCAGGGCGCCCAGCCCGACCGCGGCAAGCAAGGCCAGCGCCAGGACGAGCGGGCTTGGTTGCGCGGTCGTGATCAGCGCCGTGAAGGGGTCGGTGGGGCGCACCGCGCCTGCCGTCCGTACGCTATGGTCGAGCGCGGCCGGGCCGGCGCCGAGGCCGATCAGGGCGTGGGCCGTGCGAATATCGAGCGGGCTCGCCAGCATATCCTGCGGGTACACGCGGAGCTCGTTCGTCGGATCGACCGCGGGCACGTCCGAGCGGACGAGGCGCGCGCCGGGCGCGGATTGCACGACCACCTCGTGCCAGCCGATGCGGCCGGCGTAGTTCGTGTCGGCGTAGGCAACGGCGCGCCTCGTCCCCGCGCGCGCTAGCGGGAGTGTGGCCGCGAACCGCAGCTCGATGCGGGTCAGGGGCAATCCGCCCTGCCCGGGCGGGAAGCTTATCGTCTGCCTGGTCAGGCGCAGCGCGCGCGGACGCCCATCGACCGCCAGCCGCAGGCCGGCGCGCAGCGCCACCGCCGCGCGCTGGAGATAGGCCTGCCGTACCCGCGTGCTGGGACGCGTCGCGCCGAACTCCTGGTACGTCGGGATCTCGGCCATATCGACCACATAGGTTAGGTCGACCCGCGTTGCCCCGAGCGCAAGACGGCTGTACAGGTTGATCGAGAAGTTGCCCATGGGATGGGCCAGCGCAATGGTGGCCGGCGCCAGCAGCACGACGGCCATGACCAATAGCCCCAGCAATGGCGCCCGCACCCGCCGGCGCGGACGTGGGCGGCGCGGCATCATGGCTTCCTCCCTGATGAGGTGTCCAGTTCTCTCAAAGTCGCCGCCGCCACATCGCCGTACAACAGCGAGAAATGCGGGTTGAGCCCGAGGGCCCGGCGCAGGTACGTTTCGGCCAGACCGGTCTGGCCGAGCGCCCTGGCGACCATTCCCGCGTGGAAAAGCTTGAGCGCGTCGTGCGTCCCGAGCGCGAGCGCTTCGGTGGCGTAGCGCCGCGCCTCCCGGTAACGCCCCGTTTTGTAGAGGGTCCAGGCCAACCCATCGGCGGTCTGAATGCTCCGGCGCGCCGCGTAGGCGGCGCGCGCCTTATGGAGTGACGCGGGCAGGTCGATGCCATGATCGGCGAAGAACAGGGCCGTTTCGAGATCGGTGTTGACCCCGTTCGCCGTAAGTAGCTGATCGATAACGCGGACGAGCCTATACTGCTGTTCGGCTTGCTGGCGGTCGCCCGTCCGGGCGTACACATCGCCCAACGCGATGACGTATTGGGGCAACGGCATGCGCTGGATGGCTTGGGTATAGAGATCGATCGCCGCGCGGTAGCGGCCCTGTGCCGCGCGCACCTGCGCCAGCCCGGCCAGGGCATGGACATACCCCGGGAGTTGAGCCAGGGCGTCGCGGTATTGCTGCTCGGCCGCGCCGAGGTCACCCTGGTTGACGTACAGGTTGCCCAGTTGGACGCGGACCCACTGCGTATTTTCAGCGTTCGGGGCGCCGGCCTCGACCGCCAGACGCATCGCCGCGATCGCGCCCGGCACGCGCCCGTACAACTCCCGTAGATACGAGGCGCGACTGTAGGAGCTGAGGTCGGGGCGCATATCGACCATCGTCTGCACCGTGCGTGCGGCCGCGGCGTACAGGCCCAACTCGACCTGTGCGTCGCCAATGATGCCGTAGATGCGCGGGATCGTCGGGTTGAGGGCATGGGCCCGCTCGCCGATGGCTAGCGCCGCGCGGAAGTCGTGGCGGGCGAGGGCCAGGGCGCCGGCGCCGATGAGCGTCTCGACGTGCCGGGGATCACGCTTGAGCGCCGCGGCCAGCACGGCCTCAGCCTTGCGATAGTAGACCGGGTCGCCGGTCTCGCGCACGCGCTGCAGATAGGCCTCGCCGAGCACGGCGTACCCGTCGACGTCCGTGGGGGTCTCGCGGATCTGCCGCTGTAAGCGTGTAATGAGTTGCGCGGTCGTGCGCGCCGGCCGCAGGCTCGGGTCGAGGGCGCGCGCGGCCGGGGTCGCGGCCCCGCTAGTCGCACTGGCCTCGCGGAATGCTAGTGTCCCCGTGATAACTAGCAGAGTGAGCCCCACCAGCCGCACCGTCCGCATGGTGGCGCCGGCACGAGCGCCGGGCCCGGTTTGCCTCCGTGTAAGATGCATGTCCTTGTCCCTCCTGACGACCGCGCGGGCGCACCGTGTCCTGGCTGGACGTCACGTCCTGGCTGTCTGCGCGCTGACAAGAATCGTTTTGTTCGCGCCGAAGGTGACGGGGGTAACGCGCGTGAGCCACCCCCGCCACCGCGACGACACCGTCGATCGAACGGTCGACGCGCGCGTTCTACCGTCGGTGTCTTCTTGCGCCGCTCATGGGCGCGGGGCGGGTGAGCCGAGTTGGTGATGGGTGTGCTCGTAGCCCTGGTGTGGCGTGGCGAGGTACGGGAACGCGGAGAGGAACGGCATGTCGTTCCGATCCACGCCGTCGCCGAGCACGTTGTTCGGCGCGTGGTTGAAGGCGGGCGTCAAGGTGTAGCCGCCGGCGAAGGCGCGCAACTCGATGTCGACCGTATCGTCTTCCAGGCGCCGTCCGTTCGGGAAGCCGGCTAGGTCGCCGTCGAGCACGCCCAGCGGGTTCCCCGCGCCCACGGGCGCCGTGGGTGCGATGGCCATGTTGAGGCGCAGCAAGTCGGCCGGGGTGGGGCCTGTATAGTTGAGCCCTGGAAGCCCCGTCAGCAGGACCTTGACCAGATCCTGACGGTTCGTCTGTGGCGTGATCACGGTGGGGTAATACTGCTGCTCGAGCCGGCTGACCTCGGGAGTGAGGTAATTCGGCAGGAACTGCCGGTCGTTCGCGGGGTCCTGCGCGTTCCAGAAATCTTTCTGGCCCAGATGGATGACCACCTCGTTAATGAGAGGGTTGCCCAGGCGCGAGACCTGCTGGAAGGGACCGTGGGACTCGCTGGTACCGTCGTCGCTCAGGACGCGTATCTTCTGGCGGCTCGCGCTGGCGTAGACGCCGATCACGGCGCTGGGATCGCTCGGGCCGCTCGGCGTCGTGCCGGCGCGTGTCAACTGATTGATGGGGACCTGGAGCTCGATCGAATGGGTGTTAAAGCCGCCCACGCCGTCCATGCCGGGCGCGACCGGCAGGGGGATGACGTGCGCCGGATTGAACGGGCGCAAGCCGGCCAGGTCGAAGACCGCGCCGAGATCGACGAAGAACGCGTCGTCGCGCTGGCCGACGAAGACAGTGCTCCCACCCGCGAGTGGCCGTACCGCCGTGGCGGCCAGCGCCGCATAGTTCGGCGTCGAGCGCGGGCCGATGTTCACCGGCGGCGTGGGGAGGTTGTCGCCCAACAGCTGCGCCTTGCCGCCCACGATGCGTGTGACGCTGTAGGACTGGCGGATGTTGAAGTGCGGGTCGTCCAGGCTGAGGATCGGGCCCGTGCTGTACTGGTAGGTGGTCGGGTCAAGGACCGTCGTCTTGAAGCGGAATTGGTAGGTGATGTCGTCTTTGGCGTCGCCGTTGTTGTCCACGTGGATCTCGTAGAGCACGGTGTCGTCGAGTTTGTTGAAGTTCGGTCCGCCGTTCGGCTCCTCAAGTGGGATGTAGTTGGCGACGAACGTGACGGTGTCGGGCTTGTCGGGACTGCGGAAGGCGTAGACATCGGTATTGTCGGCCGTCGGGTCGAGGCTAATGAGCGGGGCCTCGCGGTGGCTCGATGCGCCCGCCCGCTGCGGCAAGCCGCTCGCGAGTAGGGCGGACAAGGCCAGTGCGTGGACCGCGAAACGTCTAAGCTTACCCATTGTTATCCTCCTGTTAGCGCGTGCGTGTGCTGTCGACGGAACTGTCGACGTGACGCCGCTGAACGGTGTATCCTAGTTTCTCCTCCTTCGCTCCTGAGCCGGCACAGGTCTATCGCCCGCGAGCCGTGATGGGGGGCCTACTATCGAGCATAGTGCGGCGGTCTTACGGGACGAGAACAAAGATTACGACGGGCTTACAGTTTCTTGGAACCTGGAGGCGCGGGGCAACGCGTCGTCCAGCCGATCGATGCGCTGCAGCTTGTAGTACGCCACCGACCCGATCCAGCTCAGCAGGAAGAGGCCGACGATGTAGAAGCCCCAGTCGCCAGTGCCGATCCTGTTTTGGATGATGTCCCACATGCCGCCGGAGAGGCCCGTTTCCTGGATGATGACCTGCAGGCACTCTATCTAGGCCACCGATGAGCAGCGCGATCAGCACCGAGATCATCGTGATGCTCATGTTGTAGTAGAGCTTGCGCACCGGCCGGATATAGGCCCAGCCGTAGGCGCCCAGCATGGCGGCGCCATCGGTCGTGTCGACGAGCGACATGCCCGCCACGAAGAGCAATGGTAGGAGCAGGATGGACCAGACCGGTAGCCCCTTGCTGCCGCCGAGGGCGGACATGCCCAGGATGCCCACCTCGCTGGCGGTGTCGAAGCCTAGGCCGAACAGGAGGCCGATCGGGTACATGTGCCAACTGTGTCTCACCACACGCAGCAGCGGCTTGAGCAGGCGGGCGATCAGGCCGCGGTTAGACAAATAGTCGTCCAGAGTCTTGTCGTCGTAGGTCCCCCCGCGGACCACCGTACGCCACGTCCTGTAGATATCGACGAGCACGATCAGGTTGATGACCGCGATGAGGACGAGGAAGACGCCCGACACGCTCGTGCCGATCACCCCGTCCACGTTCTGCATCCGCGGCAGGTTCCGTTTCACGAACGCGGCCGAGAGGGCGATGAGGACGGAGAGCAGGAATACGACGGTGGAGTGGCCCAGCGAGAAAAAGAAGCCGACGGCGACGGGGCGCTGACCGTCCTGCATCAGCTTGCGCGTCGTATTGTCGATGGCGGCGATGTGGTCAGGGTCGACGGCGTGGCGCAGCCCGAAGCCGAAAGCCACGGGCACCAGCCCCAGCAGCAGCGGGCCGACGTGAGCAGCAGCAGCGCCCAGATGACGATGTTGAAGCCGATCAGCAGGGCATAAATCGTGACGAGGCGGCGCCTCAGATCCGGCGGCACCTCGCGCCACATCGTGGCAAGGCGGCCGGCCACGCCGCGGTCGTGGACAGCCTGGGCCAGGGTACTCATGAGGCGTTCCTTCTTGTAGTTCTGACTATCCGACCGGCCGCCCATCCCACCTTGGCAAGATGGGCGGCCGGTCGGATGGTCAGCCGGGGTAGTTGTGCCCCATCGTGACTATCCAGCGGATCGTTCACGGTATAGCGCACTTGGCGGAGCAAGCCCGTCGTGCGTAGAATACGAGCAGAGAGGGCCGCACTGGGCAGCGAGGGATGAGGCGAAAGGTATCCCGCGATG
>JAABUH010005302.1_pt1 | contig 10189 bp, 18 predicted proteins | sample 5559121 | NCBI WGS metagenome assembly JAABUH01 (sample SAMN10711871, study PRJNA513364) | rock metagenome | isolation source: Antarctica rocks | place: Antarctica: Victoria Land, Battleship Promontory nord | collected 2015-12-28 | reverse complement strand
ACCTCCACGTCCGCTATTTTACTCGACGCACTCAAGATGATGTCCTGTATCGCGTTTTCGCCTGCTGTCTCTGCTCGGGTGGCTGCGAGCCCGTCGCGCCGCTCGCGCATGAGCTGCCGCGCCGCACAGATGCAGCGCCCGGTGGAGGCCGCGCAGCCTGTGAAGGCTGGTGTCGCAGCGCTCGCTGCCACGTTGCTGCTGGTGGGGCGGGCTGTGCGCTCAACTCGCTGAGTATCGGGACAGATGCTTTCAGGATGGGTTGGCAGTCTAACTGAGTGGCACCGTGCAGGCAATGCCGGCCGCTGCTGGCGTGCTGTCGGACATCCTGCCCAATAGCTCGACCAAGGTGGGCGTGGCGGCCACCGCGATATGCCACTGACCGCTGTTGGCAAAGTGGTCACCTTAAGCGTGTTGATCCATGGCCTTAACAGATCGAGGAGGAGATGAAGAACCTTAAGACGGCCGCGAGCGACGTCAGCGAACAGGGGAAGGCCAACGCTTCAAAGCCTGGCAGTGGCAGCGGCGGCGGCGGGCCCGCCCCGGACATCAAGGTGCGGCAGCGCCGCTGGCTTGGTTGGTGAGCGACGTGCTGCTGCTGTGCGAGCTCAAGCTTTCACACGTCTTGCTCTGTGTTGCGCAGTCTGGTGGCGACGACATTGGCAAGACCGACCCCACAAACCCGAAGGTCGGCGTGCCGCTGACCAGCAGCCAGTCCTAGAGAGAGGCGTGCAGCAGTTGCATTTGGAGGTGAAAAAGGAGCTGAAGAGAGGCTGCTGGCTGAGTATTGGTGGTGTGAGTGCGTGCTGTTCTGCTGCGTCTGCTGGTGGTGTCAGATTTAGCTTGTGAGCGCTCGGGGTGTGTGACTCAACCGCGGTCATGTGAGTGCTGCAGAAGCACATGTGCGGGGACTGTATGCTGCCTCCAATTATTCTGTGTGTGTACAAGCAGCGCACTGGTGTCTATAGTGGTATGATCCAACCATATTCTGAGATTCTTCTTCATGCTCCCCCTCTCCTCTGTTTCCTTCAAAACTGGCAGGGCCGTTTGAGCCTGCACCATAAGTCCATTGTCGATCAGTACACACGCCACAAAGCAAAGCAGCCAAGATGATGACATCCGTTGCCTTCTCGCCCGCGCCCGTGGCCCGTTCAGCTGTGCGCCCGGCGCGCTGCGCGCGCATGGCGTGCCACGCCGTGCTGCCGCAGCGCCCTGTGGACATGCAGCCTCTCAAGGCTGGCGCTGCAGGGCTTGCTGCAGCGCTGCTGCTGGTAGGGGGGCTGGACACTCCTTATCTCTTCGAGTTTTAGGACTGATGCCTCGAGTCCCCAAGGTCCAATGTTGCCTCCGCTCTCGCAGGCGATGCCGGCTGCCGCTGGTCCGCTGGACAAACTCCTGCCCGACAGCGCTCCGATGGTAAGTGTCGCTGACGGATGTGCTCGGCATGCATTGCCAACTGTGTTGTGGTCAAGGCTGCGACGCAACGTCATGCACCGGCGCAACAGACGGAGAACAACTACAAGCTGTTCGAGCGGGACCTGGGCGAGGGCCGGAGGCTGGTCCCTGAGCGCGACCAGGTGAAGGACTCTGCACCTGGTCGGCTGCCTGCGCCCCTGCCCTTCCGGAACGCTGAGCGGGCCACGCCGAACATGAAGGTGCGACGCTGTGCTAGCTGAAGGTTCAATGCGTACCCACCGCTGTGGTTGGTCGCATACCTGCGCACCCGCTCATCTTGTTATGTTTGGGCGCAGTTTGAGGGCGGGGAGAAGCCGCTGCCGGGCATTGCCAAGTCTAACGCCAAGGACTCGGTATCAGCGCCACTGACCGAGAGCAAGGAGTCCGGGAGGATTGACTGAGCGGCTGTTGGTCACTACCCGTCTGCTGCACTTGACGCGCCGAGCTTTGGCACCTGCAATTTTGAGAAGATGACTGTGAGCAGGGCGCGCTGCTGCGGCGCTGCCGACAGCTCTGGCTGTGATGGCTGTGCGCCTGCGTACGTGATGTGTGTCTGTGCGAGTCCGTTCCGCTGTGATGTGTGGATCTATATACACAATAAAGCATATTGCAGACGGAGGCAGTTGCAGTGTGTGGACAGAACAGCACCGTGCTGAGTGTTATACAGAACGTGACCTGTGTGTGCTAGAACTCATGGGTGTAAGGACTGGTTGCAAGACAATTGCGAGAATGCGTGCGGCGCAGCACTGATAATTTGCGTCAACTTGCGTTGCGCGACGAGAGCTCGGTCTTTCAACAGAATACCCGCATACAGCACTATGACATGGCTGTTGCCGCATCAGAGGCTCAGTTGCTGCTCTTTCTCATGAAGTACAGCTACTGGCACAAACAGGGGCTGACGATCGTGTAAGAAAGCCATTCATTTGAGATACAGTCACAAAGGACAGAATTTGACTGATGCCTTGCGTCACACGCGGTTACCATCAGTTTACCATGCCACACAGTCAGCTCGTCTTTTGCAAATCTACAAAGTTCCGACCATGCACCCCAGCAGTTTGCCTAGCATGACATGCACTTCACTTCCCCTCCAGGTCCAGTCGGCTACGCCCGCACCACAGGCGCCGCCTCACGCTCGCTTCTTCACGCCCTTGACCAGGTTGGCAAACCCGTCGGCGTCGACCACGCCCGGCGGCGCGGCCACGCGGCGCCCGTCCAGGCCGACGCGCACGCCGGCGCGCATCAGCGCCAGGTAGTCCTCCTGGCTCTGCCGCGCGCGCGCCCGCCAACCTACAACTCTGCGGAATATGAGCATGCTTTTTTGAGGCCCGGTGCTTGGCCGCCTCGTGCAGCTGACCACCAGCTCAGCACCCGCTTCAGCACGCGACGCGCAGCATTGTGCAGCAGTTCGTACTGTGGGGCAGCTCTGCTAAGGATGCGGCTATTTGTGTCCAACATTAACATTGAACAGGTGTGAGTGCTGTGTCTTCTGGCGCTCGTGTCCAGCACCCACGGCAGCTCACAGCGCATGACGCTGTAACGAACACTATGTGACCAGCTCATGCGCAGGCACTGCCTGTGTCGCGTCCTCTCGCACATCCCTCACCAGCAAGGACGGCGCCAAGTCGCACGCCCCCTGTCGGCAGCCTACCGATGAGGGCAGCAGGGAGCCTTGCAGAGGGCACCTGCTCCGCAAGCGGCAGCCCCATGGCCCGGCCGTACAGCTGGCGCACGTTGGCTGCGTACAGCTTCGGGTCAGCGCGCTCCTCCGCGGACGGCGTGTATGGCGGCAGGATCGCGATGTCCAGCCGCGTCTGGAACTGCGTCACCAGCCGCACCTGCCCAGCCGCGTGGGCGGGCGTTCGGCGGCGCGCGCGGCGCAGCGCGGGCCGCAGGTCATGTCACCCAGGCAAGAAGCAGCTGGATTAGTACCTGCATTGCCAGCGCTACCTGTTATGCACGTGCATGAGGGTGGTCAGCAGCATGACTGCAACGCAATGGGAAGCTTGTGGCAAGTTGAGGAGCGCCAGGAGCGCACAAAGTGGAACGGCTCGTTGACGATGGTCCAGGCGGGATTGTGGCAGCGCTTGCCGTACGTAAGGCAGACCGGGAGCACCGGCACGCCCGGCACAAAGGCGCCCGTGCGGAACTGCAGTATGCAGCGCCCATTGCCGGTCGTGCCCTCCGGCGCCATGACCAGCATGGGGAAGCGCCTGTCCTTCGCCCTGCGGGTTGTTGCAGGACAGGTCAGGGTGACTGACACTGAGCACGCACTGGCTTGAGTACAGTCCCGAGTTACTGTTTAAAAAAGGAGAGTGTAAAAAAATCTGGCTTCCCTTCATTGGCCAGCGCAGGCCCGCTTCCATACAGAAGGGGGGCTTGGAGCCCAGTCACTACGCTTGGTCCTGGGCACTCTTGGCAGCTGCTCTGCCAGCTTTGGGCAGTCAAGTGTGCACGACATGTGGGCAGCCAACGCACCGGGCGGCGATCATCTGGGAGACGCTCTGCGCGCCGCCGGGCGCCCGCGCGTTGCTGCGCTCCTTGTCGATGCTCTCGCGCGACACGTAGATGTTCTGGAAGGCCTTGATGCAGGTGCCTGCGCGCCGGCCCGCAGTCTGTCACAAATTCCGACTCACACCGGCGCGCCCTCGTCAACCCAGCGGTGGTCGCCCCACGCATCAGTCCCGGCGGTCGTCCCACACTTCAAATCATATCACTCCCCCTCCACTGCATGCTCGGGGTTGACGTACATGCACCTCATCCTGATTGTGTGCGCTGCAAACCGCAGGTTATCGTGACACCATGCCATGCGAGGCTGAGCCCGCCTTTGCGCTTCTACCAGGCGCACGAGTACAGAAAGGGCCGCGCCTAAGAGGGGGATGTCCGCGTTGCTGGCCTTGCTAACGCCCGAGGGCGTGAGCAGCCACATCATCGTGATCGCGTCCACGTAGCTCGTGTGATTGAACAGGCCCAGCTGCGCGCCGGACCCGCTGGGCTGACATGCTGCCGCCTGGCTGGCCGGCTGCCAGGCGCCCTTGTATGGTCCTGATCCTGCTCTGTATGGTCCTCATCCTTGGCAAGGGACCAGGGTGCTTAGTGATATCTGTATGCAGGCCCTCTACAATCCCACTCTGTCGGCTATATCATTGCTAACACTGCAAGTGCCCGCTGTGCACCGCAGCCTGCTCGCTGCTCGTCCGCCGGCGCGCGTGCGCGTGGCGCCAAGCAGTCCAAGCATGCATCAGGCACAAAGCTGCACCACCCAGCATATCCATACTCTGCAACTGAGTGCGCGCTGCAAAACGCACCGCTCCCACAGCGCGGCCCTTCTCCACGTTCTCCCAGCCCGTCACCCGCACGCGGCAGCCGATGGCCAGCAGCACCGCGCCCGTGCACTTGCTCCCCAGCACCACGAGCCGCCGGCGCCAGGGAGGGAAGGGGATATCGAGCGGCCTGGTCCCCGGGCAGCCGCTCTGCGTGCTGGCCGCCTTGCTCTCACTTTGAACATCACGGGCTTGGCAAGCGCTACACTGTGGGAGGCTGCATTTAAGACGGTGAGTGACAGCAGGTTGCAGAGCACTGCAGAGGCAGAGACAAAGCGCGGCTGACACAGAGAAGCAGCAGTGCGTGGGGATCACCAGCCATAGGCGGCTGTGAAGCTAAGGCCGGCCACCACTACAAGCAGCAGCAGAGCGATCAGGCACCGCAGGATAGCCACTGGCGCCATGATGACCATTTTCACAGCCTCCCTGCAGTACAGCGCGTGCCAGTCCACGTTACACCCTGCTACAAGCGGTGTACGTGCGAGCTTGGGCATGCACGCAGGCGCAAGCAGTAACAAGTTCAATAGACGGTGAGTGCCGCACCCGGTGGTGAACGGGGTCTGTAGCTCCAAGAAGGGCGACTTGTTTGTGTCATAGCGCCTCCAACGCTGCTCCCTGCTCTCCTCCTTGCTCATCACTCCGTCTGTGGCTTCCACCATAGCACCACGCAGGCTTTGCCTGTTCTCTTGGGAATCCTCAGCGAGCGAGTGCCTGACACATATGCCTGCGTCAAAGTGCAGAATGTCGCATGCATGCACTGTGCATTGCTGCAACTACACACTGGTGAAGGGCCACAAGCAGACCTCAAGGCCGCTGGAACGCGCAGCAGTCAGCCACGCGTAGTGCGCCGAGGAACTCATCGCTGCATGTTGCCCAGGCCTGGCCCTTGCGCTAGGGCCTCTGGAGTCTGAACCAGGGAGTCAGCTGAGTCATATCGCCCGCCTTAGCTGCACTGCCATATACATACGCTATATTTACATATACGCTGTTCGGGGTCGGTGTGTGGTCAAAGAGACTGCTTGTAGGCAAACAAAGCTTGTGAACACACGACGGTGATAGCGTGGACAGTTAGAGAACTCACCCATGCTGGCAGCTCTGCGCAGACCGTGCGCGGTAAAAGCGGCAGGAGAATTGGCCAGGTGCCCCTGTAGAACGTCTACCTTCTGCTCGTGCATCTAGTACTATTGTATGCGGGGCACAGACGCTCGCAGCCAATCAGAGTGTGGTGCAGGCTGCAGGGCTGCAAGGCGGGCGCTGCCAGTGCGCGCACTCGGTGCATGGCAAGCAAGACCGATGCGCCGCCGCCCCGCGCCGCAGCGCTTGTCATTGGTACCGAAATACTGAATGGCTCTGTTGTCGACACAAACACGCTGTGGCTGGCTAAGCTGCTGTACAGGTACAGGCTCACACTGAGCTGAGTACCATGTGTTGCGAGCCAACCTGTTTGGCCGCTCGGTCTGTGATGCTCAGCTGCTGGCAGAACAGCATGCAAATGAGCAGCTTTTCCCACTGGAACAACACTGTGCTGTGAGCAAGAGTACAGTGTTCAGGCCCTGTCTGCAACGACCCTTGGGAGCGCTGTCGACCGTGGCTGGTCCCACACCTGCCCGGCAGCCGCGGCGTGGACCTGGTGCGCGTCGAGGTCATCGGCGACGACACCGAGGACATCGCCGCGACGGCGCTGCGCCTGCGCGGCCTGGTCGGCGACAGCGGCGCCGTGGTCACGAGCGGCGGGATCGGCGCCACGCACGACGACGTAACGTACGAGGCGCTGGCTGCCGCGCACGGTGCGCCGCCACAGCGTTAGGGTTGGTTAGGGTTACGCCACAGCGCGCTGCCTCGAGGCCGAGCAGCTGGCCGCGGCTGGCAGTGTCCATGCAGGCATGCGCGCTCCGCCGCCTGCAGTCACACGCCGCGCGGTCTGCTCACGGTCTGCTCATCCCCTGCCACGGCTGTAGGGCCTGCCGGGGCGCGCGCGCATCGCCGCCTCGTCTCAGACCATGCTCGTGGCCCCCAGCATGCAGTGAGTGGCCGCGTGTGCGGGCCCGGGCGCGGCGCGCAGCAAGTCGCGTGCAGGCGTGGGTGCTGAGCGCGTGTGCAGGCATGCCTCGCGCGCTGCCTCGAGGCCGAGCAGCTGGCCGCGGCTGGCAGGGTCCCGTGCAGGCATGCGTTCTCCGCCGCCTGCAGTCACACGCCGCGCGCTCTGCTCACGTCCTACCATGGGTGTGGGGCCTGCCATCGAGCGCGAGCATCGCCGCCTCGTCTCAGACCATGCTCGTGGCCCCCAGCATGTAGTGAGTAGCCGCGTGTGCAGGCCCGATTGCGGCATGCGCGCGAGTAGCGTGAAGGCGTGGGTGCTGAGCGCGCGCGCAGGCGTGCCGCTGGAGCTGCACCAGCCGACCGTGGAGCGCATGCGCGCGCACTACGACGCGCGCGGCATGGAGCTGAACGCGGCGCGCCTGCGCATGGCCACGCTGCCGGCCACCGCCGAGGTGGGAGCTCCTCCGGGCCCGCGCGTGCCGTGGACATTCCTGAGCCGCTGCTCTCTGGTTGCTCTGCGCTGCGACGTGCGGATCCCGCTCTGTGGTCAGGGACGCATACCCGCGCTGAAGCGCGCGCTGCAACACTGGTAGCCACGCGTTAGGGTAGCCATGTTCAATCTTATCCTAAACCTAATCCTACCCTACCCTATGCTGCGCAATGCATGCCGCGCAGGTGCTGGAGGTTCCGGGCACGTGGGTGCCGCTGGTGAACCTGCGCGGCATCTACGTGCTGCCCGGCATCCCGCGCCTGTTCCGCTCCATGCTGGAGGCGCACGCGGCGCGCTTCTCCGGGCCCGCTCACTGCCAGGCGGAGCTGCTCACCAACATGGGCGAGGGCGACCTGGCAGGCCGGCCCCGCTGCGGCCCGCCCCCAGCACATAGAGCCGGGCGCTGGCAGGTGCAAGAGTGGGCTCCATGACAGCTGCCTGCAAAAGTTCAGTGCACTTGGGCGCACACCGACATAGATGGACGCGGCCTGGTTGGCTATGGCCCCGCCGGCCCTTCTGAAGTAGCACTTTCCATATGGCATCGGTCTGTGCGAGCCTTTACCAGTCCACATCCAGTGTTACCTATATGACAAGGTGTTAGTGGCCAGGGTGTGAGTTGCCTGCTTTCACACCTGTGCCAGATGGTGCACCCTGCTGATGGTATGCATGGGTGCGTGTGCAGACCCGCTGCGAAAGATTGCTCAGGAGCACCCTGCGGTCACCATCGGGAGCTACCCAGCAGATGACGCACTCCCCGCCGCCGACCGCCCTAGGCATAAGGTGCGCAGTGCACAAGCATGTTAAACAAAGCCTGCTGTGTTGCACGATGCTTGAGGGCAAGTGGCGTAATAATTGACTATAAGCTTAGCATGCATGGCGAGCACTTGCATTGGTGATGTGTGCAAGCTCAGACCCTGCCGAGCCCCTGGTGTTGCGGCAGCGGCAGGCCTACCATTGGGCCTGTGCTTGCTGACGCGCAGGTGCGCCTGGCGTTGACGGGGCGGGACAGCGCTGCGCTTGCGGCCGCGGTGGCCGCAGTGCAGGAGCAGATCCCCACGTTTCAGTAGGAGCTGGTCTTAGGTCCTGCGAGTCCAGCCGCTCTGACCTGGTCTGAGCTCCCGGATTGTATTTGCCGCGCTCTGTGGTCAATCCAGCGCCGTGCTGTGCTTGGGCCAGTGCATTTGCTACGCCCTGTCGGAGGAGGCATGTCAAACTCGCTAAAGATACTGCCAGCTGCATCAGTCGTGAGGCGTGCATGCGCTCTGTGTGCGCATCTGCGCATCACAGTGAGGCCTAAATGTAATTTCATGCAAGCTCCTGCGGGGCATGCCCTTTTAATGCCGCGCTCAGGAGATCACCCCCTCAGGGTCTACGCATGTTTTGGTAATGGACGTCATTGCTAAACTGCACTTGTGCTCACACTGTAAACCTTAATTGCTAGGTACATATACAGTACTTTGCGACTTGCAGACACAACACTCACAAATATCCCTCCATGGGGCTTTCACACTAACTTTACCAAAAATATCTATTACCAAGGAGCACATCATCCTAATGAGGTCTGGCGCGTTCACATCACGAAGCACCGCTGCTTCGCAGCAGTGCCCGCATCTCCTACATGGCACGGCGTAACCGCCATGCCACAAAAAAAACGCCACCGCTGTCACTGTCTCCGCTGTGCACGGCGCGCCAGCTCACCAGCGCGCCCACGCCCTGCAGAGCTGCAGCCGCTACAGCCACAGGTGTTGCTTGCATTCTCTTCACCTTGCCCTCGCCGCGCGCGCGCGCTCACGCCACCGTCCAGCGCTGCTCCACGGCCGCGTCGGTGCGCCGCAGCTCGTACGCGGCGGCGCAGCCGGACTGCCGCAGGAACGCCTCCACCGCCAGCGCGTCGTACGCGTTGGGCATCGCGCGCCGGCTGGCCAGCGCGCCCATGCCTGATCAGGCGCGGAGCAAAGCAATGGCTTCAGTCAATGCAAATCCTAAGAGCTGCGCTCGGCACTGCCCCAACGTCCAGAAAGGCATGATGCGCCTAGAGGCGCACTTTGGCAGCTTTCCCCCGCGAGAGTGCTTGCAGTGCAGCATGGTGCGTGCCAGCAGAGAGTCAGCGCGTTGTGAGCCTGAGAAGCGCGCATCTCGTGAAGAGCTTGAGCTCCAGCCAGGGCGGACTCTGCCTCCGCAGGCATGCCACCGGTCGCTGCTCGACCAGTGGCATGCAGGGATGCAGCGCCGAGGAGGCGCGGGGCGGCGGCCTGCGCAGCGCACCCCACAGCGTGGCGGGCCCCTCCAGCCGCACGGAGAAGCTGCCGGCCGAGGGGCAGGCGCCGTGGCGCTCCACGCTCGCGCACGAGCGCGCGGGCGCCACGTCGCTGACGCGCGCGTCCAGCGCATACCCTGCGCCGCGCGGCCTGGCCTCGTCCCTGTCGGAGTTTTCAGGCCGGCGCGGCGCCCCCACGGTGCACACGCTCGCCAACGCCGCCGTCACCCAGTGCGGCATCGCACGCGAAGAGTGTACGACCAGGGGCAGCTGCTGGGTTCCCTGTGTTCGCAGCAAGCGGCCGCAGTGGGCAGGCGCGCGCGGCCTGCTGCAGACTGGCCTGCAGGGGACAGAGCCCCAGGCGCCGCACCGTGCGACGCAAAGATGCGCAGCAGGCTCTGCACGCCGGCTGCCAGGTCGGCGATGGGCGCGCTGCCGGGCAGCGGCGCCGGCGCGCCGAACTGCTCGCCGCGGAAGCCGTGCACGAGGCCGGCCAGGATGCGGTCGCCGGCGGCGCGCCGCAGGCGCGCGGGCAGCGCCGCGTCGGCGCCGGGCTCCGCCGGCCGCACGACCGTGCGGTGCTGCCCGTCGCACTCCTCGCAGAACTCCTGGCGCCGCGCGCAGGCGCCC
>JAABUH010005301.1_pt1 | contig 10189 bp, 20 predicted proteins | sample 5559121 | NCBI WGS metagenome assembly JAABUH01 (sample SAMN10711871, study PRJNA513364) | rock metagenome | isolation source: Antarctica rocks | place: Antarctica: Victoria Land, Battleship Promontory nord | collected 2015-12-28 | reverse complement strand
ACCATGAACGCCGCTTGGCACCTAGGAACAAGTGAGTCTCTGAGCGGAACCGGCCTGCGTGGCCACGAATGAACACATGGAACTTCAGGGCGCCTCCATCCATGGTGCTGCACTGCAACTTGCAGGCGGGTCCGTCTGTAAGCCAAGACCTGTCCAAGCTACAAGCTCCAGTCTCCCCACGCTCTCTCAATGGTAACACCAGCGCTGTTGAAATGCTCTCCTGGAAAGCCTGAACTCACGGCCTTCGGCCATCAGGCAAGCAGCCTCCTACCTACTTCACACATGTGCCAGCCTGCAACAGCCTGCCCCGTTTGGTGCATCCTCAGCACGCTGTCGCTGCACGGCCACTCCAGACACGCCTGCGAGACATGCAGCAGCGCCTGCGCAGCGGGTGCGCCGCATGCCGGACACACTCTGCGCTATGTATGCCACTCAAACCTGCGCAAACCAGCCCGCTGCACCCGAAGCTGACCACCAAGGGGGCTAGGCCAGGACCTCGCGCGTGTAGCGGTACGCGGGGCTCCACGCGGGCTGGCACAGGTCAATGGGGAGCTTGTCCTGGCGGTTGCGCAGCGTGCGGTCCGCGCCGGCCGCCAGCAGCGCGGCCACGATCTCCACGTGCCCGCGCATCGCCGCCCAGTGCAGCGCCGTGTTGTCGCCCTGCGGCCCGCGGCTCGCTGAGCATGCCCAGCACTGCTGCTCTGCGCACACGCACACGGCAGCCCTATGCACCAAATTGAAATATGTATTGGGCATGTGTCTGCTCAAAACACCTTTCCGTACATGCGCATGAGGACGCAACAGACAACAACCAATATGACGTAATTACAACATGCCGCTGTGGAGAACGCCTGCGCTGCGTGCATGCGCCTTTTCACGGAGCGCATGGGCACATCGGCTGGCGGGCGGGAGGGCGCGCCAGGTCGAGCGAGTTGACGTCCGCGCCGCGCGCCATGAGCAGCTTGACGGCCTGCAGGTGGCCGTTGTGCGCGCAGCGGATGAGGGGCGTCTCCTTCATCTGGCGCGCACCAGCGCAGCCCTCGCAGCCAGTCCCAATTTTGGCAGATGCGCCATGTCTCTCGCCAGGGTCATGCATGCCTGGCCTGAGAGGCAGGCTCCCGTGCAAAGAAGCATGCACCAGTGCCGCAGAAGGCAATCACCATTCTTCCATGCAGGCAGGTGCACACACCATGCCGATTGCAAACATTCTCAGACAAACACGCTGGGGGGTGGCTGGCAGCGCGCTGCACCACGTTGCGCTGCTCGATGTCGGCGCCCTCCTCCATCAGAAACTCCATGCAATTCAGATGACCTGGGCGGCAGCATTGTCCAGTCAATGGGATTGGGCTGTGTGCTAAGAAGGCGGTCGACCTCACCCTCTGCTCCTGTCGGTGTGGTGTGTGTGTGCTCACTCAGCAAGGTACTTTTTGCCTGCACAGCCCAGTCACAGGTAGATTTAGATGCAGCAGGTCCTGGTCGGCGCCCCGCAGAGAGTGTGAGGGCGTGACACTGCGCAGTGCACCCATTACAGGGCTAGGCAGGCATGGGCGCACCATTGCCGGCTGCCAGCAGGAGCGGGGGGTCCCCGCAGTGGTCGGACTCGTTCAGCGGCGCGCCCTGCAGGTTGAGCAACACGGCTATTCTGCACAATCCGGCAAACTGTGCTTGGCTTACTGCACACGCACTGACACGCTGACACTGTGGGAGCCAAAGTGCGTGTGTGCTGACCCGCTGATACTACGACTTTGGCTCTCAAGCCCAGGGGCGGCACTGCTTCACCGCACCTCTTCAATGTGCTCCTTCACCCAGTCCAGGTACCCGTCCACGCAGTCCCGCCAGATGTTGGACTTCTCTGGGATGAAGTTGCCGTTCTGCGCACGCACGCGCCCGGGTCAGCTTGCGCCCCTCGCCTCTGCTTTGCGCTCGTACCATCCCTGAGTGAGCGCACAATAAGATCAAATGGCATCCTGGGTAGGCCTGGAGGGAGCTTCGAGGAAAGCTGGGATCAGGACGTCCAGAGCGCCGCAGGAGAGTAACGCAGCCAGACATGAAAGAGAAGAAGCATAGGGTGCTTGGAGGGCTTTAGCAGGCGCTGGAGCCTCACCTCATTGAGTAAAAGGCTTACAAAACCAATTGTGTGGAGTCTTGAGATTAAGGCCTACCTGAGACATAGTTGTGCGCAATTGGACATTGAAGACTAGCAAGTAGCGGGTGCAGCTGCAGTGCGCAGGCGCGTAGTCGCCACCAACGCGTGCTCAGGCGAGGAGTGGCGCTACAAGCGCTCCAAAGCGGAGAATTGCCGCGCGGCTCCCGCGCCGCGGCGGGCTGTGCGTGCGTGCGCACATAGGATGGCGCACCGCCGGCAGAGCGGCCAGCTGAGCCTGTGGGACCGCGTAATAGCTGCCAGCGGAGCGTCTGTGGTCTCGGCCTTGGTTGTCAACCCGCTGGACGTGGTGAAAGTGAGCGGCACACGCGTGGCGCACTTTGCAGTCGCTTGCGGTGTCATGTGTTGTTGCTTCCACCTTGGACACTGTTGCTGATCAGTACGCCACCGTGCGGCTGATTTTGGCCTGTTTGGGACCGCTCTGCTAGAGCCGCGTGTCTGCGGATGCGCATAGCCCACGTGGTATGCTGCCGGGAACTGAGGAGGTTGCTGCGCTCGCAGACGCGCATGCAAGCGCAGTCTGCCGCAGTGAGCTACCGGCCAGTGGCGAGCAACGCGCTGCTGGAGTGCGCCCCCATGTTCGTACCCTCCCTGTATATTGTTGAGGCTTTTTGACAAGTGCTTGGCGCCTTGAGTTTGCTCTTGAGCACACGCGCGTGTAGGCTAAGCTTGACAGTAGTTAAGCATATGCAAGACGCTGCCCAGGCTGCCTTCGCTCCTGGCAACACACCCGCAAGAGAGTCTGGCACAAGGCAGCCTGACGCAACGGCTCTCTCGGGATCGCCAGGAAGTTTGCGATCGCGGGGTGCGCGCCGGCGTGCCGCAACGCCGGCGGCGGCGCGGGCGTCCCGCCGCTGTGCGTGGCGGGCCCGCACTGCTCCATATATGAGTCCACCGTCGACGCGCTTCGGAAAATCGTGCGCCGGGAGGGCGCATGGGCGCTGTGGCGCGGCACGGACGTCGCCCTGCTGATGGCCGTGCCCATGGTGCGCTGCCCGCGTGCTTTCACGGCTCGGCGCTCGTGCTGTCGGTCGACTCGCGACCAGGGTCTATTTTCGTCAGGCCTGGCCGTCGCTGCGGTGGCGACTCAGGCTGCAGCAAAGCAGGCAGCATGTTATGCCCTGCATCTGAGAGCAGTGGCAGAGCGCTGTGTGGCTGGGTGCCATGCCCTGAGCACCAGGGCGACCTCTCGGTCCCTCGAGCCTGCTTGGGCCGCCCTTTGCGTGTAGCGCAAGGGAGCGTTTTGGCACAATGCGCGCGGAGGTTGGCTGCCACCGGTTCTGCCTCAGCTGACACAGCCCCTACTTTCACAGCGGGGCTGTGCGCATATATGCCCACCTCCCTTGCATAAGGCTTGTGCCTGCAAGACGCCTTCATTCGCTGTGCAACGCGTCAGAGGCACCTGCCTGCAGCTGAGTGCGCCGCGCGCGCGCAGGTGGGCGTGTACCTGCCGCTGTACGACCTCATGGCGGAGCGCTGGGCGCCCGCGTGGTGGGCGCCGCTGGCGGCCGGCTCCGCCGCGCGCACAGTAGCCGTGCTCTCCACGTCGCCGCTGGAGCTCGTGCGGACGCGCATGCAGGCGCGCGCGCATGCCCAGCCTGCTGCTCATGATGTGGAACATGTGTGTTGCCGTGTCTCATTAATGTCAAGGCTACCACATTTAGCGAGGCAGGTGAAAGAAAGTCTGCAGTGCTGCGCAACGTGTACACTGGAGCATTCATTGATCTAGCAGTAGTAAAGATGCGGGCGACCTGCAGGCGATCTTGCATCATGGCGAAGCCGGGTCGGCGCGGGGCGGGCGGGGCAGCAGCGCGCCCGTCGGCCTGTGGGCGCATCTGCCCGCCGCGGCAACCCGCGGTGTGGTAGGCCGCGTGCGCTCGCTGTGGACGGGCGTCGGTGCGGCGCTCCCTCAGCTCTGTGGTTGTGGCATCTAGTACAGATTCATCAGAGTGATGGCAGTGCTCGTGATGGATTCAGCTGTGCGAGAACCTGCCAAGTGTTGCAAGTAGCTGGCTGCAGGTGCCTTGCTGCAGGAAGTGCAGCGCGGTCACGTACGTATGTGCGTAGCATGCAGCAGAGAGTGAATCTCACGACAGACATGATGTGCAGCTGATGACTCGCCGCTGCAGGGCTTTGCATGATGGGCTGCACCAGCTGATGCGCTCTCGCATCCATGCCAGCAGAAGCCCCGAACCAAGCCAAACAGCGTATGTACTGACTCAGGCATGAGCGGCACCGCTTGGCTGGGCGGCAGGCGCGACCATGGCGCGCGACGTGCCGTTCTCTGCCATCTACTGGGGCAGCCTGGAGCCCATCCGCCGCGCGCTCCTGCCCCGGGACACACCTGCGTCGTCTCTCCAGGTGCGCGCGCTGCTGCGGCCGCCGCCGCCCTGGTCTGCTGCGCAAGTGGGCAGGGCGTGCCGGCTGTTGCTCTTGTTCTTGTTGTGCAGATGTCATGGCTGACACCATGTGCTTGTGTGGTGAGCCCCGCTGGAGCAGTACGCGTTCGTAAAAGGCCTGTTCGCTTGCCGACTGCAGCTCAATTGTGGGCCAGGGTCGTGGTATGCACATAAGAGCGCAAGATGACCGGCGTGCTGACAAGAGTTTAGGAGTGCTGGCCCATGCAAGACAAGGTGCGCAAAGCTCTGCCGCGACGGCCAGCGTTGCTGAGGCGCGCCGGCGCCGCGCAGGTGCTGGGCGCCAACTTTGCGGCGGGCAGCCTGGGCGGCGCGCTGGCGGCCGCGGTGACCACGCCGCTGGACGTCGTCAAGACGCGCACGCAGCTCGGCGACGGCGCGCGGCACATGGTGCGCCGCGTGCCCATGTCCATGCTCTTGACCGTGACATGTCATGTCTCGTCCCTGTGCGCGGCAGGTGGTGCATACTGGGGACGCGGTCCTGCCTGGCGACACGCTGCTAGATGTGTCTCTCTTTCAGGTCCTGGCATCCTCCTGTGTGCAGGAAAGTCAGCTGACCCTGCTTGCGCACACCCTGACGTTATAGCACCGCGCGCGTGCGCACAGCCCGTGCTGGGAACGCTGCGCGAGGTTGCGGCGGAGGGCGGCGTGCGCGCGCTATTCGTGGGCGTCGGCCCGCGCGCGGTGCGTGCCGCGCCCGCCTGCGCGATCGTGCTGGCCGCCTACGAGGTCATCAAGGCGGCGCGCAGCGGCGGCGGCGCCCTGGACACCGCGTGAGCGGCGCGTGCTGGGACGCTGCAGCCAGCTGGGAGTGCGCCGGCCGGCTGGCCCGTAGTTAGTGCGGTCGCCACAGCAGGAGTGCCAGCGGCGGGAGCTTCAACGCAATGAATTTCTTGAGCGCGGATAGCAGGGCAGTGCCAAAGCCCAGCGCAAGCCAGCTGTGCATGCTTGTGCAAGCAGGCTGGCTGGAATAGATCATCATTTATCAGAAAGGCGGGCAACATCTGTAAGGCGCTGGGGCTGCACTTAGCCTGTTCATGTCGCTCGCAAGGGCGTATGTAGCGCTGCGCGCCCTTTTGTGGGCCGCCTTTTGGGAGGGTTTGGACCCGGGTCATAGTCCTACTGATGTAGAATGTGTGCGCAAGACTGGTCGGCAGCATGCGGGTGCATGCAACGTGAAGCGCAGCGCAGGCGACTGTAGTGCAGCTCAGCAGCCTGCACTTGTTGTGTAGAGGTGTGCGCAGGGCAGAGAGGTTGTCCACCGTTTACACCTGCATGCCACAGTGGTGCTTCCTGTACCATGCGCCGTGTGGTGTGCAAGATGCGAGCATGGGCTTTGCTGCCGAGGGAGTGTAGAGACGTATGTGAGCCACAAGCATAGACAGTAGTAATGAGGCAGTGCACCAGCGTCTGCACTGCATCCCTCGTACCTGCCGCATTAAATGTCCGCATGGGACGGTGTGAGGAAATATTCAGGTGAGTCTGGACAGGTTCGGACTCGTCACTATAAGCACTGTCTGTGAAGCATGCGAGTCAGTGTTCAACTGTGGATACCGCATCACTGACGTTGCATCTGTCCTGGACACAACTTAATCCAGACCCTTAGTTGGATGTTACTGTATATGATAGCTTTTCAAACGCATGATATCAGACTCTTGACAGATTCCTGATATCTGCACTTAGCAACTGCAGGGAGATGATAGTGGGCAGCACATGCGTAACAAAAGAGCAGGTGCTCAGCGCAGCAGCGACTGCATGAAGTTGGCGAGACTGTCCGCAGCCGGCATGAGCTGGAAGCCTGCCGCACAAAACATACTTTACGCTCTCACTTGAGTGCCAACGCGAGGTGTGCACTGATGTGGGTCTGAACAGCAACCAGCAATCACTGTGCGGCACGGAAATAGCGCATGACATCGGTTTAGCTTGCGGCTGTCAAGGGTACCTCGCTGTGTCCACTAGCTGCGCAGCCTGCGGTGCCTGCGCCAGTCCGGCCCACCAGCGGGGAGGCCGCCGCACCGACGCGCAGCAAGACTCGTCCCCCGGGGTCCAGCAGGTACTGCCGCCGCTTGCTGCCCTCGTCCGTGATTGGCAGGTATTGCCAGGGCTCCCTGCAATCGGGCGCCTGCGCGGCGCCGCCAGCGCCGTCCGGCCGCGCGGCACCGGCAGCGCTGCCCTCCGCATCCCACGCTCCCCCAGCGCGGGCGCTTTCGGCGGTGCACGGCTCGCCCTGCGCAAAGCGCGCCTCTGCAGCGCTGCCTGCCGCAGACCCCGCGCATGCGCCAGCGGCTGCGGCCGCGCGCGCCCGGCCTGCCGCCGCCGCAGGGCCCGCCCCGCCACCGTCCTTGCAGGCGTCCTGCCAGGGCTGGGCTGGCAGGGCCGGGAGGCGCTCGAGCCTCGCCTCCTCATCGCAGGCTTCGCCTATGCCTGCGCGCGCACGCGCGGCTGCAGTGCTCACGACAGCAGGCTGACATGCAGCTGCGCAGATGGTGACGCTATTTACAGCCTGTTTCCACATCACGCCCGTATATAACAGTTTTCAAGGCGCATACACATGTGGACCTTACAGACAGGCCAACATTCAGCGCCCTGCTGAGTCAAGGCGACAGGGATACTCAGGCTGCCAAACATACCTGCTAGCCACCCGCTGTACCCCAAAGCAGCGCCTCCTTTCAGCTATCACCAGCGCATGAGCGCACAATCTGCGCTTGCGGCAGGGGCACGTACACAGCAGGCGGCCGTGGAACGCGAATGGCGTGCCCCGCGTGGCCAGCATGTCCTCGCGCAGCTGCCCATTGCGGAACCGGAACAGCTCCCAGGCCTGCAGACGGGGCTCCGTGAGGCTGGCCTGATCGTGACACGCACACTGGGTACGCAGGTGACCAACCTTAAGGGGGTGGCCAAAACAGCCTCATGTTTGTAACCGGGCCTGCTCCGGCATGTGTCGACCAGGCGCAAGCGCTTGCGCCTGACTGAACAGGCGGCTGAACAAGGCCCAGACTCTGAGAGCACCGTGTCAGGGAAGGGCTGAGCGCCGCGCCTGCCAGGGCAGCGGGCCGCTCAAGCGGCGCTCAGCGGCGGCCAGCTGCTTCGCGGTAGCACCCCGCGCAAAGCAGTCGTGTGGCTGCATGAAAGCGCTCAGCCTAAGCACGCTGCGCCTGCGCACCCAGGTGCTGAGCGTCACGACAGAGCCGTAGGCCAGCCAAGCCTGTCCAGCGGCGCGCCAGGACAAACCTTATCAGCCAGCGTGCCTGCATCCGCTGCATGTAGTACACGTACGCCTCGCCGAGCTCACTGCCCGGCTGCAAGCCTCCAGCGCTGTGCCGTGGCAGCGGCCAGCCTTGCTGCGCGCAGGCCCACTCCCAGAAGCGGAGGCTGCTCACAGTCCTCCGCAGCGCGTAACTTGCCTGCGTGCCCGCAAAAGGCTTGCCGAACCTGTTGCCGTGTGGCCTGGTCGCAGCTATGCGCGCAGGTAGGCCTCAGAGTGCTCACCAGAGAAAGCCGGAACACATCCCCCGGGTTGCCGCGCGGGGCGGCGTGCAGCACCAGTGCAGCAAGGATCTGCTCCCACACACTGTCGGGCAGGCATGCGGCTAGGCTCTGAGTTGCATGGTCCTCATCCTGCATAGCGCCATGCAGCGCAAGGGGCGTGCGGCCCGTTTGCATTGTAGCGATCCCTGCACAGCACTACACAGCACTGCGCCGCAGAGCCCAGTCTGCGCGGACTCAGATGCACTTTATGAAGTAACACCTCCAACCCTATATGCCTCGAAGCCTCGCTTTGCTGGCTCCCCATCGCTCTGCCTCAGCTTTCGCCAGGCCTCGCGCTGTCCTATTAAGGCTTAATCATATGGCAGCCGCGCCTATGGTGCGTGCTGCCTGCGGCCAGCCCTCAGTGTCTGGCCGGCATAGCACCGCATGCGTACTCTCCCTGCCGAGTGACGCGCCGCGCCGCTGCCGCAACACGCGGCGGTGGACCTCACAGAAGCAAACGGCCAGCGAGCTGTGGCGCTGCTCTGCGCGCCGATGTGGCCAGAGAGCACGGGTGTGCATGGTGGCTGCTGCAGCCAGCAACGGCAGCGCCGCGGCCGGCAAGCGTGTACTAATGTGAGTCGGGGGCTCATATGGAGCCTTGTGTTTTTCTGTTCGGGCGTGCGTTCAAACTTGTGCCTCGCTCCTTGCTACCTATGGGCAGTGCAGCCCGCCCCTAGCGACTTTATGGCTTGTTGGCTGGTGAGTTGGCAGAATGAAAGCGAGCCAAGCACAGTATGCGTAGCACTGACCAAAAAGAAAGTAAGCCAAGCTCGATATGCGCAGCACTGACAGGCTGACGGAGTGTCTGTGTCTTGCCGCAGCCTCGGCGGCACGGGCCGCGTGGGGAGCTCCACCGCGGCGGTCCTGCTGCGCAGCGAGCCTGGGCTGGACGTGGCCCTGGCCAGCCGCAGCGAGGCCAGCTTCCGCAGCCTGGTGAAGAAGCGGCCGGAGCTGGCGGCGGCGCGCTTTGTGCGCTGCGACATCGACGACGACGCCGACCTGTCGGCTGCGCTGCAGGGCGTCGACCTGGTTGTGCACACGGCCGGGTACGGGTCCAGCGCTCCTGTCGCTTGCTGTGGGATCAGCCAAGACTGCACGGCACTGCTTGTGACCTCCTCAGCTCCCACGGCGGTCACCACAAATTGCTTTGCGGCCAGCTAGTGAGACTAGGAGCGGGCTCAGGACTGCTCTGTGTACGTCGGCACCCAGCTCCTGCTTGAGTGTGTGCAGGGCGATTCGTCTGCAGAGCAGAAAAGCTGCGCTACAATAGCAAGGGCCTTTGTGCTTGCGACTCTGCACGGCACACAGATTGTGAAGAATAGCAGGGCACTCGCATGAGGTCCTATGTGCGACAAGCGCGCAGCGCCGAAGGGCGCGCCAGCGGGGCACGGCCGCGCATGTGTCCCACCAGCGTGTAAAGCGCCTTTTGCACCCGCGCAGGCCCTTCCAGCGAAAGGAGCGCTGCGCGGTGCTGGAGGCCGCGCTGGCCGCACGCGTCGCATACATGGACGTGTGCGACGACGCCGACTACTCGCAGCGCGCGCGCGGCTACCACCAGCAGGCGGTCGACGCCGGCGTGCCCGCGATCACCACCGCCGGCATCTACCCGGGCATCTCCAACGTGCGCCGCGCAGCGCGACTGCGCCATGCAAGCGTGACTAGTTGTGGCTGTTCACATGGGTGTCGTGGCTGGCTGCTGGCAGTCCTTTGCTGACCGGGAGCGGTCATGCTGATGCTCATGCAGCAGCGCTGCAGACAACTCGCGATGCTCATGCGGTTGCTGCTAGAGAACCCCGGGATGTTGCTGCTGCTGTGCAAGCCGCGCGTGATGCGGAGGTTGTGACGCTGGGAGGGCGAGCAGGTCATGGCGGCGCACATGGTGTCCATCGCGCGGCGCGAGTACGCAAACGACTGGAGTTGGCGAAAGGGCTCCGGCGCGGCCGCCAGCGCTGCGGCGGACGGCTCGCAGGCCGCGGCGCGCACGGGGGCGCCGCGGGCGGGCGGCGAGGGCAGGGAGGCGTCCGAGGGCCAGGCAGGGCCTGCGCTCGGGGCGGCGCACCGCGGCGGCGAGCGCGCG
>JAABUH010005297.1_pt1 | contig 10194 bp, 9 predicted proteins | sample 5559121 | NCBI WGS metagenome assembly JAABUH01 (sample SAMN10711871, study PRJNA513364) | rock metagenome | isolation source: Antarctica rocks | place: Antarctica: Victoria Land, Battleship Promontory nord | collected 2015-12-28 | reverse complement strand
GAGGTTGGCAAGTAACGGAGCTGGTGCGTGGCGAGGCGGGTACAGGCCGCTGAACGGAGGCAGTGCGGGGCTGGGGGGCGGGGATAATCAGGTGCTATGGGGTCACCAGAGACCAGTACGGTGCGGCTGGCGCGGGAGTTCTGCGCGTACCTGCGGGTGGAGAAGGGGTCGAGGCCGGCGACGGTGGAGGCGTACCGCCGCGATCTGCTTCAGTTTGCGGAACACGTGGAGGGTCGGAACGGGGTGCTGCCGGGAGCAACGCAGGCCGATGTGAGCGGGTTTATGGAGGGTTTGCGGGGAAACGGGGTAGAGTCACGGACGATTGCGAAGAAGCTGAGCGCGCTGCGCGGGTTTTATCGCTGGCTGCTGCTGGACCGGCGGGTGGAGCATGATCCGACGGTAAATGTGGAGACGCCGGCGACGTGGAAGATTCTGCCAAAGAGCCTGGCCGAGGGCGACGTGGCGGAGATGCTGGGGCGGACGGGAGCGGCGGCGCGGGCGGCGGATGCGGACGGGCTGGCGCTACGGGACCACGCAATCCTGGAGCTGCTGTATGCGGGCGGGCTGCGGGTGGGAGAGATCTGCGCGCTGCGGGTTGAGGATTTGCACCTGGACCAGGCGCGGGCGCAGGTGAGGGGGAAGGGCGATAAGGAACGGATTGTGCCGATGGGGCGATCGGCGTGCGAGGCGTTGGAGCGATACCTGGAGAGGGGCCGGCCGGAGCTGGTGCGGGGGTTGGCGAGGCGGGTGGTGGGGATCGAGCGAATGCTGTTTTTGAGTGTGCGGGGGCGACCGTTGACGCGGCAGTGGGTGTGGGAGATGGTGCGGGCGACCAACGGAAGCGCGAGTCCGCACCGGCTGCGGCATAGCTGTGCGACGCACATGGTGGATCATGGGGCGGACCTCCGGAGCGTGCAGACGCTGCTGGGGCACGCGGATATTGCGACGACCCAGGTGTACACGCATGTGGCGCTGGGCAGGCTGAAGGCGGTTCACAAGGCGCATCATCCGCGGGGGCGGCGGAGGTTGGATACGGAGTAGGGGCGGAGATTGGGTGGCGGAGGTGTTTGCGGCGATTTGGGAGGCGAATGACTGAAGCTGGGAGTGAGTTCGAGAGGTTTGCGGAGCGGTTCCTGGCGATGCTGCGGAACGAGCGTGGGGCGTCCGAGCATACGGTGCGGGCCTATGGGCGGGAGGTGAGGAGTTTTGCCGCGTATCTGAAGGAGATGCTGGGGCAGGATGGCTCCGTAGCGGCGGTGGAGCACCTGCACATCCGGGGGTATATGGGGGTGCTGTATGAGCGTGGGCTGACGCAGGCGAGCGTGGCGCGGGCGCTGGCGGCGGTGCGGAGCTGGTTCAAGTGGATGGCCAAGGAGGGTGCGGTCGAGAAGAACGCCGCGCTGTTGGTGAGTACGCCGAAGCGACCGCTGCACCTGCCGCGCGTGCCGAGCATGGAGGAGTTGAATGGGGTGCTGAACTCGCTCGAGGGTGGGGTGAGGGGGGCTGAACCGCCGGACGGTGGATCTGGCGGTCTGCGATCCGGCCTATCGCGCGGGCCCCACCTATTGCGCGGTGAAGCTGCGCCATGCATGGGGCCCTCGGCATCGGGAGTGGAGGAGGCTCCGAGGGAGGAGAGTGCTGCGGTAGAGAAGCGGGTCGTTCCCCCTGGGCCAGCTCAGGGTCAGGAGGAGGCCGAGAGCGGACCAGGGAGGTCGGCGTGGCCGGAGCGGGACCGGGCGATCTTTGAGCTGCTGTATGGGTGCGGGATACGGAACTCGGAGCTGGTGGGGATCGACATGCGGAGCATGCGGTGGGCGGATGAGGTGATCCTAGTACGGGGGAAAGGCAAGAAGGAGAGGATGGTGCCGCTGGGGGATGAGGCCACGGCGGCGGTGCGGGCGTACCTGCCGGGGCGCGAGGCGAAGCTGGCGGCGGCGGGGAAGGGCGGAATGGTGGAGACGGGGCCGCTGCTGTTGAATCTGCGGTTGCGGGGCAGCTGCCGGCTGACGACGCGCAGCGTGGGGCGGATTGTGAAGACGATCGCGTTGAGCCGGGGGCTGGCGGCGGATGTGCATCCCCATACGCTGCGGCACGCGTTTGGGACGCACATGCTGGAGGAGGGTGCGGATCTGCGGGCGATCCAAGAGATGCTGGGCCATGAGCGGCTATCGACAACGCAGAGATACACGCAGATGACGGTGGGTCAGGTCCAGCGGGTGTACGACGAGACGCATCCGCGGGCCAGGTAGGGCACTGAAGCAAGCAGTGAAGGGACATGCCTGTGCTACTTACCCCGCAAGGAGTTGCCTACAGTGCTCACTTTGATTTCGACCGTATCGAATCAAATGTGAATTTTGTAGAAGAACTGGAGACTTATTGTTGGGTGAGCGCCGCAGTGGATTGGCCACGGACGTGCTCTCACCCGGGCCGGGCCCATATTCCAAGAAATAGAAAGATCTAGAGGCAACCTCATGAAGCTTAAGAATTTCGCTCGTCTCGTTACACCCTGTGCTGCTATCGTGCTGTTTGCTGTAGGCAACGCCCATGCTTCGACCATCGCCGGCTCGATCTACTGCGGTATTTCCTCCAACACGCCGACGCTTGCGAACCTTTCCTCGGTCGCGACCTCTGCCAATCACTGCGCCGACTTCAACGCCACCGAGATCAACTTCCAATCGCCTCCGGGAGCCTACACGCTGAATGGATTTCTGACCTCTGAGGGTGCGAGCACCGGCGCCTCTGCCTTTTTCAACGGTTTTACGGGCACCAGCAGCCTGAACAACACCCTGTTTGTGTTTACGGGAACGGCGTATTTCCAGAATGGCCAAACGTTTACGGTCGGACATGACGATGGAACGCGGATGTATGTCGGCGGCAACCTGGTTCTCGACCAGCCCGGTCCGACCAGCTTCGCGACCTCCACCTACACCTACACGGGCGTGACGGGTAACCAGAGCTTCGAGTTCCTCTATAGCGAAGTGGTTGGACTTCCGGCCGACTACGTGACCACTCTTGGTAGCGCGCCTTCGGTTCCGGAGCCGGGCACATTTTTACTTCTGGGCAGTGGACTGCTGGGCGCTGCTGGTGCAATTCGCCGCCGCATGACGGCCTAACCTCCAGTGCCACGAACGCGGATTCTGGAGTGTCGATTTTTGCAGCTCCAGATCCGTGAAGTGCAAGGGACAGGCCAGCCGGCAGAGGAGGACGCTTGAAGAGCGATCCAGCACCTTTGCCGGTTTCCTTTGCGCGCACCTATCTGTGCGAACCTATGTTGGTCTCGAATTTGTTCGACAATGGTCTCGTTTCGGGAGCAAGGACGAGGGTGTTTTCGCCGGAAAGGTACAAGCGGGCGCGGGCTGTCTGAGTGGTTTCGGGACATTTGGTCGCTGCGCTGCTCAGAATGACGGGTTTTCCCCGGATTTTGCCTCGCTAGTACCGGGAGACGCCTGGGTCGATCGACCGCGACCACTGGTCGATGCCACCGGCCAGCGATTGTGCCTGGTCGAAGCCCTGCTGCCGAAGCCACATGGCGACGTTGAGCGAGCGGGCGCCGTGATGGCAGAGGACGACCAGCGGTTGGTCGGGATCGAGCTCCTGGTGGGCTCGCGAGGGGACTTCGCCCATGGGCATGAAGATGGAGCCCGGGATGGCGGCAAGTTGCACCTCCCAGAGCTCGCGGACGTCGAGCAGCGGTGGGGGATGGGGCTGTTGGAGAGATTGGGAGAGGGCGTCGACGGAGATCTCTGGCGGAAGCATGCAGGAACAGGATAACGAATCCGCCGCGTAAAGGTCGTACACTAGAGAGTCTCTCTGCGCGGAACGGAATTGCGGCAGACTTGTTTGACTGAAGGGATGGACGTGGCTTTGGAGAAGGTGCTGATTGTTGAGGACGAGGTGCATGCCCGCACGGGGCTGACGGAGCTTGTCGAGAGCTGGGGGTATCGGGCGGAGGGTGCGGCCGATGGGCAAGAGGGCCTGGAGCGGGTGAAGCAGTGGTCGCCATCGATCGTGGTGACGGATCTGAAGATGCCGCGCATGGATGGGATGGAGCTGCTGAGCCGGCTGGGGGAGATGTCGAGGCGGATCGCGGTGGTGGTGTTGACGGCGCAGGGCTCGATCGAGAACGCGGTGGAAGCGATGCGAATGGGGGCGTTCGACTACCTGCCGAAGCCTGTGGATCCGACGCGGCTCAGAGCGATTCTGCAGAACGCAAGCCGGCAGATGTCGGTGACCGAAGAGCAGACGATGGAGGAGACGCGGAAGCAGGTGCGGGAGACGGGCGCGCTGGGTCCGCTAGTGGGGTCGTCGCCGCAGATGCGGGCGATTTACCAGCTGATTGAACGGGTGGCGCCCTCGAACGTGAGCGTTCTGGTGACGGGTGAGAGTGGGACGGGGAAGGAGTTGGTGGCGCGCAGCCTCCACGATTTGAGTTCACGGCGCAACAAGCCGTTTGTGGCGGTGAACTGCGCCGCGATTCCGGAGACGCTGATCGAGAGCGAGATCTTCGGTCATGAGCGGGGGGCGTTTACGGGGGCGGTGGAGCGTCGCGCCGGGTGTTTCGAGCTGGCGGAGGAAGGGACGCTGCTGCTGGATGAGATTGGCGAGATGCCGGCGGCGACGCAGGCGAAGCTGTTGCGGGTGCTGGAGGACCGGCGGCTGCGACGGCTGGGATCGAAGGCCGAGACGCCGGTGGATGTGCGGGTGATTGCGGCGACGAACAAGGATCCGGAGAGGGCGGTGGCGGAGGGTGAGCTGCGGGGCGATCTGTACTACCGGCTGAATGTATTCTCGATCCAGATGCCGCCGCTGCGAGATCATCTTGGGGATGTGGGAGCGATCGCCGAGCGGATGATCGCGGACATGAATCAGCGCCACAGCTGCGTGGTGACGGGGCTGGAGCCGGCGCTGCTGGAACGGTTGAAGTCGTACCGGTGGCCGGGAAATGTGCGGGAGTTGCGGAACACCATAGAGCGGGCGACGATTTTAGCCGGCAGCGGACGCCTCGGGGTGGAGCATCTGCCGCCGCACTTCGGTGAGCCGGGGTTTGCGCCGCCCTCGACCGGACGGCCGCGATCGATGGCGGTGGGCGGGGTGGTGATGAGCGATGTGGCGGCGGAGGCGGAGCGATTCCGGAAGGAGGAGAACACCGTTCGCGTGGAGGTGGGGACGACGGTGGATGAGGCGGAACGGCAGCTGATTTTGAAGACGCTGATCTCGACCCACAACAACAAGACGAGGGCGGCGGAGATTCTGGGGATCAGCTCGAAGACGCTGCAGAACAAGCTGAAGGAGTATCACCAGAACGCGGTGGCGAGCGGCACTGGGGACAGGTCGGCGAACGGGGCGGAGTAGATGCGGCTGAAGACGAAGCTGGTGTTGTCCGCGACTGCCCTGACGTTTGCGATTGTGCTTGTGATGTCGACGATCTTCGTGAGTGAGCTGCTGCGGCAGCGCATTGAGCAGACGACCTCGGCAACCGAGGTGCTGGCGCACCAGATTGTGCTGGTGACGCTGCAGGCGCTGGAGACGGGGCTGCGAGCGCATCCGCCAAAGGACCGGAGCGAGGACGCGTTGCGGGCGTCGGTGACGGCGGCCTTGCGCAGCAACGATGCCCTGCTGCATGTGATGAATGCCATCGTTCGCTACTCCCTGACGGTGCAGGACGTGAGCGTGACGGACACGGCGGGGGTGACGCTGGTGAGCACCGATCCGGACGCGATCGGGCAGAGGGCTCCGGTGCGGGCGGGGCTGGGGCGGGTGAAGGAGGGGAGCTTCTGGTCGCAGACGGCGGAGCTGTTCGGGAAACCTCGAGTGCTCGATCTTTCGGAGTCGATACAGAGGGATAAGAAGCCGTTCCTGGCGATACACCTGGGGGTGCGGTCGTCGTTTCTGCGGGCTTCGTATGAGCCGTGGCTGCGGACGGCGCTGGTGTTTGCGGTGATGGCGGCTCTGACGTCGATGGCCGCGGCGGCTCTGCTGGCGAATCTAGCGCTGGGCCCGATCGAGCAGATCAGCAAGCAGCTGGAGCATCTGGGGGTGGTGAAGGGCGCGGAGGAGGCGACCACGGAGGAGGAGCAGAAGACGAAGCGGGACGCGGTGGTGCGGGTGACGCGTTCGATCGACAGGCTGGGGGAGCAGATGCGGTCGACGGAGGCGGGATATACGGCCTTGCGGACGAATCTGAACAAGATGCTGGACACGCTGCGGGACGGTGTGTTGCTGTTCACCGAGGATGGGCGGGCGGCGATGGCGTCGGAGGCGGCGGCTTACTTTCTGGACAAGCCGGAGGATGAGCTGGTGGGCAGCGGTGTGAGGCAGGTGTTCGACGAGCATACGGCGCTGGGGGCGGCGGTGCTGCGGGCGTTCGAGGCTGGGCGGCAGGTGAGCGGGGAGAGTGTGCGGCTTGAGGATGGCCGCGAGGTCCAGTTCTCGCTCGACCGGATCCATGATGGGACGGGATCGGGTCTGGCGATGGGAACGCTAGTGACGCTGCGGGATGTAGAGTCGGCGGCGCAGCTGGAGCAGGAGCTGGAGGTTTCGCGGAGGCTGGCGGCGGTTGGACGTTTGACGGCTGGGGTGGGGCACGAGGTAAAGAACCCGATCAATGCGATGGTGGTGCACCTGGAGCTGCTGAAGAGCAAGCTGGCCGGTACGGACGGCCTGGCGATGAACGGGGCGCAGCGGCATGTCGAGATCCTGGCTGGAGAGATGCAGCGGCTGGACCGCGTGGTGGAGACGCTGGCGGACTTTTCGAGGCCGATGGAGCTGCACCTTGCGGACCGCGACCTGCGGGATGTGGTTGCGGCGGTGCTAGAGCTGACCGGCGCGGAGATGGAGGAGAACGGGGTGCGGGTGCTGATCGACGTTCCGGGGGAGCCGGTCGTCTCCAGGGTGGATGCGGAGCTGATGCAGCAGGCTCTGCTGAACCTGATGCTGAATGGGATGCAAGCCATGCCGAGTGGGGGAACGATGCGGATCTCGATGCGCCGGGAGCATCACTTCGCGGTCGTCCAGGTGGCGGATGCGGGAGAGGGAATTCCACAGGAGGTGCTCCCGCGTATCTTCGATCTGTACTTCACGACCAAGGCGAAGGGCAGCGGGATCGGGCTGGCGATGACGTACCGGATACTGCAGATGCATGGCGGGGCGATGGAGGTACGATCTTCGACGGACGGGGCATTGCGTGAACGTGGAACGACGTTCACGTTAAGGCTGCCGCTGGTTCCAACGGGTGGCGAGATGCGGAAGACGGGCGCCATGTCTGGAAGAGCCGGGCGGGGCCCAGGAGAGCGGGTTTGATGCGGCGCATGGGAGCATCACGAAGAGCGCGGGCGGGGGTGATGGCGGCCGCGATGGCGCTGGTCCTGAGTGGATGCGCGCTGCACCGCAACGTTCAGCCGTTTGTGCTTCCGCCGTTCACGCCGGTCGAGCTGGCGGAGGTCGCCGCCCCGGCCGATCCGCCGATGGTTGAGATGGATGAGGATGACGAGGAGGACCTGCCGCCGGTGCCGGTGGCGGAGGGGGCGAGCGTACCGAAGCGGCAGCGGCGAAGAGTGGTGAAGGCGGCGGTACCGAGCCCGCCTCCCGACGCACCGGTACAGGTGACGGCAGCGGCCCCGCCGACCGAGACCGCCAGCGTGATTGGGGAGTTTACGCCGGGCGGCGATCTGGATCCCAAGGCGCAGAAGGAGGCGGCAGATCTGATTGCGGCCAATGACAAGCGGCTGAGCGCGCTGCCCGCGGATGTGGCGCGAGGCCAGGCGGGGCTGGTCAGCAATGTGCGCAACTTCCAGAAGCAGGCTCAGGAGGCATTGCGGGCGGGCGATGCGGCGGGGGCGAAGACGCTGGCGACCAAGGGCAAACTGCTTTTGGACGATTTGGAGAAGGCCGCGGGGATGTAGGCGACCGACATATTGTGGAGGGTCTGGCTTTCGGAGATGCTGGGATGTAGCGAACAGAATCGCGATTTCGAACAAACCACAGGTTCCTTCGACTTCGCTCAGGACGGGTTCTTCGGCTACCCCTCACGCGGTATTGCTGCGAGAGCCTGCCCCCAGGATTACATGTTATTCAAAGGGCGCGGGGCTTGCGGGTTGGGTGCTGGAAACGGCTATTGTGGACTGCGGCGGGGCAGAAGCGGTAAGAGAGCGGATGCAGGCCCCGGGCCAGAGGTTTGACTCATAATCCCAGGGCACAGGCCGCAGCGCAGATCCGATGTGACGTTCAGATCGCGCCTATCTGTTGCAGGATGCCGAGCTGATCCGAGCTTCCCCAGCGCTCGACCATCATGGCGTCAGAGTTGAAGCGGGAGATCTGGAGGCCACGAGCGCGGATTCTGCGTCCGGTGGGGGGGACACCGAAGAAGTTGCCGCGATGGGTTCCTGTGATGGTGTAAGCGAAGGCGACGTTTTCGTCATCGGCGACCATCTGCTCCACATCGACGGCGAAGTCGGGAAAGGCTTCGATCATCTGTTTAAAGAGAGAGATGTAGCCCGCGGGGCCTTTGACCTGTCCGGGTGCGGGATCGTGGTCGATGCAGTCCGGGGCGACGAGCTGCTCCATGTCGGAGAGGTTATTGGTGTTAACGGCTTTTCCGAAGCGTTCCTGTGCGGCGATATTATCGGCTTTGCTCATGTTCGCTTAGATGCGGATGGGCCGGAGCGGATGGAGGACTGTCGCCGGCGGGAATGAAGATTCGGAAGACGGTTCCGTTGCGGGACCCTGCCCTGGCCGGGCAGCTGCGAACCCGCATGGAGCCGTTGTGGCGATGGACGATCTCCTGCGAGATCCAGAGACCGAGGCCGGTGCCGGTGATGCCTTTGGTGGAAAAGAACGGCTCGAAGATTCGCTTGAGGGTGGAGGGGTCCATCCCGACGCCGTTATCGGCGACCGTGACGGTGACGCCGGCACTTCCGGAGAGGGTGGCGGGGGCGGTGCGGAGGACGATGCGGCCGCCTTCGGGGAGGGCGTCCATGGCATTTCCGATGAGATTTGCGAGGACCTGGCGGATCTCGCCATCGTGCGCGAAAACGGCGGGGATGGGCCGGAGGTCGCGCACGATCTCGATCTGTGCCCGGCGGAGGCGCGCCTCGAAGATGGTGAGGACGGTATCGATCAGATCGTGGATATCGGCTACCGCAGGGCGGGTGGACCGCCGATAGAAGCGAAGGGTTTGCATCGTGATCTGGGCGACGCGGACGAGCTCTTTCTGGGCGAGGTCGAGATAGTTTCGGCCATCGGGCGTGAGGTCGGTCTGGGAGATGAGGTAGAGGCAGTTGGTGATGGCTTCGAGGGGGTTGTTGATTTCGTGCGCGATAGAGGCGGCGAAGCGACCGGCGACGGCGAGTTTTTCGGTGCGGCGCAAGGCCTCCTCACTCTGTTTCTGGAGGGTGAGATCGGCGACGAAGGCGGCGGTCTGGCGCAGGTGGGCGGGCTGCTCGGGATTGAGGATCGCGACTCCGAGGAGGACGTCGACGGTCTGCCCGGAGGTGGTGACACAAACGGCGTCGAAGGGCTCGGTGGTGAGGTGGTTGGGGTTGAGGTTGCTGACGGCGGGGCAGATGGCGCTGAGGAGGACATGGCCGGCGGTGATCTCTCCGGGGGCGTACCCGAGGAGCCGCTCGATAGCGACGTTAGCGTAGGAGATGCGGCCGGAGGCATCGCAGATGGTGAAGCCGAGCGGCATCGCTTCGACGAGGCGATGGAAGCGGGCTTCGCTGGCGCGGAGAGCCTGCTCGGCGACGAGTCGTTTGCGGCGGGCGGAGGCTTCCTTGAGTTCGCGTTCGAGGGCGGGGACGAGGCGGGCGAGGTTCTGCTTGGTGACGTAGTCATGGGCGCCGGCGCGCATGCTCTCGACGGCCATCTCCTCCGAGATGGCTCCGGAGAGCATGATGAAGGGGATATCGAAGGCCGTGGTGCGGAGGAGATGGAGGGCGGCGGGGCCGCTGAAGTGGGGGAGGTTGTAGTCGGCCAGGATGATGTCGGGAAGATCTTCGGCCTGGAGAGCGGAGGCCATCTCGCCGGCGGTTTCGACGCGGGTGATGGCGGGGGCGAAGCCGTTACGGCGGAGGTGGCGCTCGAGCAGGAACGCATCGTCGGGATTGTCTTCGACGAGGAGAACGCGGAGAGGTTGCGGATCTAGATCTTCGGCGGGCATTCGTTGAGCACCAGCCAGTACATTCCGAGCTGCCGGGT
>JAABUH010005294.1_pt1 | contig 10196 bp, 17 predicted proteins | sample 5559121 | NCBI WGS metagenome assembly JAABUH01 (sample SAMN10711871, study PRJNA513364) | rock metagenome | isolation source: Antarctica rocks | place: Antarctica: Victoria Land, Battleship Promontory nord | collected 2015-12-28 | reverse complement strand
CGGCCGAGCGCCGGGGGCGCACGATGTTGGGGTTGGCGTCCGACGGCGGCGGCGGCCCGCCGTCCCTGCATGGCAGCCGCTCAGTCTTGCCCCGTGTCCGCGGTCAGCACGGGAGCGCGCGTCCCGTGCTCGCACAGGCAGCTCTGGTTGGTGCCAAGCGAGAGGCCTGCAGCCCGCTGAGGCGCTGCCGGCCAACACGCCAAGCATACTTGATAAAGTCGGGCGGCGCTCAGGTCCATCACGCGGCTGCCCCTCGGGCGGGCGCTCACCCGGGCACCGGCTGCCCCTCGTAGTGCTGCGCCAGGCGGCCCAGGTGCGACCAGTCCTGTGCCCGCGGCCAGCACGCCCCGGTCAGGTCACAGCCGGCTCCCGCCGCCGCTGCTTGCGAGGGCCGACTCCTTCACCAGCAGCGCACCAGGCGCACAGGCGCGAGCAGAGCCAAGCGCAATCAAATCGAGTGCCGTCCTTTGCATTGCAGTGCGCGGAGCGTGAGCGCACAGCAGCCAGGCACCGCACGCGACGCAGCGCACCATGCCCTCGTGGCCGCCGCCGTAGCCGCCCTGACCGCCGTAGCCGCCCTGACCGCCGTAGCCGCCCTGACCGCCGTAGCCCGGGCCGCCCATGCCGCCGCCCATGCCGCCGCCCATGCCGCCGCCCATCATGCCGCCGCCCGTGCCGCCGCCCATGCCGCCGCCCATCATGCCGCCGCCCATGCCGCCCTGGCCTCGCGCGCAGACGCTTTCAATGGACGGCGCAGTGGACCAGGCGGACACGCTTCATCCGCGTGAGGATGCGCTGGCAGTGCCAAGTGCTGAAGCACGTGCAGAGCTGCAGGGCGCTGCGCATGCGCGCCCAGCACCGCAGGAATCTGGCAATGCATCCAGGTTTGGTGCCATATGGTGACCTGGCTGCTCACTGGCTGCACCTCGGGCGCTAGCATCCCGGGCGACACACTGTGAGCCAGAACAGACTAAACCAAACCTGCTCAGCTTGCACAGCTGTGTGGGAAGCACGCCATGCCCCTGGGCAGCTCGCCGCACGTGCACAGCTCCGGCGGCCGGCACGGCGGCAGGCGCCAGGTGCGCGGCTGGCGTGCGGCGCACCTCCATGGGCATGCCGCCATAGCCCTGCATCCGTGGCTCGCCGTAGCCCTGCTGGCCCATGCCCTGCTGGCCCATGTAGCCCTGCCGCGCAGGGCGCGCTGCGTTCAACGCCGCTCCAAGCGGGCCCCGCCTCTGGCGCTGGGGAGTGCTGAGCGCAACGTGCAGCTGCGCATGCATGCATGAACGCTTGGAGCATGACGCCGCTCCAGCGTCCTGTGTGCTTGCAGCGCGCCTGCTGGGGCCCGCCGCCGTAGCCCTGCATGCGCTGCTCGCCGTAGCCCTGCTGGCCCATGAAACCCTGCGCGCAGACCGCAGTCATGCGCCCACAGCACTACGGGGCTCGTTGCATGATGGGGACCTCGCAGTGACGCAGAAGGGCGCCGCACCTGCTGCGGCGGCCCGCCGTACCCGCCACCGCCGTATCCGGGCTGGCCTCCGTAGCCCTGCAGCTGCTGACATCAACACCCGTGCACATACAACGGGTGCCAGAGCAACTGCCAAGGCAAAGCTGGGGTTCTGCTGCTTCCCGGCGTGACAGGCACTGCGGAAGCTGTACACTGCGGGAACCGCACCTCCTGCGGGCGAGGGTAGCCGGCCGGCGCCCCGCCGCCCTGGCCCTGGCCCTGGCCCTGGCCCATGGCCTTCTCGGCCATCTTCTCTATGAACTGCCGCCCAAGAGGCGCAAAAGTCTGTCAGCACAAGCGCTCTCGCATGTCCCCGCTCCTCTGCAGTGCACGCCATATTGGCGTTCATCGACTTGACCACTCCACCCAGGAGCTGGTAAGCATTTGCATGGGCTGCAGTACAACTTCGCGCACTACTCAGTCTCCGTGACTGACGCACATCTTGCACACTGCGATCAATCTCCTAGCCCGTGCTCTGCCCCGCGGGCTTGCATTGCGGACGCTGTGGGCGCACATCCATTTTGGAGAGTAGCTGCGGCTCTGGATGTCAGCTGCTCGATGGATTGTAAGCGCAAGCTTCACCTGCACCGCAGCACACCATCACGTGAAGCAGTGCAACACCGCGTGAGATCAATCTGTATCAAAGTCGCCTGAGCAAGTCAGCACTGGTCTGCTGCAGGCAAACCACCGCAGTCTTTCAGGCGTGCCTGATGCTTTGCGATATCAGTCTGAACGGGCTCCGGAAGGTGACTCCTGCTCAAACAAACTTGTCTTTGGCTTGGGCAGTGCCGTGCATGGCGCGCGCCCGGATATGCCAACCTCGGTCTGCTTGTGTGATTGCTGCCCATCATTTCTTCCTTATGGAGAAAGGTTGGCAACTTGGCAATGCTGCCGAGCACTCATGACAGGGCCAGACTGCTGCAGCCAGCACGCGACGGCGCAGCGGCGCCTCGGCAAGCTCACCGCGCAGCTGAGCAGCAGCGCCAGTGCAGAGCCGCTGCCCAGCGGCTTTTCCACGTCTCCCTGCTCAGCACAAGGCGCTGCCAGCACCAGCTATGAGTCTGCAACTGCAGAGCCCTCCTCCTATGCCAGGCACGTCCTGGACGCCCCACTTCATTTTGCACTGCACTGACTCAGAGGCAGCCGTGCGGGCGGCCGACCATGTGCCCCGTCCCGCAGGATACACGGGGAGGTGTCGCGCGAGCCAGTGCGGTGGCGGCGGGTGGCCGCTGTGCAGCAGCAGGAGCTCCAGGACGTGCTCTATGACAAGGCGGTCGGGGAGGGCATCGTAAAAGTGGGTGCTTGACACAAGCGCTGCCTAGCTGCACCTCCAACACCTGTCAGCACCTGTCAGCCCACTGACCAGGACAGGGGTGCTGCCAAGCAGATAACCATAAATCGGCCGGAGAGGCGGAACGCCTTCACGCCGCAGACCGTGACCGAGCTCATGCGCTGCTTTGACGACGCGCGCAACGACCCCGCCGTAGGCGTCGTGGTCCTTACAGGTGCGCGCTAGGCGCGGCGCACGTCTCAGCTCCTGCGTGGACGGGCCGTCGACAGACGGGCTGCTGCTTCATACCCTGTTAGCCGCAGCAGGATGAGCGGCCTCATGTCCCTGAGCGCGCCTGCGCGGCGCCAGGCAGCGGGCCGCTGGCGTTCTGCAGCGGCGGCGACCAGGCGGTGCGGGGCGAGGGCGGCTACGTCGGCGAGGACCACATACCGCGCCTGAACGTGCTTGACCTGCAGGCGGGCCCCACGTCCTTGCCCCTGTGCCAAGCGGGCGTGCCTCTTAGTTGCATAAGTTCTTGAACCGGCTGTGCATGCTGTGCAGTGCGCTTCTGTCCGCATGCATGCATGGGCTGTGTGCATGTAGGTGATCTGAGCATTTGTGGGCGCGCATGCGGAGTCCTTTCCGTCATGGATGCGTGCCCGCGCCCAGCTTTACGTCATGAGTGCGTGTGCAATGGCATGCATGCAGGTGGCCATCAGACGATTGCCCAAGCCCGTCATTGCAGCAGTGGCGGGCTATGCGGTGGGCGGCGGAAACATCCTGCACATGATGTGCGACATCACGGTGCCAGCCCCTGCGTACTGAGCTCAGTGGGTCAGTGGGTCAGTATGGTTACATGGGCGCGCCTCAGGCTGCGGTGGGCAGCACTGACGGGACGCTGATTGCGGGAACGCCGCCGCTTGACTGTCCCCGTTTGCGTGAGATGTGCTGGGCAGTGCCAAGCGTGTGGGTCGGTCTGCATGACACTTCCTGGTGTCGTGGGGTCATGGGCCATTATGCAGAGCTGCCGACTGCCATATGTTGGTAGCTCTTGCTGGCGCGCCAGTGTTGCACGCACTGCACTGGACAGGATGCTTTAAAGTTGAACGAATGGGGCGCGCTGGTCATGACGTGCGTAGTAAGCGTCGCCTGTGGCGCGCGCCAGATCGCGGCCGACAATGCGGTGTTCGGCCAGACGGGCCCCAAGGTGGGCAGCTTTGACGCGGGCTACGGCTCCACGCACCTGGCGCGCCTGGTGGGCCAGAAGAAGGCGCGCGAGGTCTGGTTCCTGGCGCGCATGTACAACGCGCAGCAGGCGCGCGCTCGGTCCCCGCGCCCTTGCCTGCTCTCTGTGCAGCGGGGCGCGCCTGCGGCTAGGGGGGCTCCAGCACACACCGGCTGACCTGCCTTCCAGGAGCTGCTAAGATGTGTGCGCGTGCCAGACTGTGCCGCCCTGCAGAAGCACGCATGTATGTCAGGACAGGGAGAACTGATGGCGATGCGGTGGGCACGCTGAGAGGCGCGCTGACCTGGCGCGGTCACAGCGGCCGGATGTCTGCCGGCAGAGCGCAGCGGCTGACTGGCAGGCCCTGCCGGCGCGGTGGCGCCTGCCTGGAAGGTGCACAGCTGGGCAGGAGCGCCGAGCACTGCTGCCGCACAGGCGCTGGCGATGGGTCTGGTCAATGCGGTGGTGCCGTTGGCGGCGCTGGAGCAGGAGGCGACGGCGTGGTGCCGCGAGGTGCTGCGCAACAGCCCTACCGCGCTGCGCGTGCTCAAGGCCGCGCTCAACGCGGCCGAGGACGGCCAGGCTGGCCTGCAGGCGCGCGCGCGTCTGCCCCGACCCTGACAGATGCATGCACGGCTGGCAGCGCCGTGGCTCTAGCCGCTCATGGGAACGACCTGTTGGTCAATCGGCGCGCTGTCCCCGCACGCATGCAGTGTGGCATCAGATGCCTGCGATGCGCGGCAGGAGCTGGGCGGCAACGCCACCCTGCTCTTCTACCAGACGCCGGAGGGCGACGAGGGCCGGCGCGCGTACCTGGAGAAGCGGCCGCCGGACTTCTCAAAGTTTCCGCGCTACCCGTAGCAGCGACCTCTCTGTTCTTTTGCACTCACTCTGATCCTGGGCACCAGACGGCATGCTTGTGCCCTTGCCTGGGCTCTGGTATGCGTGACGAACCCAGATGCACCCAGTACAGGAGGTTTCATGCGGCACACGGTGGAGATTTGACCTAGCAGCAATGGCCAATGACTCCTGCAAAATGCGCGTCCCTGCTGCACACTAGCAAACACGCATGTGCAGGTTAAGAGCCACTCCCAAGCATAAGCTGGCACCTAGCACCACATTAAGACGCCCCTGAAAGCCTCCCTCCCTGATCTCTGCAGCACCATGTGCTACGGTCGAGCTATGCTGGCACCTTGTCCTTTGGCTTGCGGCCAGGCTTGCGCCCTGGCGCCTTGCCCTTGCCTGCCGGCCGCGTCCTCAGGCAAGGGTCTGCTGCCGCATGCGGCACCGCCGCAGGCAACGCCTCAGCCGGCACAGGCTCCAGGAGCACCCAGGCATCCTGCGCGCACCGCATGATGCCCATGGCATGCACCCGCTTGTTCATGTCCTTCTGCAGACTTGCCTGATGTGTGCCTGGGGCTGGTAGAACCCTTGGACCCGCCACACAAGCAACGCATGCGCCAGGTTTGTGTAGGGCGGGAACGGCGGGTAAGGGAGGTCCCTGGAGCACCTGCAGTGCGGAGGCGTCAAGGCTCAGCAGCGCCGCAGGCGTGGAGACCCGCAGACGGTCGTGCAGGTCCAGCTTGAGGTCCATGCGCGCACGCTGCGTCGCAGGCTTGCAACACGTTTAAGCAAGCCTTGGATGTACAGGCATAGTGCGCTTGTGATGCGGTGATAATTGCCATGTATTGTCCAGCTAACTTGACACAGGGCCACAGCTATGTGCCGATAGGCGTCCACACGGGGTCAGGCAGCTACATGCTCGCCGCCACGAGTGAGTCCCTGACATGGCCATCGCACTATCATTCTCACATCACTGCTGACATAGGTGGGGCAGTGAGCATACATGCCGCCTCTGCTATCTTTGCCAGGGCGCCTCGGACAGCAACCCCACAGCCCTCAAACTCAAGTCTGCACGCACACGGAGTATGCCAGCACCATGCCAGGAGCTGCAGGTTGCGCACATGCACGGGCGTGGACGCGCAGCGGGGCTCCGCAGGGCAGCGGACAAAGGCATGTACATGCGGATGCGCGCAGCCAGGTGGGCAGATGTCGGGGGGATGTTCGGCACCGATGACCTCAACCACGCTGCCCCGCGGGGCGCTCTTGTGAGGCTGCATGTACACACGGTGTGCTAGCTAGCAAAGTTATGTGTTGCGTTCGAACGAGTGCGCTCTTCAAGTGCATTTGGGAGAAATGCATGTATGCACGAGGCAAGCTCACGAGAACATGCGCACATGCCATATTGTCGAATGGTGTGATGACATGTGTGAGCATGATGCCTCCAGTCATGTGCACATGTGCATGCTTTGCCTGCGATGAGGCCACCTGCAGGCACACGTGCCATGCGCCGCACCGGCCTGTGTGTAGCCCCGCGCGGACGACACAGCCGCTGCTGTGTGCGTCTGCCGGAGCCTCGATGTCGTCCAGCACAGCAAAGGCCACTCGGCGGCCGACCAGCGCGGCGGGTTGCTCGACCTGCCTCGAGTCCGGCGCCGCGGCGGCCACGCCGGTGAAGGCGGCGCTCATGGCTGCCACCTGCTGCGTGAGCCACGCCGGCGCGTCTGGGTGGATGGGGTTGGCATCAACATCGGCTGCGATTTGTGCTGGTCCAGGCGCTGGCGTAGCGACCCCCGAGGGGCTGCATGTGCTGCCAGGCTGTGGCGCGGGGTCACATGGCTCCGGCTGCGCGCGCTTGCGTGTTGGCGGCAGCCCCTGGCTTGCTTGGTCCGCAAGACCGCCGCAGGCAGGGCTGGCTTCCTGGGCGTGGCTGCCTGCACGGGGGCTGCCTCTGCTGCAGGTTGGCTGCTCCAGCTCCAGGGGCTGCGCCACAGGCTGCACCAAAGATGCAGGTCCTGCCACTGGGGCTGCGCACGCGTCCAGGACCCCTGGCACTGCAGCTTCAGGTCCGGGGGTGGTGTGGTTGACCCGCTCGTGAACGGCGCACTGCAGGCCTGCTGGCTTGAGGCGCAGGGGTGCAGCGAGCGCGGCAGAGGCGGCTGACGCATGGCTCGGCCTGACCCAACCCAGGGCAACCAGGTCGGATGCGTTGATGCACAGGTCATGTCCAGCGTCTGAAGCAGGCCAGGCGTCTGCAGCAGCCTGCATGTTCATGGAAAGCATACTGAGAGGCAGCTGTACGGGGACACCAACAGCATGCATGGCTTCTCATATGCATTGTATGTCACCTCGGCGTCCGGCAGAGCAGAAGCGGCGTCAAAGGCTGGCACGAAGAGCGGCAAGCCAATCATCTTCTCCAATACATCCTGCTTGGTCCTGCTACCTGCATGCAGGCCATGCAGCAGGAGCACCTGCAGGTGCTCACAACTGTTTGCAGGCGGCAACATGTGCAGCCGCTGTGTAGTTCGCAAGGAAGGAGGCGTCATGCTGACCAAAGTCGCGCATGCCTGCTTGAGGTCTGAAGCCTTGTACAGGCTCCTCTCCAGGAGTGACATCGGCTGCACAGAAGCTTTCCCCTTGGTGAGCAGCCCGTGCAGCTCCGCATATGCCTCGAGCGAGAGAGACAGAGCAGCGCCAGGACAGCAGCCGGTGTTGCAAGGAGGCGCTGAGCTGTCCTCGTGAGGCACCGCGGGGGCAGCCTGCGGCGGCACTGGTCACCACCTTGCGTGTGAAGGCACGGCACAAGCGACCACAGAGGGATGACCAACCATTGCAGGCAGGGGCGGACAAGTTTCCTCCCACAGCAGGTCGGCGGCGCTGGTCGCTGCTGTGGTGTGCCGTGCCAGAGGCAGGGCTCGCGGCAGCACCCCGTGCCGCATGGTTACACCGCTGGTAGAGCCAGAAAGGAGTAGCGATGTTGCATGCGCATGCAAAAGCGTTTTGTCTGCTACAAAGCACTGTGTTACACAGCCTGTGACCCTAAACTGTCAAATGTGTAGTTCTCACCATGAAAAGAAAGACAGGTCAAGCAATCCAGCGCTCTCAGGAGCACTCACAAAGGCAGAGATGGCATACTTCAGCAGCTGCAGCAGTGGCAAGGGAGGGAGTGCACAGTGTGGCTGTGCAACCAAGGGGACAGCACACCAAGCCCGTGGCCGTCCCACCTGTGCTGCACGCAGTGCCTGCGTCCCAGCTCAGCGGGGACAGGCTGCAGCTGTAGCTGCTCAAGTCAAATAATGGAAAAAAATGCTACGCTGTGCCGCCTGCAGGCCTGGCGCTAAGTTGGCACAAACATACGAAGGCGATGGCTGCATGTGCCCACACAAGCCCTCCATCCAAACAAAAGAATTGCCTCCATGAGGACGGCAGTGCAAAAGGAACCCAGTCTGCTCACACACCCAGGTACCAGTTGCCGACGCATGCGACCCGCAGGAAGATGGGGCGGCATTTGCCCCTCAGGCACTGCAGACTTGTGTACAAGCGACAGGATGCCACCTCACCGTGAGCTTCTCAGCGAGGCCACCTGCCAGGCATGTCCGCCACAAGCACCTCAGACCCAAAACAAGTTCCCTGCTCCATATGGCGTGTGGCAGAATTCCCACAGGTTAGCGCAGTTCATTGCTCAAAACCACGGTCCAGGCTGCGCGGTGCGGCACATCAGTCCGGCCTCCCATAAGTGGGGCTGACTAACACGCACCAGCGACATCATCTCCTGCCTACGCCTCAACAGAAGGCGTAGCATCGCTCCAAACCCGCAACCCCTACTCCCTGTGTGACCGCGCACACAGTGCGCGCCGCCAGCACGACCGCCCCTGTCCCCATACACTTGCAGCACGACCGCCGCTCCGCCCATGCATTGCAGCCCGTGAGCCCAGTGCCTCGTGCCACGGCTATGCTCCTGCAGACTGCCCATCTCAGCCACTGCGTACAGGCTCCACCTCATACAGCGCAAAGCGGCAGCCCCTCTGTACAGCTTCCATGGAAAGCAGTCGGCGCAACCCTCCGGTGGGTGCTCTCTGCCGCAAGCGTGGCATGATGCGCGCTGCTACTGGCCAGACCTGTGGGTGAGGGCTCTCTGCCGCAAGCGTGGCATGACGCGCGCTGCTGCTGGCCACACCCGTGGGTGGCTGCTCTATGCCGCAAGCGTAGCATGGCACGCGCTGCGTCTGCGCACCGACTGCGGCACACCGCACATCCTTACACCCACGACGGGGACAGGGTAGGTGTATCATATACCCAATACCATATAGCCTATCAAGTGCGGGCCTCCAGCTCGCGCACGCGCGCGCGCAGCGCCGCCAGCTGCGCCTCCAGCTGCACCTCGCGCTTGTCGCGCGCCGTGTGCGTCTTGGCCAGCCGCGCCATGGCCTCGGCCAGCCGCGCGTCGCGTTCTGCCAGCGCGCCCTCGGCCGCCGCGGCGCGCGCGGCCAGCTCCGCAACGCGCTCTTCGCCGCACCCGCAGGCCTGCCCCTCGCAGCCCGAGGCGCTCCCGTGCGCGGCCGCAAGCTGAGCCTCCAGCCCCGCCACGCGCTCGCGCAGGGCGCGCGCGCCCGCCGCGTCGTCGGGCGGGGCGCGCGCGTCGCCGCGCGCGCAGAGGGCGGCCTCGGCGGCCGCGAGGCGCGCGTCGCGCGCGGCCGACGCGCTCTGCGCCTGCGCCTGCGCCTGCGCGGCGCGCGGCGGCGTGAGCGCCGCGCAGCGCCAGCATGTGGGTCTGCGCACTGCAGCCTTGACAGCCCGTGACCAGGCGATGGTACCAGCAGTGACAAATCCGTGGCGACTCTACCCTGTCTGCATCGCCATCTGTCAGGGCGGCTCAGCAGAGCCGGCCTGCAGCAGGTCAGCAAAACCACTGCCAGAAGGAAGCCCCTGACAGGGTCAAGCTCACCTTGGCGTGCTGCTCGCGCAGGGCGCCGGCGTCCGCCGCGCCGCGCTCCGCGGCCGCCAGGCGCGCGTCGCGCTTTGCCAGCTCCGCCGCCGCACTGGCCAGCTGGCCGGTCAGCTCGGACACCTGCGCAGGCCATCCTGGCGCCTCACACAGACCGCGCGCGCGGCCTCTACGCAACTCCAAGCCTCAACGCGCCCCTGTCAAGACTCGCTTTGCAGGGCAGCATCTGCACCCCTGGACCCCCCTGCACCTTCCCCACTTGTGCAGCCTGTATGTACACCTGTGCCATGCCAGCACTCCCTCTCTGTAGTAGAGACATGCATGTGCAAGCGCCGGAGGTCACGTGCTGCACACCTAGCACTTAGCACGCTCCAGACCGCCACACATGGCGCGCCAGGCCCGCACCCGC
>JAABUH010005293.1_pt1 | contig 10197 bp, 4 predicted proteins | sample 5559121 | NCBI WGS metagenome assembly JAABUH01 (sample SAMN10711871, study PRJNA513364) | rock metagenome | isolation source: Antarctica rocks | place: Antarctica: Victoria Land, Battleship Promontory nord | collected 2015-12-28 | reverse complement strand
GTTAGTATACAAGTGCTGGAAGTACGAGTTGCCCAGCCAGCCCTGTGTAGCACGAGGCCTCAAAAATAGAAGCGCGGAGGTGCAGACGGTGCAGACGGTGCAGACGGTGCAGAAGCAGGCCTGGCTGCCACGACGGTTGCGGCAAGACCTACCAACTCAAGGTAGCAATTATGACATAAGGTTGTGTGAGCAGCACGAGGAGTCAGCGATGGACGGACGTCTTGTCGTGACGATCAAGTCGCAGTCAACAGTCAGTGCCTAGGTGAGGAACGACGGTGAGATTGAGATTGAAAGTGGTAAGGTACAGGAAACGAGGAGACTAGCGGCCGGGAGTGCAGCGAGAGTGGGTTGATTGACGACGAGAGGTCAGAGCAGGCACGGGTATGTGTGGGTTAGGGTGGTGCCTCTAGCGCCCAGGGTGGCGTGGCTTTGGGGGTCTCTCCGGATGCGATGATTGGGGCAGCAGCATGTGCCGCTGGACCAAAGCAGGCGAGACGAGGGCGCGGAGGGCTTGGGAAGATTTGGGGGAGAGGCTTTGCTCTCCCTCGATTCTGGAAGGGAGCGCGACCTTTCTCGGCCGATGCAGAGGATGGCCCTGGGCAGGACAGAATCAGAAGGGAACCAGAAGGGAAGTGGTGCCAGACGGGCCCAACCAGAACAATGGCTTCAGCTGTGGTCTTTCTTTAACCAGCAACACGAGGCGGGCCGAGCAAGCGCATGCCCTGCAAGGTCCGCAGGCAGAGTGGCAGCAGCGAAGAGAGAGAAGGTGGGTAGGAATAGAACTGGAAGTGAAGAGACTAGAGGACTAGCGAGACTGAGATGCGATTTAGTGGACGATGGACGTTGGCGGAAGGCAGGCTTACTGGCAATGCGCACGAGGATGACTCGAAGATGACATCAGGCGACGGGGCTGTGTGCTGTGTGCGCGCAGGACGGCCACTGCAGCTTGGGCCATGTGCCTTGGTGCTTGGTGTCCCACTGCAGTCTGGTTTGGGTGGAGCTAGCATTGGCCCACTGCCTTTCTCTGGGAGTCTGTCCATTCATCATTCATCTGTCGCGGCCTCTGATACGGTGCGGTTCGGATTTCGCTTTGCTCGGCGCGCTGCCAAAAATAGAATCTCCAGAACTAGAACTAGCCCTAGCCCCCGCCAGTAGTTCTACTAGTCTGGTAGAAGCATCAGGAGAGGGTCCATCAATGCTTTGCATTGGCGGAACACGGGATCCAAACCACTCCAATTCAACGCCAACGCCAACGCCAACGACAACGACAACGGCCACGACAACGACAACGACAACGACCACGGCAACACCAAGCGGGTGAAACCGTCGTGCTGATGTGATTTTCATCGGCGCTCGAATGGTAGGTATCAAGTATTTCACCAATCCTCCCTTCACCTTCCTTGGCTTCGACGTCCACTCGTCTCGGATGGCCCGATCTGACAATGATAATGCTCCGGCCTCACCACTTCCTCCGTCTCCGTGCTTAGTTCTATGCCTTCTGCGCTGCACTTGATGCCTCCCATTGGATCTTCCCTCCCGCCTGCTCTCCCTCCACTCTACTGCGTCCTCCATCCTCACATCAACAACGCCCGAGTAGCTTGCCCACAGGACTGCCGTCAGCCCTCGGGCACGACCATGTCTGCGGCTCATCTCATCATCGGCCAACGTCATTGCTGCCACCGCTGAGCTTCAAGGAGGAATCGGGCCAAGAATAGTCGAATGAAGCATCTCGACGCCTTTAGCGCTCCAGCAATTATCTTGGCGCGGCTACAGCTCCTTGGCGATCCCCCAAGAATGGTCGACGCTGGTCGTGCATTCATCTGCAGCTCGATGCTGGCTTTCTTTCGACTCACCTCCCACTGGCTTCTGGCAACTGTGGCGCCCGCCGCTTCTGATTTTGATGCCCTTTTGAGCCGAATCCCTTGCGCAGGTGTCGACGCACTGCACACGCCGCATGTGCTTTCCTTACTTGCAGAAGTCCATTGACTTCACCGCCCTTGTAGGAAACCCTGAAGACGGTCTGGCGCATATCTGTTCTTTCCATCTTCCCATTGCACCGTTGACGGCCCACTCGCTGCCGGCACACGAATCGCGCAAGCTGACCGTTCAAGGGCAATGGCACTTCTACAACTGCATTTGCCCATCAGTTCACCGTTTGAGGCATCGCGACCAGCATGGCGGTAAGTCTAGGACGCATTGTACACAGGCACTCGATCGCAACAAAATTCTATATACATCGGCATGCCTCATGATGTGAAGCTTCAACCTCAATGAATATTGAATTAGCTGTGACGATGTCGCCATCTCGTCGGATTCGCCACCGAGAGAATCCAGATCACATTCGAGCAACCATTCGATGTATCTCAAGCTCCCAACTCTTTTCCGGACGCCACGGTGTTGTCTCTGTCACCCGTCTCAAACGCTATGCTATGCCTATGCCGTGATCCTTCAACGCCGGGCTTGTCTGCCTGCACCATATTTACCGAGACTTCTGCAATCGCGAGGTGGAAATAGTCGCCAGACCTCAGAGGGAGTATTGCAAACTCGTGCTCAGCTTTGTCGCTTCAATCTTCGCGTAGAAAGAGAAGGTCGGACGAGACGCCAAGCGCGTTAAACTCTCGTTCATCAAACATCACGATGTAAACCTATGATAAATAGTAGGACTGATGGCTGACTTCGTTAAGAAATGTGTTGGGTATGTCATAAATGATTACGTGGTCATCATGTAAGGTATTAGAGATCATATGATGCCTTGAGTTTTCGCTGGTCGACAAGAGGGAGTTGGGCAGTGAAAGCATCGAAATTTGGAATCAGGGATTTGTACCCGGCAAGATTCTAGGACATCTGTTAGTCCGATATGGTATTAGGGTAGGTCGAAATATTTCTGCTTACCCGCTGGAAAGATCCACCAATAGTCTCGTCTTGATGAAATGGTATGAAATCATCTTTGTTGTAGGCGACACTTGCCTTGAAATATTCCAACAAACAGCCTTCCATGGCCTGAGGATTCTTTTCGATTGTGCGATTGAGGCCAAGGAAGGCATGGCCTTTCTCGTCATTGATTTCAACAGGCTCGATGATATCCAGGAATGGTTTGGCAAAGTCCGCAAGGTGTGGTGCAAGAACTTCGGAACAGTCCACTCCTAGGCGACCTAGCGCGATTACTGCGTTCTCACTCACAGATGTCGGGACTTGAGGATTATTCATGATGCTCGTGAGGCTTTGGTAGATATTCTCTACAAAAGGCACCATGCCTTGCTTGTATTTCATCGCAATCTCCCCGCAAGACCAGCAGGCATTATTGATAACGCTAAAGCCGGTATCAGCGTCGTCGTCACGAAGGTTTTCAAGGTTCAGCTGGCGAATCAAGACAGGGACGAGCGATGGAAGGAAAGGATGTAACTGGGCGAAGATGTTGACAGCACAGTCACCGAGCAGAGCATACGATGACTGGCGTACGTCATTGCTCGGGTCCTCCATGCAAAACATGAGTAAGTCGAAGAATCTAGGTTGAGAGGATGCCACCAATTCCCCGCTTTTAGCTGGTTCAAGTGCCTGTACAATTGCACTTAGGAGATCGAGGCTAGTGACCAGGAAGTCTTTATCAGGCTTGTCCACGGGCTCATTGTTGACAGCCAAAAGATATTGCTCCAAGTTCTGGTGAATGATCCGAACGCAACGCGCGAAGATTGGTATGGCGAAAGGAGCAAAGGTATCGCCTAATGCTGTAGCAACATAAGAGAGACACTCAAGCAGTGGAAAAAGCTCCTGAGACTCGTCGGAAACTTTGCTCCAACGTTTGATGATTGCTGGCATCAGGATATCAACCAGGTCCTGACTCCGTAGTGGAGGGCCGACCTGCTCTGCCAGCGTCTGTACGCAGTCATAGAGTATGAACATGTTTTTGTCCTTGAATTGTTCGAAGCATTGGACGAATTGCTGTATTATCGGTAGGCAGTAGGGCGTTAATTCCTTTGCAGCCCTCTCTTCTAGACCGGCAAACGCTGAAGCGGCTGACTCTTGTACCCGCTTGTTCTTGTCTAACATGCGGTACAGGATTCCTTCCATCATGGGCTCAAAAAAGGATTTCCTGCTATCCGGGCTTTCCAAATGTGAAGCCCATCCGGAATACCTACCCAGAGCCCAACAGGTAATGATTCGGACTGCAGGCTCGCCATCATCAAGTAAGGAGATTAGATATGGGACGAGATCTGGGAGATGTGGCGTGATAGTGTTCATACAGCCCTCGGCTACAGCACCGATTGCAAGCACCGCAGCCTCTCGGTTGGGCCAATCTTGATGGCGGAGATTCTCTTTCAGATACGGCAAAGCGATATTGAACACGGAAGCATGGAAGGTCGAAGCGAGAACATCCAAGGCTGCAGCGGAACACTTTCGTAGGTTCCATTGTTCTTCGACGTCGGCGCCAAAATCCTCGTCGTCTTCCTCGATCTCTCCTTCACTCAGGTTGTCGTCGTCAGAAGGACTGACTAGATGCAGAGACTCATATACCTGACCATTAATACCTTCACTGGCCACTTGCCCGTTAGTCACCGTTCTGGCTGTCTTAGATTTGACGAAGCGGGGCTTGATGTCTTCGGCTCGGTCTTCTACCTCTGCGTCATCTTGCCCACCTTGTAGACGCATAACAGCTTCCTCGTCGTACACCATGCTCTCTAACAGGACTGGCACAATCTTGTCCAAATAAGGTCCTAGGGTAGCACACATTTTATCGTTCTCGCTGATGGCCAGCCAAAACTCAGCTGCCTCCAAGGCTAGGTCTGGGTCATCGGTGTTCCTTTGCTGGATAGTCATATAATCCACTAGCCCCGCCATATGTGGTTGAACCACGTTAGGTCTGATATCTACAATCAGTACGAAGGAACGGCATACGTTACGGCGAACATCCTCGCTCTGATCGTTTGCCAAACGGAAGAGCTGTACCAGTATGGCATCGAGCGAAGCGAGTAGAGCTTCAGGCTTCTGAGGTATGAATGAATTGATGCTTGCCAGGGCTAGCGCGCGGACTTTCGGAATCGCACTAGATGTGATCTCAAGTAGCCGTGGAATAATGAAATTGAGAGGCCGTGAGCCTTCGTATTCGCGATCGAGTTCTTTTTTGCTGTCCTCACAAACTTTCGCGAGTGCGCTCATCGCCCCCTCCTGGGCTGCTGTTGAAGTATTGCCTCGGTCGTTGTTTGCTATCATCAACAGTTCAGGGAGCAAGTCTGGCCATCCAAGTACGCCACCTCTTTGTACTGTCTCTGTTATGACAGTCCCGGCGAAGCTTCTTATTTGTGAACTTGGATCCTCCAAACAAGCTAGTACAGATGCGCGGATGTAGGCTCGGCTGACCTCAGGTATAGTCTTGTAGGAAGTTTTGATGGTGTTCTTCAGATTTAAGGCTGCCGAACTTCGCACGAGGTCTGTGTTTGCCGGACCAAGGTTGAGAGATTCTAGGAGTTGTCCATTTGAAAAGATGTAGGTAAGATAGTTAATGATGTCAGGTGAGGACTTTGCCTGAGTGAGCATCTGTTTCAATGCCTCAAGGATCAGCTCCCATGTCTGAGTTCGTAGTGCTGTGCGCTCTGATTGCAATTCTTACCAAGGTAGCTTGCTTTTGAGCATTTTGATCGTGGCCGCTCAATGCATCTTTCAAATAGCCGGTGAGCTGTCTCAAGGGCTCAGTCTCAGGTTGCCAAGCCATTCTGACTGCACGGATATACGAAATTAAGTAAAGTGTGGTTCAGCAGTGATTGCTGAACACGAATTGGAGGTCTGCTTGCTCTATGGGCGCAGAGGTTGAGACAGTGCGTCAAAGACAGTTTGAACTTGGTCCAGGACCCACCCCTGTCTTGAGAGCGCTCTGTAAAGCAAGACTCTGAAAGCCGAAGCTTCTCCAGACTATGGAGCTCAGCTTGTCGATCCTTGACTAGGCATAACTGCAGCCACGAGAATATGGGTCCACCCGGTTAGGTCTGAGAAGATTGGGAACAACAGTCTTCGCTATTATGCACAGGCGGTTTTCATCAATATCGCTTTACTACTTTCTGAATTCATTATCAGCTGTACATCTGGACTCCTGGTGGTAAGTCCGTACGTTGAACCAATTCACTATGAGCACCACCTCTAGGTTGTGACTTAAACGCTTTGTATTGTCATAGCGTAGATGTATGGGATTCGTAAGGACATAGCAGCAATGACGACAGCTTCGCCAGATCGTAATCTTGTGGTCGCCGATGAATGTATCCCCTATTATGAAGCGATGTTGGGCCTAGTCCGTAAGTAACAGTATCAGAAAAAAAGCTGGTGCCGCAATTGACAATGATCGACGGATCTACATCGCTTGCTGCGGCTGCGCTTGTGCAAGACCTGTCTGAAAGACTGAAACAGAGGTGGCGTTTAAGCGCAGCGATCCATTGTTTTCACTGTTTCAGGGTCCTGTTTCAACTTCATCTTTAAGTACTTTAATGGCAAAGACTCACCAACGACATTAAGGCCCAAAGGTTTTCGTCAATCTGAGACTTTTTTTCAATTGATGGTTCAAAAGTTCGAAGCAAATATGAAGCTTTGGGTTGGATTATTCTCACTGTGTAAACGTCAAGGTCATTCGTGACCTCTTCGAATGGCCCTCTGGTTTTAACTTTGCGCCGCTGCCCCTAGTCAGCCTCTCCAGTTCAGCCTCGCACTTCGATTCTTCTCCTTCATACTCCTCTTCTTTCGATCAAACATCCTAGCCTTCGCCTCAATTGGACACCTGCCGCTGAGGCGATTTTTCCCCAAAGGGATGACAAGGTGCTGCCAATCACAGAGCTTCCATCTCTACGTGGGCAGCATACTTACAGCCCCTATTCTTCCCGCCATGTTCAAGAGCTTGGATCTGACTCCTCCGCCAGTACGATGTTAGGCTTGATCGATGTAAACAAACGAACGTGACCCATTGTAGGTGCTTCACTCCTGTATAGCTTGTAAAAGAATAACCATCGCGAAGAACGGCAAGGCAAAGTACTTTCCGTCCTCCAAGGTCTCACGACGAGCAGATCATTCGCTGCAGAGAAATTGTAATAAATGCCACGAGCGCAATTAAGCGGAACAACGCATTATTCGGATCGTCGCTTAGCTTTGGATCGATTCAATCATTTTCACCAGCCCTAATCCTCGACTGGAGGCTGCTTAAGCCATAAATGCAACCTTCTTCACTTTGCATCTACCCCTTTTCAAGCGAAGGGTTGAAGAGCTCCAATTAATAGCTAAGGAAGCAGGGTTTGCTAAGTCATCTAGGCTGCACTAGAGCCGGAAGTGTGAACGGAGAATAGCGCTCCGGCCCCAATGCTAATTAATAAGGAACCCTAGAGTGTATGATTTCCATTCATCCCACAGCAAGCATTCCATCGGGTCGTTTCCAAGGATAGCGTTGTCTCGCCCGGCCATTATGGTAGTATCTTTAGTTCCATCGATATTTCAAGGAGCTGACTGAAAGTGGTATGTTGGCAAGGCGTCTGCCAAAAACAGGCAATCGAGCGCAACCTCAAATTTCAGCCTCCAGCGCTATCTACCTTGTATCTCTTCGAACTTTACTAAATGTCTGTGGCTTCGAATCCTCTATCTAGGTTGAAGCTGCCATTTTTACTTCGTTCCGGCAGTGACCGATCGACATCCTATATGCATTAGGAAAGCTTAGCAACAATATTCATGAAGGGTTCGGATAGGTTGACACCCCCTTTTGATACATTGACACCCCAAACTTTGATACATTAACACCACCCCGCATACGATTAGCTTCCGCGGTTGCGCGACTAACTTTGCGCGTAACCGCCGTAAGTCTACTCTACTAAATCTACTACATTAACCCTACTATATTAATAGTTTAGCCTAATTATCTACGGAATCGGGTCGTATAAAGGTCTTAAACTAGTCTAACTATTATATACTAATAAAGTTATTTTATTAGTTTATTACGTAGGTATAGAGTAGTAGCTACATAAGTAAGAACTACTAATTATTTTAAATATATCGTATACTAAGGCGCTAATAGTTTTTTTAAAAATATTTCGCCTAGTTACTTAGGTAGCGACGACGAGGTTAGTACGAGAGCTATAAAGCTATAAATTAGCTTCGGACGTAGCTATAGGCTATATTTTATAGTCTATAAAGTCTCTATAATAATAGGTAGTATAGTAGTAGACTATTATTAATCCGAGTAAAGGTTAAATATATTATATCTTAACTATTAGAAAGACCTTCGGAAAAACTTTAGATCTTTATAAATAGAGTAAAAAGAGTTATTTAACGAGGTTTTCGAGTTTAAAACCCTTTTTCGGCGCTAAACCCGATTAGGCGTAGTCGTCGTATCTACAATTATATTACAATTTATACTAGGACCCTAAAGGCCTTATCTATTAATTATAATTTTTCCCTAAGATATTTTCCTTACGTAACTCTAGGAATATTAATAATCTCTATACCTCCCTACTTTCTTTCTATACCTCTATATAGTTTTACTACCTTCCTTTACTACTCTATATCTCTCTCTACTATATCTTACGTCGGTAAAACTTTAAATTACCCTAAGGATTTTAGCGAAGACTAGGTTTAAGTATACTCCGCGCTAGCCCGGGCCGGGCGCTCCTATTTTAATAGTAAGAATATCTTATCCTATACGTAATTCTTTTAATCTATCTTATTTATCCTATTTATCCTATTTATTTCGCGTACCTAGTACGTCTAGTACGTCTCGTACGTCTAGTATATTAATTATAAGTATTAAATTAGCTTACCTAAATTTAATTTAATTATTTATACTCCTATTCTAGTAAAACTATATTACTAATAAGAGTATTCCTTATACCTTTATAATCTAAGTATTAGACGTACTCGTTAGCCGCTAGAGAAACCGTTAGAGTCTACGCTCTAGTTAAAAACTCTCTCTTATCTATATAATTTACTAATTATTAACTCTACGGCGGTACCGCCGGGTCCCTTATACTATATTAAGAACTTACGCTAGCTCCTATTCTTACGCCTTATAAGTTATAGTCCGAACTACCGCTTTACGGCCGATAGAGTAAGTAAGGTAGTTAAATTTACGCCGTTAGTCTCGGGGCGGTTATTACCCCTTTAGCCCCCGCTCTTTTCTTCTTCCTCTTCCTCTTCTTTCTTACTAGGCCCTCCTCCGTCCTAATACCCTATAGGAGCTTCGACTTTACTAGTTACTCCCTTATAAGCGAGAAGGATATAATTACCCTAGTTTCTACTATCTACCGTACCGCTACTTTAATACTCTTTATTTCGGTTAGTATCCTTTAAATATCGGTTATACTAGCCTTTATAAAAAGCCGCTATCGGGTCTCCCTAAATTTAGGGTAGAAAAAGAGAATATATATTACGTCTTATCTCCTCTATTTATATAAGTATTCGCCGCTATCTACGGTTAGGACGTATATACGGTAGAGGAAGTAGTTTAGGCTAATCTTACCGCTCTAAAGCTAGGTCGCTATTAAGCTTTCTACTTTCCGTAGTATATAGTAGTAGTCTAGGCGATTATTAAATAGACCGCCTTATTAAGCGGGGGATATTTACTAGCTCTAGAGGCCTACCTTATACCTCTCCTACCTATCGACCTAACGTCGCCGTATCTAGTACTTTATATTCTCGCTAATTACCTTAGTACTCTATATCTATAAGAATAGGACCCGCGTTTAGCGAGACGCTTAGCTAATAAGGAGATTTACGCGTTTAGCTAGTAATTAGTAAGCGTTTAGCGTATTTAGCTAAATACTAAGAACGTAGGTTATATATCCTAGTAATTAGATAGATTTACTTTAGCGCAAATATAAGTATATAATACTATTATACTAGTAACTCCCGAAAGTAGTCGAAACTCTATATTTTATTACGCGCAAATGTCGCTATATAGGCCTATTACTAGATTATCGAATATATTAAATATTAGATATACTACCTCTATACTAGATCTACCTCTATACTAGATCTACCTCTATACTAGATCTACCTCTATACTAGATCTACCTCTATACTAGATCTACCTCTATACTAGATCTACCTTAGTCCTAGATCTACCTTAGTCCTAGATCTACCTCTATACTAGATCTACCTCTATACTAGATCTACCTTAGTCCTAGATCTACCTTAGTCCTAGATCTACCTCTATACTAGATCTACCTTAGTCCTAGATTT
>JAABUH010005289.1_pt1 | contig 10198 bp, 5 predicted proteins | sample 5559121 | NCBI WGS metagenome assembly JAABUH01 (sample SAMN10711871, study PRJNA513364) | rock metagenome | isolation source: Antarctica rocks | place: Antarctica: Victoria Land, Battleship Promontory nord | collected 2015-12-28 | reverse complement strand
TGTAGTACCTGGCCAACAGCCGCGAACGCTAAAGCCTCGTCCATCCAAGATATTGATACATCAGCAGCAGATTTTGAGGGTTCCATAAACGCTGTAGAGCCTGTAAAAATGTGAGGTGACTCGCCATAGCAGACACGAAGAGCAAATTTGATTGCTGCAGGGGTGGAATAATGGTCGTGCACCTCAAGACATAAAAGCCTCCTGCCGTCAGCTGCAACTGCTGAAGTATTCACCAAAACTTGCAGCGTCGGGCTTTGTGCAATAAGCAAGCTATGGAGCCAAAATTTCACAGTCTGGAAACGGTGGGATTCGTGAGTGACCTGCAAACAGCAATCGGCGTAAGTATCATCATTATTGAAACGCCGAAGTAAATAACTGGACAACGAAGGTTGATCAGACAATGTTTCAAGTGGTACATGCTGTAAGTTCTCCAGCATCGCCGTACGCCAAAGCTCGAATGCAGAATCTCTATCCAGTACTACAGTCGGCGAACCAAACTTGGAAGAGTTTGAGAAAGACGAGGTATCTTCAAGACCAAAAGTGCTCTCAGAAGTGGTAAGATGTGGAGATTCTAGGTCCTGGGGCACGGTACTCGCAGTGCTAGCACTATACTCGGTTGAGTTCTGGTACTGCAATAAGTTGTCGGGACTCTCTTTGGTTGCACTATTCAGAGGTGTTGCAGAAGGCGTAAGCGGTGGATGACTGCCCAGGGAAGAGAAAGCTGGCACGTGGCTGTAGTGCGACATGCCTGAGCCATACTCATGTCTGAACGGTAGAGAAGTACTTGGTAGTTGCTGAGTGTTATTGTAAGATTGAGGGAATGCTCCGGATCCGGGATAAGCATCGCTATATGTGTAACCCTGATACGAAGATTGGGTTGGAGACGAAGTGTCAACAGAAAGCGAACTGGAAGGGGGACAGAACGAGATTGAATGAGAATACCCGAACTCCGGGTACGCAGAATGAGTGGGAGATATTGAGGCGTCGGTGGGCGGAGTCGGTTTGGGGTAGAAAGGTACATATTGTACGTGGCCATAGCCTTGGTATGACGATTGAGTCGGAGAAGGTGTTACGTCATCGGGGGGTTTTGGATGGGAATGGAGGGTCGAAGACAAAGACTGAGGATTTGGTAGACTTGAAAGATTCGAGACAGCTTGCTCTGCTGCAATCTCTCCTTCGTTGTGCAAATCCGTATCATGTAAGGGGAGGTGTGAATCGGAGGATCCCGCGGGCTCAAAAGGCTCACCAGGCGAGAATACAGGCGGACGGTGAGACGGATAGAAGGGAGGAGGTAGCATGAAACCATGCTTCCCAATGCCAAAATCTTCAATGAGAACCGCTGGTTTTCCATTTCTATCTAACGTAGAATTAGCAAGGGGACCTGGGGCTTTCGAAGAGTCATTCAAGTTACCTTTGGCTAGCTCTTGAGTGAAGGTTGGTGAATCTTTCTTCGGCTCTAAGATCTCGTCCGTTGCGTCTCCATGGTTTGCAAGACTAAGGTTTTGGTCACCCGTAACACAGATGTAATGCTTGGGAGTGCCCTTGCGGGATTGCTTTTCTTTCTCCGCCTCCGGCTTAGGCGTATCTTGCTGTGCCTTCATCTCTAACTTGCGAGGTATGGCAGGAAGGATTGGCATTGCCCGCCTAGGTAGTTTGGCGGCAGCCATGCTCTGCGTCATTGGAGATCTCAATGAAGATGCGTTCGCAACCACGCAAGGCTGGCAACTTCCTCAAGCAAGAGCTGAATCGGCGGCCACAACTGCTGATAGGATAGACAAGCAATATTAAAGGATGGCTGGACAGATCCTAGAACAGTGTAAGCTGTAAGGCAGCAAAATTCTCAATCGTGCCCCGCTCTCCCCACAATCGGCGTTACCCAAGACCGATCCTAGAATTTACCGAGAATCTTAGCAATATGACGCTTGCTATGACGCGTACGAGCGGGGGGAAAGAATTCTCGCCCCCTTCGGCACATCTAAAAATTCAGCCTCTTCAGCCTCTGAATATGTATTCTTATCTGGATGCGGGCGCTTTTTGAACGCCTTCTCAATCTTTTTTGGCTCAAGGACTAGTATTTTATGATACTCCTGTGACCCAAAATTCAGCACGTCATCCACTACTTTCTTTTGTTCTTTGGTATAAGTTGCTTTGGGCTCTTTAAGGCCGTTGCTTTGTGAGGATGGACTGGACGAAGAGGAACTGCCTGTCTGTTCCCCAGACTCATTACCACGCATGTGAGAGTCAGCTGGGCTGGAAGGTCTACTTTCTGGAGGATTAAAGCTAGGCTTTGACTGACTTAACGGCTCTGCCGCCTGCTGTCGTGCCTTGTCGGCTTTGAACTGATCAGAGTCTGGGCCTGGTGTGGCCTCTGGGGTCGGAAGGCTCGTGGTTTGTTGGTGCATATTTTCTTTTTCCCCTTTTTCTGTTTTCTTTCCTTCTTCGTTTCTTCTTCTACATTCATTGAACTCGAATCCGGCGGAGGTGTGTTCTCTGAACTAGGTGGTGCTGTCTGATTTGTTGCCATTATCTAATCATAGGACTTCATGCTCTAAGTAAGTTGAATGTGAGGAATTATTCCTGATGAGGTCTTCAAAACCAGCTCGACTAGATCTGTGATGCAGTTCAACTTTATGTGATTTCGGTACTATGGTCTTCTACAAACACTATTCATTGAGGAAAGAAACGTTCTTATAGCCTTGTCTCGTCAGAAGGTTCTATCCTCCTTCTAAGCTTATTTTAGCCTCAGCGTCCCATTCAAGAACCCGTCACTGCTTGGGTAACAACCTCACATAGAGTTGACTTTGGCTTCTATCAATCAGTGTAAACTCTTGCGGCAAAGAGACTCCAAAATCTGATCCTGCCATGACCGCCACATCTTGTTGCAACTCTTTATGGAAGTCCAAACAATTCCAACCTACGGTGTAAATGGCCGCCCTCGAAGGTGAGCTTTGGCTTAACCCACCACCTGTTTTTGGCTTCGTTCGGCTTAGCGAATTCATGGAGCCCATTCTGACGCGCGGTCCAACTACGTTGCTTCATTGTTTTTATGTTGAAATTGGGAGCCAGTCTTGGAACCCTGAGTACGGAGCGCCGTACTTAGGCCTGCGGGAAGGGAGCCAGAAGAGGCTCTGCATGTGGGACTCGTGTCTGGGTCCCTTCCTTTACCCAACATTATCATCAACGCCTAATTCTGAAATTAGGGTCTCTCAATAGTTTGTAGCCTTTGCTCATGTATCGCTCCCCATATTGTCAGGGCTGTGCCGTTGTTTCCAACTTCTACAGACTTACACAAGTTATTCGAAGATTCTGACAGCACTCTCAAGACCCCTCAAGTTTCTTCTGGTGCCATGACTATGCTTCTCTCAGTTATTTCTCTGCTTGTCAGCCAAGGCATCGCTCAGCAAGTCCAGAATCCTTCTCAAGTCTTGACGGTGATGATGCTTTCATCAATCTCTACCTGCACGAGTATCTCTGTTCGTGCGGTAGCGACCGTTGAGATACAAGGCAATAGTCTCTCTGGATCCGGGGTCATCAACTTGAATCAAATGGTCAACTCTAGAGTTATCAACTTAATTAGCGCTCCCAAATTCGAAGAATATCCCAGCTCGGTTGTTGTCGATCTGACTTCAATGCTAAGTTATGGGTTCCACCCAACCTGGAATGCTTCACTCAGAGGGACTGCTTCAATGACTACATCATCGTGTGCATTCACCAACGTATCTTCAGTCTCTACGCATAACTTCAACTCGTCTCTGGTCTTTAACTCAAACCTGCCTCCTAGGCTTTCACAATCATCTATAATATCAGCGAATGTGAGCATATTTACTGAATCAGGACTGATATTAAGGTCGAGTCTCCCGCACTCTATATTGTTGTTGACTGTGAGTTTGCAGATAGCGATGATTAAGTTCTTTTGATGCGAAGGCGCTCTCAATGTTTTCTTTTCCACGTTATCAATCAGTTAGTCAGAACATAGAGCATGTTCTTATAGCATATAATTGCAAACACATTTGAATTGAGTGATTAAGTACCTAAAGAGCGTGCGATAAATCAAAAAGGAACATCTCAACAAATTCCAAGGATTCTCCTTCAGCAAGATCACCATTCCTTAGCCTGTAAGTGAGCACCAGGCTCCATGTGCTAATATGCTGGTATGACCTTACTCATAGCATTTACCGTTGATGCCACCATCTGAATTGATCTTTGAAGCTGGAGATTCCGGCGGTGGCGCCCCAGACCTTCTGCGACGGAACTGGTTGATGAACCGATCAAACAGATATTCCACCGTATTAGGTTGCACCTGGGGGAGTAGAGTACCCCAGGAAGCACGTCAACAGCGTGAGAACCTCCATAGTACTCCTCTTCTACTGTATGTTTTCCGTGAGAGCCCCTTCCTGGGACGTAACCCAAACCCTATACCACATTCACAGAGAACATTCTGTCAAGTTGCGACAATGAAAAGGGATAGATACCGTTCAGCTTTCAAGATGGTGGTGGGACAGGATTCAGTCTCTGATGATAAAGTAGTATGACGTGACGAAGTTTCTCTTGTTTGAACATCGCCTTTGAGAAATCATAAGAGATAGTCAGCACATTTATAACAGACAAGACATCTGAAATAGCTGAGCTTTATTTTTGAAGGTCTAAATAACTTTAAACAAGGCTAACTGTGTATTTTGATGATTTTGCAAGGGGACGTTGTCAAATCTAATCGCATGAAGTATGATTCAAATCTGACGAAGCTTTGTCAAAGTCTCCTGCTGTGCAACACAGCAGTGCTCTTCACTGTCGACTTTTAAAGTGCTTACACAGCAACAAGCATCGGGTTTGAACACTTTTCATTGCATCCCGAAGAAATGGCTCAGGCCTCAAGACTGAGTGCGCCCAGAAATCTCAGCTTCTGATTCGAAAGCAGCCCGGACTCTCAGCCCTCAATGCCCAAGTCAGAACCTTCGGAAATGTTTATCCCCAGCCGATCGCGCTCTACTCTTGATGAGGTCGCTCCTCGCCTTGACCCGTTCTCCCAAAAGCCCAAGTCAAGCCTTCAGCAACTGCCGCCGCCGCCGCCCCAATTTCAGTTGCAATAGGTATAAGTTGCCCTATCATCCCTATTGCCTGCAGCGTGGCGAAAGCCCTCCGGCTTGCGTGAAGGCTCCGTACATAGCTGACTGCCATGCGGGGGCGAGGGTACCTTGAGGGAGTCAGCAATGCTGAAACAGGGTTCCTCGGCGAGGGCGCCTTTGCAAATGTCAAAGGTGATGCACCAGCGACAGGACCAAGTACCCCGAATTCAGCAACCGCGAGGAGGATCTGGATAGCGGCGAAGGTTCCAACGCTTGCCATGATGATCTTCTGGTTTTCTAAGAAAAGGTCAGTGATCAAGTCACTGAACAGAGTTGTTCTTACTATAATTTCTCACCTGGCTGCTGAAGCCACTTCAACGCCAGTCCGCCTGTTCCATGGAAACGCTTAGCTGCTTCGGCGAGTAAAGGGTTGCCCTGTAGCATGGTGATGCAGCGATGGGCCAGTTGATTTGGCTCCTTGAGCCAGTCCAGGACGTCTGTTCTCACAGGCCTTTTCTTTGTAGAAATAAATTTCTCTGTGAGTTTTGATAGCTTAACAGGGGTATATCAATTGATTTGATTGTCTAATACTCAATCTGGAGCCAGTTTTCTTTGTATAATGGCCTTTGTCTCCTGTGAGAACTTCTGAGTGCTTTGAGCGCCTTCAGCCGTTTCTAAGATATTGTCAGCAAGCTTAGAAAGCTATCGAGTCACAGATCAAGGTACTGACCGTGTGGATCTGACCTCGGATCTTCCAGCAGAATTCTCTTGCCCCTCGCAGCTTCTGCAGGATCGTCATATCTTCCGTCCTGCTCTCGCGCTATCGGAAGCCAGCACTCATGCTCCAGAGCCTGTTCGGCCGACCACCGATCCCGAGGCTTCCACACGAGCAGCTTCGAGACCAGGTCGACAAGAGGCTCGCCGTCAGTTCCCCTAACGTAGGAAGCACGTAGAGCTCTGAGAATCGATGCGAGCCGTTCCTGCGTGATCCTCGAACTGTCCGGGGGCCTGTAACCCAGAACTTCCGCGATTGCATACCCGTAAGCCCACGTGTCGATCTTTGCCGTGTAGGGACCGTCCCTGGCTACCGTCCATACTTCAGGCGCTAAGGTGTAGATTGGGCCGATTTTTGTGAATTTGGACGTCTTTGCTTCGATGGCTTTGCCGTAGTCGCAGAGCGAAGCGCGGGGAGGGTCGTTAGACATAATGAGCATGTTTTTCGGCCTGATGTCGCGATGCATGATTCCCATGGCATGTAACGTCTTGAGGCCCTCGAGGGGTTCTCTAAGCAAGTGCAACTTCGCTGGTCGTGGAATGCTTGTGTTTCCCCAAAATCCTCCCGTGAAATCTGAGATTGCGCTGGGCATGAAAAGGAAGAATTTCTCCAAGTCACAGCAGATTTCAGGACGGCCGTGCTCACACATCGCGCTCAAAGTCAGAAGTAGGCCAGGATTATTCTGAAGTGTATTAGAAACATCATATATAAGGCTCAGTTTATACATACAGTAAAGCGTGTCCCCATGTTCACCTCTGCCATGACCTCGGACTTATTCCTTGCTTCGATTCGCAGCTCTTTTATGGCCACTGGATCGCCTGTCTTAGTATCGAGTCCCTGAGTGATCCAACCAAATGCACCGGATCCTCGCGTTTCGAGTTCGAGGTAATGTCCTCTCAGAACGTAACTATCGCCGGGCATCCTCTGCAGTGGTTTTATCTTGAACTCAAGGTTCCCTGGTAGTTGCGCTTTAAGGAACCTGTCCCTTTTCTCAAAGTATAATGTTCTGTACTTCCCCTCGATCGTATGTTCCAGCTCATACTCACACATGCCCGCCCGGATCCTTATCGAAGGTTCATATATAAGGTGCTCTTCGTCACATTCCAATTTGACCCACTTGTCACCAAATCTGTACTCTACTGGCGCCTTATGACTTCCTCCCTTTAACAAAAGAAGTCCAGACCGTTGGTTAAAGTGGAAGATCATGTGTATGCTAGCAAGCGACCTGCTCAGGTTATCACCAGGCTTTGATAGAAGAAGGTCTACCCCGCGGTTTGCCGGTGATTTTCTGGCTCCTCGACCCACTCTCCAGCCCAAGTGAGGAAACTCTGGTTCACGTTCTTGATCGAATGAGAGGACAAAATAGTCTGCATCTTCCATTTGAAACCCCTCGGTCTCGCTTTCAAGCTAGCTGTCATAATCAGTGGAGCTCTCCACGGGTTCATCTGACGCTGCAAGCATCCCGTTGCTAACATTGTTCCGCTTCAAGAAACGCAAATGAAGTGTCTTGTTCTCTTCGACGTAAATGCAGGTTGCCGAGAACAAACGATGTGCGATTTGGTTGCGGGGTACAAGCCTGGCAAAATCGCCATTGAATGTATCAGACATTCTAGCTTACTCTCTATTTTGCCGTTGCATATATACGTCGTCAAAAGTTTCCATCCCATACAGACTTGAGGTACAGTATATCAAAGTAGAAGGCCATGCGATAAGTAAAGTCCGCTAGTGCAATATCGGCATAGCGTAATTTAGAGTAGCCAATCGCGGCTCCTGCGATGACATTATTTCCTGGCTTTACCCATCGGTCATCATCACTATGCCTATGACACGGGAAGAAAGCGATGCGTGGCTTATCATACAAGGAGATACTCAAGAGAGACTCGATAGGATCCACACATACGCCGACGCGATGCGCGCAAGGCTTGAGGCTGAAGGACGAGGACCTTCTACTGTTTGGGAGCCAGTCTCATCTGATGATGGAGAATTCGAGGATAGTCATCTGGCGCCGATAACTCCGCCTGTGTCTCCTCCGTGGACTCCACGAGGTAATAGCCTCACTTATCCTGAAATGCCATGGGATCAATTTAAACTTCACAATAGGCGTTACATCTAAGGAGGATGACTTCATCAACATGGAGATCCAGCAGCCCAAATTGGGTGATAAGCCTTTGCAAAACATTCGTCCGGTCCTCTCCACTTCATCAAAATCGCAGGCACGCAAAGTACAACGTCAAATACAACGTCGAGCTCCAGTGTCGGTCTCTGGGCGGTCAGTAGGAACGAATCACTACGACTGTAGAACCAATCATCTTAGTAGAATTACCCGATCAAAAGCTTCAAAAACTGTCGCCTTCTACGAAGTCGCTCATGACAATAGGACCAGCCGGCGCGTCTTCAGTACTACTCCGATGAGCCCTCCAAAGTCCCCTGGCTTAAATCAACCGAAAAAATCATCTCCTCAACAAAAACGTCGATCCGCCTATCGGGTTCAGAAGAGATGATTTGTTGTGGAAACAACTTCTGGTTGTCTCATTCCTGAAATTTACGAGCTCGTGAGGGAGAATACTGCTTCAACCAACCTGAAGGACTACATGTTCAGTTGAAAGACGCAAAAGGAAATTTGTTGTTCTCCGTCAGTAGCAGGATGTTGCCAAAGAACTGGTGCTCTACACCAGACATGTGGCATTGAGGGCCCTGGGTCTTCTCACTGGCAATATCTTTACAGGACAACCTCGAGGTAAGAGTCTGATGCAAAATCTATTGCTCTGGGCCTTGCCTGCAGTCTTGGGCATTTTTGAGAGGCAGGGAAACCAATGGGTAGCCAGGAGGTCTCCAGTATAATCTGTAGGTACCTTCGTGGGTATGGTGCACAGAATTGGAGTCGATATCACGGACAGTCATCCCGCTTGTTTAGAAAGACGTATGATACTTGTGGACTCCCAGCCACTTCTTCTGTCCACCCGCCTTCGGCGTATGGCAACGACTTTCGGAACATACTCTTACTTTGAAGCACCCATTCGTTCTTCCCGCACCTGATTCGAAATCGGAAAGTAGGTGGTAGGAGACTGTTACTTCAGAAGGCTCTCTTGACATTAATCCTCAAGCATTGTGCACGTTAAGTGTATGCAACTCCTTCACCTTCCATCGATAGTTGTAAGGCTGAACACGGCCATGATTGGTTAACGCCGACTCCGCTTAGACCGACCACAAGGAGATGCTTGATCTACAGGCTACGTGTTCGGAGCTTAAGATTGATCTCGAAGCGGGTCAAACCACTACCTCTCAGGCCGACCTCGGAGCCTATGGACACCTACAACCTAGGAACACCGACGTACCAACCAACTTTGGAACCTAGACCTCGCTCTTGGGACCTTGTGGACCCTCCCCTATATGATTTCTTTTCCGGAACAGTGCATAGTTATTGAGGAACAGAGCAAGGATCCAGTTGGGAGGCACATCACCAGCCCAGCATTACTTCACATATACTTTAGAGGACAGCAGAATGTAACAGCACCTGGATATAGTTCAATCGGGGGAAGTCAACACCGCCATGACTGGAATGACAGTGGGGACAGGAACCATGGGTCTAAAGCACACCGAGGAGAAGGGGAACGCTAGAGCCTGCGTCAGGAAACGGGGGATTCCGGAGCTGCCTCTAGAGGAAGGATTTATTGATTAACTAGAGGCTGGAGGTTCTATAGTGGTCTGTGTACGATGTGCCAGAGAAGCGTATGCCAAGGATAATGTGGACCACGGCTGGGGGTGCATGCCAATCCCTCACTCCCGAGGTTCATCCCTTACAGTAGGTGCGAGTTTTGAGTGCTCTGATTGAGGCTCAAGTCACATGATGTGCGTTTTGGTGAGCCAATCATGTTAAGTGAGTTGATTGTCTTATTGTAGTACATGGCATCCGTTTACAATGTAAGAATGTGCGTTGCTCTGGGGGGGGGGGGGGGGGCATATTATGGCTAATCAGAAAAGTTGACTGTTTTGGTGGGGAATGCCGAGAATGCCAAGCAAATTTAAAGGATAACTCTATGGCGTGAGGCTGACAATTTGCATTTAGGTACTAGAAAGCAGGCTGCAAAGAATGGTGCTCGAAGGCTCGTACCATACTTTAAGGTAGACTGTATCCCTCCTACCACGTTGGGCCTTGCGTCGACGTCAATTATGTTACTGGTGGCTAAGGGGATACTGCTCTGGTAGGCAATGATGCTTTCGGGAGGTCTGCGAACAAGATTGGTTTTCATCTGTCTTGCGTCCAGGAGATGTTCAGCACATCACACCAGCTCTGACATGGCAGATCTCTACAGATCTGATCATGTTACACACCAAGACTATCCTCCGCCTCTCCTCTCCT
>JAABUH010005287.1_pt1 | contig 10202 bp, 4 predicted proteins | sample 5559121 | NCBI WGS metagenome assembly JAABUH01 (sample SAMN10711871, study PRJNA513364) | rock metagenome | isolation source: Antarctica rocks | place: Antarctica: Victoria Land, Battleship Promontory nord | collected 2015-12-28 | reverse complement strand
TATCATTCGGGGTTGAACCACCAATAAGTCCGCGACCCTTGTACCTGTGCGCCACCAAAGTCTCTTCGGACGAACGCCTTTAGTCAAGGCAGGCCTTCTCATCCTCAGGTGTGGCCGCCGCGCGGCCGTGCCGGATTATCATGCGTGAGATGTGAGGCTAGCTCTGAGGAGATCGAGCCGCGATCAGCTTCGGTGCCGGTCTATTGATTTATGCTGATCGGCGAATGCAAACCCTCTTCGAAGCGCGCAAGCATTTGGAGGAATTTCTCGTCAGCCCTGAGCTCGCACGGTTGGAGACGCGGTTTTACCAAGTTCAATGTTTTCGAGGCCCTCGGTGTCGCTCGCCGAGAGCTGCACCACTCGAGTTTTCTCGCCTTTCTGTTGGACCCGAGCGAAAGCCATGGACTTGGTGAGCTGTTCTTAAAGCGATTCTTGCAGGAGACGGTGAGGTCGGCTCCCCATCCTGTGATTTCAGCAATCGAGCTTGATGCCATCGACCTCAAAGACATCGAGATACGACGAGAGTACGAGAATATCGATATCTTCCTGCGAGACCGAAAGAACCGCATCCTCGTCATTGTAGAGAACAAGGTCGGAAGCAAGCAGCACGACGATCAGTTGAAGCGGTATTACGTGGACATGACTGAGAGGCATCCGGGGCACAGGTTCCTGGGTGTTTACCTGACCACGAGTGGAGAAACCTCCGAGAACGACAACTATGTCTCGGCTTCGTATGGGATGGTGCGTAGGCTCGTCGATGAACTCCTCACGCGTGAAAGTGTGCTCATGCCTCCCAACGTTCGCTCGGTGCTTGAACAATACGTGGATCTATTGGGGAGGCGATTTATGGCGGATCAGGAATTGAGGGAGCTTTGCGAGTCGATCTACCGACAACATCGGCAGGGCCATCGATATTCTGCACGACAACCGTCCAGATCCGTTTTCGCGGGTCTTCACCATTGTCGAAGGCCTGGTCAAGGAATCGGGCTTCGCACCGGCAGAATCGGACAACGTTGCCGTGAGGTTCATTCCTCAAGAGTTCACCATCCCTCTCTTTAGGAGCGATACGGCGTGGCTCGATGAACGACAGATGGTCTACGCGGAATGCAAGAAGAAGGCGAAAACGCTGGTATTTCAGGTGAAAATGGACGGCGGGTCAATAGAGGAGCGTTCCCCTGCACATTAGTTCGCCTTGACACACAAACCATTCCGGCCAGAAAGGACCCTGTACACCAAATATCAGGTCCTCTACACACGTACCCTCCTGGAAAATGTGGACGTGGAAGCTCCAGACAGGGTTCTGAAACAACGATTGACGGAGGAGTGGGAAAAGGTTCTGACGAACGAGCTTGTAGAGATGCGGAACGCCTGCGCAGGTGCCGCGTCAAATGACACTTCATCGTGACACTAGTAAGCTCTTCTCGCGCTCCGGAGAACTCAGTAGTCAGCCCCTGTGGGTACCTGAACAACGCCAACCCTGCACCGTGGCCTTTCCCTCGTCTATAAGCGTTTACGGTCCGATGCGGCTATGAATCAACACCCCGTTCAGATTGGCGCTAATGGCCTGGAACAGACCCAGGCTCAGCAGCGCCTTCCGGGGCGGGCGGCGCTGAGTGCGCCGCCCGCGAGGTTGGTCTAGAAGAGGTTAACGGCAGGGGTTGGCGACGCTGGTGGCCGTGGCGGTGGGGACGAGGCAGGCTTCGTCGTAGTAGCGTTCGTCGCCGACGCTCTGGTAGAGAAGAACTGTTGAGGTGTTGCCGAGGGGGCCGGAGATGTGTTTTTCGCGGTTGACCACTGGCGAGTAGTCGTTGACGCCCTGAAAGGACTCACGCATGATGCGGCCCTGAAGGGTGCCCGAGAAGGGCAGGCCGATGTGCATGAGGTAGGCGAGGGTAGGTGCGATGTCGGCGTTGCTCATCGGGATGGGATCGACGAAGCCGGTCTTGAAGTCGGGACCGATGGCGGCGATGTTGTTGAAGGTGTCGGCGCGGGCGAGGGTTCCGTGCATGCCCTGACCTTGCTGCAGGCCGGTATCGGCGATCTCGATGCCGGTCTGGGGGTTGGAGGGGTCAAGGTAGAAGGTTTTGAAGTTGACGGAGATAGCGGGACGCGGGGTGACGGCGCTGCCGACGAGGCCGATGGAGCTGAGGGGAAGGGAGCCGGGGATGTCGTCCGAGTAGGCGTCGTCGACGAAGATGCCGCCGACGTAGCTCTGGCGGGCGAGGAAGGCGACGATGCGGCGTACGGTTTGGGCGTCGTGGGAGGGGACGTAGATGAGATCGGAGCCACCGTTGGCGGCGACTAGGATGCTGGCATCGGTCTGGTCGAGGATGGCGCCGGTGCCGCCGATGAGGCCGTTACCGCCGGAAGGGTGTTGGCGAACCGTCGCGGTGGCCTGAGGGATGCCGGGGTTGACGGGCGCGTAGGATCGGAAGCCATCCGCGGTGACGACGGAATCCGGATCGAAGAGGGGAAGGCCGAACTCGTGGGCGAGATCGAGGGCGAGGAAGCCGACGGGGAGGAAGCCGGTGTTGACCTCCTGGCGGCCGGTCGCGTCCTTGTAGGTGATGGTCGAGGCGAAGTCCGAGACGAAGTTCTGGCCGGAGGCGTCGATGTCGTGCCTGGAGATGGTGGAGAAGCCGTGGTCGGCGGTGAGGATGATGTCGGTGTTGTTGGCGAGGGCGGGATTGCCCTGGACGTAGGCGATGATCTGCGCGAGGTTGTTGTCGGCGTTTTTGACGGCGGCGAGTGATGTGGGGCCATTGATGCCAGGGGTGAGGGAGTTCAGGCTATCGCCCTGGTTGTGCTGGGTGCCGTCGGGATCGCGCGACCAGAAGAGTACGTAGAAGGGCTTGGTGCTTTGGGTAAAGGCGGGGAGGATGGCCCTGGTGAGGGTGTCCGCGAAGTATTGCTGCTGGACGGTGTTGGGCGAGGTGGTTCCAGGGGTAGTGTTGTTGCCGGAGAAGCCGTTGTTGCATTGGGCGGTGGGAGCGCAGCCGTTGGAGCGGTTGGGCGCGGTGAGGGGGAGCGAGACGGCGGTGAGGGCGGTCTGGATCTGGCTCGAGAGCGGTATGCCGGCGGCGGATCCGGTGGCGTCGTCGATGAAGACGGTGTTGGGGGTCTGGATGGCCTTGTTGACGGGGCTGATGTCGGAGACGTCCTGGATAGCGACGGGGCCGACCTTGCCGACGGAAGCGGTGTTGTAGCCGTTGCGGCGGGCCAGCGCCATGAGCGCGACCTCGTTGAGGACGTTGCCGTTGTAGTGGTCGTCGAGGTCGGAGAGGATGAGATTGTTCTCAATAAAGGGGAGGGGGGTGCCGGGCAGCAGGCCGAAGTTGCCGGTGTTGAAGACGGGGTACCCCGAGGCGATGGTGTTGGAGAAGTCGCCTGTGTCGCCGAGCTGGTGGCCGGTGGCGATGGCGGAGGCGTTGGCGGTGGTGAAGGTGGGGAAGAGGGAGTGGGAGTTCGAGAAGAAGACACCGTTATTGCGGAGGGAGAGCATGGTGGGCGCGGTCTGGGCGTTGACGGAGCCGGTGCGGAGGCCGTCGGCGACGAAGATGATGATGTTGCGGGGCGAGGTGGTTTGGGCGGATAACGGGCAGGCTGCCACGAGGACGCAGGCGGAGGCGGCGAGGGATCGGGTGAGGGGTTTCAAATTCATGAGCAGGACTCCTCGCGCGACGTTAACAGGCGAGATGGGGGTGGTGGGTGACGGCACTGTGGCGGGAAGATGACGGTTATGTGAAAAGTGTGGGGTGTGCGGGGCGGATGGTCTCGAGCTTCTCGACTCGAGATTAGCTTCTGCGGTAGCCTGGCATGCGGACGATGTGGCGTGGGTGACGATTTAGCGCGCGCGAGGTTGAGCCAACGCGAAGCTTTGTATCGCGTGAGGCTCAGCAAAGAAGGAGTGGCTTACGTCCTAACCACTCCTCCTCGGCGTGGTCAGACGCCTACTGGCCCCCGCCCTGCTTTGCTCTCGGAATTTCTGCCTGATCCGATGGCGACGAGGGCCGACGTGAGTGTATGAGCAGTTCGGCACGGTGTAAACGCAAGTTGCGCCCGGACTGGGCGTCCGGATACGGCTTACCTCCCATCAGACCTCGCCAGAGAATGTGGTTGTAGTCGGCCCCGTTGAGGTTATCTTCCACGGAAAAGTCGAGTCCGTTGGTTGCGGCTGCCCAGTAGGCTGCGTCGTGGGTGGGTTGAAGGTCGAAGCGCGCCGAGGTTTTGCGCACGGGTAGTGGAAGCTGAGTGTTGTAAAGCAGCGGCGAGGGGGTGGCGGTAAAGTTCCACTGGCGCTGGCCGATATCGAAGACGTCGGCCATGGGGATGGCGACGGCGTCGTTGAGGTTGAGCCGGCCGATGCCGAGGATGTCCTCCATGGTGCGGATCATGTTGACGGTGTTGTAGGGGTGGGAGACGACGGCGCGCTGCTTGACGTAGGGGCCGATGACGTAGGCGGTGCTGCGGTGGGCGTCGACGTGATCGGCTCCATCCTGGGCGTCGTCCTCGATGACGAAGATGAGGGTGTCGTCCTTGTACCGGCTATGGGCGATTTTGTCGGCGACGAGGCCGACGGCGTAGTCGTTGTCGGCAACCTGAAGTTCCGGGGTGTTGACGCCAAGGATCGCGGATCCGAAGCTGCCGGTGTGATCGTGCGCGAGGCGAAGCAGGGTGAGGTCGGACAGGCCCTGGCTGTCGAACTCACGCTCGAACTCCTTGAAGCGGAAGTAATCGGGAAAGGCCTGATCGAAGCCGCGGAAGTAGGGGTCGGTGTGGGGACGGAGAGCTGCGTTGGCGGCGTAGGCGACTTGCGTTTTGGAGGCGAATGGGTCGAGAACCTGAGGGATGCCGAGAGGAGCTGGAACGAAGTAGCGGGTCAGGTCGATGAGGAAGCCGTAGTTGCGAAGGGTCAGGCCCTGGCGAAGGGCGGCATCCCAGATGTAACCCCCATTGATTTTGCCGCCGGGGCTATCGGGAGCGGCGGTATCGATGGTGCCGGGAAGGATGTCGGGATCGGTGGGATTAGCAGGGTTGGCGGCGAGGCGCTCGGCGAGGGTCGGGTAGGAGACGTTGACGTTGCGATTGGTTCCTTCGGAGTCGTAAGAGAGGCCGCGACCGGCGTAGTTAACGGAGGTCTGTTTCTCGACAACATCGGGAGCGCGGGCAGAGGTCGACCAGGGCCAGCCGTCCATGCTGACTTCGCTTGAGTCGTAGAAGTTATCGAGGGTGACGAAGCGGCGAGAGAGGCGATGGAGGTTAGGGGTGACGGTGCGGCCGAACTCGGTGAGGTCGGGGTCTCCGTTGCCGACGGGTAGATCGCCGAGGACCTGATCGTAGGTGCGGTTCTCCTTGATGATGTAGATGACGTGCTTGATGCGGCTGCGGAGGAACTGCATCTTTTCGCGGTCATCCTCGGAGACGTAACGCTGGAAATGATTGTTATCGGCGACGAGCTCGGTGAGCTTGTTGAGTTCTCCCGGGGTGGGCGTGGGGAAGCTCTGAAAGCCGGCCTTGGTGAGCTGGAGGATGTACTGGTTCGAAGCTTGGCACTGCTTGCTTTGCGCGGGCGTGAGGCCAGTGCAATTGCCGGGGTTGGGGCCGGTGGGCGACTTGCCGTTGACAACGTAGACGAACTTGCCATCGCCTGAGAAACTGACCGAGTTCGGGTACCAGCCGGTGGGGATGAGGCCTTCGACGCGGCTCTGTCCGGGGGCGGAGCTGAGGCGGACCACTGCGATGTCGTTGGTGTTGCCGTTGGTGACATAGAGGAAGGTGCCATCGGGCGAGAGGGTGACGCTGTTGGTGTTGTTGCCCTTTAGTTTTTCACGGGCGGGGGGGAGGAGGCCGAAGGGGGCGGTGACGGCGATGTCGTCGACGAGCTGGTTGGTTCGGGTGTTGATGACGGCGACCGAATCGGTCTCGTCCTCGGCGACGTAGAGGCGGGTCTGATCGGTGTTGAGGGTCATCTTGTTGGGTTGACCCTTGAGCGTGATGCGGGTGGTGACGGACGGAGCGCCTGAGAGATTGACGACGACGACTTCACGCTCGCGGAGGCTGGAGACGTAGGCGGTCGAGTTGCCGACGATGCTGACCCAGAGGGGGTATTCGCCGCCCGCGACGCCGGAGTTGGCAGGGTTGATCTTGCCGGGACGGAGGTCGAGCTCACCGGACTTTGTCCACTTGACGTCACCCTTGGAGATGGTGCTGACCGAGTCGTTGTAGTAGTCGGCGATGACGAGTTTGGTACCGTCGCCGGTGATGGCAACACCGGCGGCTTCAGGCTTCACACCGAGGCCGTTACCGGCCTTATGGCCAAGGTAAATGGGGCTTCCCTTCCCCTCTGCCCAGAGGCCAGCGGCGGTGCGGGTGTAGAGGTGGACATTGTCGTCGACGCCGCCGGAGACGTAGAAGGAGTTGCCGGAGGGATCGAAGACGATGCCGGCATAGGTGTTCGGGACTTTGATGACCTGCTTCTTGACGGGCAGCGGCTGGCTGATGTCATAGATGAAGACGTACTCGGTAGAGTCGGCGTCATTCTGCGATCCGAGGTTGGTGCCGGAGGTGAAGTTCAGGGTGTTGTAGCCGCTGGTGAGAATGAGCAAGGTTTTGTGATCCGGGCTGGTGACGGTGGTCTCGGCCTGGCCGGCGAGGAACTGCGGATTGTCAGGAAGGTCGGGGTTGAGGGGCTCGAAGCGGGCGCGACGCGGGGCGAGCGGCGTCAGGGTCTGGCCGGTGTTCGGCAGAGTCTGCGCGCTCGGGACTTTGTCATCGTCATCGGGATCAGTCTGCGCCGGTACGCTACGGGCCAGCAGCAGGACGACCGCGGCTAATGCTATTGCCGGGCAAACTACACGAAAACATTTCATTTGCAACCTCCACAGTGTCATTACAAGCGCGGATGTGTCGGCGCGATCCGATTTGAGGAAGGGCCAGGAGCAGCGATGGGCACGGTTGGGCGAACGAGGCAAGGACCCGTGTGCGAACTACCCAGCCACGGATGACGAAACGGGTCGTATACCGGGAAGAAAAGGCAAATACCTAACAAGATTCGTAATCTTGGGACGAGAAGCGTGACGAAGTCGACAAGGGACAGTAAACTTCCCGTGACAAAACACTCTATGTACGAAGCTCAACAACCACTGGTGATCCACTGCTGAGTGAGAACGTTCGCGCTTCAGGTGTCAACTGTGAGTGGTAAGCACGGGAGCGAGTGCTGCCGCCGGTCCCGAGGCCTTCCAAGTTCCCTATTGTCAGTCGTGCCGGTGGCGGGACTATCCGTTATTTCATTGTGTCTCCCGGTCGTCCAAGGCAGATTCGAATCCTTTGACAGACACCTTCATGCCGGTGTCTAGGTCATCCTCCTCCTGGCAAGGAAAGCAACGATCTGGCGACCGTTGCGCGGCGTCGTACCGGGCGTCGTGTTGTTGCCGGAATATTCGTTGGTGCATAGGGCTGTGCTGGTGCACCCGTTTCGAGTCCTGTTCCACGGCTAGAAATTGGCTCTGAGAGACAGCTGGATCTGGCGATTAGAGCCGAGGCCTACCTGGTTGGACACGGTGGAATTATCCGTCCCGAAAAGAGCGCCCGCTGTGGCTGAGCTAAAGGGCTGTCCAGGCTGCAGGCCGCTGATTCCCTGTGCCAGCCTAGTGTTTCCAGGATTTGCAAAGTTTGGGTGATTGAGGACGTTGTATCCTTCTGCACGAAACTCGATATTCGCCGACTCTGTGATCGTGAAGGCCTTTCGCAGCGTGAGATCCAGCTGTGAGAGCATAGGTCCGGTGAGGTCGTTGCGGTTGAAGTTGCCGAAGGTGCCGGGGGCAGGAACGCTGAAAGCCGCGGGGTTAATAAGCTGAAGGCCGCTCCGAGTGTAGGGGCTTACTCCAGGAACGATATTGGGACGGCGAACATTGCGGGACGCGCCGCCGCCAGGAACATTGACCACCGCCCGGGTCAGCACGACTCCGTTCTGCACCACGGGAGTCGTGCTAACACTTCCAGTGCCGTTGTTGATGTATGCGATGTCGGGACGAACGATAAGCACGTCGATCGGAACGCCTGAACGGAAGTTAAGGACACTGCCGACCTGCCAGTCGCCCACAAGCAGATTCAGCGGACGGGAGACGCCGCCCGCGAACTGTCGCCCGCGGCCGAAAGGCAACTCGTAAAGTGCGTTCAGATTGAGGCTATGGCGTATGTCGAAGTTGTTACGCCCTCGTTCCGCGGAAAAGTCGTAGGGATTCTGGGCTGTGTTGGCTTCGTTGGACCCCCCGGAGTTGCCAATGGATCGTCCCCAGGTGTATTGGCCACCAACGGAGAGACCAGTGGCGAAGCGGCGGTTGAGCGTACTCTGAAGGGAGTTGTAGTGGTCAGCGCCCCCACTGGTCTTGTAATCGATTTCGGCAAAGCGTGGTCCGAATTCTCGCACAGCTGTACCGACTCCGGTGATCGGGTTCTGCGTGACGCCGACGATCTTGTTGGTGATGCTGCGCAGGAAGAGGTTTCGACCCTGGCTGCCAACGTAGCTGACCATGACCACAACATGGCCGGGGAGCTCCTGTTCTACCGAAGCACTGTAGGAGAGAACCTTCTCGGGAATCTGGTAGTTGGGCGCGTAAGCACGCGGCTGAAATCCGAGTGTCGGACTGTCTACGTTGTAGTTGGAGTAGATGGAAGGAATGTCGAGCGGATACCTTAGACGCGGATCAGAGGCGGAGCTGATTGTCGTCCCAATTCGGTCGTTCGCTGCCGGCTGGAGCTGATCTTCTGTCTGACCCGGCCCAAAGAAGTACCCGCCACCCATGCGGAAGACCGTGGTGCCTTGCGGACCGTATGGCGAGTAGGTCAAGCCAAGGCGAGGTCCGAAGTTGAGTGTCGAGCTGCTGTACCAATCTTTGGTGTACTTGGGTTTAATGGTCCCACTAGGTATATCGAAGAAAACAACTTTGTCGCGCGTCTCCCGCAGGGGCTGGTAGTACTCGTAGCGGAGGCCGGCGCTAACCGTAAGCGAGCGAGTCGCCCTCCACTCATCCTGGGCAAAGCCGATGTAGAAGTTTTGACGCAGCTTGGCGTTCCCGGACAGCCCCGTAAATGGGCTCTTTGCACTTAGATCGCCATTGAAAGCGATCGATGTCGGGGTGTTCCTAAGGAAGTTTGTTACATCGGCGAAGCTGTAAGTGGTGCCGCCCTGCTGATCGTTATAGAGGGTGATGGGACGCACTTCAACACCGAACTTGAGGTTGTGGTTGGCGACGACGTAGGACAGGTTATCAATGTAAGAGTAGGAGGTGTTGGTGTAGGGTGCGCCGCGGCCGTTGAAGGCACTTGAGAGGCGGATGAGGCCGGTTGGCTGCGCGATGCTGGCGCTTCCCGTCTGCCCGGCGATGCCACCTAGAGCGATTCCTCCAGAGAGGTTGAGGGCAACACCTGTGAGGTTCGCATCGGGACTCGGACCCGGAACGCCCAACACGCGCTCCTTGACGAGATTGATGCCAAACTTGCTCTCATTGAACAAGTGAGTCGTGAGGATCTGAGTGAGGCTGATGACTCCGTTCTGAGGAACCGCGGTCTGGTTGTACTTGCTCAGCGTGGAGTTCTGTGTCTGCGACGAGACACCCTGATCGCGGAAGAAACGACCGTAGAGGTGGAAACGGCTGTTGATGTTGTAGTCGACGCGAAGGCCACCGGAGTTCTCCGAGACGGTATTTGGGGCGACGACCGTCACGATATCCAAAAGGGGATTGCTCGATGGGAACTGGCCGACGGGGAAAGCTGCAAGGAGAGGCCTGATGGAGGGTACTGCCGAGGAGCGTGCAGCAGCACTCAGAGTGGCCTCGTTGAAGGGGGTTGATGTGGTCTGGCGTAAGCCCTCAAAGCTCCCAAAGAAAAATAAGCGATCCGTTGCTATAGGACCGCCGACCGAGGCGCCAAACTGATTCAGCCGAAGCTTCGCGAGCGTGCCCCGAGGGGAGAAATAGTTCCGACCGTCGAAGAAATCGTTGCGCAGGTACTCGAAGGCAGAGCCGTGGAAACGATTTGAACCTGACTTCGTTACAAAGCTAATCTGGCCGCCTGTACCGGTCCCGAACTCCGCAGGATAGTTGCTGCTGTCCACGCGGAATTCCTGTACGTTCTCGAGGCTCTGTTGAAGGCGAAAGTTGGAAGTGGATTCACCGTTCAGATTACCTGGCGACGCATCGATG
>JAABUH010005284.1_pt1 | contig 10206 bp, 9 predicted proteins | sample 5559121 | NCBI WGS metagenome assembly JAABUH01 (sample SAMN10711871, study PRJNA513364) | rock metagenome | isolation source: Antarctica rocks | place: Antarctica: Victoria Land, Battleship Promontory nord | collected 2015-12-28 | reverse complement strand
TCACGCTCAGCAGGAGGGTCCCAGAAATCGCAAGGCTGAGGAAAAGCATACTTCAAACACAGTGTCGACACTGTGTGCTGACACTATCTGAACGGAAGATCACGGTGACAGATGGCGTCGCACAAACCTGCAAGGCGCAATGAACATGCCAGTCCCAAGGCCATTGGCATGTGCAGCCTCGTGCTTAGTAAGACTGCACATGCTGATAAGGTGGCAAGTTTGAGTCAACTTGCTACACAGGAACTAGGCAAAAATAGGATTCACTGACGCTCAGTGCTTCTGCCCACGGACAGTCGAATGATCAAGCAGGCTGTTGTCATCCAGTGACATAGCTGTGTATAAAGATCAATCCTGTCACAGTGTTACATGCATGATTAGATCAGATTGTTGGGCCAAGGGGTGTGATCCTCATTGACATGCATGTTAACTGATGACAAGTTGGCGACATGATGCAGCGGCTGCAAATTTGGGCATTGACTGGGACTGCGACTGGGACCTTAATGTTGATTGGGAATCTGAAATTTAGCTACTCTTCAGTGACACACCAAAATTTGAGGAACAATAGCACGCTGCATCTGTGTCATGATCGCGTTGATCATGGCAGGTGCAAAAGTTTAGGCTGTTGGTATGCACCATGGACTTGCCCTTCTGTCTTAGGCCAGCCTGTCTGCATATACAAGACCCATAATGCCAGTAGATCTAAATCACACCACATACAATTTTGATTTACAATCACAGCAAAGCCTTTCGGTCGACTGACTTTCACACATCAACACTGTGTGTCAGAAGCCCTGTTGCTGGCTGCAGACCAGCTTGGCAATGCAACATTTGCATTCTCCACACTGACAGTGCTGGGCACTGCTGGTTGACCAAAGTTCATATTGGCACATCAGCAAGGCTCTGAGGTGTTAAATACGCGTTGTAGATTTGTGTATCCTTGGTCACTGGATCCATTGTTCAAGTAAACAGCAAGGCAAAGCCTGTGTGGCCAGGTACATAGACAAATCAGCAATCAAAAGAGCTGTACTGTAGAATGCAATGACAGTACAAAAGCAGAGCTGTGAAACCAGGACACAGATGCAGTATGCCATGAGAAGCATCAGCTTGCATGTCAAGTTTGCAAATGTCGACAATGCTAGCGCCTCTCAACTCTCACACCTAAGGGGTCTATACTTGGCATCCGCCTCTAGGTCTCGAGCAGCGGTTCAGTTCTGTGGCGGCTAAGCAGCGTTGCCCTAGCCCCTGCAAGCCACATCATACATGCCAGCTCTTACAAGCAGATGGAGTTCCAATGCTCTTGCATACAGGCCAGCAACAATAGTGGATTTGGTAAGTCCATCGCATGACTGACAGCATAGCAGCCAGGAGGATACATGCCTTTTCTTTGCCGGCTTTGTGTTCCATACTTGGGCGCAAGGTGGGTTGTTGCAGAAAAACTCTGCTCTACCCACATCCAGCCAGTGGTCCAGAACTGCATAGTCTGAATACTTGCTTGCGCGCTCCCACCCTTCAGGATCCAATTCAAAGCCCTGTGTCACAAGACAGAGTGAATCTCATGCTGTTGAACATATTCAGTACCCATCTTGACACTGACAAGCCTGGAAATTCGAGTTAAAAAAATGGAAAGCCTTCGGTCCCCTAAGCCCACAAGCTTGGTGTCTATATGCAATGGCCAAAGCAAGCACAAGTGGTAACAGGGCATAAATCAATGCAAGTGGCGCTACACAGAGGCCACAGGTGCAGATGCAGGTTGAAGAAGTCCTACACTCCACTTGATAAGGTAGAATATGCTTTCATGTCTTGACCTCTTCTGAGCTACAATAGCCTCAACGTGGTGCTCAACATGCTGATTCCACCCTCTTCACCGATAGCTGGCCAGTCTCTGGTCACCATGCGATTTGATCAACCTGTCACACAGTACGCACTTTTGGCATGCGCGACAATTTGCATTAGGATCATGATCCTCAGATTGACATGTGAAGGCCTGCAAGGCAGTGTGATATATTCTAGGTGATGGTAAAACTCACCAACATTTTTGGCAGTCGAGGACAACACCATGTCGGTGACAAAAGAGCAGAAAAAGATGTGTCAACAAGCGCTCTCTGGATGTCCAATAAATGTGTAGGCTGGTTGCAATGCGCTACAGCATACCTTTTAGGGATCAAGAACTCCCCAACAGGGATGGGCTTGTTGGCATCAGGCTCAGAAGTATCAATACCCATGGCAGCAGCAGCTTGGCCACCATGATCATGTGCATGAGAAGCAGCAGCAGCACCCACATGCATGGCAGCAACATCCTACAAAAGACATACGCTGGTCAGCAAAAGCTTGGCCATCATTGTCCACTGAGATGCCGCTGATTGCTGTCATGAACATGTCACTAGATGGAACTTAAAGTAACGGCCACAACTTTTTGCCATCAGCCATAAATTCAATTGTCAACAGCGGTCAAAACTGTATTTACATGACATTGCATGGCCTGCTTGTGCCTTTGTGCATGCTGGCAAATACCTACGCATGCAGAGCTTTGTGGGTCTGTGTGTGCACTTGTGGGCATTTGCACACATGCCCATTTGCAACTTAGATCACATTTGCGCTGACTTTCTCCTACTGCGCTCATTTTCAGCATTGACTATCTGCATATAGTCAGGTTGTTGCAAGACTATAACAGAGAGAAAAGAGAGGTTGAACCTGAAGAGCAAGTGCGGTATTTGGCAATGTGATGGAGCAGGAGCATACAGGGTTCCCTCTTGGGGTTGGCGCCGCTGGCCTCGCCCTCTTGGCTGGCCATCAGAGAATTCTTTTGCAAAGCTATCCATGAGCAGGGCAGCCTCCCCCCTCCAGGGCTTGGGGCGTTTGGCTCCTGCAGACACCATGTCACTCACTGCTCTACCTCAAAGAAACAAGCTGGCACCAAGCTTCAGGAGTGGTGCAGTTGCAGCAAGCTCTTCCATGCCAACATGACAGGTGTACCATTTGGCAGCAGCGATATATGCAGTGTATGAATCATTGGCCTTCTATTATTGCTGAAATGTCCAAGCGGCTGAACATGCCTCATGATGCCCAGACATGGCGTGAGTTTACCCTCTTGTTGCTTGGCCTTGCCTTGAGCAGCAGGCCTGGCACGCTTGTGCTCAACACGCCTGCGATCTGCTCCCTCACCCAGCTTGCCTTCATCAGCTGACCCTGTGTACATTCATACTGATGAATGTACATGCATGGGTTGTACTGCAAGCTGAGCAGCATGCACAAAGCCTTGCTGAGTGGCAACTTGACCCCCTCTGGGTTTTAGGAGTTTAAGGTGTTCAGATCCAAGTCCTTGACACTGTCAGGGCTGCCGCCATTTGAGGCACGAAGGACAGCTCGCCTTGTGGGTACAAGGGGTGGTAGCTGATCCAGCACATCAGGGCTGCCACTAGTAGCACTGGCAGGGTGCTCTGGCGCTGCCATGGAGTCATGCATGGTGAAAGCAGTATCATGAGGACTGCTTGGGTCTGCCAAGATGTCAATGCCATCAGGTTGTAGTGAAGCATCAGCTCTGGCAGCCCTGCTTGAATCTGATGGCACGGCCAGGTCACCGGTAGGGCCAGCAGGCTCTGATGATTGCCATAAAAGATGGCGAGGCACCGAAGAACTGCGGCCTGTACGGGACCTGGCGAGACCTGAGGCCACCATAGGTTGAGCGGGTATTGCGGAGTTCTCATGAGCAGCATTGTCCAAAGCAGCTGCCCTGGGGACTTCAACGTCTGCCAGCAGTCCTGCAGCCTCTCTTGCAGAAAGAGCAAGAGCTGCTGCAGGGTCCTCCAACAAGTCTTTTAATGTGGAGAATGCTGTGGGTGAGAGCCTCACAGTTGGCAGCAAGGCTGCTGAAGGGGGGGCCGGATCAAGCTGGTGCGTGACTCCTTGGGGTGGAGGGTATGACGCTTTTAAGGATGGACTCCCGCTGGGAGATGATGAATTTGCTGGAACCATCTGTGAGTCTGCTATAGCCGCTCCAGCTGGGTGTATCGACACAAGAGCAGCAACAGGAAGAAGGCACCCTGGTGGAGCTGTTGCTGCTGCTGCTTGATGCTGGCCAGGTGCCGCAATAGAGCCTGCCTGCATGGCAGGCAGAGAAGGAGGGGCAGGTGACTGCGGCCTTGAGGCAGCTGACAGGGATGCTGTAGCTACAGGTCCCTGGTCTACAGCTGGGGACACTGTTGTGGAGGGTGGTCCCATTAGGGATGAGGCTGTCCCTACAGTTGGGGACGGATCATGACTGGGTGTTGCAGAGCAAGCTGATGCGCCAGCCAAGCCCAGCATGACCTCTGCTGCGGCTGCATCTGCAGCTGCTGATCTGGTCAGCCTTCCCCCAGCTGCTGTATGTGCAGTGGGGGCCAATGCAAGATGCTGAGATGGCAGCTGCAGCTGGGGTAGCTTGCGGTACTTGCCTCTCCAGGCTGGTGCAACAGCCTTTGTCACACGGCTCTGCAGTGAGGCGCTGTTGTCATGTGGCTCTCCACTCAGTGGGTCCAACTGCAAACCTCTAAGCATGCAGCATGATGTGTGAATGAATACATGAAACACAAAACAGCAGAAGCAGAGACGTTGTCTCAGAGCAATTTGCAGACATGAGACTAATGCCCAGCAGTCTGTCTGCATGTGCATAGCCACCCTGACTCTTAATAGCATAAAATCTTGCTCCAGACTCGCACTATGTTACCAGCATGATTGGCAAGGAGTCCATCTTGTGAATTCAAATGCACCGTCTTGTACGAATTTAATGTGCTCTGTCAATTATGCAAGCACACGTCATCAGTGGAGTGTCACTTGGGTGCCTTGGGTAGACTTGGCTGCCATTATCAAAGAGCTTGCTGCCTGCCTGACCTTAGTAGCGCTGCTGGGCTCTGCCTCATCCGAGGGCTTGTTTGACCTTACAGGCTGGCCTCCAAGACTCACATCCATAGCATCCAGGATGTCCTCCCTGCAATGCCCAGAATGCCATGTTGTCAGCATTGAAGTAAGCAAGCAACATGCTATACAATCAAGCTTGACAAATGTGGGGATGATTGTGACACAAGTGAGGCAGAGGCCTTCATTTGGGAGTACACACGTCAGAGCAGAGGCACGTCTAATGCCCACTTAAGCAAGCAGGATTTGACCATGCTGATGCTATGCAGCTTAAGGCTTGCTTGCGTGAAATATATATATTTGTAAAATGTACGTTTGTTGCTTAGGGTTGATTTGACCTCATTTGATCCTGCAGTACGTCCGTCCGTCCGTGAAGGCTGCTGCCTGCTTGCAGATGTCCTGATCTGCATCGCTCGCACTGTCCCTTGGACCAACTTTCTGATGCCACTGCACACAACAGCAGGTCACCTCAGAAGGGTTGCAGCACAAACAAGAGCTGCTGATGCATCAGAGTGAACAGTCGATTCAGCTGTATTGACCATTTGCTCTGCTGAAGCTCACGGCAATGCTGATTGTACAGTTATGAGAAAATTGTTGCATGTGGCAGCATTCTGTCTCACCAGCTATTGAACTTGGCCCTTGTGAAGGTGCAGGCCTCCAGAAATGCCATCTTAGCAATCTTGGCATCAGAGCCACGACTGAAATAAGCCAGGGTTTTCCATTCAACTAGCCGAAGAGGCAGGGTAAAGACGTTCTGGATGGCAGAAAGCATGATCTGTATGCCCGGAAGCCGAACAGCTGAAGATGCTGATGCCATGCCTCTTCGAGCAAATGGAAGAATGTGTTTGCTGGCAAGAGTGAGTCCATCGCACATTGAGGCACACAGCATGTCCAGCAGCTGCAACACTGGTGGCAAGAGAGCAAAGCAAGCGGGCAAGACCTGGTTGGGCTCAACATACACTACGGTTGAAAAGAATATCAGCCACGACAAGGAAGACGCTTTCTCACTTATGACACTCAGAACTGGGGGGTTTTCAGAGATGTTGAGCAAGTGTGACTTGTTGCAGCATGTCTGGGCGGATGCCGGTCTGCTGAAAGGTGCATTGGGCAGCTTGCCATGCAGTCGTAACATGTGAGACACCATGAGAGGTAGTGTGACACAAGCAACCAGCATACCTTGCTAGTACTAAGGGCATCGGCCATGGCCAGCAAACATGGCATGGCAGACATGTCTTCTTCTGCTGTGACGGTGGCAGGGAGCAGAGCTGTCAAAAGCTGCGTTGCAGTGGTGCAGTCAAAGCATGCATGGGAGCTCAGCAGCTTGACGAACTTGGTCAAGCTGGCCAGTGCATGTAACCGTACCCCAGGGCAGGCATCTTTTACCAAGCATGCCGCAACCCTGCAGCAGACTTGCAGACCTTTGAGGTACTCATGAGAGTACTGAAACTTTCAGGCTTTGAGTGAGTGAGTGAGTGAGTGAGTGAGTGAGTGAGTGAGTGAGTGAGTGAGTGAGTGAGTGAGTGAGTGAGTGAGTAAGTGAGTGAGTGAGTAAGTTAGTGAGCGAGTGTGTGAGTTAGTGAGTGTGAGCAAGCGACTGCATATGGAACTTGATCTGTGGAATAAAGGCATTGTGGTATGAAGTTTGTTGAAGTCGCAAATCATATCTTTTGCATTCTGTCTTTGTGGTGCTGAAAGTGATAGTTTCTCTAATTTTAACCAAATCATTTCAGCGTCGTATTTTTCAGGGCACTGTAAGCTTCAAATTTTGTACCAGACTGGGAAACTAGCATGCATGCATAAATGAAACTTTAGCACATCAAGGCATGAAGGGTCAATTGTGAACCAAGCCTGCAGTTAAGTGAGCCATGAACTGCACACAGGGCAGATGAATGAGCATGTGTCTCCGGGAATGTTGAAGCAGCCATAAGTGACTTGAGATTAATTGATGCTAACTGACGCTACTGGTCTCAAACATGTTTGATACATTTGCAGCATGAGTATAAGGTGATGCGCTGCCACCTGAGAGGTACAAAGCTCACAGCTATTAGTACTCAGCTTCGAGGCTTATTCACAAATCCCCTTAAGCATCTGCATACACTGTCCAAGCCTGTGCCTATAGCTCTGAACAGCATTCAAGCGGGCAGCTTGCTATGTACCCAGGTTATTTGCAACCTCAATCCTAGGCAAACTGCCAGGGTCAATGCTGACTGTCTAAAGGCATCCAGATTTTGTGCCATGGAAATCAGCATCAGGAGTGCCGCTTTGAAGTAGGACAATGGCAAGTCTTAGGCTGAAATATACCTGATCAAACAAAGGAAGCAGGCTTGGCCCACTTTGCCAGCAATGAGTGGCAGCTCCTCAGCAAGAAGCTGTCTGACTGCGCGAATAGGGTGCTCTGCCAGGGACTGGACAGCAGGACCCATACACAGCGCAAATCTGCCAACAAGCAAGGCCACCTTAGCACAGATGCAGCAAGCAGTGGCTATGTTGCTATCAAGGTTGGCAGCTGCGCACACATCACAAGAGTTCAGCAAGCTAACTGCCGACAAACACCATGATCATGGTCAGACTGGTGCTTCATGTTTGTTCCCTAGCCAGAGCGCAATCAGTGGCGAGAGTGACAGCCTACATGTGCAGGTGTGTGCAGCCTGGCACATATGTGTACACATGCAGATATGGCATGCACTTCATGAATGATGTCTTACTCATGTCTGCCAACAGACTGCATAACTTTGCTGCATTTGGCCACCAGTAGCCTGCCAGTTACTTCGTCATGCCTCTTCGCAAGGACACCATACGCTGTAACATGAGGCAGAATGTGCTTGTGATGGTCATGCAGCTTGAACACCTGCAGAACAAGGAGTCTACGCTTGCGCAGGCTGATGGATGCAGTGACACGTAATGGATGACTAGATAACAAGTCCCTTCAGCATGGTGAACTTGGAGACTGCAGCGTTGGCAAGTGTCGTGTAACCCCCTGTGCTTGGAGTAGGCTGATTGCAGACCCTCAAGACAGTCAAGATCAGCATAAGTACCAGTCCTACCTGAGCTAAAAGCATGTCAATGCTGTCTGCCACACAATGAACCAGCTCATCATGGTCCTGCCAGGTGCCACTGTCAAACATGGCAGCAATGTGGACCAAGACCTTGTCCTTCACAACCACCTCAGGCATGTTGTGCCAGGTCATAGTTGCGCAGAGCAACACACACGTCAGCATTGCATGCAAGGGAAGTAGGCAAGCAATTGATACATGGCTTGCTGCTGCGGCCCATACACTAAGTGTCACACCAAGCCAGGCGCGGAGAGCACAAGAAGCCTAGGCCATACTACGCAGGAGCAGAGCCGCAGCCTCCTGACAAGCAGCCAGCTGGCAAGGGGCTCCAACGTGGCTTTTTTAATTAACTGGAAGGCACTTGCTACTTGGCTTTTTAGTGATGCTTCATTTGACTTTTTGGCATGCCAGTTTTTTGCACTTATGCTTCTTCTATTGATTGGCATGCTGAGCATGAACGTGGCATGCCTTGTGTGACTTTCTTGGTTGCTAAGCTTTGCCAGTCGTTTCTTTGATCGTGGCAATGACATGTTTGAACAGCTCGTTCATATGGCATTTGGCTAGGATGTGCCTTGTGCAAGGTGACAGGCTCCATGGTGCGTCAATGGTGCCTGGTTGGCAGGCTCTATGACATGCTCTGATATGGGCGGTGCTTTCACGGGTGTGTTTCATCCATTGATTCAGGTTGTGATGTGAGCTTGAACCTTTTGGTTTACAGTGAACATCATATGCTCTTGAGGTTGCTGTCGTTACAATTGTGTAATGAATATCTTTCCCTCCTAAAATGAAAAAAAAAAAAAAAAAAAGCCAGGCGCGGAGCAAATTGACTCTCAACATGGTGATGACAAACTGTCTTTGGTGCAAACAGCGTGGCTCCCATTGACTTTACTGGTGATATGAGAAGGCAATGCATGGTGCTGGGATATCACTGCTGTCGTACCGGTCAGGAGACAGTGCAATGCCCCAGCTCTCTGATGTGGCGGTGCAGAGCCACTTGTCACCAGTGGGTACACATGCCGTAGGAAAACATCAACCACAAAGGTCTGTGCTGCTGTAGCTGCTTCAAGACAAACCATTAGCTGCGGACAGCCAAGCCCACGGTGTATTGCACCAAGAAGCCTGACTGCCTCTTCGGCACAGCTGCTCTCTGCAGTCAGAAAGGCCTTAGGTCAAACATGTCACTGGTCAAGCAAAGCAACTGCACCATCAGCATGACTCTCAGATCAGCAATGCAGTCTGCATTAGGACAATGTTTGAGATACCTGAGAACACCAAAGACATCATGTACCAGCAGCAGTGAAGATGGCATGTCTGGTGTGTGTCATGACTTTGAGTTTGCCAGGGAATGCAGATTGACGGAAGACGCCAGAAATGCCACCTTGCGGGGATTGCTTGCCATGGACTGATCGCTTAGGGACACGTTTTCTAGGCCGTTGTTCGGGCTCAAACCAGGTTCGTTCGGTACCTTCATCAGCTGACGGAGGGTGGACAATTCCCCTGTAACCCAACAAAAAAAACAAAAAAAGTGGCTGGGACACAGGCTCGGTTGTCACCACCTTCACAAACGGTCGAGCGGCCGCAGACAACATTACCACAGGCAGTCGATCAGATTTTCAACGGCTCAACCGAGCAGCAGCTGGAAGCTGAGGTACTTGTTTCTTGCTACAAAAAAGCAAGTTGCAAAACTGCTCTGAGACTTGCTTTCTGTCCGCCTGCAGCTTGTCAGCCTGTGTAGATTTGTGCCTACCACCAGTCACAAAGTCTGTTCAAGTGACATGGTACAAGCAAGCAAAAGGTGTCCAGCTAGAAAAGATGCATCGCGCACCAACCTAGAGGAAATCTGTGTCAGCAAGCAAGATTGTCAAGGGTCGTGCACTATTGAAGACTAGGGCCAAAAGGCCTCCAACAGGATGCCAACTGGAGTCCACCCAGCTGGCCTTACAGTAGGAGTCTCCATCTATGATGAGGGTGCACCTTGCCATCAAGCGCCCAAATCTTCACATATGCTGACGTTGCCTCAGCTCTGGCGCACCAGAATGCCTGACAGGAATGTTCGAGGTCCTCAAATGGCTGTTGCGAAGGGTCCAAGTTGGAAAGGGTGTGTCCACAGCCATCCTTGCTATGAGGGGTGCCTCCAAGGCAGGTGAGCAGCTGTGCCTCCCAAAACAACGCGCGATCGCTGAGCCTCGTTCGCAGACACAGACTTTGACTATCCGGAAGTCCCAACAAAAGCTGCCGTGACAGTATCTGAAGCCCATGCTGC
>JAABUH010005281.1_pt1 | contig 10211 bp, 10 predicted proteins | sample 5559121 | NCBI WGS metagenome assembly JAABUH01 (sample SAMN10711871, study PRJNA513364) | rock metagenome | isolation source: Antarctica rocks | place: Antarctica: Victoria Land, Battleship Promontory nord | collected 2015-12-28 | reverse complement strand
CTCACGGCACCCACCGCCCCTCGACGTGGGCGACCCTCCGCGCGCGGGCGCGTCCTCCCGTTCTCGCCTCCCGCCGTACCACCCGAGAGGTCCGCCGCATGATCACGCTTGCGTGTGGCTATACCCGGCCAGGATGCGCATGGCTGTATTCCCTTTCGCTCTATTCCTGCGGCCGGCACGACGCGTCCGGCCCCAGGCGCATCGTGTCACCCCGGCAGCGCCACACATACTATCGTACGAGATATAGCGCGGTTTACGTCTAGTCGGCTGATAGCATCCCCGGTGGAGTACACATATGGGTCAGTCGATTGTGGCGCGATGTCTCACGGCGCACCATAAAAGAACGTGCCCAAGGAGGTTTCCTGCTCCGTGATCACGTCACATCGTCGATTGAGCACGTCATAGTTGTCGCTGTGCTGGTGACGGAACGTTTCGAATGCCGCCCCCGAGGTCCAGCGATCAATGGTGATATAGCGCAAGGGGTTCTCGGTGGCGCGCAGAAGCTCGGCGCCTACATACCCCTCGCCCTGTCCGAATAATTGTGCCCACGCTGTCCGTGGCCATTGACACACGCTCCATGCGGCCCATACATCTCCTCAAATTCCTGTGCTCGACCACTCTCGATGTGGTATTTCCACATAATCGCGTGCATGAGATCTCCTTTAGCACGCACAGTGCGACGCGGGCTGGCCGCCCAGCGCGATGCCAATCCTGATGAGCAGCAGCCCGAGACGCGTGCGCGGATGCTGTCGTGTGTGCGACGCTCTCTCGCGCCACGCCTGTCGAGCGCGCCGCTCCTCGGCGGCGACAGCGTGCAGCGATGCCATGCGCGCCGCGGCATGCAGGAGGCGAGCATCTCCGCCATTCCATCCCGTGATCGTCGCGCGGGCAGACCGTGTGTAGGCGGGGTCCAGCCACTGCGGCGTGTCCGTTGGTCGCTCAGCCCCGACCGATGGAAATAACCTGTTCATACGTCGTTCTCTCCCTCGTGACCTGCCGCCGCGCGATGCGCGGCGGCCTTGTGCGCCTATCCACCGGCCACGGATCACCGCATTTGCCGGGCACGTCCATACTCCCCACACGCGGGACACGGCCACGCCCCACCGCCACCATACACGCTGTTATATGTCACCTTGCATGTCAGGTATTGGCACAGCGAACCGCGACCATGCGACAACCGGCCGAGGTGAGCAGGCCGCCGGCTTTCCCCACGGGCGATGACGAGCGCGGCGCTCAAGGGCGGACGGCGAGGGCCAGGGTCGCCCACCACGCCGCGCGCATCCTCACGCAGGTCAGCCCTGGCGTCGTTGTACCGCGCCGTACGCAGCGGCGAGGAGCGCGGCGATGAGCGAGGATACCGGAGGCCGTGGCGGCGCCCCATGCCAAGCCGTGAGTATCGGCCACGACGCCCCCGATGGACGGGCCGGCCATCTGGCCGAGCGCGAAAACCGTCGTCAAAACGCTCAGGCTCACCGTGTAGCGCGCGGTGGGGACGGCCCGCCGCGGCAGGGCGGTGAACATGGTTGGCGTCCCGATGAAGCAGATGCCCATGAGGACAGCACCGACACCGTCCAGTGCCAACCCGCCGACCCCGAGCGCCCCCAGCGCGCCGATCATGAGCGCCACGGCCAGGGTGAAACCGGTGGGCCAGCGGTCGATGGCCCGTCTCCCCACAGGAGGCCACCGGCGGCGCCGATGACCCCGATGGCCGACCACACCAGGCCCGCGAGCAGGGCGGGCACGCCCTGAGTCGCCGCCAGGACGATGAAGAAGGTGAAGTAGATGATGTAGCCGCAGCCGAATGCGGCGTAGGCGAGCGTGAGCGCCAGCAGTCCCCGCGGACGGAGGAGCATCGCCAGCGTCGGGAGGACATGCCCCGATGCGCCGATGCGCTCGTCAACCGCGCACGGCGGCGGCCGACGAGATCGACGTGGCGCGCCTGGCCGACCAGGGGCTCATGCTCAGCGAACGGGCGTGCGCGTTCCGGCAGGGTATCGAGAGTGCCCTCTTGCAACACGGCACGAATCCGTACGCCGGCATCGAGATCGGGAGCATGGAAATGCTGAAGCGATGTGTGCAGGCCGGCCTGGGACTTGCCATCATCCCCCTCGCGGTGGCCACGCCCGCCCCCACGGGGACGGTCCTCCGCGAGGTGCGCGGCCTCGACCTGAGCCAGTGCGTCGGACTGGTCCAGCTGGCCGACGAGGGAGGGACGGGACGCGTCGTGGACATGCTGCTGGCGACCCTGCGCGCCCACTTGTGAGCCTGACCGGATACACAGTACACATCACGTCGCGAGGTGGCGGATGTCGTCCGATTGACTCTCTCGCGGCGTAGTGTTGATACGATGACGGAGTCGCCGGGGCGGCGAAACGGCCCTACTATCCGAGCGAGAGGCGAAGCTTTGCGCGTGGTTGTCGCCTTGTTAAGTCATTCGGCGGAATGGCTATAGGGCGTATGGACATCGCCAGATACGGTATCTCTTGGGCGTCGTTAGACGACCCAATCGTTCACGGGCTGCTCCTCGGCCGTAATGGTGTCGTCGGCGTTGCGATGGATGATGGCGCCGGCGTGGCCGAGCACGATGGAGTGCGGCGGGAGCGACTCGATCACGAGCGCCTGCGCCCCAACCTTGCTCCAGGCCCCGACCATCACGTCACCCAGGACCGTCGCGCCCGAGCCCAGGACCACGCCGTCCTCGATGGTGGGGTGGCGCTTGGCGCCCTGGCCGCGCTTGAGATCCTTCCACCACCCCGTCGCCCCCAGCGTGACCTGGTGGTAGAGCATCACGTCGTCGCCGATGACGGCGGTCTCGCCGATGACCACGCCGGAGCCGTGGTCGATGAAGAAGCGCCGGCCGATGGTGGCGCCGGGGTGGATCTCGATACCGCCGGTGACGAAGCGAGCGAACAGCGCGATCAGGCGCGGCGCTTCGCGCCGCGCCTTCAGATAGGAACGGTGGGCGAGGCGGTGCAGCCACAGGGCGTGCAGATGCGGATAGAGCAGGACCTCGCCCACGCTCGTCGCCGCCGGATCCTTCTCGAACACGACCGCGATGTCCTCGCGCGCCCGCGCAGCCAGGTCTTGTAGAGCCATACATCCTCGCTGTCTAGCGGTGTCCCTTTTACCGTAACCTACCAGAATCCTCGCCCGACATACTTTGTGAAGCGTGTACGATATTCTCACCGTAACGGATCATATATGCCAGCTTGGGTGTCATATTTCGTGGAAGAGAACGGGCGAGAAACGGTTGTTCGCATCTCGCGCGGCGATACGTCCGCGCATCCGGCCGAAGCGATGTGATCGTGCGACCCCATGCTCTCACAAAACATGACACCTAAGCTGGCACGTATTGTCGCGTATGTATAGTGTTAAGAGCCCTATCCTCGCGTGCGAGATATATCCTCGTTCAGGTTCTATCCTGATGTGACATCCTACCGAGAGGGTCCACACCCGGCGAACGGTGCATAGGAGCATGAGATGATCAGCGGGCGCGGCGCGCTCCACCGGTGCGGCGCCATCCTCTCCGCGGGCGCGCTCCTGCTGGTCCTGTCGGCAGGATCGGCAGGGTCGGCGACATGGCCGACCGTGGCAGGGGGACGATTCGCACGGGTAGCCATGTCGCCTTGCGCGGGCATTGCCCCGGCCATCGCACGGGTCCGCCACTGGCGCGCCGACATCACCGTCGCGTTCCGCGCGCGGCGCCATCGGAAGACGTCAGCGACAGGAGGCGGTTACCACGAGTCCACCGCCGCCTTCGATGAGACGGCGTCCGCGACCTTGCAGTTCTCCGACACCGTCCCGCCCACACAGGCGCTACAGGCGCTGGACCTGTCCATGATAGCCGGGCGTGGGGCCGTCGCCGGCTCCGTGCATGATATGATCGATACCATCTCCCACGATATCTCCGGTGTCGAGAGGCGCACCTCGGAGACCATACGGGGCGGCGACCACGTTCAGCTCCCCCCGCGCGGACCGCAAGACGCCCTGCCGGCGCTCCCGGACACCTTGACGTGGACCTTCGGCGGGTCGGGAACGTATGGTGGCTACCCGGCGCATCAGTGCACATACGGATTCACCGTCACGTTCCGGGCGACGGTGGACGACGTCGGCGACGATCCCATCGTGGGCGCGCGCAAGTATGCCACGTTCGCGTACCTCGCGGTGGCGGATATTCCCCTATCTGGCGTGTTCCCGCTGCGCGGGAGCGTGCAGACGCCGCTGAAAGGCGATATCATCGCCGCGCCCCCGCTGTTCACGTCGTTCAAGGCGGTGTCGTGCTGGCGCCCCACCCTCGACAAGCCGGAGTATGCGACGGTCACGTGGAGTATCACACCGGGCGACAGCGCCGCACCCGACGCCACGTGCGCGCCCACGCGGTCCGACGGCCCCTGCGGCGCCGACACGTACTACCTCGCGTTGGGCGACTCGTTGGCGTACGGGTACCAGCCGACCCAGGGCCCGTATCGTACCCCGGTCGACCCCGGGTATGCCACCATCCTGTTCGACCACGACATCAAGCCGCGTGGCCTGGCCACCCAACAGATCAACTATGGATGCGTGGGGGAGAGTACCGGGACGTTCCTCGACGGGCGCTGCCCGCAGGCCGGCGTTTTCCCGCTTCTGAGCGCCTACCCGGAGGGGTGCGCGACGCCCAACCCGCGCCAGATGTGCGCCGCCACGACGTTCCTGCGCCAACATCGGCGCACCGTCGGGCTGGTCACGCTGGACATCGGGGCGAATGACCTGCTCAACATCATCCCCCAGGCGCGGCCCGGTAGTCCGCCGCCGTGCGCGTTCGGCGCGGACGGTCGCGTCGCCCGCTCTCTGGCGGCGCAGCAGCGGGTCTTCGACAGGGCGCTCGCGCAGTTCGAGGCCAACCTCACCCGCATCCTGCAGGGCCTTGTCCCCCTGATCCCGCGCGGGCGCCTGGTCCTGCTGGACCTCCCCTACGATCCGTTCGAGAATCTCTGCAACCCGACGCAGGGCACGACGAACGCGCTGGCGTGGACCGATTTCCTGGCATTCAACCGCGCGTTGGTCGCGCTCGCGGCCCGGTTCCATGTGCCGATCGCGGACGTCTTCGCCAAGGGATTCGGCGGTAGCCATCTGGGCGCGGATCCGTCCGACATCAACCCGTTGGTCGGCGCCGCCGGCCAGCGGAGCGGCGCCCTCACCTGGATGCCCTACTATGGCACGTCCAACCTCAACGGGCTGTCGTACCAGTGCGACACCTACGTCCAACTGGTCCCCGCGCAGGCGGGATGCGTGCATCCCACCACCGCCGGCTATCGGGTGATGGCCGGCATCCTGTGGCAGTGCCACATAGGGATGGCCGGCTCCTGCGCCGCCGCGTCGCCCGCGAGCACGAAGGCGCTATTGGTGGGTGAAAGGACCAGATAATTGTTGCGATCGAGGAGAAGATGGGATGAGCGACGATAACTTCTTGCGAGCCTTCATGGACGGCTCATTGTCCCCGCAACAGTTTCACCACCGCGACCACCTCCGCGTGGCCTGGCTGCTGCTGCGACGGATGGGCGCCGCGTCGGCCACGCGCGCGATGTCGGCCGGCATCCGGCGCTTTGCCGCGGCCCATGGTCACGAGGCCATATACCACGAGACGCTGACGCAGTTCTGGGTGCGCATCGTCGCCCACATGGCGCGCGAGCGGACGGATGTCTCCGCGTTCGACGCGTTCATCGCGGCGTTCCCGCAGGCGCTCGACACGGGGCTACCGCACCGGCACTGGCACTCCGACACGATATGGAGCGCCGCCGCCAGGGCGGCGTGGGTCGAACCGGACTTGCTCGCTCTCCCGGATTGAGGTGCAGCGTGTCGATGCGGCGTGTCGAGATAGGCGCCTTCAAATATGACACGCTGCTGGCAACTACCCCCTGCTACGCTGGTCCATGACGGGCGCGAGGCGCGCGTGCGCATGGACGATGCCCGGAGGGAGGTGCGGCGATGCCTCTGGCGTTCCTCGGCCCGTATCGGGACATTTCCCGCTATCGGTCCTTCTGGGTCTTCTGGCTCGGCTTCGCGTTCTCGGTCCTGGGCGACGCCATGATCGGGGTGGCCTTGACGTGGCTGGTGTACCAATCCACCCACTCGGCGCGCGCCGTCGGCCTGCTCCTGCTGGCGTCCACGGGACCCGTCCTCGTCGGCGGCCTGCTCGTGGGGCCGCTCCTGGATCGCTTCGACCGGCGCGCCGTCATGATCGTGGACAGCATCGTGCGGGGACTCGCGGTGGCGACGATCCCGCTCCTCCACGCCCTCGGCCATCCGCCGCTCTGGCCGGTATACGCCGTGGCGGCTGTGTATGGCTGCCTCAAGATGATCACGCTGGCCGGCGGCCCGGCGCTCGTCCCCGCGCTCGTCCCCGCGCTCGTCCCCGCCGTGCGCCTGGACACGGCCAATGCCCTGGAAACGCTCGGCTTCACGCTGGGTGGCGTGATCGGGCCGCCCGTGGCCGGCCTCTTGATCGCCCGGATCGGGGCGCCGAACGTGGTTCTCGTCGACGCCCTCTCCTATGGCGCCTTCGCCCTCGCCCTGACGCGCGTCCAACTCGACAGCGAGTACAAGGCGCCGTCGACGACGCGGGCGTATCGAGTGAGGGATGCCGTCGCCCTCCTGCGCTACACCCCGGTCCTGTTCGCGACGACCCTCATGTTCATGACCTTCAACCTCGGCGAGGGCGCACTGGCGGTCTGGCCGCCCCTCTTCCGGAAACGGCGGCACGATGGAGCCCGGCGCCACGGGCGCACCCGTCGGGTCAGTACCGGCGGGGGCGGACACCCCGTCTGCCTGATGCGTTCGCCTGGATGGGGACGGTCTCCGCGTTCCGGCGGGCGGGCTTCGCGGAGGCGCTCCGACGGTCGGACACGCGGCCTATCATGCGGTACGTCGTGTCATCGCACGACGCGCACTCCGAATCTGGAGCCATAGCAGGCCACGTCGTGAGGCTACCGCCAGGATAAGAGCGGCAACAGCGCGACAGCGTCAACAGCATGGCGACAGTTGGCCGGGTTCGTGGCTGTAGCTCGCCAGCATCCGCCGCAAGTCCTCGCGCATCGCCTCTCGCCAGCACGCCGGTTCCAGCAACTCCGCCCCCGGCCCCAACCAGCGCAGCAGCTCCAGCATGGTCGCGCGGTTGTCCTCGCCGAACCTCATCACGACCGCCTCCTCGTCGACCTGTGTGAAGTGGGCGTGATGGTAATACCAGTCGCGCCGCAGCCGGTCGGCCTGTGCCTGCGTGAGGCGGATCGCGACCGGCGCTTGCTCTCGCCAGCGATCCATGCCGTCCCGCAGCCAGCGACGCCCCAATAGCTCGCGCACGTCGAAGGCGTCTCGATCGTCCTGGTCGGCCTGGCCGGCGAGGCGTGGCCGCAGCGGCCTGATCCCGGTCGCGCGGTCCGCGCGCCACAGCCGCGCCTCGCACGACCGGTCCTCCGGCCGTCCGACCAGGTACCAGCGGTCGCGATCCCACAGCAAGCCGAGGGGGGCGATGACATGGTCTTTGGTTTCCCCCCGATGAGGTGAGCAGTAGCGCAGGCGTACCCGGTCACCGTCGAGGATCGCCTGCAGGAAGGCGCCGATTGTCGCGCTCTCCCGCGCCTCGGCCGGCTCTGCGCCGGAGGGCGTCGCGGAGGGGCAGGGGTCCAGTTCGGGGTGGAAGATGTCGTCGGGCAGCGGCTCGAAGCCGATCAGCGCCTCCGCGCGCTCCAGCGCGGCGCGCGTCGGCGCTGGGACGGCCGCCAGGAGTTTGCGCGCGACGGTGTCGAGGTCGGCCGGGAACGGTTTGGCCCGCAGGCGCCGCAGGAGCGTCAGGCCGAGCAGCAGCGCGATCGCTTCGCCCGGCGCGAACATCAGCGGGGGCAGGAAGTAGCCCTCGACCAGCCGAAACCCGCCAGCGCGGCCGCGCTCCGCGTAGACGGGCACGCCCACCGCCTCCAGCGTCTTGAGGTCGCGGTGGATGGTGCGCGTCGAAACCGCGAAGCGCCGGGCCAGCTCCGTCGCCGGCACCGATTGCCCGCTGCGCAGGAAAAGCAGGACGCCCAATATGCGGTCGAATCGCTCGGTCACGGCCGCCCTCTGTCCGCGCACATGGCGCTCACACCGGTAGGCCGATGGACGGCCTGCGCGGCCGCGGCGAGGTGGATGTCGACGTGCGTGAGATAGCCGTCCCGCGTGACGCGCAACGGGAGGCCAAGACGCCGGAGGACGTGGAGGATGCGCCCGTTCTCGGCGGCGGCCGACCCGTACAGCTGGTCGACGCCGCCGTCGCGCGCGCCGTCGATCAGCCGCCGGAGCAGGAGCGAGCCGATGCGCCGGCTTTGCCAGCGATCCTCGACCACCACGGCGAACTCCGCGCGCGCGGCCCGCTCGGCGTCGCGATGGTACCGGGCGACGGCTATGAGCTCGGCGGGCTGTACCGGGTCCTGCACGACGAGGGCGACGCGGTCCACGCCATCGGCGTCCGCGAAGGAGCGCGCCCGCTCGTCGGTCAAGACGGGGACCACGGCCAGGAAGCGGAAGTAGACCGTCCGCGGGCTGAGGCGGCCGTACAGGCGCTGCAGGGCGCGGCTGTCCCCCGGCGCGATCGCCCGCGCGACAAGGACGAGGCCGTCGGGGAGCGCCAAGCATTGCACGCCGGCGATCGCATCGACCCGCGGGGACTCTAGCCGTCCCTCCGCCGGCATCGCCGGATCGCCGACCGGCCTAGCGGCTATCGCGCACATAGAACACCTCCCTCGACGTCGTCGCGAGGGAGGCCATCCCTCCCACGCTGCACCATAGACGGCCCACACTGGCGTCGTTCGGCCGCCCCGCGCGCTCCGGCCGCCCCTGTAGCCCCGGGATATGGCCTCCCCCGAACGTAGTGCGGCGCCGTTCGAGTCACCGTCATCATGCTTTGACTGGTAACATCTTCGTCTACGTATACCATACGTCATGGCGACGCGGCCGTCAATCGCTGCCCGCGGCGCCATCACGCCATCTCCCACTCATGACGGGGTGGCCGCAAGGGCGGCGCGGATCGCACCGATGGCGTCGTCGGGGGCCTCGACCGGGACGAAATGCCCCACGCCGGGCAGCAGGCGCACGGTGAGATTCGGGAAGAACTCCGGCAGGCGGTCGGCCCAGGCGGAGGGCGCCACGGGATCGGCCTCCCCCCACAGCACGACGGTCTGCTGCGCGAGGCACAACGAGGTTGGATCGGCGGTGGCTTCGCGCAGCCGCGCCCCCGCGCGCGCCCGGTAGTAGGCGATGCTCCCGCGCACCGCGCCCGGTTGGGCGTAGGTGTCCACGATCGCCTCGAACTCTTCGGGATGCAGCGCCTCCTTGCGCCCCATCCAGTGGTCGTAGAAGTGGGCCAGGTACAGGCGCACCGTCTCGCGGTCGTGGCCAATCAGGCGGTCCGACCAGGGCAGCGCGTGGAGATGCTGGTACCAGGCCTCGGCCTGGGCCGCCGGCTCGAAGCGCCGCAGCCCGATGCCGGGGTAGGGCGGGTTGAAGAGGGCCAGGGCGCGCACGCGCGCCGGGGCGGCGCGCGCCAGGGTCTGGGCGATGGTGGCCCCGAGGTCGTAGCCCGCGACCACGACGCGATCCAGGTCGAGGTGATCGAGCAGGGCCAGCATATCGGCGGCGAAGACCGCGGGCGTGTAGGCGTCGGCCGGAGGCAAGTCGGGCTTGTCGGAGGCGCCGAAGCCGCGGAAATCGGGCGCGATGACGTCGGCGTCCGCCGCCAACGCGGGGATGACGCGGCGCCAGTCGTACCAGAAGCCGGGCCAGCCGTGCAGCAGGAGGACGGGGACGCCATTCCCGTGGCGGACGTAGTGGATGCGCACGCCGCCAGATCCCGAGGCAACGTTATGCCCCCAGCGGGGTTCATCGGGGAGGCTGACCGCAGTCCTAGCACCATCCATATCTCTCATGCTCCTCTCGTTTCAGCGACCGTCGATAATAATCAATATAAATCAAGTATAATACGGCTACTGTAGCGACGCAAAGAGGCCCACCTTAACGGCGATGGGGGACCTGCGCCGGGGCGGTGCTTTACGTCGCCGTCGCGTAGCGGCGTCATCGATCTATCCGGTTCAGGACATGACGGCCCTCGTCTGTCGCGGAACGCCAGCTTAGTACTACAACGTTAGATTGACGCCTGCGTGGTGTAGACTGGGGGGAGGAGGAGGAGTGCCCATGATCGCCGCCTA
>JAABUH010005279.1_pt1 | contig 10215 bp, 13 predicted proteins | sample 5559121 | NCBI WGS metagenome assembly JAABUH01 (sample SAMN10711871, study PRJNA513364) | rock metagenome | isolation source: Antarctica rocks | place: Antarctica: Victoria Land, Battleship Promontory nord | collected 2015-12-28 | reverse complement strand
ACGGGTGAAGATTGGTTGGGTAGGATTGTACATGAGGGGAAAGAGCCAGGCAAGTTGGGATCCCAATTCGACCTCCACGGACGTCATCGGCTTTTCGTGCTGTGGAGAGGTCATAGAGCCGAAGGAGGGTCGGCAGTGGATGAGGACAGTGCCACGCATATGCACGAGAACCGCTCTTGCATGAAAATCCGAATGGATAATATTGTCGCTACCTTGCAGGAAGCTAGTATGATTGTTATCGCAAGGAGGTACTAACGGGCCGGGTAGGGTACCAATACCAATTCAATACCACAGGCATCGAGCAGCGGGAAATGATGTGGGAGTTTTTGGGGGACTTGTATCAGAGACAGCGCTCATAACATTGGTACATTTGCCTACATCCCGAGGTCTAGCACCGATCTGCCACAGTGTCCCCACGTTGTTTCCTATTAAGAAACAGATGAGCGCCCCCACTGCATTTAGGGAGGGCAAGGCTATTCTAGGTAAAAGCGGGGTCGAAGTAAGAGCCTCAGGATTCTGAGTTATCTTTAGAGATAACTTTGCTCCTAAGTTGCGCCTTCGCGGGAGTGAGTCGAGGATTCAGGTTGTATAGCACTGTATCACTCTGTTTGTTGCGAAATGTCTGTTAAGGTTGAAACCTATGGCCGGTCTAAATTGCCAAAAGACCATCTCAGCCTCGGCCACAGGTTGCATACGATCTAGCAAGGCGCTCCAGCAGATAGTAGGAGACTTGCTCAAATACAACGATAGCTCATCACTAATGGGCAGACATCGATCGTCTTTACAGTTTAAACGCGGATTATACTCCTCCTATGCCAGACGACCCGAGGATGAGGAATACTACTATCCCTCAAATTCCATTGACATGCCATGCTCGACAGAGGATATTCCAAGCCCTAAGACATATACTAGATGGTATAAGAGAATCGAGCAGAAGCGACTAAGTGATGCATTTATTCCAGAAAATCAGCCGATACCCTACATCGATGCTTCTACTTAGTCGGGGCAGAGTTTGGGCTCTGATGAATTCTGCTTATAACTCTCACTCGTCGAGATAGACGAGATAGGGCTCGCTTTACGGTCATTTTCCAGTAAGCCGTTACTTCAGCTTTCCCGATCTTGGGTCCAGGCTAACAAGTCTTACAGCTCATTATGCCGACCTTGACCTTGTTTCACCCTCCACGCTCCCTCTACCAACACTAGGAGCCAAGATAAGATCTGTATGCCAAGCATTATTCAATGCTCAAGGCATTGTCATCTTTAGAGGCCTCCAGCCTCACAGATGCAGCTTGTTAGAAAATATCACACTCTACATCGGGTTGACGAGCTACATCTCGGAGTCGCGTGCCGTATAAAAGCTATATAACGTTCTTTTGGGTGAGAGGCGCCTTTGCGACGTTGATCGTTAGAATACTTGTTATACTAATTTAACACAGTCCACGTGCGCGACTTAGGAATAGTTGCAGGTCCCCACGAGTATCGTCGAAAAGCTTATAGCTATTCCGCCCAGGTACGAATGATCGTGAATCGAGTACTCATTCTGATTCGCTAAGTAAGAACACAATCAGCCATTTCACACCGATTATGCCCCAGTACTTGCCATGTACATAATCGGCGAGGCTCAAGAAGGGGGTCGCTGTATGTGGGCCTCGGGCACCAAAGTATACAACGAGCTTGTTTCTACAAGACCAAATGGTATCCCCATCTTAGCAACTGCGGACTGGCCATTTCAGAAGTAGGAGCACTTGTGTTGAGAGTCTGAAGAAGTGCCCCAATTGATTCGAGTGATAGGTACCACGAAGGAGTCCGGCAGGAGGGTGTTGATACGAGGCCTCTACTTTACGAAGAGAATGGATGACCGTTCTTTTTCTATTCGAGGTGCAACTTGACGGGGACACCTATGTCTCAAAGGCCGACAGATCTTCCTCAGCTCTCAGACCTTCAGGCCGACGCCCTAGATGCTCTTCAATTTGCTGCACTTAAGCATTGCGTTCGCCATGCTCCTAAAAAAGGCGAACTGCATATTATAAATAATCTGGCTGTGGTTCATGCCCGGGAAAATTTCAATGACCAATCCACTGACAGGGGCCGGCACATCATGAGGCTCTGGTTGGATAACGAGACAAAGCTATGGCAGTCGTTACCAACACCTTTACAGGAGGTCTTTCAGGGCGTTTTCTCCGCAAATCGTCGAAAGAAGGCAAGATGGGAGCTTAGGGGCTACAACGACTTCGATGCGCTGGTGGACGAGTCCACACACAGCCCTACATGAGGACACATTAAGCGCTTCCCTCTGACAGGTGGGTGTGGATATTCAGGCTCAAGTCCTGGCTTTTTGGGTTGGCAGAGCAGGCATTGACCGACGCTATTATGTTGAGTTTGAATCACTGCTAGAGGCAGAACGGAAGGAAATGATCCGCTTGACTATTCTGGAAACAAGAAGCCTGTATCGCATTCTTCCTGCATCCCCGTCGTGATTACCTTACATCCACATCCCTCTTCTAATTGATCTAAAGCATCAGGGAGGCTTGCTACTATATCCTGATTTAGCTAGCATTACAGATCTTTACTTATCGGACTAATCAGGTCCCACACCGCAGCTTAATACGTCTACGCAACGCTGAGTACTCGCCAGAAGTCTTTTGTCTCTACAAAAGCACTTCTATACTATCGATCAAGGAGCGAATCGACCTAAAAGTCTTGATACTAAAAATTGGTCGCGAAAATATTTTGTGATCAAGTACATGGATAGCAGATTGAATCATTGGCTGATCGAGCGAGACATACTAGCCTAATTGAGACTGGTCACTGCAAGTTTTGATGCTTTGGACCAATCAGGAGGGAGATGAGATGTTGATGTAGGTGCGATAGATGGAGCAATATGTGGCGTGTACTTATTTCACATCCTTGAAGTGTTTCCCTCCAGTCTACGCCAAGCACACAGGTGGTCGTATTGTTCGTATTCTTGTAGCAGAATAGATGACTATGGCGATAAATGATGCGTTTACTTTTTTGCATCGCGGTGTTCATAATTTTTTAGAATATTGCTCATCGTAGGGCTGAGGATTTTCCGTCAGCTTTGCCTCGCCCTCCGAGGCTTCAATGAATTAATTCTATTTCGTGGCTCAGAAGCTACGCGATGCAGCGCGTATTTTATGATGAGAATCCGCGATCTACAACGTGTTTTTCACCAGGCTGGACCAGAACGAGATGTGGTCAAGTGAGCTGGCACAAACTGGGAGACTAGACATTCAGCCCAATGCTAATACTATGAACTCAGCATTGTGTATGTACCTGATGTGATTATCAGTAAAGAAATCAGCTTTCCCACCGAACAAGATTCGCGTCAGCTTCTATCTGGGTTGACAGGCGTCGACGTTACGGTCTTTGTGCTGAATCATCACATACGTCTTAGCGACTCCTCGTCATGGGAGAAGCTTCTGAAAGCCGGCGACATCTTGTCGCGCTCCTTACAGCAACTCAGCTCTGTGGAGGTAATTCATCGTGCATAAGTATGAGTTGATCACGAGCTACTGACAACGAGACAGGATGGGACGGCTAATATACATACTCATTGGAGAGCGATTCGGAGGTCTTATAATCAAGCGGGTACTCTGAGCTTTGCAATCAGATTTCCAATCTTTGGGAAAATCAAGTCATACAACATTCGACTTGTCTGCCTACGCTACGTCAGAGGGCACAGCCCGGCTACACGCTTCGGTGCAGTCTCTCTCGTCTTATTCCGCCGCGGCGAAACCCACGAGTTTCCACACTCTCATCAATGAACTTTCGATCAACGGGCAGCTTCTCCGTTACTAAACTCAAAACGTCGATGGCTTAGAGAATCAATTACCCAACCTCTGGAATCAGACTGTGCAGCTCCACGGACGGATCGACCAAGCAATTTGCCACCTCTGTAGGTGGACCGTGGCTTTCTCGTCCGTTGACTTTACTGGTTCCGCTTTGCCGGATTTTCCACGATGCTTGGAGATTTCCTGCGCCAGAGAAGCTTCCGGAAAACGACCTCTCGGTATCGGTCGACTTCGCCCGGATTTACTTCTCTACGGCGAAGAGCATCCGGAGGGAGACATAATTGGCAAAATCGCTCGAACAGACTTGCAACGAAAACCGGAAATGTTGATCGTGGCCGGTACACGTCTAAGAGTGCCAGGGGCCCGGCAACTAGTGAAAGACTTCTGTCGAGGTGTAAGGAGCAGGAAAGGGCTTACGACATGGATCTGCAAGGATCCAGTACCATCCGATCTGCAATCCTTCTTTGATATTACGATCCTAGGGGATTGCGATGAGGTGGTCTCATTGCTCAGATGACGACTCGAAAGAGGCAGTGGGAGAGCTGAAGAGAGATCAATTTGAAAATGCTGAGCGCGTACGTCAACGCCTTGTATTCGTGCGTGGGCATTGCAGCAATAGATCAAAGTGTTATGATTCGGCTAGACCTTCGAACATTAGCCACAGGGAATTGGTTTGGTATCAAGAAGGGGAGCTCCAGCATTCCTCATGTCTCTCCCATGTTTATGATGTGATGGTATATTAACGTCTCCTCTCAACGACTAAATCAGAAATACACTCCGAAGCTTGTCGTTCTCTATTCATTCAGAATGTCATTGTATCACGAGCATCTTCGATGGACAGCGCCGTCCTCCCTAGACCGAAACCGTGGGAGCACCTCCAGTTCTATCCTACGGTCTCTTGGGTGGCTGTTTTCAACGGCCAGGAAGGTGAGACATCTGAAATGCCTTGTCCGTGTTGGTCATCATATGGTGGGGGCTGGTGTGGCAAATCTTCCTGGCCTGCAGGATGTCGAGAGAAATTTTTGCGCAGCCATGCGCGCAGCCCTGTCATAAAAGCGCCATAGGCTTTTTCCCCCAGATAGTTAACAATCATAATGACACACACTTTGAGACTGTACAATGTCAGACACTTCTTGATTACTCTGTAAGAAGGCGTACCGTGATGGCGTTGCAGAGATATCGACAGGCAAGATCTGGGAGTTCGATGATCGCACAATCTCGAGATATTATGACCGCCCTTGAGAGTCTCTCGATCTCCTTTTTAAGAGCATAAGCCGCCACACTTGGACCACGCATTCTAGGTGGGTACGCCTTTCTTGGATGCTGTTGGTGGGCTCAACTTAGAATCAACATGTCTTACTTTTCCAATTCGTTGCTGCGAAATAGGTTCAAACACAATGGGTGGAGTTCTAGTATTGTCAATCTATTCACCGCCCTTTCAAACATGGAACACGCTCAAGGACGGTACTCCCGAACCGCAACGCTCAGCAGAAGCTACGGGGAAGGCCACCCCGCGGGTACGTCGTCTTTCTTACCTTCTCGTCTCTTAATCTGATGAAAAAAGCATTCCCCATCAATATAGATGATGGCACCAAATCCGAAAGCACAGAAGATGTGGACGAAAGATCGCAGGTGCCGCACAAAGGAGAGCTCGACGACCGGGCGAATGCTATACTCGATGACCCACTCATTTGGCTCGAGACCCACTCCGAGGCCATCAATGGGAATAGATCTCCGTCCAGGGTGGATGGTTTACCACCTTGAATGGCGCGTTCACTCCTTGAAATGTCTCGCTCACTGACCCAAATTCTCCTCGCAGCTCTGTATCATGCTGGGAAACTCCAACGGACCAAGGCCAGACGAGCCCTGAAGAAATGCAAGCGCTACAAGAAAACCCTATTACGCAAGAACCGCGAAGCTGGATGCGCTCCGACTATACCGGCGGCTCTCGACGGCGGTGACGGCGCAGGCGGCTCATACATTAAGTCTAGCGCATGTGTCGCTTGTCCTATCTGTTATGGCTCTGAAGTTAACGTCGTGACCAACTGTGGCCACGTCTTCTGTGTTGATTGCTTAACAATCTGGAAGGATATCTCACGCCATTGCCCTCGTTGCAGAAAGATTCTACGGAGCGAACATCCGCTGTACCTCCAGGGTATACAGGTAATAAATAGCAACCAAAGTCCTTACATATCGCCGTTCATTACGTACAATTTTTCATTGCTCTCCAGTAACTTCTTCATCATGATCAAGACTTGCCTGCCTTAAAGTAAATGTTCCACAGCCAAAATCGTCGCTGGGGTGGACACAAGAGGCTTGAACAATCTCTTCGGACGCGATTCCTCTTGCCTTGGCTTCGCACAAATTTCCGTATGGCCGAGACGATCAAGACCTTTCGCTGAGAGTGCGGACATGTGCGCTTTTGGTAGGGTGTGATTCAATTCTGGAAGTGTCAGACCAAGATTCGTTCCAGATTAAAGTGAGGCATTACCAGATTCAATCGCTGAGGCAGCCTCAGGTGCCAAAGTTGAGGTAGGTGCTATCTCATCACAAGTGCCTATGAATTGTGTTGTGCCGACATTGCCTAAGACGGCTGACTGAGTGCGGGTGAGAGTGCCGGGTGGAGATATTCGTTTGGTTGTGTCTGGGCGCACCGAAGGATTAAAGTCCCACGGCGCAGGAGCCACACCTTGCATGAAGATGGATAAGAACAGGAGGAGGAGCATTTTTGCTGAGACCTTTGACACTCAGAAGCCGACTTGGATCTTTTATATCAGTCAGCTTTTGAGGAGGATGACAGGAAAGCATGTTGATTTAAGCATGAGACGCGATTTTCGGTGTTCAAGTCAGTCCAGTTGCCCCTCCTCATCCAAAGTTAGCTCTCCACCTCTTCAGCGGAATGGACCTAATCATCAAACAGGCACATTGGGTCTACTGAATGACGGATCCAAAGGGTTCCTTGATATAGTTACGTAACGTTATGTGACACTACTTGATTTACACGTCTTCGGGAAGGACCACTCCAAACGCCCGATGGAAGCAGAACAAGCTAAGGCTGATACTCCAAGTCCATGAGTCTCACCCTTTGGTCAATATTGGCCGTCACCAGAGTACGCACATCATCTCTGAGCTGACGATGGGCGGAGACTGATCATGTCAGTGCGTCTCTGTAATTTCGATCGAATGCCCTTACCTGCGACCAGTATATCTCCTCTTTCTTCACCACTCCAATTCTGCTTCCTGCCATCAACGTACCGGTCATAGTCGCCGGCAATCTCCTCCATAAGGACTTTTTTAGCGTCGAACATCCCACCATGATGCTTCAGACGGCCGTGTTTGCCTTCGACCTCGGTCCACTCATCATGTGATGCTGAATAGTAGATTGAGATTTGAAGCATCCAGATTTGTTCAACACTGGAGAGGACACTTCATGTGCTGGTACTCACCCAACCATAATTCTGAGCGTCTTTTCTCAAAGCATCGTCGATGAGATCCTTCGCGACCAGTTCATCGCCTGAGTCTCTTAGGAAGATTCCTTGATCGAGGAAGCACCGACTGACCTTGTTCTTTCAGCTGCCAGACCAAATGGACCCGGCGCGTCACTACCTCGCATGCTCGATACCCGTCAAGTAGCTCCTTGACGTGTGGAAGCTGCGCAGCCACCCCGAAACCCGAAGCGATCATGAGGACCGTTCCAAAAGATTTCGTGGAGCCCGGCGAACCGTGGGGCCCAGTGTACACTATCAGACGTTTGTCTGCCTCCTGACTCGTTTCTGAGTGACGTAGGAGTCTGCGAGTGAATCCGTCGCGCGGTTCAATGAGGAGTTCGATCGACCTACTTTCGTTGTAGGCCGGATTCCAAGAAGCCAGAGTCGCTGCATCCGAGTCAAAATCTTCCCACGCTCTTTTGGTCCAGGAGACGATCATGAAAGGGCGCGTTTCAAACAAGGCACGAAATCCCACGGCGGGAAACCAGATATTAATGTATTGCCCGGCTTGAATGTTCCACGATCGAGGGACGTCAATACTCATTCTCACCGCACCTCGAGACTTTCTCACAGACGCACGAGCGTATCCCCGACGAAATGTAAAGTTACGATAGATCGTCATGAGTGCCTCTAGGAGGCTTGACGAGAGGAACAGCCCTGCTATGATATACGAGTAGGTCCCAGGGAACGCTGAGCGTTTGTTGATGTGGCGCCACAGCGCGTAAGCTGTGAGCGCCGCACAACCTTGGTGGGCCCGTAGAAAGATTTCATATGATGGTCGGCGAAAGCACCGTAGGGAGAATATGAGGAGCGCTGCCAGTGAGCATACTCCCTTCACGGAGTCAGTCGTGTCGTTTGATGCAACAGGAAGCTTACTATGAGTCCGTAGAGTTGAGAAGTGTCCCGTACAGAGAACGGCTTGTTACCGTACACACTCAATATCGTATGGGTAGCGGCCAGAAGAACCGCCACGACAGCCGAAGATCCATGGACGGCCTTGAACGTTTGCAAGGAGAAACCCATTATCATAGCAAGGAAGCTCAAGTGAGGTCCCAAGAATATGGGGATCAAGTTGATCAGCGAGAGCGTGGCGACACGACTGCTGGCTTCGGCGGCCGATGATATCCTGAAGACACTGCAGAAGGTGTTCACCATGGAATAGACCACCCGCAGGAGGAAGCCTGAGCGAGACCAGGGTTCTACCAAGCGGTGCTGACGGATGAACAGAGGGTAAACCAGATACCGCAAGACCAGAAGGGTGCAGCGTCGAGTGGTCTTCCATAGGCGCCAACAAAATTTCAAGACCGCTGACAATGCGAGGAGGCCGCCGGCGACGATGGCATACAATTCCGTTAGATTCATGGTTGTGCCAACAGACGCACCTTTTCGGAGGACGGTGAGGCATGGAGGCTGTATCAGGATATCGTGCTCGATCCTGAAAGTGCAGGGCGTGGAGCCAAAGTTGGCGGCGTTGCATCACCGGGGTGTGCTCCTTCCCCGATGGTTTCAGATTCGCTCGTCCGCTTGCAGGCTCCATCCATTTCGATGCATCCTAGCTTCGTCCACCTATTTCAGCGACTTCCACTTGGCAGCTTAATTTGACCATCAGCTGCATCAACTTAAATAGGATTGACGTTCGGATTCTCCAGCTAATCCCTCCCATCCTTCAAAGAAACATGGAGCAAGTCAAGAAGAGACCGAGGACAACGGCAAACAAGGAACAGGAAACATTCCATAAACGCAAGCGCGGCATACAGAAAAAGGCACACGAGCTTTCAACGTTTACGAAGACAGATGTTTACCAGGTGATCTTCCGGGATGATCAGTACTACACCTTCACCTCCGCCGTGCGGGACAATTGGCCACCTAGTAATGCAGATATTGTGAGGTGTCACTCCAGCCTTCCTTTTACATAGCTGATGGTTCAGGCAAACCACCTTCCACCTGCGGACCGGAAAGTGCCATCAGACTTCACAACAATCCCATTCCCTTCGAGAAGGAGAAGGACGGAGAAGAAGCCTTCGCTCAGCGCTGAGCCTCTCAAGACGGATGGAACGCGTCAAGATTCCGAAGGTCATTCTACTGGTGTAGTCCACAGCCAATCCGATACGCCGCCACAAGCGCAAGTCGCGTTGCCAAAGCAAATCAGCGCAGAAATATCGCCAAACTCGAGTGCGTCGGGGATGTACAATCCAGGCAACTCCCTCAAGAAAAGGAAGTTCGATAGCCTTGATAATGAGGAGCGGCTCGGAGACGATCGAGCTCTCAAGGAGCGGATCTATAGGCAAAAGGCTGGCGGGGACAGAGCATCCAAGAGAAGATATTTTCCTGTTCCCAGACTGCCAGTCCTACCGCGCTTGTTCGAAGCGTGGCGGTTATGATGGTTTCGGGGAACAGTAGGGCTTTGCCGTACTATATCTCGTCATTCAATCAAAAGTCTTTGCAGTCGATTTCCTGGATCTCGCTCCCGTAGGAATCTCCGGTGCTGTTGTCCCTCCTGCTCCAGACGACTAATTCAGGCCGCCCTGCAGCGCAAATGACCTGATGTTGCGCTAAGTTCCCGTTCGATCTTGGGGCTTATTGAAGTCCTTGGCATGCTCTTTAGCGCGAAAGACCTGATGTCACGCTAGAGCAGCCCTCAACACCAGGTCTGCTGAAAGGTAGTCTGCAACGCAAAAGACCTGATGTCACGCTAAAGCAGCCCTCAACATCAGCCCTGTTGAAAGGTAGTCTGCAACGCAAAAGACCTGATGTCACGCTAAAGCAGCCCTCAACAGCAGAACAGCCGTCATAAATCACGCCATTTGTTGAATGCACATCACAAGTCCAACTTCGCCATTAGGTTGCCTCAGTACCTCAGACGTGCATGCCAAGCCCGCTAATATTTAGCGCCCGCCGCTAAACCTATTTCGATT
>JAABUH010005277.1_pt1 | contig 10221 bp, 6 predicted proteins | sample 5559121 | NCBI WGS metagenome assembly JAABUH01 (sample SAMN10711871, study PRJNA513364) | rock metagenome | isolation source: Antarctica rocks | place: Antarctica: Victoria Land, Battleship Promontory nord | collected 2015-12-28 | reverse complement strand
CGCCTCGCCGCACCGCCTCGTCGTGCGCGGTGCGCAGCTCCGCCGCCAGCTCGGCCCGCCGCCGCTGCGCCCGGTTCCGCTCGGTCACGTCAACGATGGTGCCGATCATGACGGCGGTCCGTCCGTCGTCACCGGGCACGCCGACGAGCGTCCGGGAGATGTCGACCGATGTGCCGTCCGGCCGCCGCAGCGTCCGCTCGCTGCGCCAGACGAGCCCGGGCTCCCTGGCCGCGGTCCCCATCGACTGCCGCTGAACCGCTCCGTCGAAGTCGTCTACGGCGAACTCCAGCGTCTGGCCCAGGAGAGCCGCCGGAGCGACACCGACGAGGTCGGCGAATGCAGCGTTCATCCGCTGGACGACTCCCGCAGGCGAGAGCTCGACCTGGCCGATCGGGTTCGCGTCGAACAGCACCCGGAACCGCTCCTCGGACAGCCGCAGCCGCTCCTGCGCGACGTGCCGGTCCGTGACGTCCCGGGCAACCGAATGGACGTGCACCACGACGCCCGTCTCGTCGCACACGGGCGAGAGCCTGATCTCCAGGCGGCGCCATGAACCGTCGGCGTGTCGGGAGCGGACGTTCGCGGTCGAGGCTGCTCCCCCGAGCACCCCGCCGAGCACCCGGATCATCTCGGCGGTGTCCTCCGGGTGGACCCGCTCGGGGGCGGCCCGGCCAACCTCCAGGTCCGGGTCATAGCCGAGCAGGTGCCGGATGGACGGCGACACGTACAGCGTGGTGCCGTCGACGGCGTGCCGGCTGACGATGTCGGTTGCGTGGTCGGCCAGCGCCCGGTACGAGGACAGCGCGGTCCCGAGTTCGGACAACGTGTCGGCCTGCTGGGCCAGTGCGCGGCGCAGCTCCAGCTGGGCCATCACCTGTGCGGCGAGCACCTCCAGCAGGCGCCCCTGCGCGCTGGTCAGGCCCTCCGGTCGCGGCTCGTAGCCGAGGACGCACAGCGTGCCTAGCACCGCACCCGTGGGGGTGCGGAGCGGGAAGCCGGCGTAGAACCTGATGCCCGGTGCGCCCGTTACGAGCGGGTTGTCCCGGAAGCGGACGTCCGCGGTCGCGTCGGCGACGATCAGCGGCGCGTCGGCCCGCAGGGCGTGCTCGCAGAACGCCTGGTCCCGCGGCGTCTGCCCGACGTCGATGCCGCAGCGAGCCTTGAACCACTGGCGGTCCTCGTCGAGCAGGCTGACGAGCGCGGTGGGGCACCCGGACGCTTCTGCGGCGACGCGCACGATGTCGTCGAACGCCGGCTCGGCCGCTGTGTCGAGGACGTCGTAGGCCGCCAGTTCGGCCAGCCGCTCACTCTCGGAGATCACGGACACAAAGTCCCATCGGCAGGGTGGCGTCGCCGCATGAGTCTTGCACGACGGCCGCCCCCACTCGGCCCGGATCTGACGCGCGGGTATATCGTGAAAGGGCGCTCGGCGCCCCTGAGGACGCTTAGGAACCCGGGAGCGTCGAAGTCGATTTCGCTGACCTGCTGCACGGCAGGGCGGCGCCCTCGACTCCGCGACCGCCCTGCGGAGCACCGCCCCTTTGTCGTACAAGGCGAGCAGCGCGATCGCGGCCTCGGGCATCAGGACACTCATCGGCAGTGCGTCGTCGCGCGAGGCGGCCGTCAGGCGGCCTGTCCCGACCTGGCCGCAGCCGGTGGCTCAGGCCGCGCCCAGAAAGGCGGACCTGGGTGCTCTTGTAGACCGTAACCGGCCCCTCAAGCCGAAGAACCTCGCCGCGCGACATGCAACGGTAGCCGCCCGCGCGGGCACAGAAACCGACGGTAGCGCCGCCTCCTCGGGGTCCGGCGGCGGAGGGTAGCCGCTTGTCGAGCGACGCGATAGTCCGCGTGGGGCAGCCCGGGAGGTGTGCACCCGGCCCAGTCGACGTGCCTCCGCAACGGGTCCGCACCACGCCTCCACGGGCAGCCACCTGGACCGGCTGATCGTCCTGACGTCAGGCCCTCAAACGAAGGCCGCGACCGCAGCCCGTACGGCGTGCAGGGCCCCTGCGATGTCGTCCAGCTGCGCCGGGTCGGGCAGCTGGCCGGCTCTGGCGCGGGTCTCCAGCTCCGCCGCGAGCGACTGGACGCGGGTGGCCCCGACGTCACCGCTGCCGCCCTTGAGCGCATGCGCAGCGGCCAGCGTCGTCCCGGCGTCGGCGGCCGACTTCAGTGCGGCGAGCCGCTCGTTCGCATCGACGAGGTAGAGCCCGAGGACCTCCTCGACGATCCTGCTGCCGAGCTCCCGGAGGCCGGCGAGCACGTCCGGGTCCAGAGCCCGCTCGCCGGTCCCGAGTACCCAGCGGCGCAGGACGACGGCGAGGTCCTCGGAGCGGAGCGGCTTGGACAGGTAGTCGTCCATGCCGGCCTGCAGGCATCGCTCCCGGTCCGAGGCCATCGCGAAGGCGGTGAGGGCGATGACCGGCGTACGGCGGCCGCCGGCTTCCCTGCTGCGCAGTTCCTGCGTGGCCGCGAAGCCGTCCATCAAGGGCATCTGGCAGTCCATCAGCACCGCGTCGTAGGAGCCGGTGGCGAGCGCGGCCAGGGCCCGCGCGCCGTCGCCAACGACGTCGACGGCGTAGCCGAGCCGCTGCAGCGTCAGCTGCGCGACCTTCTGGTTCACCGGGTTGTCCTCGGCCAGCAGCAGCCGCCTGCCGGCTGCAGAGGGGTGCGCCGTCGTGACCACGTCCTTCGTCGAGGCGGGCGTCCGGCCGAGCACGGTGACGAGCACACCGTGCAGCTGCGCGGACCTCACCGGCTTGGTCAGGTAGCCGACGACGCCGACCTCCGCCGCGCGCTCGGCCTCCCCGCGCTGGCCCGAGGACGTCAGCATCACCAGCCGCAGGCCGGCCAGCCGCGGGTCCTGCGTCGCCCGGTTGGCCAGGTCGTAGCCGTCCACGTCGGGCATGTTGAGGTCGAGCAGCACCACGTCGTACGGCGTGCCGGCGCAGGCGGCCGAGACGAGCCGTTCGAGCGCTGGCTCCGCGCCGTCGACGGCGTCGGGTAGGCATCCCCAGCTGACCAGCAGCCGGTCCAGCACCAGCCGGTTGGTCGCGTTGTCGTCGACCACGAGGACCCGCAGGCCGCTCAGGTCGACGGCGCGGGGTGCCTGCGCCTCGCTGTTCGAGCGGGGGAACGGCAGCCGCGCAGTGAAGGTGCTGCCGGTGCCGGGTGTGCTGGTGACTGTCAGGGTGCCGCCCATGAGCTCGACGAGCTGTCGGCTGATCGCCAGGCCGAGCCCGGTCCCGCCGTAGCGCCGGGTGGTGGAGGCGTCAGCCTGCGAGAACGCCTCGAAGAGCCGCTCCAGCGATGTCGGGTCCATGCCGATCCCGGTGTCGCGCACCTCGAGCTCGACGACCACCTGCTGCCCGTCGTCATCCACGACGCGGGCCTGGACGCCGACCTCGCCCGTGCTGGTGAACTTCACGGCGTTGCCGAGCAGGTTAAGCAGTACCTGTCGCAGCCGTCCCGGGTCGCCCTTGAGGACGGGTGGGATCGCGGTGTCGACCATGCAGGTGAGCTCCAGGCCCTTCTCCTGCGCGCGGGCCGCGAGCAGGGCCGTGGACTCCTCGACCACGGTGCGCAGGTCGTGGTCGATGCTCTCCACGTCGAGCTTGCCGGCCTCGATCTTGGAGAAGTCCAGGATGTCACCAGGACCGCCAGGAGCGCCTCGGCGCTGGACCGGACCGTCTCCGCGAAGTCGCGCTGCTCGGTGTCCAGTTTGGTCTGCAGCAGCAGCCCGCTCATCCCGATGACGCCGTTCATGGGAGTCCGGATCTCGTGGCTCATGTTGGCCAGGAACTCCGACTTCAGGCGGCTGCCCGCCAGGGCCGCGTCCCGGGCAACCTCCAGCTCTGCCTGTGCGGCGATGCGGTCGCTGATGTCGTGCACGAAAGCGCTGTAGCCCGAGCCGTCCTCGTGCGCCCAGATCGCGAGCTCGACCGGGAAGACGCGTCCGTCGCCGGCCAGCGCGGTGATCTCGGTCCGCGATCCGACGACGTGCACCTCCCCGCCGGCGACGTGCCGGGCGAGGCCCGCGTCGTGCGCGGCACGGAGAACCTCAGGGACCACGAGCTCGGACAACCGCTGGCCCAGCGCATCCTGCTCGTTGCGACCGAACAGCTTGGCAGCCTGCGGGTTCCACGCCGTCACGAGCCCGCCGGTGTCCATGCTGACGAAGGCGTCGTTGGCGGCCTCGATGACGCCGGACAGCCGGTGCTCCCGCTCGCGTGAGAGGTGCTCAGCTGTGGCCCTGGCTCGGTCGGCGCGACGCAGGAGTGCCACCCCCAGGAGTAGGACCAGGACGACCAGTGCTGCCGTCGCCAGTACCAGCCGCTGCAGGTGCCGCAGCCCGGCGAGGGCACGCCCCTCGGGCACCGAGGCCACCACCGTCCAGCCCGCACCACGAGCAGGGCTCCAGGCCGACAGCTGGGAGCCGCCGTGCCCGTCGCCGCGTCGTCCTCGCAGGGCCGACGCCACGCGACGGTCGGAGCTCAGGGACAACAGGCTCTTGCCGCCACCTGCGGACAGCAAGGTTCCCCGCTGGTCGGTCACCTGCAGCGCGATGCCCTGCGCACGCCCCACCTGGTCGGCGTAGCCCTGGATGGCGTCGAGGCTGTAGATCGCTGCCACCACCGCGAGGGGGCGGCCGTCCGGCGAGCGGACGTAGTCGGCCACAGCGACCACGAGGGGGTGGCCAGCCAGTGCGGTCTGGTAGGCCTCGGACACGTACGGCCCCCCGGTGGTGGCCACTCCCTTGAACCAGTCCCGGAACGCGAAGTTGCGCCCGACGACCCCCGGGCTCGCGGGCAGCACGGCGGTGACCGTCCCTCCCACGTCGGTCAGGAAGACGCCGGTGATGCCCCGCCGGTTGCCCAGCAGGCTCTTGAGGTGCACCAGCGCCGCGGGGTGGTCGATCCCCCCGCGACGGGTCAGCGCGGCGACCAGCCCGGGGCGTTCCGCGTAGGAGGCGATCAGCTCGGACAGTCCGGCGGTCTGCTGGTCGACGAAGACCGCGCTGACGTCAGCGGTCGTGCGGACGCGTTGCGCGACCTCGTGACGGACTGCCCTGCTCGACAGCACAAGGCTCGCGGTCGTCAGCAGCACCACCGGGAGCAGCGCCACGACCGTGAGGACGACGGTCAGCTGCCAGGCACGCGGACGAGCAGGGCTGCGCATGGCAGCCCATCGACACGGGACGGCGAACCCTAAAGCCGAGCGCCGTTCGACGACCTTGGCACCGCGCCCGAGGCCTATTGCCCCGGGGTGGCCTCCCTCCTGGCCCGACTCCCGGCCCTCCTGCTGGCGCGATCTTGACGCTCTTACTTGCCGGTACGGCGTTTCGCGCACCAGAGCGTCACGATCGCGGTCGCTGGAGGCAGGTGGAGGGTGACGGGGAGCGGACCCAGGGGGAGGCGGGACCGACGGGTAGGGGCGGTCAGGCCTTGGCGACCACAGCTTTGACGATGCGGACGGCGATCTTCGGCTTGCCGTCACCGGCCGGGATCGAGCCGCCAGCGGCGATCTTGTCCAGGACGTTCAGGCCTTTGGTGATGGTGCCGAACGGGGTGTACGACGGCGGCAGCTGGCTGTCCTTGTAGACCAGGAAGAACTGGCTGCCATTTGTGTCCGGCCCGCTGTTGGCCATCGCCAGCGTGCCGCGGGGGTAGGTGGCGCCCTTGAGGTTCTCGTCCTTGAACTTCCAGCCCGGACCGCCAGAACCGGTGCCGCTCGGGTCGCCGCACTGCACGACGAAGATGCCCTGGGTGGTCAGCCGGTGGCACGGTGTCGCGTCGAAGAAGTGGAACGCCGACAGGGCCGTGAAGTTGTTGACCGTGCAGGGGGCCTTGGTGGCGAGCAGCCTGACGTCGACCTCGCCCTGGCTGGTGATGATCTTCTCGGCGACCGCCTTGGTGTGGTTGACACCGGTGGTCGGCGGCAGCTTGCTGCCGAGCTTCTTCGAGGCGGTGCCGGACTTGGTGTACGTGCACGTGCCGGGCTTGTCGGCGGCAGGGGAGGCGCTGGCCGACGCTACCGGGGTGGGGACGGGGGCGGCGGGCGCAGCTGTGGTCTTCTTGCTGCTGCCGCCGCGCAGGAGCAGGACGGCCCCGATCACGAGGGCGAGCACGACGACCACCGCGGCGGCGCTGGCGAGGGTGGCGTTGCGCTGGCGTCGACGTGCCTCGGCAGCTTGCCGGCGGGCGGCTTGGCGCTCCGCCCTCATGCGGGCGAGCTCTCGCTCGCGCTTGCTGCTGGCCACGCTCGTCCTCCACGTTGCGGTCACGGTGTCGTGCTTGTCGGGAGTGTAGGCAAACCCGGTCGGCTGGCGGCGCCACGCGTCGGTAGGGTCGAACGACCACCTGTCCTGAGGAGATGACGACCGTGCTCGTGCGTGGGTTCCCGGCCGCCGCCTTCGACACCAACTGCTGGGTCGTCGCTCCGGGCGAGGGCGAGCAGTGCGTCGTGGTCGACCCCGGCATCGGCGTCCAGGACGAGCTCGACGAGCTCCTGCGTGACCTGCGGCTGCAGCCGGTCGCCGTCCTGCTCACCCACGGCCACCTGGACCACACCTTCTCCGTCACGCCCGTCTGCGGCGCGCGCAACATCCCGGCCTGGATCCACCCGCAGGACCGCGAGCTGCTGGCCGACCCGATGAAGGGCCTGAGCCCGGAGAGCCGGCAGCTGTTCGGCGGCCGCCTGAGCTTGACCGAGCCTTCCGACGTCGCGCTGCTGGACCCCGCCGTGCCGCTGGAGCTCGCGGGGCTGGTGATCAGCACGGCCTTCGCGCCGGGGCACACGCCGGGCTCGGTGATGTTCGGGCTCGAGGGGACCGTCTTCTCCGGTGACGTGCTGTTCCAGGGCTCGATCGGTCGCTGCGACCTGCCCGGCGGGTCCTTCGCCGACATGCAGGTCTCGCTCGCCCGCGAGGTCCTGCCGCTGGCGGATGCGACCGTCGTGCACTGCGGCCACGGCCCGTCCACGACCATCGGGCGGGAGCGGGCCACCAACCCCTACCTGCAGGACCTCGTCGCGGCGCCGCCCTCCCGGGGGCTGTAGATGGTCTTCCGGGCCCCCAAGGGGACCTACGACGTGCTGCCCGGCTCGGCCTTCCTCGCCGCCCGGGACGCGCTTGTTGCCCCGGCCGAGCTGGCCGGCTACGGCTACCTCGAGACGCCGGTCTTTGAAGACACCGAGCTGTTCGCCCGCGGCGTCGGGGAGAGCACCGACGTCGTCAGCAAGGAGATGTACACCTTTACCGACCGCGGCGGCCGGTCGCTGACCCTGCGCCCCGAGGGCACCGCCGGCGTCGTACGGGCGGTGGTGGAGCACGGGCTGCACCAGGGCCAGCTGCCGGTCAAGCTGCGCTACGCCGGGCCGATGTTCCGGGCCGAGCGGCCGCAGGCCGGGCGCTTCCGCCAGTTCCAGCAGGTGGGCGTGGAGGCGATCGGGCTGGACGACCCCGCTCTGGACGCCGAGGTCGTCGCCCTCGCCTGGCAGGGCTTCGCGGGCCTGGGGCTCGCCCGGGTACGGCTGCTGCTGACCAGCCTGGGCGACCCGGTCTGCCGGCCGGCGTACCGCGGGGCGCTGCTGGACTTCCTCGGCGGTCTGGACCTCGATGAGGCGACCCGGGAGCGGGCTGCGCTCAACCCGCTGAGGGTGTTCGACGACAAGCGACCGCAGGTGCAGGCGCAGCTGGCCGACGCCCCGCTGCTCGAAGGCTCCCTGTGCGACGCCTGCCGGGCGCACCACGAGGCGGTGCAGGGACACCTCGACGCGCTCGGGGTGCCGTACGAGGCTGCGCCGCGGCTGGTGCGCGGCCTGGACTACTACATGCGCACCACCTTCGAGTTCGTCCACGACGGCCTCGGGGCGCAGTCCGCGGTCGGCGGCGGCGGCCGGTACGACGGGCTGTCGCAGTCGATCGGCGGTCCGTCGCTGCCGGGCATCGGCTGGGCGCTCGGCCTGGAGCGCACCCTGCTGGCCCTCGAGGCGGAGGGGATCGCCCTGCCGCAGAGCCCGCTGCAGGTCTTCGTCGTACCGCTGGGTGCCGCGGCGAAGGCCTGGGCCGTGCGCACCGTGGCGGACCTGCGCGGCCACCGGATCAGCAGCGACCTGGCGTACGGCGACCGCGGGCTCAAGGGGGCGATGAGAGCGGCGGACCGGTCCGGGGCGCGCCTCGCGCTGGTCGTCGGCGACCGTGACCTGGAGGCCGGGGTCGCCCAGGTCAAGGACCTCGGGACCGGCGAGCAGACCGCCGTAGCGCTGACCGACCTGCTCATGACGATCCAGAAGAGGCTGTAGATGCTCCGCACGCACGAGGCCGGAACGCTACGCGAGCAGCACGCCGGCGAGACCGTCACGCTGGCCGGGTGGGTGGCCCGGCGGCGGGACCACGGGGGAGTCGCGTTCCTGGACCTGCGCGACCGGTCCGGGATCGTCCAGGTCGTGGTGCGCACCGAGGACGCCCATGAGCTGCGCACCGAGTACTGCGTCCAGGTCACCGGCTCGGTTCGCCGACGTCCCGAGGGCAGCGCGAACCCCCACTTGCCGAGCGGCGCCGTCGAGGTCGACTCCACCGCGCTGACCGTGCTGTCGACCAGCGCGGCGCTGCCCTTCCCGATCGATGACCACGTCGAGGTGGGCGAGGAGGTCCGGCTGCGCTACCGCTACCTGGACCTCCGGCGCTCCGGGCCGGCCGCGGCCGTGCGCCTGCGGTCCGAGGTCAGCCGTACCGCCCGCGAGGTGCTGCACGCTGAAGGTTTCCTCGAGGTCGAGACCCCCACCCTGACCCGCAGCACCCCCGAGGGCGCACGCGACTTCCTCGTACCGGTGCGCCTGCAGCCCGGCAGCTGGTACGCCCTGCCGCAGTCACCCCAGCTGTTCAAGCAGCTGCTCATGGTCGGCGGCCTCGAGCGGTACTACCAGATCGCCCGGTGCTACCGCGACGAGGACCTGCGTGCCGACCGCCAGCCGGAGTTCACCCAGCTCGACGTCGAGATGAGCTTCGTTGACCAGGACGACGTCATCGCGGTCGGCGAGAAGATCGTCGCCGCGTTGTGGGCGCTGATCGGTGCCCGCATCCCGCTGCCGATCCCGCGGATCACCTACGCCGAGTCGATGCGCCGCTACGGCAACGACAAGCCCGACCTGCGCTTCGGCAACGAGCTGACCGAGTGCACCGAGTACTTCGCCGGCACCCCGTTCCGGGTCTTCCAGGCCGCGTACGTCGGGGCGGTGGTCATGCCGGGGGGCGCTGCGCAGCCCCGCAAGCAGCTGGACGCGTGGCAGGACTGGGCCCGTCAGCGCGGCGCCAAGGGCCTTGCGTACGTGCTCGTGCAGGCCGACGGCACGCTCGGCGGACCGGTCGCCAAGAACCTGTCCGAGGCCGAGCGGGCCGGGATCGCCGCGCACGTCGGTGCCAGTGCGGGCGACTGCGTCCTTTTCGCCGCGGGCGAGCCGACGCCGAGCCGCGCCCTGCTCGGCGCCGTACGGCTGGAGGTCGGCAAGCGGTGCGGGCTCATCGACGACAGCCGCTGGGAGTTCGTGTGGGTCGTCGACGCGCCGATGTTCGAGCCGGCCTCGGATGCGAAGGCCGCCGGTGACGTGGCGGTCGGCTCCGGCGCCTGGACCGCGGTGCACCACGCGTTCACCTCGCCCAAGCCGGAGTACGCCGACACCTTCGACACCGAGCCCGGGAGCGCGCTCGCCTACGCCTACGACATCGTCTGCAACGGCAACGAGCTCGGCGGGGGGTCGATCCGGATCCACTCGCAGCAGGTGCAGCAGCGCGTCTTCGACCTGATGGGCATCGACGCGGCAGCGGCGCAGGACAAGTTCGGCTTCCTGCTCGACGCCTTCGCCTTCGGTGCACCGCCGCACGGAGGGATCGCGCTCGGCTGGGACCGCGTCGTCATGCTGCTCGCCGGCGCCGAGTCCCTGCGCGAGGTCATCGCGTTCCCCAAGACCGGCGGGGGCCAGGACCCGCTGACCGGGGCGCCGACACCGATCACGCCGCAGCAGCGCGCCGAGGCCGGCGTCGACTGGGTGCCTGAGGACTGAGCCCTCGGGACCGGCAAGCGCGCGGGAGCACTGAGCCCTCGCGAGCCGCGACCTACCAGCGGCTGCGGACGGCCAGCGGGCCGGAGGTGAAGCGGTGGGAGTCCACGAACCCGAGCCGGTCGTAGAGGGCCCGGCCGGCGCTGTTATCGGCGTACATCCCTA
>JAABUH010005275.1_pt1 | contig 10222 bp, 7 predicted proteins | sample 5559121 | NCBI WGS metagenome assembly JAABUH01 (sample SAMN10711871, study PRJNA513364) | rock metagenome | isolation source: Antarctica rocks | place: Antarctica: Victoria Land, Battleship Promontory nord | collected 2015-12-28 | reverse complement strand
GATCGGAGATCTGTTCACGACGCGTATAATCCGATACGAACGCGTGGTCGGCGGGGCGGGACGTGCGGGCAGATCGAGATCATGGACCGCTACGTGGGACGGCTATCGACACGCGACAGAGACCAGGCGTACCGGCTCCGTCCGTGGAGCAGCGCACAGCAGTCGCGTGCCAGCGGCGCGCCAGCCGTGAGGAGGATGAGATAATGGATGACGATGACGTGACGATTGTGCGCGTCGACTACGGCACACTTGTTGGCCAACGCCCACGCGCTGCGGGCAGCAACGCGCGGCTGGGACCCCATGGCTCCGTGGTGCGCGTGCCCCTGCTCCGTCTGACGGCGGCGGACGGTTCGTCCGGCTTTGGCGCGTGCTTTGCCCACCCGGATCAGATGGTCTCCCTCCTCGGCCAGCGCCTGAGTACGCTCTGCGACGAGGTGTCCGGGATCGGGGCCGCCTGGCTGCCCATGGAGTATGCGCTGTGGGACCTCTGGGCGCGCCGTGATGGGCGCCCCGTCTACGCGTTGCTGGCTGCCCTCACTGGACATGCTGTACCCCACCCATACCGCGTTCCGTGCTATGACACATCGCTCTATATGGACGACCTACACCTCCCCTCGGACGAAGCCGGCACCGCGCTGATCGCGGCGCAGGCCCGCGACGGCTACGCGCGCGGCCACCGGACCTTCAAGGTGAAAGTGGGGCGCGGCGCGCGTCACATGCCTGTGGAGGAGGGCACACAACGCGACATCGCCGTCATCCGTGCGGTCCGCGCCGCCATTGGCCCGCAGGCTACCCTCCTGCTCGACGCCAACAACGGCTACACACTCAACCTGACCAAGGCCGTGGTGGAGGCCGTGGCCGCGTGCCGGATCGGCTGGCTCGAAGAGCCATTCCACGAAGATCCTGTCCTCTATCGCGACCTCCACGCCTGGATGGAGCGACGCGGGTACGCCGTACGCATCGCCGATGGCGAAGGCGACGCCGCCCCCCAGTTGCTGGACTGGGTCGCCGAGGGCTTGATCGACGTCGTCCAGTATGACCTCTATAGCCATGGGCTCACGCGCTGGTTGAGCACGGGGCAGCAAATCGAGCGTAGCGGGACGCAAGCGGCGCCGCACCATTATGGCACCATGTTCGGCAACTACGCCGCGTGCCACCTGGCCGCTGGCGTGCCCACCTTCGCCTACGTGGAGTGGGACGACGCGTTCGTTCCGGGGCTCGACGCGTCCGGCTACAGCGTCGAGGACGGCGTGAGTCGTGTGCCGGACACCCCTGGCTTTGGTCTCTCGCTGGATGAGGTGTTGTTCCAGCGTGCCGTGACCGACAATGGTTTCACGGCGACCGTGTAGATGTAGACTGCATCACCAACGAGGGGGCCCGTGCCCGGCATGCCATGGCCGGATCGGCGCACGGTCTGGTCTCTCACCACACGATGACGAGAGAGGGACGGGAGGATATGTGATGAAGACGCTTATTATTGGCGGGTCCGGCCTCATCAGCACGGCCATCACGCGCCAACTGGTGGATCGCGGGGACGACCTTATCCTGTACAACCGTGGGCGGACCCCGCTGCGCGTGGACGGCGCCGTCGCGGTGGTCCAGGGTGATCGCACTGACTTTGCCCGCTTCGAGGACCAAGTCGCCGCGCTCGGTCCGCTCGACTGTGTCATCGACATGGTGTGTTTCGACCCCACCGAAGCCGAGAGCGCCATCCGCGCGTGCCGCGGGCGCGTAGGGCAGTATATCTTCTGCAGCTCCGTGACGGTCTACGACAAGGCGGGCGCGGGCTATCCCCTGACCGAGCAGGCCCCGCGCGAGAACCCCGTCGGCGACTACGCCGCCAAGAAAGCACGCTGCGAGGATATCTTCCTGGAGGCCCACGGCCGGGGCGACCTCCCGGTCACGATCCTACGCCCTGGCAGCACCTATAGTGAGGGGTACGGGATCATCCACACATTCGGCGGCGCGACGACCTACCTCGACCGCTTACGCAAAGGCAAGCCGATCGTCGTGCCGGGCGACGGGCAGTCTCTCTGGGTGGCCTGCCACGCCGATGACGTGGCGCGCGGCTTCGTCGGCGCGCTGGGTAATCGGGCGACGCTCGGGTGGGCGTACAACGTCACCGGCGAGGAATGGATGACGTGGGATTGGTACCATCGAACCGTGGCCGCTGCCATGGGGGCGGCAGATCCGACGCTGGTCCACATCCCGACCGACCTGTTGGAGGCCGTCGCGCCGGACCGGGCGCGCCTGGCCGCCCTCGATCTGCAGTACACCAACATCTTCGACACGACGGCGGCGCGCCGCGACCTGGGCTTCCGCTACACGATTCCCTGGGCGGAGGGGGCACGCCGCGTCGTCGCGTGGCTGGACGCGCACGGCCGGATTGCGGCCAGCGACGCCGACCCCTTCGACGACCAGGTTATCGCGGCGTGGGAATCTCTTGGCGCCGCGATGGCGGCGCGACTCGCAGATGCGTAGGGGGCGTCGTCGGTGATGACGGCCAGGTCCTCGACGCCTCTGCGTACGGACGTGGGGACCCGCTAGCCCAGGATGCCGGCGATTTGGGTTAGCTAGGCGAGAGGAGTCGCCTCCTCCCGCCCGCTTTCAGAACCGGACGTGACACGTTAGCGTCATCCGGCTCCTCGGTCTGCCGGCTCGTGTCATGAGCACCCGTGGCGACGCGTTGGTACGATCCATCGCGCGCCGATTTGCGATCGTGGCAATGGCGATGGAGCGCCTGCATGTTGGTGAGGGTGTGTGGCCCCGCCTGGCTGGACGGGCGCACATGGTCGATCTCGATGCAGTCGTCATCGCGGAAGAGTAAGCCGCAGTCCGCGCAGCGACCGCCCTGGTCCACGAGCAGTCGCCCCAGGAGGCTACCCGTGAGGGGGTGGTCGCGTAGCCGTTTCACCCAGTAGATCAGGTCGCCGTCAAACGGCGACGCCCGCCCTTTCACCTTCACATGACGCTTGATATGAGTGTCGCTATGGGCGCGCAACGTGACGCCAGTGGGGGTCGTGAAGACCCACCTCCGTCCGTTCCGTGTGTGCCAATAGCGGTTGACCACCCATGCCATACTCTTGTTCGGGTGGCGACGCGCGCCCCAGCGCAGCAGCATCGTGACGACGTGATGGTCACACGCCTGGAAGGCGTCGGTCGCGACCACCGCCCGGTGGTAGTTCGTCCAGCCCCGAATACGGGGATTGAGCATCCCGATGAGCGCCTCTTGCGAGACGGTGCGATGCCGCCGGATGAGCGTCCCGAGGTCGTCGAGATGCCGCGCGATGGCCGTCTTGCTGGGTGTGATGAATGTCTTGAACCCTAATGGCTGGCCCTTCGTGTTCCTCCCGGTCTGGCAGCGCCCGCGCGGGTACTGCCGCACCGTGCAGCCGAGGAAATCGAAGCCCACGTTCCCGTCGTGAGGATGCAAGGTGTGCGTCACCCGCGTCTTCGTTGGGCTCAAGTGCAGTCCCATGCCGGCAAGCCACCGCTCCACGGCCTCCCTGCTCGCCGCGATGCCTTCCAGGTCCGCGCAGAGGACCACCAGGTCGTCGGCGTACCGGATGAGGTGGACCGGGGTCCCCGCCTTCCGATAGGTCGCCGTGGCAGCCCCTTCCAGGCCGTGCAAGGCAACGTTCATGAGCAGCGGTGAGATCACGCCCCCTTGCGGGCTACCGCTTGGGGTGGGCGTGACCACGCCGTCGGACAGGACCCCCGCTTTCAGCCATGCCTTGACGGCCTGCCTGAGAGCCGGGGGGGCATCCAGTTTGGCGAGGAGGGCGGCATGCCCGATGTTCTCGAAGCAGCCTTTGATATCGGCGTCGAGGGCGTACTTGGCCTTCGTGCCGATACTGGTGAAGACGGCTTGGAGCGCATCGTGGCAGGAGCGTCCGGGTCGGAAGCCGTAGCTGTTCGGCTCGAAGCGCGCTTCCCATTGGGGCTCAAGCGCTAGTTTGACGAGCGCCTGGTGTGCCCGATCGAGCATCACGGGGATGCCCAGGGGCCTGACCTCGTTGGGTTTGCCCGGCTTGGGGATCAGCACCCGGCGTACCGGGCGCGCTTTGATCGTCCGTGGGTCCCGTAGTGTCTCCACGAACAGGAGACGGATCAGCGGGCCGACGGCTTTGACGCCATCGACCCCTGCCGTCTTCTTGCCGTGGTTGTCCTGCGTGACCCGTCGCACCGCGAGGGCGCGCGCCGACCAGGACTTCATTAACAAGCGTTGCAGACTGTGGACTGCGCGAACATTGCCACGGGCTTGGGCTCGGTAGATGCGCTTTTGCAGGCGGTACACCCGTCGCTCCAACTCACGCCAGGGGATGGTGGACCAACTCTCGATGGACGGCTCGCCCGCCCTCGCTTCCGTTTCGACCATGCGACTCGTGCCTCTACCCTTCCGTCAGACCGTGTCGACGTCAGCGTATCCGGGGCATTACCCCCGGCGTTGGCTTCTTCGACAATCCTGCCACGCGGGGGCATCCGGCCTCGCCGCCTGCTCGTCGCCTCGACCTTGCGACGAGAACCCTCCGCGTGGTTACTCCGTTCCGATGACTCGTGCTACGTTGCTGTAGGTCCGTACTCTCTGCCGGGATCACTTCGGGTGAATGGTTGGTATCGCAACCTGACCAACCCCGATCCGTACCCCTTTTGGGCCAGGCTCGTGAGCCCACGTGAGCCTGCTTGCTATGACGACAGGTGGTAGCGTACGTTCGTCTCCTGACCATGGCAACTCTGCGAGATGGGCGCGCGAGAGTGAGCTTGTCGTGGCCCATTGGTCGTCCCCGCTCTTGGGATTGATGGCGAGTCGCTACCCAAGGGGACGCGCTTATCCTCCATTCACCATGAGGGGCGGGTATCGCACCCGCCGTCGAGTCATCAGTTATCATCACTCCCGTGATGCCGCCCCCACCTGACGTCCCTCAGTTTTGGGGCGAACGGGTCACACGTGGCGGGTAGCAATGGAACAGCCAACTGGGTTAAGGGTTTCATCTTATGGGTCGAGCCGTCGTCAGCCATAGAATTGAGTTGTCGACAACCCCTGGCATGGCAGAAATAGCCTATACTCCTGAGTAGGAATGCCCAAGGAGTTGCGCTATGCTCACGTCCACCTCGCCTGTGCAGCTGCCCCGCTGGGACTTGACTCCCTTTTATCCCTCGCCAGACTCGGAGGAGTGCGCGCGGGATGTGACGGCCGTGGTCGAGGAGATCGCGGATCTGACGGGGTTCTTCGACCGCTGCACTATCGGTCGGGAAACGGCACGCCCGCTCGACGAGGCGACGATTGCCACCTTCGAGGAGGTGATCGGCCGTTATAATGCCCTCCTCGCGCATGCGAATACCGTCGGCGTCTATCTCCACTGCGTCACTGCCGCCGACGCGGGCGACCTCGGGGCTCAACGCCAGCTGAGCGCGTTGCAGCAGCGCGGTATTAGTGTCCCATCGTACCCCGTGCGGGTCGGGGGGCTGCATGCGCGCTTCGTCGCCTGGATCGGCTCACTCGATGTCGATGGCCTGATTGCGGGCTCGCCCATGGCACGCGACCACGCCTACTTCCTGCGCAAGGCGAGGGTACAAGCGGCTCATCTCATGTCCCAGGAAGCGGAAGAGGTGAGCGCGGCCCTGAACGCGGCGGGCGCGGTGGCGTGGAGCAAGCTGCACGGGACCGTGACCGCGGGGCTTGTGGTCAAGCTAGAGCGTGATGGCCGGATGGACAATCTGCCGATGAGCGCGGTAACAGCCCTGGCCTACGACGGAGACCGCGCGCTGCGGCGCCACGCACATGACGCAAGCCTGGCCGCGTGGGAGGGCGTTGCGGTGCCGCTCGCGGCGGCGCTCAACGGCGTCAAGGGAGCCCAGGTGAGTCTCGCCCGGCGACGTGGATGGGCGTCGCCGCTCGACCAGGCGCTGCTCGATAATGGGATCGACCAAACGATGCTCGACGCCATGCTCGACGCGGTCCGCGCGACGTTCCCCGCGATGCGACGCTTCTGGCGCGCCAAGGCACGCGCGCTGGGCCTGCCGATGCTGGCCCGCTATGATCTGAACGCCCCGCTCGGCACGGAAGCGCAGCAGTGGTCGTTCGAGGCCACGCACGCCTTCATCGGTGAGCAGTTCGCGCGCTACTCGCCGCAGCTGGGCGCCTTGGCCAACCGCGCATTCCGGGAACGCTGGATCGACGCGGGGCCGCGCCCCGGCAAGCAAGGGGGAGGTTTCTCTCTCCGCGTGCGCGATGATCAATCCCGCATCCTGTACAACTATTCCCCTTCGTTCACCGGCATGCGGCATATCGCACATGAGTTGGGGCATGCGTATCACGATATGCTCCTCGCCTCCCATGCCATGCTGCAGCAAGAGACGCCGATGGCACTGGGCGAGACGGCCAGCATCTTCTGCGAGATCATCGTCGTACAGGCGGCCCTTGCTCGTGCCGATGCAGCCGAGCGACCGGCGATCCTGAATGAGTCGCTCTCCTCCGCTGCGCAAGGCACCGTGGATTTGTTGTGTCGGTTCCTCTTCGAGCGTCTGGTGTGCGAGGCGCGCGAGGCGCGCGAGCTCTCGATTGACGAGCTGAAGGCGCTGATGATCGAGGCACAGCGGCAGACATACGGCGACGGCATTGACCCCTCGACGTACCATCCCTTCTTGTGGGCTAGCGTTCCTCACTTCTACATCCCTGATCAGCCGTTCTACAACTTCCCTTACACGTTCGGCTGGCTGTTCGCGCTGGGGCTGTACGCGCGTTACCGGCACGACCCGGACACGTTCCGTGTCCAGTTTGATGAGCTGCTGTCGTCGACCGGACTGGCCGACCCCGCGACGTTGGCGGCGCGCGTCGGGATCGACCTACGCGCGCCGGACTTCTGGCGGAGCAGCCTGGACATCGTGCGCGGTGACATCGACCGCTTCGAGGCGCTGGTGGACGCGGGCCAGCGAGAGCTCGATGAACAGGCGCAGCCGTCGTGCTAGTCGATGTGCCATCCCGAGTCGTCGTCGCAGGTCATCGGCTGGGAAGATGATCTGTCTTGGCCGAGAGGCGCCTTCGCGCGCAATCCGGCTCGCCAACCCCTGGATATCACGTCAAGGATAAGGAGGGGATGCAAAAACGAGAGATGCGCACACCGAACGAGGTTGGCCGTGACAAGATACCTCGCAACCCTACTCGCCCGAGAAACGCGAGGGAATAGCCTTTCTCTACTGCTATTTTGTGGTATCCTTGCTCCGCGCGTACGTATCAGCACCGCTCGTCTCTCCGTTAACGGCACTGGAAAACGCGAGAGAACGCGAACGCGGCTACGTCCCCCTTGTGGAACGGCGTAGGAGCAGCCAGAAACACTGTACGTGGCTCAGATTTCATTCGCTGCAACCGCTACCACGAGCTATCAAAGCTTAACCCGGTTCACGGTTCCGCTGCTACTCGCTACCCATATAGAGGGCGGTGCGCAGTCGCTTGTTGCCACCATGCCCAATTCTCTCTCGACCACGCACGCTCGTGCCCGATTCCTTGGGATGGGGTGCCAGACCTGCGTAGGCGGTCAAGGCCTCCGCGCTCGACCCGATCGTAAAGTTGAGCGTGGTGACCAGCAGCCAGGCGGCGGTGAGCACCCCGATGCCTGTGATGCTCAGCAGCAGGGTGGCGCTAGCTGCCCACTCCGCGTCCTGGGGCAACACCCGCTCGACCTCCCGCTCGATCACGGCGATCTGCGCGCTGAACGTCGCGATCAACTCCTCCATGCGGGCGCGCACGGCGGGGATCACGACGGGCAGTTGCACCAGGGCATGGAGCTGATTGCGTACCTGTTGGCGTAGGTCGAGCAGCGCGTCCCGCTCCGCCAGGCGCTGCTGTAGTTCAGCGTAGATCGCAGGCGGCGGCGTCCACGGGGTGGGCTGGAGCGTGGTGCCGAGGCGAGCCAACGTGCGCGCGTCAATGGCGTCCGTTTTCGCGCGCTGGAGCAGCGCCTTGGCGAAGTTGTGCGCCTGATCGGGGTTAATGACGGCCACGGCGAAGCCGGCCTGGGCCAGGGTCGTGGCCAACGCCACCCAGTAGGAGCCAGTCGCCTCCATCACCACAAGGATCTCGCCCCGAGCGTGGCCGGCGGCGAGGAGGCGCCCCTGCAAGGTCGCGAAGCCGTGTGGTGTCTGATCTAGAGTGAGCGCGCGGCTGGGAGTGGCACCAGGAGCAATCCAGACCGCCGTGAACGTCGTCGCAGCGATGTCGATGCCGGCGAAGAGGCGGTAAGGGGATGGGACCGATGGGTGATCGACAGGCATGCGGCTTTCCTCATCTAAACGTGAACTTGAACAAGAAGTACTACGATTCCGGGCGGCGCTTGTCTGTGCTTGTGATGCGTGGTCAGGGCCACATGATCCGGTTCAGATGCAGCGCCAGCCCACGACGGTGGGGAACAATCTCCCGTTAGGCGGTCATACCGCGGCCAGCACAACGTCCTCACCACCGTCGTCGAACCGACCTCTCCAATATACAAGCCAGCACAGCCGTCGTCGAGCAGGGCCAGGCCGTCGCCGTCGCCCTTGTCAGCGAGAAGGTGCCGGACTTGCCCAAGGGGCTGCCCGCGCCGCCCGCCGGCACGCGCTACACCGTCTTCGTCGCCCGCAAGCAGTGGGCAACGGTCGCCGAGGCCCTCGCCACCGACCCGGAGGACACGGCCATCATCGAGGGCTACGCCGCCCTCGACCCGCGCGTGGAGGGCATCGCCGTCTACGCCACCAGCACCACCACCAAGCGCCTCCAGGCCGCCAAGCGCGCGACCCCACCGGCGACGACACCGTGAGGGCCGCGCGCCTGACGCGCGGCCCCTGGTAACGCACGAGCCCAATGCTTACGTGGGCGCACGTCTTACATCGCCCACTTACGGTGGATGCTATGGCTGCCGCTGACGCCTACTATCCAGATGTCTCGTCGCCGGCGCACGAGTTGCATGATGATGCGGGCTGACGACCCACAGGCCAATCGGTGAGGGCAGTAGCCCTAGCCCGCCGACGCGGCTCTCGCAAGGACGAGCGCACGACAGCGAAACGCAGCGACGTTATTCACCACCACCATGTGATGACGTGTCAGCTTCCCGACGACCCCGTCCGCTCGCTATCCAGCATCTGCATCAGAGGCTCGGCGTAGCGCGTGCCCGCCACGGCGTCAGCCGGGATGGCCCGCTCGATGCGCGCCAGATCGTCGGCGGAGAGCGTGATCTCGAGCGCGCCCAACGTTTCCTGCAGCTGTGCGCGGTTGCGCGCGCCGACGACCGGGATGATGCTCGGGCCTTGGGCCAGCACCCAGGCGGTCGCGAGTTGCGCGGTCGTCATGCCTTTTTCCCGCGCGATCTCGCCGAGCGCCTCGACCAGCTTTTGGTTGCGTGCGAAGTTCTCTCCTTTAAACCACGGCAAGTGAGCGCGGGGATCGCCCTCGCCGGCCTGTCGAGCTTTGCCGCTCAGCAACCCATGCGCAAGCACGCCGTACGCCGTGACCGCGATGCCAAGCTCCGCCAGTAGCGGGAAGATGTCCTTCTCCGCGTTCCGGCTCATCAACGAGTACTCGATCTGTAGGTCGCAGATCGGATGCACGGCGTGGGCGCGGCGGATCGTCTCCGGGCCGACCTCGGACAGGCCGATCTGTCGGACGTAGCCCGCCGTGACGAGATCGCCGATCGCGCCGATTGTGTCCTCGATCGGCACCTGGGGATCGAGCCGCGCCGGGCGGTACACGTCGATGTGATCGACGCCCAGGCGGGTCAGCGTGTAGGCCAGGAAGTTCTTCACCGCCGCAGGCCGCGCATCCAAACCCACGAACGCGCCATCCGGCGAACGCAGGCCGTTGAACTTGACCGAGAGCGCCACCTTGTCGCGCCGGCCCTGGATCGCTTTGCCGATCAGCAGTTCGTTGTGGCCGCTGCCGTAAAAGTCCGCCGTGTCCAGCACGTTGACTCCGCGCTCGATCGCCGCGTGGATCGTGGCGATGCTCTCGGCATCGCTCGCGTGGCCGTACGTCCCCGACATGCTCGCGCACCCCAGGGCGACGGGGAACACCGCCGGCCCCTGCGAACCCAGTCTCCTGACAGCGCTGCTCATGCGCAGATCCTCCCAAAAGTCACTATACCCGCAGCCGCCTAGCCTGAATTATTCATGAGGTTGCCACACGGGGTCCCGTGCGCTATGGTCGAGATATTCAACGTCTCACCATTGCGAGGAGGACCCCGTGTCACCACAG
>JAABUH010005270.1_pt1 | contig 10234 bp, 16 predicted proteins | sample 5559121 | NCBI WGS metagenome assembly JAABUH01 (sample SAMN10711871, study PRJNA513364) | rock metagenome | isolation source: Antarctica rocks | place: Antarctica: Victoria Land, Battleship Promontory nord | collected 2015-12-28 | reverse complement strand
CCTCGCCCCTTGACCCCCCCCACCCCCCCCCCCCCCTACACTCTATCTTGACAGTGATTGGATCCTCCCCCTCCCCCCTCTTTTCCCGACCATATCGCCTTCTCCCTACCTTTCGCTTGTTCTCAGTCATCATGAACATCGAACCATCGTCCCCCGCGACTCCGACCCCGACATACATGGCACGACCGATCCCTTCCCACCCAACCTCCTTGGACGTGCCTCTCTGACCCATCAAGGCCAACAGATGTACTACCAACAGACGCAGCTCGTCGACCATCAACATCCAATGAGCACACATTCCACCCTATATCCAGCCGGTCCAGCATCTCGTCCGCTTCCACTCCCGCCATACAACCATGTTCCTGTCCAACCTATACAGTTTTTGAATTCCCGGCCGGAATCATCACATTCCACCGCCTCTGTTCCCTCGCTGTCGCACGGTCCGAGTCCCCTGCCCGAGGAGGTCGGTGAGATAGACCATGAGGTCATGCTAGTTTCGGCTTCGGTGTTACGAGGTGGAGTCGCGGAGGAGCCGCCGGGAACGTATCCTTATCTTGGAACAAGGGCGGACTCGCCAAAGGACCTGGAGATCGATGAGATCGGAGCAGAAGTCGAAGGACGGAACGAACCGTGAGTAGGCACTCCTTTGTCCTCGGCCGCCAGATGACCAAGTCTTCTGTCCGTCAAAATTCTCAACATCGACGACTCGCTGACATGGAATACCTCATCTTCTCGCCTATCCCCTCTGCGAATCTTCCCACATCGACTTCCCAACCCGCACTCGCTCCACCGAGTAGCAGCTCCGACTCCTCCCTCCAACCTGGAGCAGCGAATGACGTGACTCTCGACTTTGCCGAAGCCTTCACCGCAATCGGAGGTGGATACGAGGTATTCGCCAAATTCGTCGACGATCATTTCGACGAGAACGCTCGATTCCTCCTGTCCCTAAGCTCCTCGACCGGCTTGAGAATGTTTGGTAGGTCTCGTACATCTCTCCTAGCTGACATTTCAGATATCCAGGCGAGTTTTATACCTCGTTTCCTCGTCACGCTTCATGAGTCCGGTATGCTCCATCACGATCTGGCTGTGTCCGATCCGAGGGAGACGATGCTCTCCTCACCTCTGCCTGACCTGGAACTACCCACTCCTGGGTTCTCCGTGACGTCGGCCAACTCCACATGGACGACGCATTTCGATAAAGGAGAGGTCATCCTGCGAGGTTCGGTGGATGCGGTGTGGGTACCGGTGAAGGACGAAACGAGACTCAAGCTCGAGATATTGGAGATGGTCTGGACCATCTGGGAAAAGCGAGGAGAGATAGATGTTGGGTCGTACGGACTGCCGGAAGAGGCGATGAGGGTGCTTGAGGTGAGTTTGAGCCAATGGTCAACATGGCTGATACGTAGATTGCGGAACGGATGGAGAATATGCATATGGTGATGGATGTTGCCGCGGAAGATGAGGTCGGACCAGAGGGTAGGTCAGGGATTCGTGGATCGGCGCTCCGAGGCTGACGAATGGACTTAGAAGCGTTGAGGCGGATCTTGGCTGAGCAGGATGTGGCGGGCGGACAAGCGTGGGTACAGGCAATGCCCCATCACCTCGAGGGGGTGGAGGAGGGGGATGAGAAGGACGAGTGAGCGCGCGTCGAGATATCCAGCACCATCGTTACCATCATGTCAATGTCTACTCTGTCTCAGGTTACTGACCTTTTTGGGGCGTAGGGTTCACTGAAACCCGACCTTGAACCGTCACAATGCTGCACATTATCTCTGACGCAGACTTCCTGATCCAAGACATTGACCAAGAGACGGCATAAGAGCTACTCACAATCTGCGGTCCCGATTCCGTCGAGACCCATCGTGTCATCGCCATCGGTGCATCAGAAGATCCATTTCCGAGCTCTGAGAGACACTGATGAACATGACCATCGCGAAATTCTGCGAAGAAATTCATTCAGACCAATTTAGATACGATGAATGCGAGACGCTACCAGGGCTACTCGCAATCGATACTCCCGCTTCCCGTGACCGCGCACTTTGACTTACAATTCTCGATCGTCTCCCACCCTGCGAGCAAGTCCTCGATCAGCTCGGACTAGCTTCAAGTGCTAAGACGGAAGGGTACTGACCGAGCGAGGTGGTGGTAAGGTAATTGCAGACCTGCAGTGCTAGGCCAGAGCACTGCCAAGCACCGAGTTTGCACGTCGCTGCAGTACCTGATGCAGAAGGCGCTGCCGGCAGAGGAGACGAGGCTGGTGCGGTCTCGTCTGTTGGGGATGAAGCCGGCGGAGCAGCTCCTGAGGCAGCAGCAGAATAGGGAGCCGGTGGGAGAGTGGCTGGCCCAGCGGACGATGCAGGGGCAGCAGCGGTGTCTACCGGAGAGGTGGCCGGTATCGGGGGACTTGAGGGAGTGGGATCGACCGTAGTGGTGATCAAGGCGGTCGACGTGCTCGTCGAAGTTCCTGGTGCAGCTGCGACCGCGATATTATCGCTCACCGAGGAGATTTTTGCTGGTGAGCCTACAACGGCGGCTTTGATATTCCCCGCATTGCCCGATGGGGCCGCTGGGGCCGTCGGCGGTGTTGCCGGAGTCGTGGGCGCAGGGGCTGAGGAAGCCGCTATCGCAGGCGAATCCGAGCTGACCAGCGCGGCAGGGGGTTGAACGACTGCGGCTGCGATCGAATTGCCGCCTACCGCTGCCGAGAGCGTGCTGGCGCTGGTGTTGCCGGCTGTGCTACCGCTACTACCGCTCACAGGTTGCCAGATATTGTTGTCGAGGATTTGGACTTTTAGTCCTTGAGGATTGTTCCCGGCACAGGTCCCGCCTTTGACCTGGACGAAACCCTTTGCTATACGCGCATCAGTCTTGACTTGCCATAAAGTACGAGCAAAATGAGGGGCGCTCACCGGACATGTCGATGTGAGCGGCACCGGAACAGGCGGCACACGCGTCCCAAATGAAGAAGGGTCCCTCGTCGATTGTGATCTGCTTCCCGGAAGGATCATATACCACCACTCTGCTCAACGATCAGCCCCGATACAGCAAAAGCGAGCTAGCGGGACTGACTCCTTGCCACACCATTTCTCCATGTCGGCCTGGAGCTTCGTCCCATCCATCGCTACGCCATCAGCGCGGAACAGATCAAGGATGATTCGTGAGTGGCGGAGCGTACCGACAATCCTATTTGTTCCGAGTTCAGCCAAGGTCTTCGTATTGGACCCCTCGCAAGTGGGTATCCCAAAATTGATGCCGGAGACCACACCCCAATTCGGGGCGTTAGGACCGCCTTCCGAGTAATCGCAGAGGGTATTTGTGAGGTCGTAGTACCTATTCAAGTCAGGTTTGAGCTCACTGCAGGACTACGAGGTCATTGTATGGCGGAAGAGCGGGACATGGAGCACGGACTCACACGGTGGCTTCGGCCGAGTCCATCTCGTACAGAACATTCTGCGCTGTGGTGCAGACCAGGAAGAAAAGAGCGGAAAGAGACACCCGAAAGCTAGGGAACATCGCACCGGGCGATGACCAGTTGATAAGGAGTGTGAGGTACAGAACGAACGGCAGAAACCCCTGTAGGAGAGCAGGAATGGAACAGTCCTATTGGGCAATATACTGAGGCGGATACAAGTCACGAAAGATATGATCGAGATTGGGACTGCTCCCCTTGTATCCCAAGAGCTGGGGAGGTCCTTGCAGGGGCTTTCAATATCGTATACTCAGCAGCCGGTCATCCTTTGATCAGGCCCCCGTCTCGATACACAAAGGACGACAGGCCCGTCGATGGCCGTTGTGGGTGTCGGAAATCTAAAGAGTTGATATGGTCAGGCCGACGCCGGCAAACTCACCGCACAGACATGATACGGATCCCTTGGGCCGAGATCGATCGCGGTTGAGGAGTAGTGCATAAGCTAGGATAAGTGCAGCGATCATTTAGGGGGTTAGTGGGTTAGGGTGTAGTGGTTAAGGGATTCCGGGTTAGGAGTTTAGTGGCTATGCCGATATATCCGCTCGGCGTCTTGTCGCTCTTCTTAGGGTCAGGGGTTTACCGCACCCCCGCGGACCACGCGGTCATGTGGTTTAGTGGTCGGGGCTGAGGAAGTTAGTCGCCATTCGAGTATAATCATTGCTCGTCTTAGGGAGGTCAGTGAGACCGGACTCAAGTGGTTTAGGGTGATTGAAGGTCATGGACATGGTATCGTACATGGTGGATATTGGCTCTTGGTTGGCGTTGGGGCTCTGCACGTTTGAGGGGCTGGGCTTTTGCGGAGAAGTGGTCAGGAGGGATGATCACCGGATTTCGCTCGTAGACACGGTTCGATGTGAGGGGGCTAAGGCATTGAGGTCATTGCATTGGGGTGAATCGCATATGTCAGGGGGAAGTTGACGATACTGTCACGCCAAGACTCCTCCGCCCTCTCGGGAGCACGCAGGCATGTGATGCGCTGCATTGGGTCTGCGAAGTGTATGAGCGGTTACCCCAGGCAACGCTACTACAGCTCCACTCGCCCGCACATTCCCATCGGAACATCCCTGACGAATCCAGTATCCAGATCGGTGACTCGCACCAGTCTCTCTTCCTCGTCTCCCATCTCGTCGTCATTTAGCAGAGGCGACCGGACCTCCGAGGCGTGTGGTGGTCGAGGGGAGAGCACACTCCACCCATATACGCTATCCAAGCGTATCGTCATCCCCAGCCCGAGTCCAGCTTCGACCTCGGGGCGACTCGCATCGGACCGGCCGGTCGAGTCCGAGCGCTTCGTCAAGCGCTGGCGAGTCGAAGCCTTCTTGAAGCGCCTCGAGAGCGGCTATGACGTGCGAGTCGAGTCGGTACATCGATGAGGCGGTTCTCGCATGACTAGGTCCAGCGGCCAGTAGGTCTGCGCTGCGCTTCCTTGTGACCCGTCCGGTCCGCTGGAGCGTCTCTCGCCTCAAACATGGGGTATTCCATGGTGTTGCCGCGGTGCTCGAGAAAGAAGTGACCAATGGAGCGGCCATATTGAAGATTGCGGTTGCCTCGTCGTCCGGTTCGAAAGTGAGGTACGTGGACACTGAGAAATCGCTGGGCTGTCGCTCCATCCCGCCTTTCGTGTCATCATCCAGTCCCGTATCTTCTCTTCGCTTCACCACCCATCTTCCCCTCTCTCTCAGACTAGTCCCCCTCAACCTCCTCCCCATCTTCGCCTCGAGCCGCCTCCATACCTCTTCAACCTCGTACAGCTTCCGGCTCTCGGGGTCAGGCTGGAAACAGCTTTTGGGACCCGAGGATGGAGTATGCTGAAGACAGTGAGACATCTGTGTCAGTCACGTCTGAGACCGGAACATCAAATGCCAATTGTCAGATCTCGTCTCCGACCAGCTCGACGTCTTGTCGCTCATTTCCTTGGTCAGTCTCCTTTCTATAAGGTACCCTGGGCAAATCATGGCGGATCACAAGCTGTCCTTCCGGGTACTGAACAAGCATTTGCGAATTTCACCTGCCTGCGGGAGACTCGGTCTTGCTGTACAGTCTGCGGAAATTGAAAGAACGTCCTGATCAGGCAAATCTCTTGTAAGTCGAGGTGATCATCGGCATTCGCGACATGGCGTTTGCCCTTTGCTTTGGTGAGGAAACGTCATGTGGCTGCGCACGTGATCCGTTTGACAAAAGTCCCCGTTGTCCCCTGGGTTTCTGTGTCTAGGACAAGGGTCCCCATACCTCGACCCGCCTTCCCCGCTCTCTGGGAAATCGTAACCAACAACTTCCAACATGCCAGCCCGCATCCGCACCCCCGAGCAATGGGCAGATTTCGGTCGGGAACACGTCTCGCACGGTCTCGGTCGGATGCGGGATCTTGTGGTGGTGAAGGGCGAAGGACTGGATGTGTATACCGCAGATGGGCAAAAATACCTGGATTTCACTGCAGGGATTGGGGTGACCAACCTTGGACAGTGGGGTCCTCCTTTGTTCATTGCGGCTTTGTTGACGTAGCGTTCAGTTGTCATCCAGCTGTGACAGACGCCGTCATGCGTCAAGTTGGATCGCTGGTGCATATGCAGTGCTCCCTTATGTTCTCGGCGCCATATCTACAGCTCATCGAACGGCTTCTTCCCGCGATGCCCCATCCCTCGCTCGACCAATTCTTCTTGTGGAATTCAGGTGCGTCATGTCCGCTCGCTGTGGCGTCAGCTGATGGATCAGGCGCTGAGGCTGTTGAGGCGGCAGTAAAAGTCGCCCGGAAAGCGACTGGACGACCAAACATCATCTGTTTCCAAGGGTCATACCACGGACGGACATACGGGAGTGGAGCTCTGACACGGAGCAAGCCCATCTATACCCAGAGCACGGGACCTTTGATGGTACGGCCAACTTCGTTGTAGAGTAGAAACCCCCTAATGGTCGCAGCCCGGAGTATACACTACCGCATTCCCGTACTGGCATGGTCTCGGCGTCGTCCCCTCGACCCCGGAGGAGGAGATTGTGAGACAGGCCGAGTATCAGCTCGACATGATGTTCCGCCAGCAGGTCGCTCCGAAGGACGTCGCGGCGGTCATCATCGAGCCCGTCCAAGGTGAAGGGTGAGTCTTAAGAATGTATTCCATAAAGTCCGCTGAATGGATGTAGCGGGTACATCCGCTGCCCTCCAGCTTTCCTAAACCATCTCCGCGAAAAATGCGACCAACACGGCATCCTCCTCATCATCGACGAAGTTCAAACCGGATTCTTCCGGACGGGCAAATACTTCTCCGTCTCCGACATCCCTGATTTCCGACCCGACATCATGATATTTGCCAAGGGTGTGGCAAACGGCTTCCCGCTGTCCGGTATCGTCTCGTCGAAGCAGATCATGGAGACATTGGACGTGGGGTCGCTAGGAGGGACGTACGCTGGGAATGCTGTAGCTTGTGCGGCGGGAGTGGCGGTGCAGGACGTGTTTCAGAGCGAGGATATCGGAGGGAACGTGGAGAAGCGGGCGTGGCAGTTGGCCGTGGGGTTGAGGGCGTTACAGAATTCGGAGAAGACGAAACATCTCATCGCGGATGTCCGGGGTCAGGGCGTGAGTCTGACTTTCATTGTCGACGAGCGAATCGCTAAGCTCGCCCACGCTTAGCTCATGACCGCCATCGAGTTCCGCTCAGCGCACGACCCACTGACGACCTCCGACCTGCCGGACGGTACGAAGGTTCCCGAGAACATCGGCAAGCGGGTGCAGGATAACTGCTTCGAAGAGGGAATGATGATCCTCACGACGTCGTGCTTCGATACGATCCGGTTCATCCCGGCGTTGGTGGTGACCGAGGAGCAGATGGAGCGGGCTGTGGGAATATTCACCAGAGCTGTAGAGCGGGTGGCGAGGGAGGGTTAGCCGGGATACGGATGATACGGCTTCTGGTTTGGTGCACACATGCATAAAACTCAGGATGGCCAATCGGCTCCCGTATGGATCATGCAGGTAGACCCAGGCTCGACCGAGATGGCGGACGATCTGTCGCATACCCAACATCTGAGACCCCACAAGACGAGGCGCCATTTTCCCGTCTAAATGCCGAGACGCGTAGAGCCTGAGTGTACCTCTGTAAGACCAAGCGGATCACGATGGGCTTCCTCTGGCACATGAACGCTACCGGCCCGGTTTTACCAGTAGATTTTTTTCCGGACTGCCTGTGGCTTTGACGCAGTGTCACCGGCGAAATCAGTCCCTTGGGAGCGACTGGGCCCCTTTACAACAGTATAACCTTCGTGGATAGCTGCTTTGAAAGCTGGAACTACAGTCGGGCCGCGAGGGAACACCTCTCAACCCGAGCAAATTTTCTTGCCGAAAGTATGATAGGGCGGTAATTTAGACAATCGGAGGCCGGGCACCGTTCGTCTGTGTGAGGCTGCGGCTGGCGCTCAATCCTGTCTTCTGACATTCGGACATCTGCTAGAGCTCGGCAGTCATGAGATTCCTCTACGCAAGCTCTTTGAGAAACTGCATAGCGATGCGACAGGTTCTCCTCCCATGACCTCTTCACTGACATTCAGGATGATCGCCCTCTCGCCTTTACATGATATCCCTCGCCGCAGCCGTGGCAACCGCCGGCTGGGCGGGGACCACTACCATTCCCGCTACGCCTGACAGCGCCCATGCAGGTGGAGTGCTACCCGAATCCTTTCTCTCGTACGCCATTGGATTCGCCAGCTTCCCCGACTTGGCAGGTAACGATTCGGTCACTCTATGCATTCAACATGGAAGAAACTTGAATTGCAAGACTGACCCAATGTCGACCAACTAAAACAGCTCCTCCCTCTTCACCAACCTCTGCACCAACCTCTCCACCCACTCCCCCACCATTGGCAAACTCTCATGCTCCCAAACGCCCTTCACCACATCCCCATTCAACCTCGAAAACGCATACCACCCAAACAGACACGCGTCCGCATGAGTCGGTTCGTCACCCATCAAGAATCCACCCTTGTTGTCCTTTAGCAGACTCTCCACGACCTGTAGCCTTGTCCGAGCTGCTGCGCATTGCGCCGAGACGAAGGTGGGGTCGGAGAGAGAGCTGGTCATGCGGTCCATAGAGGCGTGGTCGGAGGAGAATTTGGTGCGGAGAAAGTACTCGGCGGATGGTTCGTCGATGTGGGCGTAAACCTGATACACCGTCAGTACGGGTCAGGGTTGTGAGAGAGACATACGCGAGGAAGGATGAGCGCTCGGAGCTCGGCGCCCAAGGTCATGTTACCCCAAACATCTATAAACTTGGCGAACCTCCTCCCTTCACTCGACGGGAAGAGCGATTTCCCAGGCTTGGCATACTTTTCTTCTAGCTATATAAAGACCATCAGCGTGCTCCGTGAAGTTGATAAGAACGGGACAGCATTTGTGTGCGATAGAAGGGACTCACGTATTCCGCAATGACCCAAGAGTCGGTGATATGCTCCCCATCACAATCAAGAGTCGGCACCGTCACCGTCGGGTTACCTGTGGTCTTGGAAAGTTCCGTGCGGATGCGATGGAAGGATCTGCCGGTACATGTATGCGGGACGTCAAGGATTCTGCAAGCAGATCAGTCCGTTGCCACACTCAAAGGAGAGGACGGCTAGGACAAAGAGTATCGATCGGATGCCATGGAAGCACTCACGCAAGATCAACTTTTGTTTTCCACACTGGCGCCGAAAAATTCCGTGCATTCTCGTCGGTGGAACTGACGAGTTCGTAAAGGATGAGACTGGGTGACATTTGGTAGCCGCTTGTCTGACAGCCTCACGCTGCTTTCGCTCAAAAGGTTTTCTAATACTTCGCTGTAAGGGGAAAGACATCGCTCCACGCACAGTATCGCCGTTATTAATTGGCTATTCGCCGATTAATTCCGCATGTGGCATTTTACTCTGCTCTTTCTCGCACCCACCCTCTTGCGGTCTTAGTCCCATTACTTGTCTTAGAGTAACTCCTAATGCTTCATATCATCACGGAGGCATGTCAACTACCTAGCAAACAATATTTAGTACTTAGTCTCCCCTCCTTGTGCAGCCCGAACCGCCTCCAATCGCCTCGGCATGGAATCCACTAGGGTGTTGATATAACTCGGGATGGCCTCCCAAGCACTGTCTGCCTGTCCCCATAGGACGTCCCCGTTTCTGGGATGAACTGGGAAATCCGCAGCCTTCCCTGGAGCTCGAACCATGCGTTCTCGATGGGATTGAGGTCAGGAGAGTAAGGTGGGTGAAAGAGCCGACGGTACCCCAAGTCCCTTCGAGTCAAGTCGCAATATGCGTTGTTATGGACGCGCGAATTGTCCTCCATGACTATAGGCACTCTCCCCTGGTTGGTGAAGGTCCGCACAGCCTCAATTAGAGGCCCTCGTATGATCCATTCGGCGTACTTGGGGCCATTGATGCCGTTTGCAAGTGTCTCGCGGAAAGGACGCTGGAGGTGGTATCGGAGGGGTGGTGTGCATGCTTGAAGGTCGAAACGGTAGAGGGGACCCTTGTAGCTGTAGCCGATGACTCCCCATGCCATCACTTGCTTCCCTTGCCGCACTGCGGGTATGACAAACCCCATCCTCTTATTCCTCCCCAACTCTGCGTGTGACCCAATGACGTCTTGGATCCTTTCCAATCGTCAATGGTACCTCGTCCGTCCAAAGAACCGTTCTCCAGTCTCTCTGCATCTTATCCTCGACCCACTGGAGCCGTTTGACGCGTGTACAATCGGTAATGGGAGGCGCGTGTCGCATTATGACGCTGCAGCCCATCCTCAGCGGCAATCTT
>JAABUH010005268.1_pt1 | contig 10237 bp, 20 predicted proteins | sample 5559121 | NCBI WGS metagenome assembly JAABUH01 (sample SAMN10711871, study PRJNA513364) | rock metagenome | isolation source: Antarctica rocks | place: Antarctica: Victoria Land, Battleship Promontory nord | collected 2015-12-28 | reverse complement strand
CAGAGGATGAAGACGATGGTGAGTAGCGCCTTGCTCAAGGCCAGGACAAGGAGTTTTGAGGCAGGAAGGCCAGGAGACAGGGCAACGCCCTGGAGGAGCTGAGTGGCGACTCTGCCACTCCCATCTTTCCATGTCGCCCTCCTCTTCCTCCGTCGGATATCATAGCTTCCGTAGATCCCCAGAACTACCCTAATGACCAGAATGCAACGAACTCAAACCCCCCAACCCTTGGCTGGGCTTCCCACTTCTTCAAGCCCAGCTTTCGTCGCAGCGATCGCCACCGGAGATTCCGCCGGACGTCAGGGGTTGCAGCTTTCAAGCAAGCATTTTCGGATCCGATCAGAATCGTCCAAGTCATTGCGATTCCCTTTGGAGCGGTGACGTGCGTCGCTTCCTGGTTCGTGGGGGATTTCCGCAGCGTCATGACCTACCGTGTCGACGCCCCGCTCCAGGCCCTATCCGCCAAAGCTCCTCACGAACGCGCATGAGGAATACCATCTCCGCCTTTGGCTATCCTGTACGAGATAAAAAATCATCGTTCTGATATGCATGTTGAGCCGAACCGTTTGTTTGGTGACATGGATTAGTGGGGTCCATTTAACAGGCACAAAGGAACCAGGCTCTACGAGGGTAGAATATCGAGCCATTCTTTGGAATCCTTTGTGGCACATCCCTACTGGCGCTCCCGTGTCACGGATTGCTCATGGATCAGCTGTGCGCACCATGAAGCGACGCTACGACGTTTCATTCATCGGGTATAGTCGGGGGACAAGATCTTGCGTGATATGATTGGTAGAGACGTCACTCCGTATACGAATAGCTAGCGATGCGACCAGGTGTCAAGCGTCCACCGGCCTGATCCGCAGTTGGCACCGCATTGCCCTCCACACGATGTCAGCAAGATGCGCATATAGGTAGGAAGCAACGGTTCGACGCACTTGGGTACCACGAAAAAGTGCTCCACGGGAGCCATGGTATCGTCGGTCGTTTGAGGATCTGGCAGGATCTCGAACCTTCGGATCATAACTCCCAGCACCAGTCTCATCTCGTACCAGGCGAGACTGGGACGCCAATAGTCAGCCCAAGTATCCTGTTTGCTTGCGAGATGCCCTCACTTCATGCCAACGCAATTTCGCGCTCCATAGCTGAACGGTATGAAGGCCGCCTTCATTTCCGACGTCTCTTGGAGCCATCTCTCCGGTTTGAACGCGAGGGGATCTGGGAAGATGGTCTCGTTGCGATGGATCGTAAAAGGTTGCATTGTAACTTCCGTCCCTTCGGGCAGGTAAACGTCGCAGATGACTCGGCCACCCTCGGTGACTGAGCGCTCGAGAGGGCCCGGTAGGGTGGGCCATACACGCAGCGTCTCCTTGATGAAGGCGTTGAGCAGTGGAAGCGCTTCCAGAGCCTTGAACGTGGGCCAGTCGTCAAGATTCTCGGCGACTGAACACATCTCGTCTCGAAGCTGTTGTTGCAGTTGGGGCCGCCTAGATAATTCGTAGCTGAACTCGACGTCAGTCAATGAATATGCCAAGAAAGCTATCTGTAACTCACCATGCATAGGTCATGGCGGTGGAAGTCGTATCGCTTCCGGCAATGAGGATCGCTCCCGCCTGACCCTTGTTTAGCGATTCTCATTCCCCTGGTAGCGTTTGTGGTACCCACCTCAGTCGCTACGTGCCTGCGCGTGATCTTGGGAGAGACTTGGGAGGCCGCGTAAAGCGATTTGAGCAGCTGAAATCGTGGTATGTCAACACAGAATACTGGGTGAAGGTCACTGACATTGGTCTTGCCTTCCTGATGATTGATCTGACCGTTCCTGATCATTCCCTCCAAAATGTCGTTCCCGTATTGCACAAACCTCTGCTCCGCGTTCCTCAAAGCAGTCAAGGGAGGGATGAGCTTCATATCTTGGATGTTGCTGATGAAGGGGATGAAGTCCCTGCACACGACTATGGACAGAGCAATCAGCGGACCGTCATGCCCACCCGTGGCTATAGTTTGCTCACATGCGAAGAAGACTTGGGACATCATCTCGACTAAGGGGTTCGTCTTGCCCGTTTCGGTCATCTTCATATCATTGCCATATGCAATCGTGCCTAACTCAGCAGGTCAGTCTCCGCGTCCTCAGATCTGCACGGTCGATCCGTAGATACCTATCACGTCGAAGGCAACCAAGCGAAACCATCGAAACACGTCCACGCTGGAGGACTCCTTCTGCTCCTGAGCCATTTGGTCCAGCAGTACCGCCGTATGTCGCGTCATCTCGTCGAAGAAACCGTCCAGGTTGCTGCGCTGGAACAGCGGCAGGAGAAGACCTCGTCTCGCCTTCACCTCGGAGGGCTCGCGCAGCATGAGACAGTGCTCGGTACCAGCGATGGTTTTGCCCTGATAGCGGTCCTTTGCTTTCGGGAACTTGCCTCCGTACACAATCTTCAAAGCTTCGGGATCGGCAATGCTACAGAGGGTAGGCGACACCCGGACGATTGGCCCTACGCGATAAACGTCAGAAGCGAGCGGGTATCACCCCTCAGGGGTAACCTGCCATATATCTGGTGCAGTCCGTGCATCCATTCCGCCCGTCTTCCGCCCAAAATCCCCATGTATATATCGACAGCTCCAGACAACTTGCAGATTAGCGGCCCTGGTACACGGCTGAGGGGAGAGAAGAAGGCCAGACGGATGGCGCGAGCCAGCTGGAAGCCGACCAGGCAGAGAGCCGCGGTACCTGCGAGCACCCAAAAACTGGGGACAGCCTCCATGACGAGCGTCGGAGCGAAGACGGACATATTGACAAGATTCAAAGTGGTATACCACCTGAAAGAGTCGTTCACGACGGCGCAAACGCACCGGCGCGGATCTATATCCTGTTGTCTTTGGGGCCACACACCGTCCCACAATGTGGTGCCTGGGTGACTATCCCTCAGCAGCTTGAAATTGTTCTCGATTGCTTCTTCGCAAACAAGGATATTGTTCAAGCAATATCAGATTTCGCGAAGAATGCCAACGCGAATGCATCAGATACGTTCACTTTCACTGCCCCATGGCCCAACACCGTGATTCTTCGCCTCGCTCCCGGCCCCGTCATCCTGTTCCTCCAGCTGTTTTCCGGAATATCATCCTAATCGGGGAAACAACGCCACCGCATTGCCCTCGTATAACCTCTTCCGCTGTCCCTCGCTGAACTTCCATTCGTCTACTCCTTTTGCAAACGCCGCCATGCCCTCTGGCGCAGCGTACGGATGATCGGTCCCGATCAGCAGCTTGTCCTCTGGCACGAATGCGACGACGGCATCGAACGCAGGGGAAGTACCGCATGAAGCGGTGTCGTAATGAAATGTCTTGAACTGCTTGATGATCTCGGAAGGAGAAAGGGGATTGCGGAGAGCGGGAGCATTCGTGAGGTACGCTATACGATCGGCCAAGAAAGGGATTGTGCCGCTGATAGGGAGCGATTGAGTGCGCGAAAGGGGAAGGGGAAAAGGGAACGAACGGTTGGAAGATCAGCCAGACTATAACGAGGAAGACGTCACTTACCCTCCATGGCAAAGTACGATATTCACGTTGTGGAATTGCTGTCGTCGGCCAGACATGACGATATCGCTAACCTGAAAGGTCCCCCTCATGAGCAACAACGAAATCAACAGAGTCCGGGAGATGACTCGCGGTTCGAGTGGTCTCGCTGCAAAAGTCGAACGCAGGACACGGACAGTATTTCTGTGCCGGTATCGGTTTGTAGCCTTCAGGTGGGGTAGGATGGATGAGCACAGTCGTCTTCCTCCGGTCAAGCTCCTTCCATAGCGGAATGAAGCTTCCCAGGGGTACGCATCCGTCAGTACGGATGACGATGGACGGAAAGGTCTTCACTGACTCCGGATGCCCCAAGTAATACCCGTCATAATGAGTCATCAAGCATACGCCGTCCGCCTTTAGCGAGTCCAGAGCGTATTCGACTTCGGCCAGACTGCCCTCGAGGTCGGTTTTGAGATTGGGTAGATTGGCGTAGAATCCGAAACGCCCGGGATGATCGACACGGACTTGGGCCGAGTACTCGTTACAGCCTCGCGCCAGCCCTCGGTTGCCCTCCAGGTCCAGGAAAATGCATCCTGTGTGATCATGAGCTTCGACTTGTTCCAGACAGGGCACGCAGCTTGGACTAACCTGGCGAGGTGACGGAGAGGACGCTCGTCTTGACTCGGAGCGAATCTTGAGAGTCTATGGCGCTCTGAGCTGTCCATTTGCTAACGTACGATTCCAAGTCAGTGATCGACTCGGACGAGTTTGAGAGTCGCTGACGGGATTGTCCATCCCGATGAGTCTTTTCCGGAGTTCTCGAGAGCTTCCCTGAAGACGGGTGGAACGACGTGAGCGTGAACGTCGATCTTGGACATGATGCTTCTCTGATGTCAGTTCTTCGAAACTGCTGGTAGTCGCAACCTCGTTTTGGTACATTTCCTACCGGCATGCACGGTCCGGAAAAAAGCGGCAGGAAGGTCCCACATTTCCGGAGAATCCCACATTTTCCCATGTGGCCACACGGGCCGTAAGAGGCACCTCAGGATATGACTGATTCAAGGTTACGACGTGGAAAGACCCACCATTTCCACTGGAAGTGAGGGAACAAGCAGTCCAGTCGGATGCGTCAGTTTGGCCGACAGGGCGTTAAAATCCATGGTTGACAGGATGTGCGCCCCACTGCAAGCGACCTCTAGCGAATCGTTCTCCCACGACTCCGACTGGGTTCATCTTCCGCCGACCTTCGCTTTCACCTTAGCCCGGATTGACGATGATCACCTCACCTTCTGGATGCTTCCTGATAGCTCTGGCTTGTTTCGCGCCTCAAATCCCAGCATCTCTTGCTGCTCATGCTTCGAGTCCCGTCGTCACAACTTGGAATGGGACCTTACTCGGACGACACTCTCCTTCTTACAATCAAGATTTCTTCTTGAATGTCCCATACGCAGCTCCACCACTCGGAACTCTACGTTTCAACGGGCCCGAGCCATATGATCAAATGTATTCGAATCGCGATGCTACTGAATACGGTGCCGCCTGCTTCGGCTACAATTCTATGGCGGCCATCAGCCAGACATATGCCAATCATTCAGAGGACTGCCTGACCCTCAACATCGTCAGACCCTCGGGGCATTCTGGCCTGCCAGTGATGATTTGGATCCACGGTGGCGGGTTTCAATTCGGCAGTGGGATCGATACCAGGTGAGAATGGTCGAATTCGATTACGTGCGTGCACCTGCTGATCATTGTCCATCGAAGATTCAACACGTCGTATCTGGTGCAGCAATCAGTCCAGGTGGGATATGATTCCCCGTCCCGGAAGAGCTAAAAAACATCATCAAATCCAGGTCGGGTCGCCAATCATCGGTATCACCATAAATTACCGCCTCGGGCCATGGGGCTATTTGGCTTCAAGCGAGATTCTCGATGATGGAGCAGCGAACGCTGGCCTGCGAGATCAGCGTATGGCCTTCCAGTGGATCAAGGAGAACATCGCTGCGTTCGGAGGAGACTGCGACAAGATCACAATCATGGGTGAAAGTGCGGGAGCGACATGTGAGCTCATGTTCCTGTCGGAAGAGAACGAGTCAGAGCTGAGAGGCACTCGTGTCAGCTGTTGGTTATCAGATCCTTGCCTACTCGGGCAACAATGACCATCTCTTCCGCTCGGCCATCATGGAGAGTGGAAGTGTTTTCAACCCGATGAAAAGTGAGTGACATTCCTCCCTATTATCGCGCGCTAAATCGTCCTCTCGACAGTCCTCGGTGTCGAATATTACCAGCCCATTTTCGATTCTCTTCTCAAACAGGTGAACTGCAGATCGTCAAAATCGCCACTCGAATGCCTCCGTTCTCTACCCTCGACCATCTTGCAAGCCACGCTCTCAACTGCACCTTACAACACAAGCTTTAACCCCTTGATCGATGGCGATTTCCTTCCGCACTATCCAAGCAAGGCATTGTCAAAGGGGGCTTTCGCTCGCGTTCCTATCATCATCGGTACCAATACAGGTAGGCTGCCTCAAAGTGACATTTTTGGATGTCAATTGACCCGAGGCTCTCTTGTTCATTCAGACGAAGGGACCCTCTTCACCCCGCCGAATGCGCCTTTTGGGGTCGCTAACGATGAAGAGTTTGAGAGCCTGCTCAGTGAGCTTCCCATGGCTTTCAAGTGAAGCCGCTGACCGATCATGATGTTTCAGACAAGACGGGGGTATTCATGCCAAGCGACATCCAGAAGTTGACCGCTCTTTATCCCAATGTACCCGCATTAGGCTCGCCCTACAACACTGGCAACGACTCGGCGGCTTTCCCGCCTACTCTGGGCGCTCAATTCAAACGGGCAGCGTCATATGTAGGCAAGTCAAGGGCCTCGGCTACTTCCTGAGAGTGGTCCCAGCTGACCAGATCACATTGGATAGGCGACTTCATGTTCATTGCAAACAAGCGGAAAACAGCAGAAGTGTGGGCTGCCTCTGGACTTCCAGCCTATACCTATCGTTTCGATACCTTGCCAACGAGTGTCCTCCCGAACATTCTCTTCGGCGTCTATCATACGACCGAGATAGCCTTCGTCTTCCACAATGTTGAAGGCGTCGGCTATTCCACGGGGGATCCATTTGCGAATCGATCTTCGTCCTACATAGGATTGTCGGATTACATGTCTCATCTGTGGATTGGTGAGAATGGAAGACCTGAAATCCCTCAAAGCTGAGCTGACCAAGCCCTGTCAGGCTTCATCGCGAATGGTAATCCGAATTCGGTCTCGCTTGCAGGCAGCTTGTCATGGCCCGAATATGGTTCAACAGCCTCCAACCTTGTCTTTCAGCCCAATGCAAGCCATGTCGAAAAGGACGACTTTCGGTCTACGCAGCTGGATTTCATAAACAGCAATCCCTCGAAGTACATGCGTTAGGTCCTAGGTGAGGCTAGACTTTTTAGTATGGATTTTGTGAATTGGCGGTCGCTGAGAAGCAACCATAGCACATGGCGCAGCTGGGAGCATTGCGAAAAGCTGTGCATCATTGTGGGGATTGAGCGGGATGTAGTATGGGAAGCAAAGGACATGGACGGCATATAGTAGTCCCAAGGATAGTATGGCAAAGTTTCGCACCTTCTCACCGGCTATCCTACTCGCCGTCGAAGGTAGTTCCACACAAGGGAGTCCGTCGGCCAGCTTCACCGAGACCAATAAGCAGCCGAGGTCAGAGCAGCCGATGTCAAACCTTTTACCATATCCTACCGCCTTGTTTCGATGAGAGAGCGAAACACCCCTAAGCAGGGTTCCCGTTCGATCGCAGAAATCACTTTTCAGTCAGTAGCGCACGAGTCTACTGTGTTGATATCCAATTGCGTGCGCGCAACCGCGTCGTCCGGCATGATTGACTTCACAACAACTTCACAACATACGATACTACATTACAAGCAGAAACTCCGCCTAGATCCCTGCCTCATATCGGGTCCCCGGACTCTGATTACGGCGCTGCGCCCATCTTCAAGACCCGTCCTCATCATGTTTACGCCGAGCATGGAGCTCCTCGACCGGCGCATCGACTCGGTAATTCATCAATTTCGTCATATCCCCCAAGAACCAGCAGAGGATGCAGGCGACGACACCGAAAGGTGGGGCGATGATATAGATCACCCGGAAGCTGTCTGCCAAAGCGTGCGACAGGCCCTCGGCACTCGCACCGATGATGGCTGGCGTGACGTCCGGGATGGCTTTGAATCCAGCGGTATTCTTGGTCAGAAAGGCGCGGACGAAGGGCATGATGTATTGAGGAGGTAAGCCCGCAGCCAGTGCGGCAGCCGCTACGTAACTGGGAATCTTGACCGCGGTACGGCTGGACAGAGCTGCACCGTAGACGGCCGTGAAGGTGGCCGCTGCTACTGCGCGACTCGAGGTGACCACAGCGGTGGCGGTGGCGATGAGGTGATGCGGTGTCGATAATTGCACACCAGCGATGATGAGAACGAGAGGAGCGCCGAAGCCGAGTCCGGCTAGGCCATCGAAGACGACAGCACGGGTGGACTGGCCAGGTTGAATCGTCGCCATTCCAACTGAGATGTCACGCTCAGCAATCCGATCTGGTTCTTCGGACTCTATGGAGAACTCACTGATTCCTGCAGTCATGATCGCGAAACCCGTCATCATCGGGGCACGAATAGTGCGCCTCTTTGTACTCCAGAACCCAAAGATCACGGTGGTGCAACCACTGCAGACCCAGAAGGGGATCGTTCGAAGTGCTGCAAAGAATGGCTCGGTTTCGAAAAGAGCTCCCGTCCTGGACAATCACCTGTTCAGTAACGACCGGAAACCACCGGTCAGAAACTTACAAAGCCGGGTAAAAAACGATAATGGTGAAGAGAAGAATGGCCTCGATGAAGATGAGTGCGACACAAAGAGGGAAAGTCCGATTGCGGAAGAGTTCGTGGTGTATGATCCCAGTCTTGGTGCCCTTCCACTCGTAGACGCCGAAGCCGATCAATATCGCGATGCCGGTGATCATGGTAGCCAAAACACGTTTATTCGCCCATGGCCATGGATTGCCACCGAGACTCAGTCCAGTCAAAAGGAGAGTGAGACCGGTGGTAAGCTGTCAAGGGGAAGTCAGCTAGGTTCATTGAGCACGAATGGTTGAGCTGCCTACCAGGAGCATGCCCGGAATATCGAGTCGACCAATCTTTTGCACCAATGTCAGGTTATCGAGTCGTGTATGTCGCTTTGGTGGACGATAACCAATCACTATGCCAACGACCGTGACACCCCAGAGAGCCATTTGAACCCACTATCCGGCAAGATCAGCCGATGTCATCAGGCTCCTCGAACTGTTGAGCTTACGTAGTAGTTCCGCCATCCACTATGCAAGGACCGTCTGGTCAAGGCGCCGGCGATCCTGAAAGTCATATAAGTCAGAGCAGATAAGGTAGTACCGACGATCAATGACTCACAAAGGTCCTGTTATAGCCCCTAGTGAGGCTGCGACATTCATTCCCGCCAATGTGACTGTACGAGGTTGAGATCAATTGGACATAACTCCTGCATGAGTATATAGCAACGAACATGGTCTCCATCTTCGCGGCAGGATCTACGAGTCTGGTCAGCCCAATACATGAATTTCTTAGCGATCATGGACCCACCTCAGAAGGAATGGCGTAGGCTAGAGGAACAGCGGCAAATCCGAATCCAACGAGGATCTGAGCGACGATGACTCGATAGATATTGCTAGAGTTTGGGGCAATGGCGGCGCCGATGAAAGAGACGGTACAAGTCCCGATCAAAAGGATCTTACGAGCCTGGAAGGTGTCGGAGGCGAACGACTGTGAAGGACACAGGATAGATCGTCAGTTCTGGGTGACCGATCGATGCAAGCACTGGGGACAGTCTTCTGCTCACAATGATCGGTCCGCCTACTGCTTGGACGAGGGACAGCGCATTTGGTACCCATGTCTGTACTGCAGTGGCGTCGAGATCCTCACCCAGATAATCGAGCTGGATACCGAGACCACGTGAGCATACAAAGATCAGAGGAGAGACGCAAAAACTCACCACCACCGGTGGGCCAGTAAGCGCAACCAGCTGTACATAGTTCAGGAAGAAGAGGGCGGCGAGCGCGAACCACGTGCGGGCATGAAACTCGGGCTCTTCGTCTTCGTTGGCGTATGCGAGATTGCCCAGATCAGATTTGATGTCTTCGGGGCCCTGCTTCGGGCTCTGCTCCATTTGATACTGTTCGGAACCCTTCTCGTCCTCGACGTCGTGTTCGCGTTCGCGTTCGACGGCGGGAGAGGACTGCAGCGTGGTGGACATGTCGAATGATTCCTGAAAGAGGTCGATGATGGGCGAGAAAAACAGGAGACCTACGTGGCGGAATGCACAGGAGATATATGCAGGAGTAATCGGACAAAGCGGATAGTGTGGGACCGGTTGGCATCCGTGGCCCGGGGGTTTCCCACAAAAAAGTGGGACGAACCGCTGGAGCCCCACAGCGTACGCCGCTTCGCTACCGTCAACCCTGACTATCGTTGAGGGAGTCTTTCGGGAGAATTTCATCGCTGCCCGCATTGTCTTGGATAGGGGCTTCGAAGGACGTTTTATGAAGTGAGAACAACAATAGGATATCGGCAGTGGAACCAGGGCCTAGGGGATCAGCGAAATCGACCCCATTCGGCTTCGGCGAAAGCCGAAATGCATTGTCTGTAACGTGATTCCTATTAATGG
>JAABUH010005267.1_pt1 | contig 10238 bp, 11 predicted proteins | sample 5559121 | NCBI WGS metagenome assembly JAABUH01 (sample SAMN10711871, study PRJNA513364) | rock metagenome | isolation source: Antarctica rocks | place: Antarctica: Victoria Land, Battleship Promontory nord | collected 2015-12-28 | reverse complement strand
CGTGAGCGGATGCTGTCCAAGGCCGCCGGCGACATGTCTGCCATGCGCGCGCCTGCCGGCCGCCCGCCTGCGCCTCCAAGCAGCGCGCGCGGCGTCGCTGGCGCCGCCTGCCTCAGCCTGGCTCGTCGAGCCGCACTGCTGGAGCCTCCACTCCATGCAACGCCCTCATGCAACAGCGTTCGGCAGGCTGGTCACAAGCCCGACCCTGCCCTGGCCTGCCCGCTCCGCAGCCCTGCATGTTTAGGGTAGGGTTAGAGTTAGGGTCAGCCTGGCCTGCTCCGCAGCCGTGCACGGCGCACGGCACGACAGGCGGGCGCGCACCTTTGCCGCCGGCGCGCCCGCGGCCGGGGCGCCGGCCCCCTCCTCCTCCTCCTCCTCCTCTTCGGCGACCAGCCAGCGGCTGACCGCTGCCGGGCGCGCGACCGACGGCCCCGCATCCTGATCAGCCGCGCCGCCTCCCTCGGCGCCATCCTCCGGTGCCCCCGCATCGGCCGACAGGCCCGCCTCCGCCGCGTCTGCAGAGCAGCAAGGCGCGGTCTACCTACGACTCGACATGTTAATTGTACAGACTGGACATGCCACAGGGCCCTCTCACGGTGAGCGTATGGCTTACCCAAAAGATGTAACTGCTGACTGGCCGTGGCACAACCATGCTGAGACCTGATGCGCACGGGTGTAGGAAGAGAGCGCATGGACGCTAATCCCCACGCGCGCGCGGTGAGCAGCAGACAGCGCCATGTGCTGGACCTCTCCTTGCGATTTTGCGTCAGATAAGAGTGCAGACCAGGCAATGCCGCCACGGCGGCGGCGGCAGCCTGCGGCGCATGCAGGGCGCAGCAGCGCACCGCCGGCCAGCGCCCGCGGCGGCCCCGCAGGGGTCACGGCCGGCGCGGCGGCGGGATCCCGCGCCTGCATCCCCGGGTGACACTGACGGCGAGGCCTTTATGGCGGGCGGCGCGTCCGGATCCAGCTCGAGCTCCGCGCCGTGCGCCGCCGCAAACGCCTCCAGCTCCGCGGCGGCGCGCTCCGTCGCGCTGCGCTGCGCGCGCGCCGCTGTGGGCGCGCCGCCGCCGTCGCCGCGGGGAACGCCGTCGGGGTCGCCGGGCGCGGCCCCGCTGTCCGCGCCGGGCCTGGCGCGGTTGTCTGGGCTTGCGCCCGCCCGGCCCCTGCCCGCGCCCGCCTCGGCGCCGCCCGCCGGCCGCCCCGGCGTGGCCCAGACGATGGCCTCGTGGCTGCGCCGGCGGCGCTTGCGCTCATGCGGCGGCAGCTCGCCGGGCTCCGCCTCGCCCTCCTCGCGGTCGCCCTCGCGCGCGCCCTGGCGGGAGACCGGCACGTGTCGAGACTGCGGGTTGTGTGGGGTATTTCGCACCACCCACCTACGACAGACTGGTGCAGAGGGAGCTCGGTGCCCCGCGCTCGCCGTTTATGCTGCCCGGCAAAGCGCTGTCAGGATCGCGAAGTGGAGGCACTGCAGGAAATCCTCACGCTTTCACTCGTCTAGATAAGAAAGGTGTTGTGTAGGCACATCGGGGGGCGGCAGGTGGGTCTGCTCGCCACCCCACCAAGCGCGGGACAGCGACAACAAGGCTGTGCGCAGATCAACGCCGGAGGTTCCAGGTGCACTCTGTCTCACTCCCGGAGGAACTGCGCTGTGTTACGGATCACCTGCACATGGCATAGCACCCCGCACCTGAGGCTTCACGTCGGGCGACGCTGCTCCCAGGCTGCCGCTGCGCCGCGCTGCGGCTTGCCGCTCCTGCGCGCCGCAGCACTGCACTTGAAAACGTCTGCAGCAGGGGCCGCGCGCGCCCTTCCAGAGCTGCAGGCCGTGCCAGCAGCTCATGCGGGTGGTGCACTGCTCCGACCTGCACCAGGCCAGAAAGCTGACGTGCGACCAGGGCGTCCAGCGCGCGCCAGGGCGACATGCATGGAGGTGCGCAAGCCCATGGGGTGGCCGCTCTAGCAAATGCGTGTGACAGGTATCCAGTGCCTCAGCACCCCGAGGGGAGGACCTGAGCCAGGCGGCGCAGGTCGCCGAGGAAGTCCGCATTGGCAAGCACCGCGCCGCTGGGCACCCCCCGGCTGCCGCTGCCTGGCGGCGTCGCCCCCGCCGCGCGGAGGCCCGGCGGCGGCGGCGGCTTGCTGCCCGCTGGCCGCTCGTCGCCGAGCGCGGAGCCGGGCCGGCGCGGCAGCGCCAGCCCCGGCGGCGATCCCCAGGCGCTGCGGTCCACCTCGCGCCGCGGCGGCGGCGGCGGCAGCGGCAGCGCGCCACGCGCCGCGCCAGCGCCCTCGCGCGTTGGCGACAGCGAGCGCCGCAGCCTGCACGTTTGCACCCCGCAGCTGCCTCGTGCACACGTGCAGCCGGGACTACTCCAGGTGTTATAACTGGAGGTGTAGTTGGAGGTGCTCCAGCACAGCAAGCGCTTGTGCAGCAGGGGGCGGGCGCTCAAGCACATGAGCACACCGGCTAGCGTCGCGTTTGTCGCCAACGTGCGACGCACGCTCACGCCTGCCGCGGTCTCCTCTGTCGCCAGCCGCATCCTCCCGGTGCCTGCATGCCGCTTGAAACATCTTTTTGGCGCTCTGTCGGCTTGGCGCGCACAAACAGAAACTCGGCTGCCCCTTACAGTGAGACTGTGCGTTGTCGGGGTGCGCTGCCCGAACACACAAGGTCCTTGCTGTCTCTCACCTGCTGTGCTCATAGCGCTCAAGCTCCCGCCGCGCGTCGCGTCCTGACCGGCCCACAGCCTCCCCGCGACGCTCTCCGCTGCGCGGCGTGCCATCCGGCAGGGGCATGGCGGCAGCTGCCACCCCCGCACGAGCTGCTCAGCAGCCAAGGGAACGCTTCCGCGCTTAGCCTTCTGCGCTTCGCCCCGTTGCCTTGTTTACCACATCCTCCACTCAGCGCGCTCAGCAGTGCTGCTGTATTCACAGCTAGGTGCACTTTTCCAACAAGCAGGCCTCGCCTGCACACATAGCGCAGCAGAGCATGCCGCTCAACGGGTGCTATGAGTCTGACGCGTTGCAGCTGACATACTTCCCTGCAGGCCTTTGCTGCAGCCTCACCAATAGCGCTGTGCACCGTTTCCTGCTGCCTGCCCCTGGTTCAGCAGTGGCCACCCCGGCCTTCACCCCTTGCTTCAAGCGCTCTGCCTATGGGGCAAGTCCCAGATTGTCACACTACAGACCACCCTCCCGACGCTCTCCTGTGCTCCTTCCTTGGCGCGCTAAGCAGTACTCAGGCGTGCCGCCGCGAGGTCTGGGCGAGTGCCCGGGAGGCCGCAGTTGCAGATCCCTGCCGGGCCTGAGCGCCGCGCGCTTTCGAGCCGCGCCCCCCCGCGCCTGCGGGCCCGCGCGATGAAGCTCACGGCCGTCGCGGTCCTGAAATGGAACGGCGAACAGGAGCCGCTGCTGTTCGGCCTGGCGTCAGACCTGTCCACGTTCGGCTTCTTCCAGCGCGGCAGCGTGCGCGAGATGCTGACCTTTGTGAGCCGGACGGTCGCGAAGCGCACGCAGCCCGGGACGCGGCAGACCGTGCAGCACGAGGAGTACTACTGCCACGCGCACAACCGGGACGGCCTGGTGCGCCGGCCGACGCCCTGCCAGCCTCCCGGCCCCCTCCTGGCAGCCAGGCGCACGCTCCTGACAGCCGCTCCTGCTCTGCTCTGCAAAGGGCGTCCTCCCGGCCCACTCCTGGCAGCCAAGCGCACGCTGCTGACAGACGCTCCTGCTCTGCTCTGCTCTGCCAAGGGCAGAGCTGTGGGGGCAGCGCACCCAGCGCGCGCTCGCGAGAGGGCTGTCCTCCCGGCTCGCTCCTGGCAGCCAGGCGCACGCTGCTGACAGCCGCTCCTGCTCTGCTCTGCAGAGGGCGGAGCTGCGGGGGCAGCGCAACCAGCGCGCGAGCGCGCGAACCTGCTCTGCCCTGCAGACGGTGGAGCTGTGGGGGCACCCGGCGGCGCACCCAGCGCACTGGGCGCGCGCAGGTGGGGGTCGCCTTCGTGGACAAGGACTACCCGTCCCGGGCCGCGTTCAGCGTCGTGGACAAGGTGCTCGACGAGTACTCGGACCACAGCCGCAACGCCTGGCGCGGCGCGGCGGAGGACAGCGCCGACGCGCTGGCGGTGCTGGAGCCGGCGATTGTAAAATACCAGGCGCGCGAGGGCTCCAAGCTGCTGGACACCTTTCGTCTCGGTGCTGCGCCTTCACTGGCTCACTGGGGGTCAGGCTTGTCACCGTGCTGGCTGCATGTCTGGTGTGGTGCGCTGACGTTGTGCCTCTGCCGGCTGAAAACCAGGGATCGCACCAGCGCTTGCTCTGCCTCTTGGATGCGCTTCAGGGACCGACAGCGCGCGTGGCGCGGCGCGCAGGACCCCGCGCAGGCCGACAAGCTGACGCGGATCCAGCGCGACCTGGACGAGACGAAGGTGGTGCTACACAAGACGATTGAGAGCATGCTGGAGCGCGGCGAGAAGCTTGAGGCGCTGGTGGACAAGTCGTCCGACCTATCCATGGCCAGTCAGATGTTCTACAAGCAGGCCCGCAAGACGAACTCCTGCTGCAAGCTGATGTAGCGGGCTGCAGACAGTCGTCACAGGAGACTGTTCGCGGATTGGCGCGCTATCTGTCACAGCATGGCAGGGCGGCTACGTATGTGAGCGGCGCTCGGCCAGCGGCCTGGCGGGGCGGAGCCGCGTGCGGGGGCTCGCCGGAGGCCGCGCGCGTGTCTGCGCTGCAGCGGCCGGGGTCGGGCGGCTGTGTGGTCGGGCGGGGCGGGGGGCCTGCGAGTGGGGAGTCTCCGCGACGGGCCGGTGCCGCCCTGCGGCCATCGTGCTCGGGCGCCTCGCCGCGCCATCCCGCACGCTTGCCGGGATAGTGCGTCTGGCTCGCCCTGTTCAGGTGATAGGCGCACGAGATTTGGGGCATGTACCATACGCAGGTGTTGTCACATTTTGAACATGTGTCAAGCGGCACTGTGGATGCTGCTGCTGGCACGGGTCAGCAGGTGTTGGGTCTTGGAGGCAGCAACGCCTGCCGCGCCTGGCTAATAGGACAGAGCCATTTCCCACAAAGCATGAAATTTCGTATTACAACAGGGATCATTACAACATGCAGCCGGCGCGTGAGACACTTCAGCAGTGCTGCTTGCCCGCTATCAGCCATTTAAACAGCTTGCCTCAGAGGCAACTGCTCAAAGGCCTGACCTCGGTTGCATTAAAAACCCGCACAGACCTTGCCACGCACGCTGCCATTCCTCCCACACGCGCCACCCCTTACCACCCCAGCAAGCTCCAGACATGAGCAGTGCTCCAGCCAGCAGCCAAGCGTCAATTGTGTTGTTCCCACCACAGCACCAGCGTCACAGCACCAGCATAATGCCTTGCGCCCAGGAAGCCCACATCGAGTACCGCCGCTGGGCAGCAGATGCATGCACCTGAGCCTCTGCCGGGGTAAACAAGCGCCGCATGCTTCCCGCCTGCCAAGCCCTGCCACCACTCAAGCAGAGCGACGGGGGCCTCCCCCGTATGCGTGCGGCCCAGCAGGCGCGCGCATCCTGGCCGTGCCCACGGCGGCCCTGCTTGGCGCGCGCCGGCCGTGCCCGCAGTTTAGCTCACCACGCGAGCGCGGCGCTTAGACTCCGCCTCGATGGCGTCCGCGCCCTGGTCCCATGCCCTGGGTATAGGGTAGGGTTGGGACCGTCACCACTCGAGCGCGGCGCCCGACTCCGCCTCGCCGGCGTCCGCGCCCTGGTCCTTGCCCTGGGCCCGCTCCTGCTCGACGCGCTTCAGGTGCTCCATGAACAGCCGCTGCTGCTCCTCCGCGCCGGAGTACACGAGCTCCTGCGACGCAGGCGCAAGCGCTGGTCGCGGCGCTCGCCCGTCCGCTGCCACGCACGCAGACAATACAGCGCAGGCGCGAGCACTGGCCGCGACGCCCGAGCGCCGCTTCGCACGCAGACGACGCGCCGGTCCGCCGCAACATCACAAAGCGTTAGCTTGCCCGGCGGTCGGGCCGCCGCCCACGCAGGCAGAACACCGCGCCTGACCTGACAAGCGCTTGACGCACGGCCAAGCAAGCTGGGCGCGAGGCGCTTCAGCACTTCAGCGCCTCACACTCACTGTCGGCGCCAGCGCGCAGCACAGGCCAGCGTGCGCCGTGAGTGCTGCATCTGCAGCCAGGTCAAGGGGTCAGGGTTACGAGCGGCCGGCTGCCCGCGCGCCTTGTTCTCGAGCATGTCGCCGTCGCCGGCCTCGAGCTCGGCCGTGGACAGGCTGATGCGCGTGCCGTCGGGGTTCATGCCCACGATCAGCGCATGCACGCGCTCGCCGACCTCGAACAGTTGCTGCGCGCCCGCACGACCCACCCGGCTGTCAGCATGTCGCCAGGGAGGAGCTGATCACAACCACAACCCCCGGCGTGGCCACATCCGCTGCTGACCGGGCGCTCCCAGCACCCAAGCAAAGTCTCCCTGAGCGCTGCACCAGGCCCGACGAACATACTGCGGCACACCGGGCGCACGCAGGGGACACCCTGGTACACACGCAGGTTGCTGATCCGGACAGCGCCGATGCTACCACGGGCGCTCTGCCCAGTGCTGCAGCGGCAGGGCTGACAGGGACCTGGGGGCGGCGGTGCGAGGGCGGCGGCTCAGATCAAGAAATTCAACCATTGTATCGGCTATCGTCACGGTGATCAGTAGCGCGGATACTGCGTCATCACAGCCAGCCTTCCCCGCCCGCTCCTCGACACCCACACACTGCCAGTCCCGCCCTGTGCTGCAGGAGCAGTGCAGCACACACGCGCACGCACACCCCATCATGTGCAGCTGTACCACCATGGTAGTCACGTCCGGGCCCCCCTGCCGCGTCGACCCAGGCTCCTGCTGCGCCTTGTGAACCAACGCGCCTAGCACACGAAGGCAGCGGGGCGCGGGGCCGCGCCGACGGGTCTTCGACGTGCGCGCGCGACATGTTGGAGATGTGCAGCAGCCCGGACACGCGCAGGTTGTCCAGGCCGAGGAAGAGGCCGAACGACTCGATGCGCCGCACGCTGCCCCATACCAGGGCGCCCACCTGGCCCGGGCGCCCCGGCACGCAGGGCCTCAGGCCCTCCCGCAGAACGCTCGCGACAGAGTCCAGGCAGGTTCGATGCAGCCCTGTGGATCGGGGAAGCGTGCGCGCGAGCGGACACAGGGCGCCTGCCCATGAACCCTCCATCGCGCTCAGCTGCCGCGCCGCTCATCCGCATCCCGGAGACAGCCGGGCGGCGCAGCCGGCAGTGCGCACTTGCTGTTGCGTCCCAAGTGCCGTAACGCAGCCCGCCCTGCCCCGCGCTCTGCCCAAAGCAAGCTGTGAATGGTGACGGCGCCAACGCGTGCGCGGTCGCCGGACGCTGCTGGAGCCGTGCAAGCGTGCGCCGCAGCGCGGCGCCGGGAGCTGCAGGGTGAGGGTGTGGGGGCGCACATGCAGCGTGCGCATCTGCAGGCTGTGCGCGCCCTGCGTCATGCTCAGCATGAGCTTGCGGTGCAGCGGGCTGACCTCGGCCACCGACGCGACGACCTCCTGGCCGGCGTATTTCGCATTCATGTCCTGCGCCCCCGGCCCCGCCGTCAGCAGCGCGCCCGCCGCCTGCCGCAGGGGCGGCCAGCCGCCCGGCCGGCGGCCGGCCGCCGCAGCCGCGCCGAGCGCGCGCGGCAATGCGGCCGCGGCCCCCGCCGCGACCCGGCGCCGGCGTCCAGAGCGCACCTTGCCGCCACCGCGGCGCGGCCTGGTCGGGCAGGGCGCGCGGCCGGGCGCGCAAGCGGGCCCCGCCGAGCCCTGCGTGGCAGGGCCCGCCGCCGAGCGCGCGGCCGGGGCGCGCGCGCGGGCGCCGCACCACGACCGAGAACTGCGCGTCGCCGCTCTTGAGCACGTGCGAGTAGGGGATGGAGGGTTAGGGTTTGGGTAGGGCGCGCGCAGGGCACCGCACCGGCACTGCACACTGCTCATTGCCGCTCTTGACCACATGCGAGTAGGGGATGAAAGCGGGCAGGCTCTCCACGGTTGTCAGCAGGCCGCCCGTGTTGGCACTCGAGATCCTCACCCGCAGCACCTCGCAGTCCTGGCGCGGCGCGCGGCGCGCGCGCCTCAGCGCGGCGCCCTCACCCTATACCTAGCACTGTTGCGTTGCTTCCCGGGCCCGCTTGTCTGGCAGCGTGTCACACACCCTGACGGCGGCTGTACGTAAGGGCCGGGGCCGGGCTGCACAGGCGCTGCCTGTAAAGGTGTACAATACCATTCGGTCGCACGTGACAAAGGCGGGGACAAAAATGCCAGATGCATTCGGACCAAACACAAGAGCATGGTCCATATGTCAGAAGCGCTGGCCTTCGCACCCGCTGCAAGTGCACCCCAGGCTCAACCCAGCACAGGTCTCCGTAAACAAACACGTGTGTCTGCACAGGGACGCGCTCGACGCGCCCCCCGGCAGGCAAGCGGCCACAGACGCGCGGGGCACCCGTTGGGACGGCGGCTGCGCGCGAGGCGGCCGCAGGCAGCCACGCATCGCGCGCGCGCCGCCCTGCCGGCCGGGGGGGCCGCGCCGTGATGGACGCCTGCAGGATCTGGTCGGCGCGCCGCCAGAGCAGGTTGAGGTCCACGCGCCGCGCCGACAGCAGCGGGCCGCGGCCGTGGTACTCCAGCTCGTCTGGGATGGCCACCACCTGCGGGGTGATCCGGTCAGGGTTAAGACTTACGGGATGGCTACCTCCAGAGCAGGTTGAGGTCCACGCGCCGCGCCGACAGCAGCGGGCCGCGGCCGTGGTACTCCAGCTCGTCGGGGATGGCCACCTCCTGCGGGGTGATTGGGTTAGGGGTAGGGGACTGGGCATGGCTGGTGACCACCAACGGGGAACCGTCGGGTCCTCCACTCCGCCTGGTCACCTGGCGCGCCGCGCCGCGCCGCAACCCGGCCGCCGCCGCCCCATGATGGCGCCACCGCCACCCCATGATGCGGCCATCGCCACCCCACGGTAGGGACACCACCTGGTCGCATAATAGGGCCACTGCCACACCCATAATAGAGCCACCACATCGTCCTATACACGGCCGCCATCACATGACAGGGCCCCAACCCGGTCATCCTGCTTTGAGGCCACCACCTGCACACGATACCCCACACCAACCTGCACATGATTACCCTACACCCACCTGCAAACAAAAGGGCGCTTGCCCACTTGAGCATGCTCTGCACGCTCCCCAATGATGCACACACCAGGCCAGGCTTTCAAGCAGGCGCAAACACGTCGCAGTCGCTGCAGAGGCTGCCAACCGCGTGCTCGGCGGCGCGCCAGCTTACAGCCTGGCACGCCTGGGGTTGGATCCGCCAGGGCAGAGTGCAGCTTTGCAGGCTCCGGCAAACTCATGCAAATCACAGTCACAGGTCAGCACCGCGCGGCGGGGCCGCAGGCGGGGCGCGCCTCGTACTCCCGCGTGAGCCCGACGGGCATGCAGGGCCCGGCGTCCCAGTGGCCGCCGCTGCCTGGAGTGTCCATGCTCCGCCGCGCCACATACGGCATCTCGCGCACCGGCATGTACCTGCGCCCGGACCGCCCAAGTCGCTGCGGTGCTGTGGCAGCTGCGCTTGCGCCCGCAGCGACCCAGAGGCAGGCTGGCCTGTTAGCGCTGCAGCACCAGCCCTCGTCTGCCGGTGCACGAGTCGCTGCTTGTTCGCACTGCATTCGATCCAACAGAAGCCGGCTGCCCGAAGCAAGCGAGAGCTCCCTTTCGCGCCAGGAGCACGGCCGCACCCGACGAGCCGCTTGTCCTGCACCAGCTCCGCGCGCGCGCCCTTCGCGTTGGACCAGATGATACGCGCGGTCACGGTGTCGCCCAGCTGGAAGAAGGGGTCGGTGCAGCGCTCCTTCGCGCCCAGCGGCCGCGTGCGGCGCAGGCGGCCGTCGTTTTTCCAGCCTTCCTCGCTCGTCGGCGCGCCCAGCCGCTCCTTCGCGTCCTGCTTCCGCGCCTTATAGCGGGTCCTCATGTAGTCCAGCCGCTTGCTGTCGTCGCGCTTGCCGCTGCCGAAAGCGACGTCTGCATCCATGCCCTCCTCACGCGCGGGCTCGGAGGTCGACGCCTGCTCGGCGCCGCCCGGCTGCGAGCCTGCGCGCCGCGCCGCGCCTGACGTCAGGACCAGCAACACGAGCTGTGCCACAGCTGCACCCACGCAGAGCTGAGCGGCGACCGGGTGTCTTGCAGCAAGGA